>Ga0302326_10020166_pt1 | contig 13734 bp, 11 predicted proteins | sample Palsa_T0_3_FD_202264 | JGI IMG/M metagenome (GOLD analysis project Ga0302326, IMG submission 202264) | Peat permafrost microbial communities from Stordalen Mire near Abisko, Sweden - Palsa_T0_3 | ecosystem: Environmental > Terrestrial > Soil > Palsa > Peat permafrost | place: Sweden: Abisko... | reverse complement strand
TGGCGCCCTCGGCGTTGATCACGCCGAACTGGCACCAGAGGGCGCCGGCCCCGATCGACACCGCGTCCCGCGCGATGCCCGGCAGCGCGTCGGGCGCGCGGAAGACGTTCACCACGTCCACCGGCACCGGCACCTCGAGCAGGCTCGGGTAGCTGGTCTCGCCCAGGATCTCGGTCTCGCGCGGGTTCACCGGGATCACCCGGTAGCCGTGCCGCTTGAGGTAGTAGCCGACGAAGTAGCTGGGCCGCAGTTCGTTCTTGGACAGGCCGACGATCGCGATCGTCTTGGCCGTGTGCAGCACGCGCTGGATCGCCAACGGGTCCTGGTACCGCCCGAGATCCAGTCCGAGATCAAGATCGGTCATGTCGTCGCGACCCGCTCTCCCGTTGTTGCGGCAACCCGCTTGAAGCCTTGCTCTAGATCCCAGATTAGGTCCTCGACCGATTCGGTGCCGACCGACAGCCGGACCGTGCCCGCCCCGACCCCGGCCGCCCGCAGCTCGTCGTCGCTCAGCTGCCGGTGGGTGGTGCTGGCGGGGTGGATGATCAGGCTCTTCGCGTCGCCCACGTTGGCCAGGTGGGACCAGAGCGACACGCCGCGGATCAGGTCCTGCCCGCCGGCCCGGCCGCCCGCGCAGTCGAACGAGAACACCGCCCCCGCCCCGCCCGGCAGGTACTTCTCCACCAGCGGCCGGTACTTGCTCGACGGCAGCCCGGCGTAGGTCACGTTAGACGCCAGCGGGTGCGACTCGAGGAACGACGCGATCGCCAGCGCGTTGACCACGTGGCGTTCCATCCGCAGCGACAGCGTCTCGAGCCCCTGCAGGAACAGGAAGGCGTTGAACGGCGTCATCGTCCCGCCCAGATCGCGCAGGGTCTCGGCCCGGAGCTTCATCAGGTAGCCGTAGGTGCCGAACGTCTCGTGGAACTGCAGGCCGTGGTAGGCCGGCGAGGGATCCGCGACCACCGGGAAGCGCCCGTTGGACCAGTTGAACGTGCCCGCCTCGACCACCACGCCGCCGATCGAGGTGCCGTGGCCGCCGATGAACTTGGTCGCCGAGTGGATCACGATGTCGGCGCCCCATTCGATCGGGCGGCACAGGTAGGGCGTCGCGAACGTGTTGTCCACGAGCAGCGGCAGCTCATGGGAGTGCGCGATCGACGCCACCGTCTCGATGTCGAGCACGTTGCCGCCCGGGTTGCCGATCGTCTCGCCGAAGAACGCCTTCGTGTTCGGCCGCACCGCCTGCCGCCAGGCCTCCGGATCGTCGGGATCGACCCAGGACAGCTCCACGTTCAGCTTGCGCAGCAGGTGCTTGAGCTGGTTCACGGTGCCGCCGTAGAGGGCCGAGGACGAGACGACGTGGTCGCCCGGCTCAAGCAGGGTGAAGAGCGCCGCCGCCTGCGCGGCGATCCCGCTGGAGAACGCCACCCCGCCCGCGCCGCCCTCCAGGTTCGCCACCCGCTCCTCGAACACCGCCACGGTCGGGTTCATGATCCGCGAGTACGTGTTCCCGTACTCCTGCAGGTTGAAGTAGGCCGCCGCCGATTCCGGGTCCTCGAACACGTAGCTGGTCGTCTGGAAGATCGGCACCGCCCGCGCGCCCGTGTTCGGGTCGGGCCGCTGCCCGGCGTGCAGCTGCCGGGTCTCGAAGCCGAACGCGTGCTCTTCCTCGAGCCGGGTGTGGTTGTTGTCGGTCACCAGGGAATCCTCTTCCTTGAGGTCACTCGGAGGGCAGGCCGGGCAGGCCAAGGAACCGCCGGATGATCGGCGTCTGCCGCGCTTCCTCGAGCAGGAAGCAGTCGTGCCCGTAGGGCGCCTCGATCAGGTGGAACTCCACCGGCTTGCCGAGAGCGCGCAGCGCCTGCTCGATCTCCTCCGACGCGGACGGCGGGTACAGCCAGTCGGAGCTGAACGCTATCAGCAGCGTCCGCGCGGAAACGCCTGCCAAAGCCCGCGCGAGCGACCCGCCGCCGTACTCCCGCCCGATGTCGAAGTACGTCAGCGCGCGCGACAGGTAGAGATAGGTGTTCGCGTCGAACCGCTTGACGAACGAGTCCGCCTGGTGCTCCAGGTAGCTCTCGACCTCGAATTCCGGCTCGGTGATGGTGTAGCGGATGTCGTCGCTGAACTGCAGCCGCCGGCCGAACTTGTCGCTCAGCGCCTGCGCGGACAGGTAGGTGATGTGGCCGACCATCCGCGCCACGCCCATGCCCGCGTCGGGCGCCCGCCCGGTTTCGTAGTAGCGGCCGCCCTGCCAGGCCGGGTCGCGCATGATCGACTCGCGCGCGATCGCGTTCCAGGCCACGCCCTGCGGCTGGAGGGCGTGCGTGCTCGCGATCGCCACCACGCGGTCGACCTGATCGGGAAACTGGATCGCCCACTCGAACGCCTGCATCCCGCCCAGCGAGCCGCCCGCCACCGCCGCCAGCCGCTCGATGCCAAGCACGTCGAGGAACGCGCGCTCGGTCCTGACCATGTCCGCCACCGTGATCACGGGGAAGTCCGGCCCGTACTCCCGACCGGTGGCCGGGTCGACCGACGACGGCCCCGTCGTCCCCTTGCACCCGCCGAGCAGGTTGGTCGAGACGACGAAGAAGCGGTCGGTGTCGAACGCCTTGCCCGGCCCGATCATCCCGTCCCACCAGCCCAGCCCCTTGCCGGCCGTGCCGTCGCGATCGGTGGCGGCGAACCCGTCGCGGGTGCTCTCCTGCGGGGGCGTCTTGGCGAAGCCCGCCGCGTGGGCGTCGCCGCTGAGCGCATGGCACACCAGGATGACGTTGTCCCGCCGGGGCGAGAGGGTGCCGTAGGTCTCGTACGCGACCCGAACCGGGTGCAGATCCCGGCCGCAGTCGAGTCGCACCGGCTTCGGCAGGTCGAGGTACTGCGTCTGCGCAGTTCCGACCGAGCCGGCCGCGAGGGTCGACACAGGGTCTGACATGCAAGCTATCGTAACTGGTGCAGGTCGGTGTATTGTCAATCGATCCCATAGGGAATTTGGTGGGGAATCCCCGCGAGCCCGGAGGCAAGTGGGGAAAACACAGGGAGGGGCATCAAGCGACATGACTACGGCTACCAATGGCGTTAACGTACAGGCACTGCTCGAGGCGCGCGAGGTGCTGAAGGGCGCACCCGAGGCCGCTCAGTTCACCTGGCGCGCGTCCGCCAAGTGGCAGAGCGGCGTGCACAGCACGATCAAGGTGCAGAGCTTCTTCGGCCTCGGCCAGGAGCAGAACCACAAGCAGGAGTGGACGTTCGAAGCGGACCACCCCGAGGTCTTCGCGGCCGAGGACGACGGCATCACGCCGATCGAGTACCTCCTGGTCGGCCTGGCAAGCTGCCTGACCGGCGGTATTGCGTCGGTGGCGGAGAACCGCGGCATCCAGCTGCGCTCGGTCGAGTCAGTGGTCGAAGGCAACCACGACATCCGCGGCATCCTCGGCGCCGACAGCGACGTCCGCAACGGCTACAACGACATCAAGGTGACGTTCAACATCGACGCGGACGCTTCCCGTGAGGACATCGAGGCGCTGGTGGCGCAGTCCCAGAAGCGCTCGGCCGTGTTCGACGCGCTGACGAACCCGACCAACGTCATCGTCGAGGTCGCTTGACCGGGCAGTCCACCGAGACCGTAACCACGGTCGTCATCGGGGCGGGGCACGCGGGGCTGGCGGCCAGCCATTTCCTGTCCGAGCGGTCGATCGACCACGTCGTGCTCGAGCGGGGCGAGGTGGCGAACTCCTGGCGGCGCGAACGCTGGGAGTCGCTGCGGCTGCTCACTCCCAACTGGCAGAGCCGGCTGCCGGGCCTTCGCTATGAGGGCCCGGACCCGGACGGTTACATGACGGTGCCGGAAGTGACCGAGTTCATCGAGCGCTTCGCCAAGCTCGCGCGCGCTCCGGTCCGGGCCGGCGTGAACGTCACGTCGGTCCGCCGCGCCGACGACGGCTACCACGTGACGACGAGCCAGGGCGAGATCCGCGGCCGGACCGTGGTCATCGCCAGCGGCGCCTGCAACCGGCCGTCGGTGCCGCCGTTGCGGGAGGCGGTGCCGGCCACCGTCGCGCAGCTGACGCCGTTCGACTACCGCGACCCGGCCGCCCTCCCTGACGGGGGCGTGCTGGTCGTGGGCGCGTCGGCCACCGGCGTGCAGCTGGCGGCCGAGCTGCGGCGGTCGGGCCGCCCGGTCGTCCTCTCGGTAGGGGAGCACGTGCGGCTGCCGCGCACCTACCGCGGCCGCGATGTGCTCTGGTGGATGGACGCGTCGGGGGTGTGGGACCAGCGCTACGACGAGGTCGACGACCTCACCCGGGCCCGGCGGCTGCCCTCGCCGCAGCTGGTCGGGACGCCCGAGCGGACGACGCTCGACCTGAACGCGCTCACCTCGCTCGGGGTCGAGCTGGTGGGCCGCCTGGCGGCCGTCAGGGACGGCCGCGCGCTGTTCTCGGGCGGCCTGCGCAACGTGTTCTCGCTGGCGGACCTCAAGCTGGGGCGGCTGCTCGACACGTTCGACGAGTGGGCGCTCACGACCGGGCTCGACGGCGAGTTCGGCGCTCCTGAGCGCTTGGCGCCGACCCGCGTGCCCGAGTCGGCCCGGCTCCAGCTTGACCTGCGCAGCGGCGAGATCAGCGCGATCGTGTGGGCGACGGGCTTTCGCCCCGACTACGGGTGGCTCGACGTGCCCGTGGTCGACGCGAAGGGCCAGCTGCGGCACACCGGCGGCGTGGTGGAAAGCCCGGGGCTGTACGCGCTGGGGCTGCCGGTGCTGCGCCGGCGCAAGTCGACGTTCATTTACGGCATCGAGGACGACGCGCGCGCGGTCGTCGGCCACCTCGCCGGCCACCTGTCGACAACCAGCCAGGCCGGGGGCTGAGGTTCCAGAGAAACCCCGCGTGCGTTCGGGCAAATGCTTTTGAATTTAGCTGAACGTACGGTGGTGCTCCCTGCCTGGCCGCACATCATCGGGCTGCCGGCAGGCGGTGCGGTCGCGCGCATTCGCGAGTTGCCGGGGTCCGCCTAGGCCCCCCCACCGGTCGCCTGATCGGCTTCGAGCCCCCCACCCCGGGGCTGCTTCCCTAGGCGGCTCCCGGCGCCTCGCGAAATGAAGTTAACCCGAATCGTGCCCGTCTCCGCTATCCCCGGATTCGGGGGTACTTGCCGTCGTACCCCCGGCCTACACTGATCCGGTGGCAGCGCATGTCAGTACCGCGTCTGGCCAGGTCATCCGCCTCATCGAAGGCAGCCATCTGGTGTTCGGGCGCGGCCCGGAGGTAGACCTGGCGATCACGGCTGGGCGCGGGCTGTCACGAAGGGCGGGGGTAATCAGGACGACGCCGGAAGGAGCCTGGATCGCCAACATCAGCCGGACGCACGCGCTCTACGTGGCCGGGGACGGCTACCGGATCCGGCTGCCGCGGATGGAAGCTGACGGGGATCCGGCCGGGGGCTGGCTGATCCATGAGGGGACGGCGATGGTCGGCTCGCGCACGATGATGGACGACGGACTTCAACTGGCGATAACGGTTCCCGGGCGCCACCGTCGGCCTGCGGCGGCGATGGGCGTGGCCGGACCGGAGCCGACCGACGGCGACAGCACGCTGCTGCCGTTCTACCTGGACCCGATGACGAAGCTGTTCCTGGTCGCGCTGATGTGGTGCAGGCCGTGGCTGCTCGACCCGAGCGCCGCGTCCCCGCTGCCGCGCACCCCGGAGATCGCCCGGGCCGCGCTTGAGGTCACCGGGGCGCACCATGAGCTTGAGCGCTTCGACAACGACTCCGAGTTCCGCGACCGGCTTTCCGCCCGCGTGGCCGAGCACATCAAGGTCCTGCGACGCAAGATCACCGAGCGCGGGCTGGCCGGAGCCGACGTCCGGCTGTCGGACGAGGTCGCGGTCCGGGTCCTGATCGAGCACGGCGTGGTCGCGCCCGGTGACCTGCGGCTGCTGGCCGATCCGTCGTGGTGTTCCCGGCAGGAGGATCTGTGGTGGACCAGGGAATTACGGCAGGCCGGCGGGCGGCGGCGCCCCGGATGGCGGCCCGTTGGCCGGCTCCGTCTTGATCGTCGGCTCGGAGCCGACCGGGTAGACGATGAACGAGGTGCTCATCCTGCTTCTCTCGGGAGCGGTGACCACCACGGTGTACGTCCCCGGCGGGATCTCGCCGGGGAAGAAGACGTGCCCTTGATCGATGGCGTAGAAGAACGTTCCCTCCCGGTCGGCGGTCGGCCCGTCCGGCGCGACGCGCGAGATGTGCGGGCCGATGAGTTTGACCGTGATCGGCACGAAGGGGACGTAGCCGACACCGTGGATCACGTACACGGTGTCACCGTCACCGTAGGGCTGGGTGAGGCAAAGCTCTTGCCCGTCGCTGAGCGGCGCGGTCGCGCAGGTCGGTGCCAGCCCGGGGGCGATCCCGGGGGCGTCCACCGCGGCGCTCGTGCTCGGGCTGGTGGTACTAGGTGCGGGCGCCCGGGCGGCCGGCGCGTGCAGCAAGAACCCGGCGCCGATTCCCCCGGCCACTAGCGCCACCGCCGCGACCGCCCCGGCCGTCCATGCCAGCGGTCGTCTGGCTGGCGCGGTTCGCCCGCTGACGCGCGGGAGCGGTAGCCGGCGTCGGCGTCGGCGTCCGGGCCGAGACCGCTGTCCCGGCTCGGCGTGGAGGGCGTCCGGGGATTCGAAGCCCGGCAGCGCGGTATGCGATCCGGACGTGGCGTCACTGGCTACCAGGAAGGCCGAGCCGTCGGTTCCGCCGCTACTCGAGTACTCGTCCTCATCGCCGTCGTCGCCGACGGTCGTGCCTTCGGCCGGGAAGCTCGGGTTGCGCTGGAACTCGGCGATGAGCGCCATCGCCGAGTCCGGCAGGTAGGAGTGGCCGGGACCGGCCGGATGGGCGAACGAGCCGAGCTCGGCCAGGATCGCGGACTCGGTCGGCCGGTCGCGCGGCACCCGCTCCAGGCAGGCGGAGATCAGCTCGGTCAGCTCGCCGGGCAGGCCGGTCAGGTCCGGCGGCTCGGTCGCGAGCCGGACCAGAATGTCCATCGCGGTCTCGCCCTGGTAGGGCGGATGGCCGGTCGCGGCGAACACCAGCGTGGCGCCGAGCGAGAAGATGTCACTCGCCGACGAGACCAGGGTGGCGTCCCTGGCCTGCTCCGGCGCCATGTACGAGGGCGTGCCGGCCGACCCCCGGGTGGCGGTGAGCTGCACCCGCTCCGCGACCCGGGCCACGCCGAAGTCGATCACCTGCGGGCCGGTCGGCGCCACCAGCACGTTGGACGGCTTGACGTCGCGGTGCAGCAGCCCGACGCTGTGGATGGACTGCAGCGCCTCCGCGCAGCCGGCCGCGAGCCAGCGCACGGCCGGGACCGGCAGCGGGCCGCACCGGCGGACCAGCGTGGCCAGCGACGGCGCCGGGACGTACGCGGTGGCCACCCAGGGCAGGTCCGCCTCCGCGTCCGCCTGGATCACGGCGGCGGTGAACACGCCGCTGACCCGGCTGGCCGCCGCCACCTCGCGGGCGAACCTGGCCCGGTACCCGGGCTCCTCGGCCAGCTCGACCCGGATCGTCTTCACCGCCACCAGCCGCCCGGTCGTGGATCGGGCGAGGAACACCTGCCCCATCGCCCCGGCGCCGAGCTTCCCTATGATCGAGTAGGGGCCGATCCGTTCCGGGTCCCAGCGGCGCAGCGGCTGCACGACTGACTGTGGCACCGTCGACTGTCTCCCCTCCTGCGACTGTCACACACAATCTCGCACAATCAGCTGCATGACGGGCAGAGAACACGGCTTAGAGTTTCGCCGGCTTTGCCGGCAGATAAGGGAGTTCAAGCTGTGACCGGAGAGGAAGGCCAGATGACAGGCGAACCGGAAGAGCGGCCCCGGCCGCTCGACCCCGCCGAGCGGCAGGCGGCGCATCACGTCGAGGTCGCCCTGCGGACGATGGGGCAGCCGAACTCGGTCGTGAAACAGTTTGACTTCTTCGACGACAGCTACGAATGGCGGCGGTTGTTCTCCGAGTTCCTCGGGACCTTCTTCCTCGTCCTCGTCGCGGTGGGAGCAGGGATGGTCAACGCCCGTTTCGGCGGCGACGCGGTCCCCTTCGCCGCGCGGGTGACGGCGCCGGGACTGATGATCGTCGCCATCATCTTGTTCATGGGCACCTTGTCCGGGGCGCACCTTAACCCCGTGGTCAGCATCGCCTTCGCGCTGCGGCACGACTTCCCGTGGAAACGGGTGCCCGCGTACGTCGTCGCCCAGTTCGCCGGGGCCGTCCTGGCCACGCTGCTGCTGTGGGCGCTGATCGGCAAGCACGGCAGCGCCGGCCTGACCCTGCCTGGGAGCGGCATCTCGACGATCACCGCGATGATCTGGGAGGCGGTGCTGACCGCGGGGCTGGTGAGCGTGATCCTGGGCACCGCCTCGGGCGCGCAGCAGGTCGGCTCGCTCGCCGCCATCGCCGTCGGCAGTTACATCGTGCTCGCCGGGCTGTTCGGAGGGCCGGTCAGCGGCGCCTCGATGAACCCGGTCCGCTCGCTCGGGCCCGCGCTGGTGCTGGGCGACTGGACCGGGTGGTGGGCGTACCTGGCCGGGCCCGCCATCGGCGCCGTCATCGCGGTCGGCATCGCCTACGTGCTGCGGGGACCGGGCGGGGGCGTGAGCGCGACCCTGGCGGCGGCGGGCACGCTCGGCAGCCGCTGGTTCCCTGGGCCGACCGGCCGGCCGGATCCGAGCCCGGCCGGTCCCTCCGATAAGCCCGCGGCGCCCGCGGCGCCCGCGGCCGAGTGAGCGGTCAGCCCTTGCTCGCGCGGGGCGCGATCCGGCACGGCACCGGTTCCTTCTCGTCGAGGTGATAGCTCGTGCAGATCCGGTGGTAGCCGTCGGCGACCCAGAGCGGCGTCCCCTGGACCAGCAGGACCGGGGAGAGCTTGATGCCCTGCTTCACCTTTCCGAGGTCGGCCGCGACCTCGGAGTCGTCGACCGGAAGCAGCGGCAGGCCAGCCGCCCGCAGAATGTCCTTGGCGGCAAAGTGCTGCAGCGTCGCATCCTTGCGCAGGGCCTTGACCAGCCTGCCCGCGGACTTGAGCCCGATCAGCAGGGAGAGGTAGGACTTGGCGGCCGGAAAGTCCTGCGCTTCCGGCTCGTCCTTCCAGTGCTCGCTAGCCATAGATCCCACTTTCCTCGCATTGCCATCAGGCGCCGTTGCTCCGTGCATCGGCAACGCTACTGCGCGGGAATATACCGCTACTGCGCTCGGGATATGCAGGCGGCCGGACGGGGGCTCGTAATAAGTTGCCCTGCGCCAAATGATCGCTTCTAGGCTAATCTCAGGGGAGCGTGAAGCGATTACAGGGGGAGGACTCGACCACGGTGGCAGGACGTCAATCACCGGATTCCGGGGAGCTAGCCAACGATCCGCGGCTGAACACCGGCGTGCCTCACGTGGCCAGGGTCTACGACTACTGGCTGAGCGGGAAGGACAACTTTACCGCCGATCGGGTGGTCGGCGAGGAGGCGATCAAGGCCTTTCCCGGGATCCGGCTGTCCGCGCAGGCCAACCGGGCCTTTCTCCGGCGAACGGTGCGTTACCTAGCCGGTTCGCAGGGAGTCCGCCAGTTCCTCGACATCGGCACCGGGCTGCCCGCCGCGAGCAACACCCATGAGGTGTCCCAGGCCGTCGCGCCGGACAGCAATATCGTCTACGTCGACAACGACCCCTTGGTCCTTGCCCACGCCCGCGCGCTGCTGACCAGCAGGCCGGAAGGCCACACGGCCTACCTGGACGCCGACCTGCACGAGCCGGGCACGATACTCGAGCAGGCCGCCGGGACCCTGGACTTCACCCGTCCGGTCGCCATCATGCTGCTGGCGATCCTGCACTACATCCCTGACCTGGCCGACGCGCGACGGACGGTGGCCCGGCTGATGGACGCCGTCCCCGCGGGCAGCTTCCTCGTTATCTCGCATGCGGGCACCGACCTGCTGCCCGATGACGTCGCCGCGTTCGAGAAGGCACTCAACGCCCATCTCCCGGCCGACCACCATCACGTCGCCCGCTCGCACGACACCGTGACGGGCTTCTTCGACGGCGTGGACCTGCTCGAGCCCGGCCTGGTCCGGGTAAGCGACTGGCGCCCGGACTCGCCCGAGGAAGCCGCCACCCCCACCATCCTGTGGGGCGGCGTAGCCAGAAAGCCGTAGTCGCGTCGCCCGAGCAGCCTCGCGCGCACCAAGCAGGCCACCGGTGAGCCAGGAGTCGTCGTCGGCTCGCCTGCCCGTGCGCCACTGGGCTGGCGTGTGACCGTTGACCGGAAATGTCTGAACCTTACATTAAGACATTCCGGGCGAGCGTCATTATCGTGTGTAGTTTGCGGTGCTGTACGACCGTAACAACACACGATAACGTCTTAGGGTAGAAATGTCTGAAGATAAACTTCAGGCATGACATCACCAGCACCTCTCGGGCACCATAGATGCGGCGGGGAGGGCCGTTGGCAGGTGGCGCCCGCAGTTTGCCACGGGTGATGAGGGTGCGTTGCGTGCTAGTGTCCACGGCACTGCCTGAGCGTAAACCCCCAGTTCAATGGCGGTCATCCGACGGGGGAGTTGAACCGCGAACCCGATGAGGGGCCGGCCGGATGCCGGTGTAATGTCGCCACAGAGGCGGCCAGCAGTAGCCGCGCGAGAACCCGGGGAGATCACGATGTCCAAATTCATGATCCTTTACCGCGCGCCCGAGTCCGTGCGCGAGCAGATGGCCAATGCCACCCCCGAGCAGCGGCAGGCGGGCCTGGAGGCCTGGCGGGCTTGGGCGTCCAGGGTTGACTACGCCATCGCGGACCTTGGCACCCCGCTCGGGCACAAGACCCACATCGGCCCCGGGGCGGCGGGCAGGGACGGCGTGTGCGGCTACTCCATCATCGAGGCCGGCTCGACCGAGGAGGTCGAGACCATCCTCGAAGGCAACCCGCAACTGGTCATGCCCGGCGGCGGGTCCATCGACGTGTTCGAGGTCATTCCCGTGGGTGACATCTAGCCGTTCCGCCCGGCTAGCCCATCGGTATGACAGGCACCGAGATACCGCTGAGCGGCGGCAACATGAGCAGCGGGGTCGTTCGCGTGGGTGACACCGTGCGGCGTCCGACCGGGCCGTGGACGCCGGCCGTGCACGCTCTGCTGGCCCACCTTCATGCGGTCGGCTTCCACGGCGCTCCTCGCCCGCTCGGCATCGACGAGCGGGGGCGGGAGGTGCTGACGTTCATATCCGGCACGGTCGCCTGGCCCGCCGGTTTCCGCCAGTTGAACAGCGACGGCCAGCTTCGCCGGGCCGCCCGCCTCATCCGCGACTTCCATGACGCCGTGGCCGGGTTCACCCCGCCGCCCGACGCGCGGTGGCAGGTGCTGATGCCGGCCGACGGGGACGAGATCATCGCCCACCACGACCTGGCGCCATGGAACCTCATCATCGCCGACCGCGAATGGGCCTTCATCGACTGGGATGTGGCCGCGCCCGGCACGCGCCTGGGGGATCTCGCCTACGCCATGCACGGGTTCGCGCCGCTGAGCGCCGACCCCGCCCACCAGCGCGATGACGCCGGCCGGCGGCTGCGCCTCATCGCGGACGCGTACGACCTCACCGAGCAGCAGCGGCTGGACATCATCCCGCTGCTCGGCCGGAGCGCCCAGGCCATGTACGAATTCCTCGCCCAGCAGGCCGCTCGCGGCACCCAGCCCTGGGCGCGGCTATGGGACGAAGGCCACGGCGACGCCTGGCAAGCCGATGCCGGCTACATCATCCGCCGCGAAGACCAGTGGCACCAGGCCCTCCTCGGCTAACCGGAATCCGCCGGGCCAGCCGCCGGGCCAGCCGCCGGGCCAGCCCCCGGGCCAGCCCCCGGGCCCGGCGCGGACCGGAGCGACCTGCTCCGGGTGACGTCGCTCGCGATATCCCCTTTGTCCCTGGTCAGCGGCTGCCGTAGGGTCGAGGCATGCGGACCGAAGACGAACGAGCCGGGCGGCTGCTTGACGCCCAGGCCAACGCGGTGGCGCTGTTCGACGAGGTCGTCGCGCGCGGCATTATCACGGCTGGCCGGGGCGAGCAGGAAGCCAGCGACCAGATCAGGGACCTCGCCAACGAGATGTTCGGGAAGACCCGGCACTGGCACAAGCGCATCGTGCGGTCCGGCCCGCACACGCTGCAGCCCTACCGGGAGAACCCGCCGGACCGGGTCATCGAGGCCGACGACATCGCCTTCGCCGACTTCGGGCCCATCTTCGACGAATTCGAGGCCGACCTCGGGCGCACGTACGTCCTGGGCGACGATCCCGTCAAGCGCCGGCTCGCGGCCGACCTCCCGGTCATCTTCGGCGCTGGCCGGCGGTACTTCGCCAGCGACCCGGACATCACCGGCGCGCAGCTGTACGCCGAGATCACCCGGCTGGCGCGCGAGGCCGGGTGGTCCTCGGGCGGCACGCACGCCGGCCACCTGGTGGGCGAGTTCCCGCACGAGACGATCGACGGCGACCGCATCGAGTCCTACATCGCACCGGGTAACACCACGCCCATGCGCCGCACTGACAAGGCCGGGCGGATGTGCCACTGGATCCTGGAGATCCACCTGATCGATACCGCGCGCGAGTTCGGCGGCTTCTACGAGCAGCTGCTCGACCTCGGCTAGCGCGGTCTAGCCTCAAGGCCCCCCGAACCTCAACTGACCGGCCTTGAGGCTAGCCGAAGGTGAAGGAATAGGCCGCCAGGCCTGGTGAGAGCCGGATGGTGACCGTCCCGTCCTGCGCGGGCTGCTCGGTGGCGACGGTGTAGATGTCGGGTGCGCCGGAGACGCGGATGACCTTGGTCGCGCCGCCGGTGGAGACGGTGAGCGTGCCGGTGCCGCCGACGTCGAGGTAGACGTCGGCGGCGTGAAAGGCGAGCGAGATGCCGGCGTCCTTGCCCGCGGTGATCGACTGCTGGCCGATGGTCCAGGCCCCGCCGAGGTCGAAGGTGTTGCGGTCGAGGTGGGTGAGCGGGGTGAACTGACCGGTCACGTAGGAGCCCAGGCCCGAGTACCCCTGCTCCTCCTCAGCGCCGAGGTAGGTTTCCGGCGTCTGGTCGGGGTCGTCTGGAGTGAGGTCGGGGACATCGGTCGCGGCCGGCAGGGTGATCCCCGGGTGCGCGGCGAGCAGCAGTTGCCGGATGATCTGCTCCTCTTGCGGGTAGTCGCCTTCCCCGATGGAGACGTGCCGGATCTTGCCGGTGGCGTCGATCAGGTAGGCGGCCGGCCACGACTGGTTGTCGTAGGCGTTCCAGGTGCCGTAGGAGTTGTCGAGCGCGATCGGGAAGGTGAGGCCGAGCCGCGCCGCGCCGGCCTCGACGTTGGACGGCACGTGCTCGAAGGCGTACTCGGGGGTCTGCACGCCGACGACCTCGAGCCCGTCGGCGGCGTAGTCCTTGTACCAGGCCTCGACGTGGGGAAGCTCGCGCTGGCAGTTGATGCAGGAGTAGGCCCAGAAGTCGACGATGACGACCTTGCCCTTGAGCGAGGCCACGCTCACCGGCTTATCGCCGGGAGTGTTAAACCACTGCTGGATGCCCTTGAAGGCGGGCGCGCCGCCGCAATTCTCGATCCCAGAACCGCCGTACTCAGCCGCCGTCTGGCAGTCCTGCAGGGACACGCTGCTCCCGACCGCGGGCGCGGCGGCGCCCTTCTCCAGGGAGTTGCCCACGGCCTGGGTGTAATTCGGG
>Ga0302326_10020165_pt1 | contig 13734 bp, 11 predicted proteins | sample Palsa_T0_3_FD_202264 | JGI IMG/M metagenome (GOLD analysis project Ga0302326, IMG submission 202264) | Peat permafrost microbial communities from Stordalen Mire near Abisko, Sweden - Palsa_T0_3 | ecosystem: Environmental > Terrestrial > Soil > Palsa > Peat permafrost | place: Sweden: Abisko... | reverse complement strand
TGTCGAAAGCAGCGCCAGCGACATTGTCATCAAATCCAACAAGCCGGGCTATGTCCGCATGGCCGGCCGCCTCAAGCCTGTGGATATGGATCCCATCTCAAGCCCCGAAGCCCAGGCCTTCGTCGACGAACATGTCCCGCGGGTTTTCCAGGAAAAATGGGAGCGCGAGGGCCAGATCGACTTTGCGTATTCGTCCGAGGGGATCGGGCGTTTCCGCGTGAATGCATTTCACCAGCGGGGCCTGGTCAGTATTGTCTTTCGGCACATCAAGAGCCGGGTGCCCACATTTGATGAATTGGGGCTTCAGTCGGATGCTCTGCTGAAACTGGCGCAGGCGAAGGACGGCATTCTGCTCGTATGCGGAGCGACCGGCTCGGGCAAGAGTTCAACGATGGCGGCGATGCTGAACTGGATCAACCAGAACATGGACAAGCATATCGTCACGATCGAGGATCCGATCGAGTACACCTTCCAGGACGACAAGTCGCTGTTCCAGCAGCGCGAGATCGGGCTGGATGTCCTCGACTTCGGCATGGCGATCAAGTCCGTTCTGCGGCAAAATCCCGACATCATCCTGATCGGCGAAATGCGCGATAAGGAAACATTCGAAACCGCCATTTCGGCTGCGGAGACCGGACACTTGGTGTTCTCGACCATGCACGCCGCCACCGTGAAACAGTCGCTCACCCGTCTGTTCGAATTCTTCCCGCCCGAGCAGATGGCTCAGGCGCGGCGCCAGATCGCCGGCTCGATCCGGGGATTTATCTGCCAGAAGCTGATCCCCACGCTTGAAGGGGGCTCCCGGGTGCCCAGCAACGAGATTCTCAACGCAGACGCGACGATCAAGAACCTGATTCTCGAAGGGCATTTCGACAAGATCGACGGCATCATGGAAAGCGGAGCCGACTCGTGCAGCTACTCTTTCAACAAGGATATCTATCGGCTCATCAAAGCCGGCAAGATCAGCAAAGCGGACGGCATTCGCTATTCGCCAAATCCGCAGCAGCTTGAGATGAATCTCAAGGGCATCTTCATCAAGACTTGATCCGAAACGCCGACCGGTCCGGAAACATGCGCCAGGCTCTCTCCGCACTCTTTCTGGTTCTTGTGACGGCAGTCGTTGCCGCCGAGCCCGATGCCACACCCGCGCCGCAAGGTGCGGCCCGCCAGGCCGGAGCGGGCGCCGACTCGTTTGCCGGATCCCGCAAGGACTTCGGAACTATTCGGGCTCCGTCGGCGAACTTGGATGTGACGGTGCCTTTACCCTCGATCCAGGTGCCCGCTCTGGGAAATGAGCCTGCGGCCGGTGCGCCGGTGCGCCCGCCGGAATCAGCGCTGCGGCCCGCACCAGGGACCCCGGGAAGCGCCGAGCGCGCGCGCAAGCCCGGGTCGGACGTTCGCCCCGGATCCAACTGGCTCGTCGACGCCATGCAGCCGAACGCTTCCGAATCCAAGGACAAGGCGCAGGCCGCCGACGAATCGGTGGATCTCACCAAGGACCGGGACCTCACCGCGCATCCGGGCGATCGCGCCGATCTCGAAGGAGTCGCCGAGAAAAACGGAAAGGACCGCACGACTCACGAGGGGCCTGGAGCCACAGGACCGAACCATCCGGCGATGATCAATCCACTGGATCCGTTTATGGATTCCTGGGTCGACCCGAGGGACCGCGCGCTCCTTCTGGGAGGTAGCTCCAAGGACGGTTCGCCCTCGGCCGCCGAGGCCCTCTCAGGCTTGCTGAATTCAGCGGGGAGCTCGCGGTCGGCGGAGCCCGCAATGGCCTCTCTGCAGTCGGAATGGGCGGACGCGGTGGGTGCGCTCGGCGGTTCGCGCTCGGCCACACTGGCACCCGGATCGTCCGCGGCTGATTCGGGAACCAATCCGTACCTGGCTTCCGTGCTCGCCGATCTTTCGGCGCCCGCCGGCCGCAGTGAACCCGCTGCTTTCGGGCTCGAGGCCGGCGCCGCCTCAAAGCCCGCCTGGGGTTCGCCTGTGGAATCCGGGGGCCTGGCTCCGACCCCGGCGGCGACTCAGCAGCCTATCCCCGATTTTGCCCGCCCCCCGGACGACGACAAATACTTCAAGCAGCTGAAGCGATTCTGATCCATCGACCCTGGGGTTCGATAAAGCTTGGTTTTACCTCCGGGGAGCGATTTTCTAATCGGTTTGGCTATGGCATTGGCACTTCTTTTCGCCGGACAGGGCGCCCAAAGGGTAGGCATGGGTAGGACGCTGCACGAAAACTCCCCGGCGGTCCGTGCGCTCTACGGCGAGGCCAGCCAGATCCTGGGATGGGACCTCGCCAAGATCAGTTTCGAGGGTCCCGAAGCCGACTTGACTCAGACCCGCGTCTGCCAGCCCGCCCTATTTGTTCACGGAATGGCTCTGCTGGCCGCCCTCCGCGAGCGCGGTGTCCTTCCGCAAGTGACCTCCGGCCTGGGATTAAGCTTGGGGGAACTGACCGCAGGCACCGCTGCCGGGGTATTCGAATTCGCGACCGGTCTTAAGGTGGTTGCCGAGAGGGCGCGGCTGATGCAGGCCGCCTGTGAGCAGACTGCGGGCGCAATGGCGGCCATCGTCGGCGAGGAACGCTCAGTTGTGGCGCAGTTGTGCATCGAATTCGACATCGAGGCAGCCAACTACAACGCGCCTGGACAGATCATCGTCTCCGGCGAGAAAACCAAGGTGGCTGCCGCTGTCGCGGCCGCCAAGGAACGGGGTATCAAAAAGGCGGTCTCTCTGAACGTTGCTGGAGCCTACCATAGCCGTCTAATGGAGCCCGCCCGTCTGGCGTTTGAGGCCTTCCTTGGGGGCATCCCTTTTGGGCCGCCCAGCTTCACTCTCTTCACGAATACGACGGGCGGCCCTGTCGCCGAACCGCGAAGCATTCGCGAGGCTCTTGTCCGTCAGGTGATCTCGCCCGTTCTCTGGGAGGATTGCATGCGGGCTGCGGCAAGCGCCGGAGCAGCCGAGTTCTGGGAGCTCGGTCCGGGGGGAGTCCTCGCCGGACTCGCCCGGCGCACGGACAAATCCTGGACGGTGCGAAGCTTCTCGGAATTCGCGGACATTGCCGCATTGCCCACAGCCTGACGATGGACGCGACCCGGACCCGCAATTTCTGCATCATCGCGCACGTCGATCACGGGAAGACCACGCTCTCCGATCGGCTGCTTGAATACACCCACACGATCGCGGGCCGGGTGCTCACAGCCCAGCACCTCGACTCGATGGACCTGGAGAAGGAGAGGGGTATCACGATCAAGTCGCATCCCGTCACGATGACCTACCGGGCTCAGGATGGCTTGGACTACAAGCTGAACCTCATGGACACGCCCGGGCACGTCGACTTCTCCTACGAGGTCTCCCGGAGTCTGGCTGCCTGCGAGGGCGCGCTCCTCCTGATCGACGCCTCGCAAGGCGTGGAGGCGCAAACCGTGGCCAACGCTCACCTGGCTTTCGCTCAGAAACTGAAGGTCATCCCGGTCATCAACAAGATCGACCTCCCGAGCGCCAACCTGGAATTGTGCACGCGCCAGCTTGAGGACATCCTGACAATTCCGGCCGAGGAGGCCTTGCTCGCCAGCGGCAAATCGGGAATCGGAATCCTTGAAATCCTCGAGGCCATCGTGAAGCGGGTTCCGCCGCCGCGCTGGACGGAGCCCCGGCAGCTGCGCGCCCTGGTATTCGACTCCTTGTATGATTCATACCGGGGTGTGATCGCCTATGCCCGGGTCTTCTCCGGGAGCATCCGGGCGGGAGACATGATGATGCTCATGAGCACAGGCCAGAGGGCCGAGGTGAAGGAAGTGGGCGTTTTCCGCCCCCAGATGGACAAGATCGGCGTGCTCGGTCCCGGCGACGTCGGTTACGTGGTTTCGTCGGTCAAAAATCCGGCCGACATCAAGACCGGAGACACCCTCACCCTGGCGAACCAGCCCGCGGCTGAAATGCTGCCGGGCTACAAGGAGGTCCGGCCCATGGTTTTTTGCGGGCTGTACCCGGTTGAGAGTTCCGATTACGAAAAGCTCCAATCCGCCCTCGGCCGGCTGCGGCTCAACGACGCGGCGTTCGTCTACAGCCAGGAGAGCTCGCTTGCCCTGGGATTCGGCTTTCGCTGCGGCTTCCTCGGCCTGCTGCACATGGAGATCATCCAGGAGCGAATCAAGCGCGAGCACGGCGTCGACATCATTTCCACGTATCCAAGTGTCATATACCGTGTCATCAAGCACGGCGGCGAACAGATCGAGGTCGACAATCCCGTGCATCTGCCGGATCCGGGGACGATCGAAATGATCCTTGAGCCGACCATTGTCGCCTCCATCCACATTCCCAACGATGCGATGGGGGATATGCTGGCTCTCATCATGGAGAAGCGGGGGTCGATGGATCACACCGACACATTGGACGCGACGCGCGTCATGCTTCGGTGCGTGCTGCCGCTGAACGAGGTGCTGGTCGACTTCAACGACCGCTTGAAGAGCTTCACCCATGGCTACGGCTCGATGGACTACGAACTGGGCGAATACCGGCCTTCAGACTTGGTCAAGATGGAGATCCTCGTCAACGGGGACCCGGTCGATGCGTTTGCTACCATCGTTCACCGCGACAACGCGGAGGGGCGGGGGCGGGCTCTGTGCGAGAAGCTGGCCGAAATCATTCCGCCGCAGATGTTCCGCGTCGCCATCCAAGCGGCGGTCGGGGGCAAGATCATCGCCCGGGAGAGCGTCAAGGAAATGCGCAAGGATGTGACTTCCAAGTGCTACGGCGGAGATATTTCGCGCAAGCGCAAGCTGCTCGACAAGCAGAAGGAAGGAAAAAAGAAGATGAAGCAGTTCGGCAAGGTCTCGATCCCTGCGGACGCTTTTATCAAAGTACTCAAGAACAACTGACCTCCCGCCATGTTCGGATTCTTCGACTCCCAGGAAAAGAAAATGCGTTCCAACGCGGCCAATTGGCTGGAACTGGCCGACAAGGTCTGGAATTTCCGCAGCGACCGGCTGAGCGTTGGCGAGGCCGATGAGCTCATCGCGCGGCGTGACGCGCTGCGCCGGATGGTCGCCGAACGGGCGGACGCCGGGAAGCTGAAGCTCGGGATTGAATCCCTCGAAGGGATACTCAGCCGCGCCGGAGGCGCCGTTTATCCGAAAACGTCGCTGGTGGAGAACGTCGAATTCTTCCTTGTGGCGGCAATCGTCATTTTGGGGATCCGGACCTACTTTCTTCAGCCATTCAAGATCCCCACCAATTCGATGTGGCCGACCTACTACGGGATGACGGGGGTTCCCGTGCCGGCAAACGCCGGGAGCCGTGGGCCGATCGCGAGCTTTCTCAATTTCGCCGTTCTTGGCGCGGAGCGGAAAGTGGTCACGGCCCCTCGGTCCGGCGAGGTGTCGGTGGTCCTGAGCACGCGGACCGGCGGGATTGCCTACACGGTCCGGAATGCCCGCACATGGCTGGTTTTCCCGACCCAGGTCCGAGAGTACACCTTCTTTGTGGATTCAGCACCGGTCACGCTCCGAGTGCCCTTGGACTTCAATCAGGTCGACGAACTTTTCCTGTCGGCGTATTTTCCCGACCGAAACGCTTTTGGTGTCCAGGTGCAGCAAGCAAGCCATACAGGCGGCATCGAAAATTCGCTCCAATTGCGCGAAGAGGGCACCCGGGACTTTGATGAAGTTCGGAAGATTCCAACCGGCCACTCCGTAGCCTCCGGGGAGCCGGTGCTCCGTTTTGACCTGCTGACGGGAGATCAACTCTTCGTCGACCGGATCAGTTACCACTTCATGCGTCCGTCGGTCGGCCAGGGTTTCGTCTTCCGAACCGATCACATCCCGATGATTGGGCAGCAGCAGTATTTCATCAAGCGGCTGGCCGGCACGCCCGGCGATCACATCGAGATCCGCCAGCCGGTATTGTACCGCAACGGAGCGCCGATCACCGGCGCCCATGCTTTTGATCTCAACGCCGGCCGGGTGAGCCCCTACCGAGGCTATGTCAACGCCACGCACGAGGACTACCGCTACAGCTACCTTTTCAAAGGCCAGACGGTGACCGTTCCGGAGCACGGTTATCTCGCGCTAGGCGACAATTCCCCTGACAGCCTCGACGGCCGATTCTGGGGTTTTGTCCCGGCAAAAGACGTCATCGGGCGGCCCCTGTTCATCTATTATCCCTTCACACGGCGGTGGGGCCCGGCGCGCTGAAGGCGCGACGCTCGCCGGAGCACCGAGCAAGGCCGACCGCACAGTGAAGCGCACGCTAGTTCCCGAGCTCCTGGACAGTCTTCGGCCGGAAGACCCGAATGCGGCCGCCAGCCGACGAGATCTGCGGATCTTCAATTCGGTCATGGGCAACCACCGCTGGCTTATTCGAACGGTTGCGGCCAACGTCGGGCCGGGGGAGCGCGTTCTGGAAATAGGCGCAGGGTCCGGTGAACTGGGTCTCCGCCTAAAGCGCTGCGGATTCGACCTGGCGGGCCTGGACCTTTGGCCCTCCTCGGGTGGCTGGCCGGAGGGCGCGGGCTGGCATCAGGCTGATGTGAGGTTGTTCGATCGGTGGGCGGAGTATCCGGTCGTGATTGGCAGCTTGATTTTTCATCATTTCGATCCGCCGGCGCTGGCGGTGATCGGGGCCGCGCTTAAGACCCATGCCCGTGTCATTCTCGCATCGGAGCCAGTTCGGGCGCGGATATTCCAGCGGCTCTTCGCGCTATTATGCGGGGCCATCCGCGCCAGCCCGGTCAGCCGGCATGACGGGCACGTGAGCATCGGGGCCGGCTTCCTCGGCAACGAACTCCCGGAGATGCTCGGGCTCAGCCGAAACGAGTGGAACTGGTCCGTGCGAACGCATTGGCTCGGCGCCTATCGCCTGATCGCCATTCGCAAGTCATGAACGAGCGGCGCAGCGTTTCGATCGCGGGCGGCGGCCTAGCCGGCCTGTCTCTGGGCCTGGCGCTTGCGCGCTCGGGGGTGCCGGTCTCCGTCCACGAGGCAGCCAGCTACCCGCGCCACAAGGTCTGCGGGGAATTCATCACCGGACTGGAGGAGCGAACCATTGGGCGGCTGGGAATGGAGGGAATTTTCGCAGGCGCGCGGAGGCTATCGCACGTGACGTGGTTTCGAAAAGGAAAGGAGCTGCGGAGCTTTCAGCTTCCTAGGCCGGCGATCGGCCTCAGCCGGTTCACCTTGGATGCCCGGCTGGCCGAAGCATTCCGAGAAGCCGGGGGATCCTTGATTGCCGGCGAACGTATGAGCGGGACAGCGCTTGAGCCGGCCGAGGGACGGGTGCTTGCCGTGGGACGGACACGCAGCGCATCCGGCTGGCTAGGGCTCAAAATGCATGTGTGCAGTTTGGAATTGGCGAGCGACCTCGAATTCCATCTCGGCGCGGATGCCTACGTCGGACTTTCGGCGGTCGAGGGCGGCCGCGTCAACGTGTGCGGTCTTTTTAAGGTGCGCGCCGATATCAACGCGCCGCGAGACGCCATTCTCGGCGCCTACTTGCGCAAGGCGAGGCTTGAGGGCCTTGCGGACCGAATCGCACGCGCCAGTCCATTCCCGGAGTCCTGCTCCGCCGTGGCCGGACTCGGCTATGGCGGCTGGCGCAGCGGCGGGCGCGGCCTGGCAATCGGGGATGCGGCGGCGATGATTCCACCCTATACCGGCAACGGAATGGCGATGGCTTTCCAGGCCGCGGAGATTGCGATGGGACCCCTAGCCGCATGGAGCCGTCGGGAAATGGCCTGGGAGCCCCTGGTCGAACAGGTTCGAGAGTTGGAGCGGCGTCTATTTCTGAGGCGCGTGGCCACAGCGACGGCGATCCACCCGCTCCTCTATTCGTCATTTGGTCAGCGTTCGCTTGCGGCGGCGAGCCAATCGCATCTTCTCCCACTAGGTCCGATCTACCGCCTCCTCCATTAGTCCCCCAGGAATGCATCTTCAGGCTCTCGCCACCACTGTTCCCGCCGCGAACTACACGCAGGCCCAATGTTGGGATATCGTCCAGCGCTCGACCGCCCGCAGCCGCCTGAGCCGGCGGTCCTCGCTGATACTCAGGGCAATCCTTCGCGGGGACAGCGGCATCGAGGTCCGCCACTTTGCGATGCCGGAGATTGAGCGCGTCTTCGACCTCGACGCCGATGCGCTCAACGCCGCCTTCCGGCGCGAGGCCCCGAAGCTGGCCGGCGACGCTCTGGTATCGGCTCTTGGCGCGGCCGATGTCGAGGTGGGGGAACTCGACGCCCTTTTTGTCTGCACGTGCACCGGTTACCTTTGTCCCGGAGTGAGCAGCTATGTATCCGAACAGCGGGGACTGCGGCCGGGTGCTTTTCTGCAGGATCTGGTCGGGCTTGGCTGCGGCGCGGCGATACCGACCTTGAGGGCGGCGAGCTGCTTCCTGGCCGCGCATCCGCGCGCGGTGGTGGCGTGTGTGGCCGTCGAGGTCTGCTCGGCGGCATTCTACCTCGATGATGATCCGGGCGTTTTGATCAGTGCGTGCCTTTTTAGCGATGGGGCGGCGGCCACGGTCTGGCGCGGTGTGGACTCCGCGGGCTCCGGATTGCGCGTGCGCGGATTTGATACGCTGCACCGACCGGCCGATCGAGACCGCCTGCGTTTCGAGCAGCGCGGTGGGAAGCTGCGCAACCTTTTGGACGCCTCCGTTCCCCAGGTGGCGGCCGACGCTGTCCACAGGCTATTCCACGACGAGCAGCTAAGGTGCCCAGAGCGCCCGATCGAACGGATTATCGCTCACCCCGGAGGGCGCGACGTCCTCGACGCCGTGGAGACCGCTCTGCCAGGCCATCGCCTGGATGCCAGCCGGAAGATCCTCGCTCGTAATGGCAATATGAGCAGCCCGTCGGTTCTTTTCGCATTGGAAGAAGCCCTCAAGGACGGCAGGCCGAAGGAAAACGCTGATTGGTGGTTGGTGAGTTTCGGGGCCGGATTCAGCGCCCATGGCTGCCGAATCGGATTGGCCTAGGGTGAAACAGCGGAGCAGCCTCATGGATCGATGAGCGACGAATCCAGCGCCAAGGCCTGTTGTGCACCTGGTCGGGAGGGCGCCTCTGGCGCGCCTCGGGCCTCCGGTGGACTGGCCCGCGTGCGCACGGGCTCTCCTGAAGGCATGGTCGAAATTCCCGGCGGCGAGGGCGGCATGGGCACGGACGGTGACTACGGATTTGTGGCGGACGGCGAAGGACCGGCGCACCCGATCCGGCTGGATCCATTTCTGATCGACACAAGCTGTGTCACCAACGAGCAGTTCGCGGCCTTTGCCAATGCGGCTGGCTATCGGACTGAAGCGGAGAGGTTCGGCTGGTCTTTTGTGTTCTATGGCCATTTGACGCCTGTGCAGTTGGAGCGCGCCGTGCGGGTCGTTGTCCAGGGAAGCGAATGGTGGTGCCGAGTGGACGGGGCCACCTGGCGCCATCCGGAAGGCCGCGGTTCCACGATCAAACAGCGATGGAAGCACCCCGTTGTCCACGTGTCGTGGAATGATGCCGCGGCGTATGCCGCCTGGGCTGGCAAAAGGCTTCCGACTGAAGCGGAATGGGAGCGCGCTGCGCGCGGCGGTCTAGCGGGCCGGCGTTTTCCCTGGGGCGATGAACTCGAGCCCGATGGGCGCCATCGTATGAATGTATGGCAGGGGAGCTTTCCCACCCACAACACGGAAGCCGACGGATTTTACGGCACCGCCCCGGCTCAAAGTTTCCGGGCCAATGGATACGGTCTCTACAATATGACCGGCAATGTTTGGGAGTGGTGCTGTGACTGGTTTGACCCGGCATACTACAGCCGCTCGCCAATCGATAATCCCATCGGCCCCGAGACCGGGAGCCGTCGCGTCATGCGCGGCGGAAGCTACCTCTGCCACGCAAGCTACTGTAATCGCTACCGAACCGACTCTCGTTCGAGCAACACTCCCGACAGCAGCACAACCAACCTGGGATTCAGGTGCGTGCGGGATGTGTGAGGCTCCTTACTTCTTCTTGTGATGGTGCTTCTTGTGATGGTGCTTGTGTCCGGTCACGTGGGTCTTCGCCTTGGTGGGTGAAGTCGTGGCGGCGTTCACGAGAGCCGGCGTTACGGCCAAGCCGAGCGCGATCAGAGCGAACTTGAGAAGTTTGATCATGGGGAATGAGAAGCGATTGCTGGAGTCACGGAGTTGCGGCAACCGGACGGAAGTTTGAAGAGAGGGAAGGGGTGGTAGGCGAGTCTAATCCGGGCACCAGAACGGGTGCAGGCGCGGGCGCAGTTCATGAAGCCAGGAACGGAGCGGCCGGGTCCAAAGAAAAGATATGACTATAAACGGCGGAAAAGGGCTAATAAAAAGGCATATATCATGTAAACAGCTATAAAAAGCGCCTTATCGATAAACGATTTAAATTGCCCTATCTAGGGGTTTAAGCCACGGTAGCCCTATAAACCACTCCTAACCGATGATTATCGGATCCAGCATCCCTAACCCTGAAGAGCTCCAACTCGAATTGAGCCGCAGGCTTCGCGAACTCCGCGTCAGGCGAAATTTCACTCAGAACGAGCTCGCAGCAAAGGCTGGAGTTGGACCCCGAGCGATCGCGGACCTCGAAAACGGAGCGAAAACAACGGTCCGAACGCTGGTTCGCGCACTCCATGCGCTCGACTCCGCAGAAGGGTTCGATGCGGTCGCACCGCATTCCACGGTCAGTCCGATCGATGTGCTCAGAGGTCATGCCGAACGTAAGCGCGTTCGGCGGCGGAAGGGAGAGATGCCTGACTTTTGAGCACGCCGGCGATTGAAGTTCAAATATGGGGCGTGGCGGTGGGGGCGGTCGCGCCGGATCCGGTGTTGGGATGCTATGCGTTCGAGTACTTTCCCAGTTGGAGGCATATGGGGATCGAGCTGGCCCCGTTGACCATGCCGCTTGCGGGTTCGCGCCGGCCATGGACCTTCCCGGGTCTCGAAACCAGTTTTCATGGATTACCTGGCATCCTGGCCGATGCCCTTCCTGACAAGTTCGGCAACCGGCTCATCGACCAATGGATGGCGGTTCGCGGTGTGGCGCCCGATTCGATCACGCCCCTGGACCGGCTCGCCTACATGGGAAAGCGGGGGATGGGGGCGCTCGAGTTTCGCCCGCCTATGACAGCGGCCCGCGAGAGCTCCCGCTCGCTCGACATGCAGACCCTCGTCGAAGAGGTTCGCCTCGCATTCCAAGGCGATCTGGCGACACAGGCTTCGTCGAGAAACGCTCTGGCCGGGATCATCCGAGTCGGCACCTCCGCAGGCGGCGCCCGCCCAAAAGCCGTGATCGCGTGGAACCCAGCGACAAACGAAATTCGAAGCGGACAGTTCGATGCCGCGTCCGGCTTTGAGCATTGGCTGCTCAAATTCGATGGGGTGGGGACCGACCTCGACCTTGGCACATCCCGAGCGTATGGACGCATTGAATACGCTTATCATCTCATGGCGCGCCGCGCGGGAATCGAAATGGCTCCGTGCCGGCTGCTCGAGGAGAACGGCCGCGCCCATTTCATGACGCGGCGCTTTGACCGCGCCGGAAACGCGAAGCATCACATCCAATCGCTCTGCGGCCTCAGGCATCTCGACTACAACGCGCGCGGCAGCCATTCGTACGAACAGTGGTTCCTGACGATTCGGCAGCTGGGGCTAGGCGATTCTGCCCTGGAACAGGCGTTCCGCCGCATGGCGTTCAACGTGATGGCCCGCAACTGCGACGACCACACAAAGAACATTGCGTTTCGCCTCCGCCGCGGTTCCAGCTGGGAGCTCGCCCCGGCCTTCGATGTCACCCATGCCTACAGTCCGTCGAGTCCGTGGGTGAGCCAGCACCTGATGAGTGTGAACGGGAAGTTCTCGGCCATCGCCGCCGCCGATCTCCTGACCATTTCAGACCGCCACGCGATTGCCGGTGGCCGCCGGCTGCTGGAGGAAGTTCGCTCCTCGGTGCAATCCTGGCGTGAATTTGCGGCCGCTGCGGGCGTGCCGAAGCCCGAAACAGCGCAGATCGAGCGCGATTTCGAGCCCGTCTGAGGCTGCTTTCAGATCGTGGCGATTGCCACGCCTGCCGCGGCGATGGCCCAGCCCGCCAGTTGGGGCAGCCGCGCTGACCTGCCGGCAGCAATCACCCCCAGCGCAACGCCGCCAGCGTGCAAAAGCACTGTCGCCGCCACGAAGCCCATGCCGAAGGCAAGACCACCGGCGGAGGCCGGCATTTCAGCTCCGTGCGCGACGCCGTGGAAAAGAGCAAAGAGCCCGACGAGGGCGACTGCGTAACCGATCGGAAGCCGCACGGTCCGCGCGATCAGAAGTCCAAGGATCAGCACCGAGGCCGCAATGCCTTGATCGAGGCCCGGCACCGCTCCCGTCATATGTCCGCAGACCGCGCCCAGCGACATCATCGCGACGAAGGCGCCGGGAATAAGCCACCGGGCGCCCAATTGGGCGGCCCAAATCCCCACAGCGATCATCGCGAGCGCGTGGTCCCAGCCGCTCAGCGGATGGTCGAAGCCATGCCCGAATCCGTCGACCGGGCCGTGTCCGGGGTGACCGAATACGAGGGTCGATGAAACGGCGAAGAGAACGGGAAGGAGCGAAGAGGGCAGACGCCGCGGAGCGCGGGTGTTGGACGGATTCATTTTGGGATGGGTGTCGGACAGCGATTTAATTGTTGCGGCGCGGTTGTTGGAAAGCGAGCCCGCAGAAGGGCAAAAATACCTTCTAGGCGGATCCTTTAATGGGAGCCGATGCGCCCTTGAGCAGCTGGCTTAGGCTCGTCCAGAGAGGACTGTTGCTGAACGCATAGAATGTGCCGCCGCGTCCGTTCTGGCTGCTGTCGCAGGTTTGTCCCGGATGCGAATAGTTGGGGGAGAGCGCACCCTGCTGATTCATGTCGCCGAATATGCAGACCGGCTTGGACGGATCGGTGGATACCCCTATCTTTGCGTGGTTAAAATTGGGTCCGTCGCCGCCTTGAAGCCCGATCACGATGCCGTTCCAGTTGCCGTTGGTGGCGATATCGACCGCACCGGGAATTCCCAACCCGGGGGCCCAGCATTGGGGAGTCTCGCCGGCCACCGTGGAATAGATCTGCGGGTCTTGCCACCAACTCGCCACGCGCAGAGAAATTCCGTTCAACTTGGCCGACACCATTTGCCACGGGGGAACCTGGAGGGCGGCTGGCTTGGATATGAACTGCACTCCCGAGGAGAGCGTTGCGGTCACGCAGGCATTGCCGGTCGACAGCTGGCCGAGCTTGGCCACAAGGGCCTGAATATCCGCCGGGCCGCCGTTCTGCACGATGCTCGGCGCTTCGGCGCTGGTCGCTATACCGGCATTGCTCAGGCCCGCCAGAACGGAGGCGAGATCATCCTTCGTCAGCGCGAGCGCAAAGAAGTGCTGGCTCACCTCGATATCGTCGTCGTGGATGAAGCCGAGGGTATTGCCGTCATTCTGGCGTGGATACTTGCTGCTGCCGGACGCCGGCCACGAGGGCGTCGATACCTGGAGCACCATGCCCGCTCCATCTTCGTTCCATGCCACCATGCCTTTGCTGTGTCCCCACGGAGCATCCATATTGGGCATCGGATTGTTGTAGAACTGGTCGTTCCACAGCACATAGAAATAGCCTGGGTTGTCGTACACCTGAGCGAAAGTCGCCCCGAGCGGATCTTGAAGGGTGGCGCCAATGAATCCCTGGCCTTTGACGAGCGAGGGATTTGCATTCGTTGCGAA
>Ga0302326_10020164_pt1 | contig 13735 bp, 9 predicted proteins | sample Palsa_T0_3_FD_202264 | JGI IMG/M metagenome (GOLD analysis project Ga0302326, IMG submission 202264) | Peat permafrost microbial communities from Stordalen Mire near Abisko, Sweden - Palsa_T0_3 | ecosystem: Environmental > Terrestrial > Soil > Palsa > Peat permafrost | place: Sweden: Abisko... | reverse complement strand
GCTGTTTTTTTTTTTTTTTTTAACCGGGGGGGGGGGGGGGGGGGGCGGCCAATGGGGCGAGCGCGGATTGCGTTTTGCTGTGGCAGAAGAAAGACGCGGGGCTGCTGGGATTTTTTGCCAATCAGATAACGGACGCGGCGGAGCGCGAGCGGGCGTGGGAGCGGTACCGGATTATCCGTGAGTTCGTGGAGTCGAAGCGCTGCCGGCATCGCCAGATTTGTGCGCATTTTGGGGAAGCTCCGAAGTGGGAGAAGTGCGACGCTTGCGATGTGTGCGGGAGTTCGGCGGACTGGCTGGTGAAGTCTGATGGGGCGGGAAAGATCGGCGGGCCGGTGGTTAGAAAGCGTGTGGCGCAGGCTGTCGTTCCTTCTGCTCTGGCTGCAGGGTCGGACGCAGATGAGCTGCGGGAGTATCTGCGGGAGTGGCGGCGCGCCGTGGCGAAGGAGAAGAACGTGCCTGCCTACATTGTGCTCCACGATTCTTCACTGGAAGAAATCTGCCGGAGGCGGCCGAAGTTTTTCGCCGAGCTTTTGGATATTGCCGGAATCGGCGAGCGGAAGGCGGAAGTTTACGGGCAGCCGATTCTGGATGCGCTGGAGAAGTTCCGGCAAGGGGCGCGAGCTTCGGGCGCAGAGAGCCGGGCGAAGCCGGTGGATGAGACTCTGCGGTTGCTGGGCGAAGGTCGAACTCTGGAAGAGATCGCAGAGATTCGGGGACGGCAGCTATCGACGATTGTGAGCGCGGTCGCGAGTTTGCTGGAAACTGGACAGGTGGAGTTTCAGGCAGGGTGGGTCAGCAAGGAGAAACAGTCGGTGATTGAAGCCGCGTGTGCCAAGGCGGGGATGGAGCGGCTGAAGCCGGTGAAGGATATTGTTCCGCCTGAGATTACTTATGACGAGATCCGGCTGGTGGTCGGAAAGATGCGCCGCGAGGAAATATCGGTGGCTCAGTTTGATAGGGAAGCGAGCCAAACGCGCGATTAACGTGTCGCAAAGAACGCGACACTTTGCGCGGCTCGCCCAGATCCTTCACTGCGCAAAAAACGCTTGTTCAGGATGACAATTAAGCTGAGCCGGTCCGGGGCGACCATGCACTCGCGTGGACTTTCGCAGCGCTGGAGAATTGGGTTACCTGGGCAGCAGAATGTTTTTCAGCCAGGGAACGGGCAATGCGCCCTGGTCCAAGGCGCGATCGTGGAAGTCGGCAAGAGTGAAGTCCTTGCCTTTGGCGGCTTCATAGGCGCGGCGCAGGCGCCACCACTCGCTCGTGCCCACATAATAAGTGGGCAACTGGGTAGAGCTGAGCTTTGCGCGCTGCAATTTGCCCTCGGCCTCGGCGCGGGTCTGAAAGGAATCGTTCATCATGAAGGACATGGCCTGGTCGTCCGTCATTTGCATGGTTTGCATGCGGACATCGAGGATGGTATTGCCAACGGCGCGCAGCCAGACTTTCAGATAGCTGATGCGGTAACGGGGATCGTTGTCAGCGAAGCCTTGCTGCATCATGACCTGAGCGATGTATTCGGCCCAGCCTTCGACGTAGGCTCCGTTCCCGTAGAGGCCGCGGATGAGGCGGCGGGTTAGAGGCTGAATCTCGTTGGCATGCTCGGCCTGCACGTAGTGGCCGGGCAGCGCCTCGTGAATCGTAAGCCACTTCAGCACCCAGTTGTTGTACTCGCGCAGCTTCGATTCGGCCGCGGCCTCGGACAGGTTCGGATCGATGGGAGTGACCCAGTACTGGGCCTCAGCGTTGGGATCGAGGGGCGGAGCAGAATGGAAACCCGCGACCGAAAAGATGCCGCGCATGAACGGCGGCGTGGGGATGACCTTTAGATTGTCGCGCGACTTCAGGGAAACGATCTTCTTATCGATGATGAATTGCCGGATGCCTGCCAGATCGTCTTTCACGGCTGCCATCAAGTCGTCGCGCTTGGGGCGATCTTCGGAAATCTTCTGCAGGACCTCACCGATGATTTTGTTTTCGCGCTCTCTGGGGCTAAGGCTTGCGTGGTCATCGTGGTCGGGAAAGTATTGTTTGTGCAGAGGTAAGGCGATTTGGAGCATCTCGGCACGCGTCTTGCTGAGTTCGCGTTCCGCATCGGCAAGGACCTGGTCGGGGGTGACTGGAGTCTCCATGACCAGACGAAATTTTTCAGCGTACAGTTCTTTGCCGAGGCGCCAGCTGCGATCGGTCTTACGTTTCGCCAGATCGTCCTGAAGCCAGCGGGAAAACTTCTTTAGCGCTTCGATGGCTTGGGGCGCGACCTCATCGAACTGTGCTTTCAATCCCGATCCGGCGGGAATGGCCTGGGCAATCGTGTTCTGGATCAGATCGATGTTGCCATCGTTTTCCTCGACGGCGACTTTGATGAAGATGGGATCGGCATCCACCAACTGGCTACGCGCCTGGTCGAGGAAGTGCGGGCTCGCGGCAATGCGGGAGAGGATGTGGCCGAGGCGTACTTCCTGGGGCGCATAGTCATCGGTGAGCGGCTGAAAAAGAGCGCTGCCGAGAAGTTCCACGTAGGCGGTGGGGTTGTGTTTGTAATTCTGGATGCGGTCGAATTCGAGCAGGTTGAGAGCAATCTGATCGTCGATAAGATGCCAATCTGCGGCATCCTCGACGCCGAGTGAGGCAAGCGGAGTCTCGGTGCGGAAGCGCTCGCGCCACTGTGCATAGACACGGCGCTGTTCCGCAACGCCTGCGCCACTCACATGGTCGAGCAGGGCGTCGAGCGCTATGGTTTTCCCAGTCCTGGGATCGAGGTGCTGGTGGTATCCGGCCTGGGATGCACTGGAGGGCGAGAGCGCCAGGGTCTGGTGAATAAACTCTTCACTCAGGCGGGCAAATTTGGCGTTGGCCTCGGCAGATGAATTGGAGGTTTGCGCCATAAGAGCACTCGATAATAGAACGCAGGCTGCGATGGGCAAGAGTTGCATAGCGCCCGATTCTAGCATTCCACAGTTCCGACTTTGCGGGCACGAGTGCCGCGCGGCACTTCAATCACCCCAGGTCTTTTAAGAGATCCAGGACTTGCCTGGGCGCGTCCTGGCCGGAGCGGATGCAGTCCGGAACGCCGATGCCCTTGTAGCCGTTGCCAGCCAGCGCGAGTCCGGGCAATTGCCGGCGGAGGCGCTCGATGCGGTCGAGGCGCTCGAGGTGGCCGACGCCGTACTGGGCCATGGCGGACTTCCATTTGTAGACGCGGGCGAAGAGAGGTGCGGCGCGGAGACCGAGGATCTGCTGCAGTTCGTCGCGGACGACGGCGATGATGGCGTCGTCGGAAAGCTGCCAGATGTTTTCGGCGCTCGATCCGGCGAAGAAGCAGCGCAGCAGGGCACGATCCGGAGGAGCGCGGTGGGGGAATTTATTGTGTACGAATGTTGCGGCAAGCAGTCGTTTGCCTTCACTGCGGGGGACGAGAAATCCGAAGCCGGGTGGGAGCGACTGGCGAACGCCGCGATCATAGCCGAGGCCGATGGTGATGGAAGAGCTGTAGCCGATGGCGGCAAGTTCGGCGGAGAGATCGGGACTGCTGGTTGATAGAAGCTGCGCGGCTGCGTGAGTGGGCAGGGCGAGGATTATGGCATTAAAGTGATCAGACTTCACGCCTGCCGAAACGCTCCAGCCCCCGGTTCGGGGTTGAATGGACTGCACGAGAGTGTTGGTTATTAATGAAGCCTGGTTTAGCCTCGGGACAATGGCATCGACGAGCTGCTGCATGCCGTTCTTTAAAGAGGTAAAGAGTGGCGGGGCGGGTTTGTTGGAGGATCGCGGCATCTTCCTTCTGGCGGCGAGCATGGCGCGCCCGAGGCTGCCGTGAGCGCGCTCCATTTCGGCGAAGCGGGGAAGAACAGCGCGGACGCTGAGGTTGGCGGCTTCGCCGCCATAGATGCCGGAGAGGAGTGGGTCGGCGAGGCGGTCGACCATTTCCGCGCCGTAGTGGCGCTCGACGAAAGAGGCGACGCTTTCGTCGGACGTGGCAGTGATCGGCGGATGAAACAATTCTCGCGCCATCCGCAGCTTGGTACCCAAGGAAAAAAGAGGCGAGAATCCAGTCGGCAGGATTTTTGTTGGGACCATGAACATCAGGCCGTCGGGCATCGGGATGAGACGGCCGCGGACAAGGATGTAGGTTTTACGGCCGGCGTCGTTGGAGCCGATGAGCTGATCGCCAAGGCCGATGGTGCGGCAGAGATCGGTGGCCCAGGACTTTTCGGTGAGGAAGGAGTCGGGTCCGGCTTCGACGATGCAGCCTTCGATGTGTTCGGTGCGGAGGACGCCACCGAAATGGGGCGAGGATTCATAGAGTGTGTAGTTGACCGCGCCGGTGCGACGGGTTTCTTCCAGCGCGAAAGCGGCGGCGAGTCCGGAGATGCCGCCGCCGATGATGGCGATGCGAATCATGGGACGGGGCTTCCGGCTTTCGGCTTCGGGCTTCCGGAAGAAATGAGAGATGCGGAATATTCTTGCACCAGGCGGGCAAGGTTCTTTACGTTTTCGACCGGGGTTTCGGGAAGGATGCCGTGGCCTAGATTGAAGATGTGGCCGGGGCGTCCGGCGGCGAGCCGGAGAATGTGTTCGGCGCGTGACTTCAATTCTTTCCAATCGGCGAAGAGCAGAACGGGATCGAGATTGCCCTGCACAGCACAGCGATGTTCGAGATTGCTCCAACCCTGGTCGAGCGGGATGCGCCAGTCGAGGCCGATGACTTCGGCTCCGGTTTCATTCATCGCGGGCAAGAGCGTGGCGCTGTCGGTGCCGAAATAAATTACGGGCGCGCCAGTTTTCTGCAGGCAGCTTACCAACTCTTTTACGTGAGACAGAACGTAGCGGCGGTAGTCGTCGACGCTGAGGCAGCCGACCCAACTGTCGAAGATTTGGATGGCGTCAGCGCCAGAGCGCACTTGCGCGGTGGAGTACTCGGCAGTGACGGCAACGAGCTTGCGCATCAACTCCTCCCAGTCCGCGGGGGAGTTGTACATCATTTTCTTGGTGTGGAGATAGTGGCGCGAGCCGCCACCTTCGATCATGTAGCTGGCGAGAGTGAAGGGTGCTCCGCAGAAGCCGATGACGGGAAGCTCTCCGGCAAAATGTTTTGCGACCAGGCTCACGGCTTCGGAGACGTAGCCGAGATCGGCGGCATGGTCGATGCTTAACCGGGCGATGTCTTCATTCGTGCGGACGGGCTTTTCGATGACGGGGCCTTCTCCGGCGGAGAAATGAAAGGGCAGCCCCATGACTTCGAGGGGAAGCAGGAGATCGGCGAAGATGATGGCGGCGTCAACCCGGAGAATTTCGGCGGCGGTGATGGTTACTTCGGCGGCGAGCGCGGGCTTCTTGCAGATTTCGAGCAGGGAGTATTGCTTGCGGACGGCGCGGTACTCTGGCATGTAGCGTCCTGCCTGGCGCATGAACCAGACGGGAGTGCGGTCGACGGGCTGGGATTTGCAGGCGCGAACGAAGATGGAATTGGGGGTAGACATGATTGGATAGATGAACCGATCACTGTAGCATCTTTCGTGGAGCAGAATGCGCACGGCGGAACTAGTTTGTGCGAGAGGAATTTGTGCGAGACTGGGAAGCAGTGAGATTTGGAGAGCTCCTCAAAGTTGAGAGAAGTGGCATGAGCGGAACGGCAGTCGTAAAAGAGAACGTGGAGTTGGCGGTTTCGGATGGGACACGGATGACGGCCTACGTGGCGCTTCCGGAGCGAGACGGGGTGCATCGGGGGCTGCTCGTGCTTCAGGAGGCGTTGGAGTTTTTGCCCTCGTGAAAAAGTTGGCGATGCTTTTCGCGGGGGCGATTTCTCTACTTGCGTTGGAAACGGCAGGGCAGATATCCGGTCCCGCTGATGAACACAGCAAGAAACCTCCATCCCCTACCTTCTACAAAGATGTGCTTCCAATACTGCAGGACAAATGCCAGAGTTGCCACCGAGCGGGCGAAGCTGCGCCGATGCCGCTGATGACTTATGAACAAACGCGGCCCTGGGCGGGAAAAATTGCGGCTGCGGTTGAGATGAGGATGATGCCGCCGTGGTTTGCCGACGCAAGGTTCGGACATTTTGCCAACGATCCGTCGCTGAATGCGGAGGAGATTGCGACGATTGCGGCATGGGCAGACGCGGGAGCGCCTGCGGGGGATGAGCGTGATGCGCCGGCAGCGCGGAGATGGAGTGAGGGGTGGAATATTCCAGAGCCGGATGTCGTCGTCAAGATGCCAGGGCCGGTGCAGATTCCGGCGCGAGGCGAGGTGGAATATACGTACGAAATTGTCGGTACGCATTTCACGGAGGATAAGTGGGTGCAGATGGCGGAGGTGCGGCCTTCGAGCCCGGCGCATGTTCACCACGCGGTGGTGTACATACGGCCTCCGGATTCGACCTGGCTGCGGCATGCGCCGGTGGGCGAGCCGTTTACGGCATCGATGTTGAGCGATCCGGACGAACGACGGCAGGCGCACGAGACGACGAGCGACCTGCTGCTGGTATATGCGCCGGGGAGTGCGCCGGACCGGTGGGCAGACGGGATGGCGAAGTTCGTTCCGGCGGGATCAGACCTGGTGTTTCAGATGCATTACACCACGAACGGCGAGGCGGCGAGCGATGAAACGAGCGCCGGGCTGGTGTTCGCCAAAAGTCCGCCGAAGCAGCGGGTGATCACGCTCCAGTTGAACAATCATGCGCTGATTATTCCGCCGGAGGCGGAGGATTTCCGCGTGGAAGTAGAGGGGACGTTGCCGAACGATGCCACGCTGTTGAGTTTTTTCCCGCATATGCATTTGCGGGGGAAGCGCTTTGAATATGACATTGTGCACGACGACGGAAGCATCGAGACTCTGTTGCGAGTGAATTATCATTTTCACTGGCAACTGAGCTATAAGCTGGCGAAGCCGCGGGAACTGAAGGCGGGAACCAGGTTGCGGGCGGTGGCGTGGTATGACAATTCGAAGAATAATCCGCACAATCCCGATCCGGAGAAGACGGTGACGTGGGGTGACCAGACGTCGCAGGAGATGATGGTGGGATTTTTCGACGTGGCGGTGCCGGCGGGGATGGACAAGTGGCGATACTTTGTTCGGCACAAAGGAAATTGAGTGATTGGGCGAGGGAGATGGACAAGGAAGCGAGCCAAACGCGCGATTGATGGGTCGCAGAAAACGCGACCCCTCGCGCGGCTCGCCCAGATTCCTCACGGCGCGAGGAAGGCTTGTTCGGAATGACAAGGGCCGCTGGTTGCTGACCAGCCTGGTATTTGTAAGACTGTGTTGGGCTCATCGATTGATCGCAGATCCGGATTCGATTTCAGCAGGTGAAAGGCGGGGTGGGCGCGGGTCCAGAGTGGCGTACTGGGCGCTAGCGGTTGTGTTTCTTGCGGTTTATGCGGGGTCGATGTTCACTCCGGCATTGCTCGACGATGCGGACAGCACGCACGCGGAGGCGGCGCGCGAGATGGTCGTGACGGGGGACTACGTCACGCTGCACATCAATGGGGTTCGATATCTGGAAAAGCCGCCACTGCCTTACTGGCTGGTGGCGTTCAGTTACCGGATTTTCGGAGTCAACGAATTCAGCACGCGCTTGCCGATGGTGCTGTCGGTGATGCTGTTGGGAGTGCTGGCGCTTTGCTGGGGCTGGCGTGCGTTTGGAGAGCGGACGGGGATCTACACGGCACTTTTCGTGTACACCTGCGCGGGAGTTTATTTGTTTACGCGCGTTTTGATTCCGGATGTGCTGTTGAGTTTGCTGATTGCGGCAGCGATGTATTTTTTTCTGACGGCGCTGGAGCCCGGGGGCGCGGGATGGCGATGGTACGCGGGATACGCGCTGATCGCGCTCGGCGTACTGACCAAAGGGCTGGTCGCACTGGTGTTTCCTTGCGGCGCGGCATTTTTCTTTTTGCTGGCTACGGGCGAGTGGCGGCGCTGGCGGGAGTTTCGGCTGATTTCAGGGTGGGCATTATTTCTGGCGATTGCGGCGCCGTGGCATATTCTGGCGGGGCTGCGAAATCCTGGAACGGCCGAGCATCACGGTTTTTTGTGGTTCTATTTTGTGAATGAACACTTCCTGAGGTTTCTGGGAAGGCGGTATCCGATGGATTACAGCAAGCTTCCCGCCTCTCTCTATTGGACACTGCATTTGGTTTGGTTGTTTCCCTGGAGTCTGTATTTGCCCGCGGCGGTAACGGTTGCGGTGAGGGAGTGGCGCAGGGGGTATGGTCGTTCAGTCGGTCCGAGTGGCGGGCGGCAGAGTGAGTTTGCCTCTCGAACGCGGCTGCTCTGCTGGATTTGGGCGGGGTTGGTGCTGATTTTTTTCGCGCTGTCGACCAACCAGGAGTACTACACGTTTCCGGCATACCTGCCGCTTCTGATTCTGCTGGCGGACGGTGTGGCGCGCTGCGAGCGGATAGAGTGTGAAGGCGGAGCGCGCGCGGGCTGGCTGACGGGCTCTGCGGGCGTGCTGGCTTTGATTGGAATTGCGGCGAGCGCAATGCTCACCGTGGGGCTGTGGCAGTCGCGGAACCTGCCATTTGAAGCGGACATTGGGAATGTGCTAGCCAAGCAGGATCTGAGTGCGTATACGCTTTCGATGTCGCACATGCTGGATTTGAGCTACGCGTCGTTTGCGGCGCTGCGGCTTCCGGCGACACTGGCGGCGGTGGCGCTGTTGGGGGCTCCGCTGGCGTCCCTTGTTCTGCGTTTATTCCGGCGACATTATTCTGCGACGTGGGTGCTGGCCGGCGGTATGGCTGTGTTCCTGGTGGCGGCGCACATTGCGTTGGTGCGGTTTGGACCGTATCTTTCGTCGAAGGAACTGGCACGCGACATCGCGGCCCGAGCGCGCCCGGAAGACAAAGTGATGATCTATGGCGACCAGGCATTTGGATCGTCGTTGCTGTTTTATCTGCAGCGACCCATCGATCTGGTGGAGGGACGAACGACTTCGATGTGGTTCGGTTCGACATTTGCCGACGCTCCAAAGATCTATTTGAGTGATGCGGATTTGCAGCGGGACTGGGCGGGAAGCGGTCGAGTATTCTTGTTTGTGCCGCCGTACGAAGAGGCGAAAGTGGATGGGATTTTGCCAAGAAAGTTCGTTATTGCGGAGCTTTCAGGGAAGTACGTTTATAGTAACCGGCCGTGAGATCGCCCGGCTCACGCTGCCAGACTGATTGGTGTCTTGGGTCTCAGGTCTTGGGTGTTGGGTCTTCGGCAAAACCCGAAGGCCGTGCGCCCAGGATTTTAGACAGTCTCCGGTAACGTGGTTGCAAGCGCAGAACGGTTCGGCAGAGATTAGCTATGTGTACATTTTTCTACTGAGGCGACGATTCGATGAACGGGAAACGAGCGTTGGTCGCAATCATGGCGAGCATTGCATTCCTAGTGGCTGGGGGAGTTGTGCTGGACGGAGCAAAAGCGCAATCGGGCGGAGCTTCGACGGCGGGGACGGGCGGACCGAAAAAGGCGGAGGAGCAGTTCAAGAATATCCAAGTGTTCAAAGGGCTGCCGGCCGATCAGTTGATTCCCGCAATGCAGTTCATCACGGCGTCGTTGGGCGTGGAGTGCGAGTTTTGCCACGTGCAGGGCGCCTTCGAGAAGGACGACAAGAAGACGAAGCAAGCGGCGCGGAAGATGATAACGATGATGTTCGCGATTGATAAGGATAACTTCGACGGGCATCGTGAAGTGACCTGCTATTCCTGCCATCGCGGCAGCCCACGTCCGGAGGCGACGCCCTTGGTAGCGACAGCGGGGCCCAAGCCTGACGTGGGCGGAGCTGCGATGGGCGGAGCGAACGAAGCCGAGGGGACGGAAGCGAGCGGACCGGCGGCCAACCAGTTGTTCGACAGGTATTTGAAGGCTGTTGGCGGGGCCGCTGCAGTGGACAAAGTTACGAGCCGGGTGATGAAAGGAACGATTACATTTGGGGACAGGAATGTTCCGATCGACATTTTCTCGAAGGACCCGGAGAAAAGAATATCGTTCACGCACACGCCTGATGGAGACAGCGTGACCGCGTTCGACGGCCGGGAGGGATGGTTGGGAGCTCCTGGGCACCCGGTGCGGGAGATGCACGGGCCGGATATTGACGGGGCGGCGATGGACGCGGATCTTCATTTCGCAGCCCACTTGAAGGAGATGTTCACCGAAGCGAAGGTGCGAGGAAAGGAAAAAGTTGGCGACCGCGACGCCTATCTGGTGGTCGGGCAGCGCGAAGGAAAAACGCCGGTGCGATTATATTTTGACGAGCAGTCAGGTTTGCTGGTGAGGCTGGTGAGGTACGGAGAGACGCCGCTGGGGCGTTTGCCCACGCAGATCGATTATGCGGACTATCGCGACGTGGGCGGGGTGAAGATTCCGTTCCGCTGGACGCTCGCGCGGACGAGCGGGCTGTTCACGATTCAGGTGAGCGAGGTCAAGGACAACGTTGCTGTGGATGACGCGAAGTTTGCCAGGCCGCCAGCGCCTCCGGAAGGGGAAAAGGGGCCAGCAAAGTGATGGGGCCGCTTACGCTGATAACAAATCCTGATAAGAACGATAAATAGTTTCGATTTCCGCGAGGGTGCTACAGACGATAGAGTGAGCGCGGGCTGGATTTTTGTCCGAATCGACGTGATGCGGGAGCAAACTTACTCTTGATGGGGAAATCGCCGATTCCCAGGTTCAGCACGGTCTTGCTCTTCTCCTCCTTACTTATTGTTTCTTCTGGCACAAACTGCTGGCGCAAGCCGCGAGGGAGGATAATACTGTAAGGATTCGGCGCACCGGTGATTTAAGAATTCGTACAGATATGAGATCAAGATCATGACGAAAGTGGAAGCGGTGATTCAAAACTCCAAGCTGGAAGCGGTGAAGACTGCGCTGCAGGAGATTGGCGTGGAGGGCATGACGGTGATTGAGGTACGCGGCCACGGGCGGCAGAAAGGGCATACGGAGGTTTACCGCGGCCGCGAGTACAGCGTGGATCTGATCCCGAAGACCAAGCTGGAGGTCGTGCTGGTGGACGCCATGGTGGAGAAGGCGGTGCAGGCGATTCTGGTGGCGGCGCGCACGGGCAAGATCGGCGACGGTAAGATTTTTCTGACGCGCGTGGATGACGCGATTCGCATCCGCAATGACGAGCGGGGCGAGGGAGCGTTGTAGGGAGCGATCGGGCGCGGAGCGCGACGAGCTGAAAACATTCTCCGGGACGCGACCGGACGACATCTTAAGGGCAGCGTGTCACCAGCCACTTACGAATGACCCGCTGCATGAGAGCAATGAACGTCGATTCGGGGATTTCCGATTTGTTGATCGGTGCCTGGTCGATCGGCGATTTATTGACCATGTCTTTGTCGACCCATGTCTTCGTTGACCCATCGTCATGACAGCAGCGTCTTCACTGATCAGCGAACTGCGAAGTTCCCTGGCTGAGGAGTCGGCGCGAATCGCGCGCGATTTCGCGGCCACGGGAGATGGCCGCGCCGCGGTCACGCAACGGACCCGGCTGATCGAAGACATTCTCAAAAGGCTTTGGCGGGATCTGGTGTCGTTCGACGAGCGCGGGCCGCAAGGATTTGCGCTGGTGGCCACGGGGGGCTTCGGGCGAGGCTGGCTGTTTCCTTATTCCGACGTCGATCTGCTATTTCTGTTTGCCGATCGCGGGGGCGAAGAAACTCATAAGGAGGCGGTGCGGCAGCTCTCTCAGGAACTCTGGGATTTAAAGCTCAGGTTGAGTCCTGCATCGCGGACGCTGGCGGAATGCGACCGCTACGATCCCAACAATACTGAGTTCACGATTTCTCTTCTGGATTGCCGCTACCTGGCGGGCGACCGGGAGCTTTTTGCGCGTCTGCACGACAAAACGATTCCGAAGCTGGTGATGCGGGAATCCAAGGCGCTGCTGCAGGGTCTGGCTGAAGTGACGCGAGAGCGGCACGGAAAATTCGGGAATACCGTCTTTCATCTCGAGCCAAATATAAAAGAGACGCCGGGCGGGCTGCGCGATTACAACGTGGCCTGCTGGCTGGCGCTGATTCCGGCCATGGACAAGCTGCGCGACTGGCCGGATGCGAGTTCATTGCGGGCGCCGGTGCGAAAGCAACTGGACGCGGCTTTGGAGTTCCTCATGGCGACGCGGTGTTTTCTGCACTTCCGCTATGGGCGTGACGACAACGCACTGAGTTGGGAGGCGCAGGACGAGGCGGCGGCAAGGAAGATCGGAACTTCGGACGCGGAAGAAATCACGGCCGCGGATTGGATGCGGATTTACTTCGGTCATGCGCGCGCGGTGCAGCGCACCGTGATGCAGTTGCTGGAGGAGATTCCAGAGGCGTGGTCTGCGTTGCGGCGGCAGGTCCAGGGCTGGCGGTCGCGGCCCTCGAGCCCGGATTTTTCGGTTGTGGACGGGCTGATATTTCTGCAGCAGGGTTCTTCGTTGCGCGATCCCGAGATGCTGTTGCGGTTGTTTCACTTCATGGCGCAGCACGGGCTGAAATTGAGTACGACCACGGAACACCGGATCGAACAGGAGTTGCCGGCGTTGGCGGTGACTCCGCCGCGCGGGGCGGAGCTGTGGCTGTATCTGCAGGAAACGCTGCTGGAGCCTCATGCGGCCGAGGCGCTGCGGGCAATGCATTCGTTGCGCCTGCTCACGTTGCTCCTGCCTGAGCTGCAACCCATCGATTCGCTGGTAGTGCGGGATTTCTATCATCGCTTTACCGTGGATGAACATTCGATTCTGGCGATTGAGAGCCTGCACCGGCTGAATCAATCGCAATCGGAATGGGACAAACGCTATGCGGAGTTGCTGGGGGAGCTGGAAGATCCGGAGTTGCTTTATCTTGCGTTGTTGCTGCATGACACGGGAAAGGGATTGCCGGGCCGCAATCATGTAGAGGCGAGTATTGAGATTGCCGGACGCTGCATGGACCGGCTGGATGTTGATCCGGGTGAGCGCGCGGAGGTGCTGTTCCTGATCGCGAATCATCTGGAAATGTCGGCGCAGTTGCGGCGGGATATTTTTAATCCGGAGACGGTGGCGGCTTTCGCAGAGAAAGTGGGAACGCCGGAGCGGCTGAAGATGCTGTGCCTGCTGACTTATGCGGACATCAAGGCGGTGAATCCGGAGGCGCTGACGCCGTGGAAGGCGGAAAACGTGTGGCAGCTCTACATTGGCGCGGCGAACTATTTGAACCGCAGCGCGGACCAGCGCGTGCACGGCGATGCGAACGGAGAAAAACTGGCGCGGCTGCGCAGCCTGGCTCCGGTGATGGGAGCGAAGTTCAAGGATTTTGTGGAGGGATTTCCGCAAAGATATTTATTGATGCACTCCGCCGAAGAGGTGATGCAGCACATGCTGATGGCGGAGCAGTTCAGCAAAGATACGGTGCAAGTGGATTTGAAGCGGGGACGGCACTGGTATGAACTGACGCTGGTCACAAAAGACAGGGCGTCTTTGTTCGCGACTTTGACCGGAGTGCTGGCGGCATGGGGAATGAACATTGTGAAGGCGAACGCATTTTCGAATCAGGCGGGAACCGTGGTGGATACGCTTTTCTTTACCGACCGCTTTCGGACCCTGGAGTTGAATCTGTCGGAGTGGCAACGGTTTAAGGACAGTATTGCCGCAGTCCTGGCGGGAGCGGCGGATCTCGAAAAGATGCTGCGCGACCGGCAGCGCAGCGAGAAGAACCCCCGGATCAGGGTTACGGTGGAAACGCGCATCGATTTTGACGATGCATGTTCTTCGACG
>Ga0302326_10020163_pt1 | contig 13735 bp, 8 predicted proteins | sample Palsa_T0_3_FD_202264 | JGI IMG/M metagenome (GOLD analysis project Ga0302326, IMG submission 202264) | Peat permafrost microbial communities from Stordalen Mire near Abisko, Sweden - Palsa_T0_3 | ecosystem: Environmental > Terrestrial > Soil > Palsa > Peat permafrost | place: Sweden: Abisko... | reverse complement strand
CTTTAGATTGAGATCCGTCGTGGCTTCGGAAGTTTCCCTTTGGGGCGTAATTTGCCGTCGAGTCACAGAGCTACGATTCTCGTCGTAAACCGCCACGTCGAGCGGCGCGGGCTGGCCGACGTCGAACTGCCCCCGGATCCACCGGGCGTGGACGCGGACCTGGCCGGGTTCAGCCCAGAAGTACCAATACTGCGCGCCGACGGTGGTATCCACCATGCTGCTATTCGGTCCGGGATTCAACGGCGCTGGAGATCGGGGGTCGAGGGATTGACTCATTCCGTTCTGCCCGGCGAGGGTCGCCAGAAAAAGGATGAGAATGCTGTTCTTCATTGGGTGCCTCCTTGCGTGTGCGCGGCTTCCCGCGCTCACTGCTATTGGCGCAGAGCGGGCGGAAAACCAGACAAGCTTTTTGGGAGGTCTTTGTAGCGCCCGCTACGGCAGGCGAGCCAGCTCGGAATAGGCGTTGATTTTCGACGGGATATCGGCATCCGAGTCCTTCCAAAATTCCAGGAACTTGCCGTATTCCTGCCGGCTGCCGGCAACGTTGCCCTGCATCGCGAAGGAGCGCGCCAGACCAAGGTGGGCGAGCGGGATGTCATACGAAATCGGGTTTACCGAGGAATGGTCGATGATCTTACGGAACTCGATGGCGGCCAGATCGGCGTGGCCGGCCGCGAGATACGCGCACCCCCGCATCGACAACACATCGAAATCCCGCAGTTCGTAAGGGATCGCGGGCTGCAAGGCCGCGATGGCGTCGTCCGGCTTATGTTGAAACAACGCGATCGCGGCTCGAATTTGAGGTCCCTTCAAGTTCTGCCAGAGAGTATCTTCGGGATGATCGGTCATGGCCCTGCGCACGATCTCCTCTGCTTTTGAGATCTCGCCAACCTCGGCCCACGCAACCGGCATGTCTGTGGAACCGTTGATGGGAGGCAGGTGAGAGAGCCGGGCGCGCGCGCTGTCGATCAGTCCGATTTCCGCTTCGATCCTGGGAACACCCCCTTCCATGCGTACGGCGCGCTCAGGCAATCCCTGTTTCTTATATCCCTCGACCAACAGCCGGAGCGCCTCCAAGGCTGCCCGGCGCTTGCCCTGTGCGAAGTCCATGAGGAGTTCCTGCAGCTTCATGTACGGTTCGGCGGGTTTTCCTTTTGCCCACGCAAACTGTTCCTCCACGCCGGCAGCGTCATGCCTCAAGAAAGCCAACTGCGACAGAATGCCATGAACTTCCGCTCCGTCCAGTTTTTGCGCGACCGCCTGACGGCAGGTTTCGAGTGCCTTGGCCGTTTGTCCGGCGCGCATCTGCGCGCGAGCCAGAATCACGTATGAAATCGCGCCCTTGGGGTCGAGCGAAACCGCGCGAAGCGCCGGCGCGATCGCGAGATCGGGTCTTCCGATCTCAAGCTGGAGAGTTGCCAGGTTACTCCAAGGCGGAACGTCGCTCGGGTAAGTCTGCGTCCAGACCTCATAGTTGCGAATGCTCTCATGCAGGTTTCCGGTGACCTCCGCGTTATACTCGGCGACGATGAACAGACGGTCCGGCTCGGTGGTAAGGTCACGTAGATCGTAGGCCTTTCTGAAGTTGGCCGCGGCCAGATCCTCCTCCCCCAAATCGCTGTAAACGACACCGATGTCCGCATAAGCGGCGGCGAACTTGGGATCGAGTTCGAGGGCGCGCTGAAAGAAAGGAAGGGACGCCTGATAGTTCCCTCGCGCCCCAAGGTCGTGCCCGTGCGAATAGGCTTTCAGGGCCTCAAGTGAACCGGTTTTTTTCGCCAGCAAAGACTGGTTGAATCGCTGCACGGTTTTAAGCGGCTCTCCGAGACGCTTGCGCATTTCCGCCGCGAGGTCGTCGAGCGTCTTGACCACCTCATCACGATCGACGGCGACGGCTTTGCTTTGCGCCAGGTCTTCCCCTGTCGCGCAGTCGGAAGCGGCGAGAGTGATCAGATACTTTTGCCCCAAACGAGCGATTTTTCCGCTGAGCACGGCCTGATCGTTCATGCGCTGGCAAACCTCCCGGGCCAGGAGGGGCGTCAATTTCTCGCTAGGAGAGCGCTCCATCAGCGTCAGGGTCGCGCCGATCCGGCTGCCTGGGGCGATAAGGAGGAAAGGCGATTGTTTGAGATCGACGGCCAGCGCGGTCTGTAGCGCGCTGGCGAGATCCCCATCAGCACTCGAGTCTTCGAAATCGGCGAGCACAACCTCGTGGTGGTCGCCCGATACCGCGCGATGAAACCAGAACCAGGCCCCCAAAGCTACCAGGACGAGCGCCAGCACCGAAGCGGCAGCCCACGGCCGAACACTCCGGGAAATCTGCGTAGAGACAGGCGGCGGATTCCGGGAGAGACTGTCCCTTAACAGCTCGAGGTCCACGTTCATTTCGGCGGCGTGCTGGTAGCGCAAGCCGGGATCTTTCTCGATCGCTTTGCCGATGATACGCTCCAGGCCGGGTGGAATGCGGCTGTTGAAAGACCTGGCGGGAGGCGGGTTGAGGCTGAGCACCGCCTGATGAATTTTCGCGGTGCTGGGACCGTCGAACGCCAGGGTACCGGTGGCCATTTCGTAGAGCACGGAGCCGAAGCTGAAGATATCGGTCCGCCGGTCCAGGTCTTCTCCGCACGCCTGCTCCGGGGACATGTAGGGCACGGTTCCAATTACCCGTCCGGGAGTGGTGAGCGAGGCGCTCTCGGGCGCGGTGTCGAAGGCTGCGGGTCTGGCTGCCGGGCGCGCCATCTTGGCCAGGCCGAAATCGAGAATCTTGGCATGGCCGCGGGACGTAATAAAGATGTTCGCCGGTTTCACATCGCGATGGACAATGCCCGCCTGGTGCGCCGCGTCCAGGCCGGAGAGGATCTCGATAGCCCAATCGAGAAGCTCGCACGTCTCCAGAAGCCCGGCCGCGATGCGTTGCTTCAGGGTCTGCCCTTCGAGCAATTCCATCACGATGAAGGGGCGCCCCTGGTGCTCTCCAGTTTCGTAGACGACGCAGATATTCGGGTGGTTGAGAGCCGCGGCGGCGCGGGCTTCGTGCTTCAGGCGCACCCCTTCGCCGGTTTCGGCGAGAGCGCCGGGAAGAACCTTCAGCGCGACGGGCCGTGACAATACCGTGTCTTCCGCACGGTAGACAATCCCCATTCCGCCGCGCCCCAAGCGGCTCACAATGCGAAATTGACCGCTCACCAGGTCTCCGGGAGAGAAGGGGTCCGGCGCGTGGTCCATGGAGATTGGGGTATCGAGAAAATTTCCAACTTTCTCTTCGGCGTCGATTAAACTTCCGACCTCGGCGACAATGCTGGGAGTTTCGCGCGAACTTTTGAGAGCCTCCTGGCGCGCCGCCGGCGGGAGATCGATGACGCTTTCAAACAGAAGCTTGATGCGCTGCCAACGATCGGAATTCACCCGTTCAGTTCCTTATATAGCCAAGCTCGCGCCATACGCCATTCGCGATTGACGGTTCGGGCCGAGACGCCCAGGGCTTCGGCGATCTCTTCCTCCTGCATCCCGGCGAAAAATCGCATTTCCACGACCTGGCACTGGCGTGGGTCTACCTTGTCGAGCTTCGAGAGGGCCTCGTCCAGCAGCAGCAGGTCGTTCCCATCGGCGCCGATATCGAGGGCGCGATCGAAGCTGAGCTCGCGAATGCCGCCGCCGCGTTTGCCCGCGTTGCGTTTGCGCGCGCGATCGATCAGAACCTGACGCATGACGTGCGCGGCGATTTGATAGAAGTGCCCGCGGTTGCGAACCGACTGGAAGCTCTGGTCCACCAGGCGTAAGTAGGCTTCGTGAACCAGGTCGGTGGTCTGCAGGCTACGGGCGGAATGTTCCCGGCGCAAGTGCCCGGCGGCAATCTTGCGCAGTTCCCGATAGGTCAATTCGAGCAGCCGCGCTTCGGCTTCCGGCTGGCGGTTCTCAAAGCCGCTAAGAAGACGGGTGATTTCGCCGCGCGATTGGTTCGCTTCCGCCATCGGTTCGAGGATCAAAAGTTCCTCTCATGATAGCCGCTTTTGGAAAGAAAAAACTTTGTCGGTTCTTGCGTGTGGTTCGCGCCAGTAGCCGTGAGAGCCGAAAACAGCAGTTCAGCAAGATCGGCAGACATCCGCGCCCGACCGCTGTCTTCTATGCCGCGGGCGCAAGCCAAAAACACAAACCACGCAGCCGCGCGCTGCCGGAGGAAAGTCATGTCCATTTATCGAATTTTGAACGTAAACCGTTTTTTGAACGTAAACCGTTGGTCCAAAGCGGCCCTGTCCGCTGTCGCCTGCTGCAGTCTCGCAGGTTCAATCCTCGCCCAGACCCCCGCCTCGCATGAGATGGTTCCGGAAAGAGGTTTCACCATCCCATCCAGCGGACAGACACCATTCGTAATACAGACCGCTCCAAACGCGGTGTGCGGGTTGCACGCCGCGAATGCGGGGGACTCGGCGCCCGTGATGAAGCTCTTGGCGAACGAGGATGGCTATATCCGAGTTCACGTCAGCCCAAAGGTTGACTCTGAAAACGACGCGCACGTGCAGATCGATTGCACGGCCGGCGGTAAACTGACGATCTACCCGATCCATCTGCGCTCAGGCGTTGCCGCCACCGATGCCATGCCGGCGCCGCAGACGACGGTCCCGCTTCCAAAGGGCTCGCGAGTTTTGCCCGCGCTGACAGAAGCCGAAGCAGCTCAGTTGTCCGATCAGGAGTTGCTGGGACGTGGATATCCACAGCGGCCGGACGCGTCTGCCGAGCCACAGCTTTATAAGAGCTGGGTCAGGGCTTTTTCCAAGCAGGTGACGCTGCTGGCGCCGCCTACCTCGACGAGCGGCGATCAGGGGCTTGGTGTGCAGTACGGTACGGAATATTCCCTGGCCTGGTGCGGCTACGAAGCGCAAGGGGCGAATGGGACGTATTCGTCGGTACACGGCGCGTGGTACGTCCCGGATATCCCGATAGGCGAACCGGGCTACCAGACTAATTCGGGCCTATGGGTCGGGCTCGATGGAGACGACGGGGCGACCGATCTGGTGCAAGCTGGGACCGCCCAGAATTACCTTGATTTAGATGGTTTGAACTTCGCCAATTACACCGCCTGGACCGAAGTTGTACCCAACCAGCCAGTGGGGCAACCTCTGCCGCTCAATATCAGCGCTGGGGACCAGATGTTCGTTGACGTTTGGGTCTCTGACGGCCAGGCCTACTTTCTCGTCGCCGACGATGCGACCAACGAGACGGTTGTCAGCCAAACGGCGCTCGGCAAGACCAAGTTCCTCGGCAAGACAGCGGAATGGATCATGGAGCGGCCGACGGTCGCTGGCAAGTTCGGCGAGCTCTCCATGTTTATCATCGCCGTAATGAACAACGCGTACGCTAATTCAACTCCCGTCAGTACGGCTGCGAATGTGCAGCTCACCATGGTGAACAGCAGTAAGACCGATTTGGCCACTGCCTCGCTTTTGCCACCCGATGGTATTTTCTTCGATTGGAAGAACTTCCACTAGAAGGTAAGGCCATCGAGTGTTTGGCGGCACGCAACGAGCGCGCCGCCAAATGCATTTTTCTTTCGCCGAACGTGTCGGGCGCGTAGCGCAGGGGGCGAAAGGACGAGAGCATTACGGCTCTGGCCGGAATACGCGCTACTCCGAGAAAGCCACCGGCCCGCCAACCCGTTAAGTGAACAACATTGGGACTAGACCTGGATTAGACATGGAAGCTGGAAACTGAGCTGGCCGGGGCCAATGTCGCATACTTCGTGGGGCGGACGCCCGCGCCTGTCGCCGATTCTTCGATGAAGATGCCAACAGCATACCTGACCCGTGGATTCCTCTTAATGGTTGTAGCGAATAGCGCTCCATCTTTGAGAAAAAGCGAATCGAGCGTTTCAGGATGCTAATTAACTAGCCAAGGCTTCGCCTTGATTGGGCGAGCTCCGCTCGCCTGACAAGCTAAAGCATGTCCCGCGAAAAAGGCCCTATGGCCCGGCGTTTAGCTTGGGGGGCCAAACTGTAAAGCTTGCGAACGCTGTGTTGGCCGCCTGATCGCGCGACGCAGGTGCGCGGGAAGGTCAGCCCCCCACATCGCCGCCGCGGCTAGATAAATAGAACCTGAGCGCCAAAACGCCATCGCCGTGCCGTGTGTCGGCGGTCTTCTACTGAGCCTGCGCGCGTGCGGCGCGCGTGCGGCGTAAGTCCTCTTGTAACTCCGCCTCTTCCGGAAACTCGGCAATCAGCCGTTCCACCGCCGTCACCGCACCGTCGAAATCGCGATTTCGTACCAGCTCTTCGAAATCTTTTCGACGCCGCGCATAAGCTTCCTTGCGTGCCGCCCGATCGCGGGCCTCGCGAGCCCGATCCAGAAGATCCATCAGTTCCGGATCCTGCGGGAAAATTGCCATGAGCTCTTGCGTCTTGTAGACAGCCTGTTCAAACTCGCGGCTCGACACCAGCCCTTGAAGGGATTCGCGCTCTTTTGCGAAGGCCGCCTTTCGCGCCACTTCGTCGCGGTGGGCGATGGCGCGACGTAGGTCATTCTCGACTTGCGGCTCGTCCGGAAATGCGGCGGCCAGTTCCTGTAGCTTGGTAATGGCGTCGTCGATCCGGCGGCTTTTCATCAACTCCACGACTTGCCGGCGGCCCTCCAAATAGGCTTCTTTACGGGCAGCGGGCATACTCTGCGGCCGTTGCTCCATGGTGGCGAGCGTCCGGCGCAGGCGCTCGCCCAGATCGCGAACGATCTGCTGAACCCCGGGGTTATCAGGATTGCGCTTCCACAGCTCGCGTGCGCGTTTCTCGGCCTGCTCCAGCCTGCCCTCGTCCATCAGATCCCGGCACTGTTTGAGCTCGCCGTCAATCGCGTTGGACTGTTGGTCGCGCTGGCGGTTCGCGAGTACCGTTTCTTGCAAGCGCAGCGCCGTTTCATTGGCTGGTGAAAGCTCCAGGGCACGCGCGATGCACACCAACGCCCGTTCGTAATCCGTCCCGGCGGCGGCCGCGCCGGCCAGTAGTTGCTCAATTTCGGCTTCGCGCTGCTGCTGCTCCCGTTGATCGCGGGCGAAGCTCAACAACTGCAAGACTTGTACGTTCCGCCCGGCTTCCTGGTCAAGCCCGGAGAGCAGGTCGATGGCTTCCTGGACGGCGCCCTTCGATAGATAATCGCGGCTTTGGGATACGGCGGCGGCCACCGTCTTCTCCGTCGCGGCGGCCGCTTGCAGGCGCTCCGCTTCCTCGATCCTGGCACGTATTTCGGGATCGCCGGGGTGTTGCCGGTCGAGTTCCTGCAGTGTGATTACTGCGCCGTCGTAATCCTGAACCAACAACTGGCCCCGGGCCCGGCTCAAACCGGATTTACGGCGGGCGGCCTTCTGTTGTTCGATGGCCTGCCGGATCTGCTTCAGGAATTCCGGCGCTTCCGAACTGGCCGGGTCGTTTTGAGCGGCTTCGCTCGCGCGCTCGAAGGCCCCTGTAAAGTTCTGCCGTTCCCATTCGACGCGTGCTGCGGCCAGCAACTGTTGCGCGCGGGCCTTCTTGTCGCGCACCTCGTGGATTTGAACCAGGCGGGAGCGAGCCGCGCTATTTTCGGGATCGATTTGCAGGGCTTCCTGGAGCCGCGATTCGGCCGTCGGGAAATCCAGGACGGTGGTCTTCTCGTCGGCTTCGTCAATCAGGGTTTTGATACGCGATTCCAGTTTTTGGCGCCGGGTGAGGTCCCGGAGTTCGGTGCGCCATTTGCGGGCCTTGACATTCCTGTGATCGAACCTGAGGATGCCTCCCGCGATTGCCAGCGCTTCCTCGTATCTGCCGGCCTGAATCAGCGACTCGGCATCCTTTTCCATGCCGGCGACCTGGGCCTCCCCGAATTCCTGGATGACCATGCCCAGATCTATCCGAAGATCATCCATACTGGGGTACCGATCCGTCTTTTTCTTGGCAAGAAGGCGCCGCATAACAGGATCGAGACTGCGCGGCAGTTCGGGAACTTTATCGCAGACCGGCGGAGGATCTTCGTGCGTGACTTTATACATGATGATGCCGGGAGAATCGGCGGCAAATGGGTTCCGGCCCGTGAGCAACTCGTAGAGCACTACTCCGTACGCCCATACGTCGACTTGCAAGTCGATCGTGTCACCCATGAATTGCTCCGGCGCCATGTATTCCGGAGTTCCCAAGATGTATCCTACGGCCGTGAGGCTGGTGGTGCGCTGGGTGAGACGAGCGATTCCGAAATCCATGATCTTCACGGATCCATCGCCCAGCCGCATAATATTGGCAGGCTTGATATCGCGGTGAATGACGCCGTGCTCATGCGCGTACTGCAAGCCTTCGGCGACTTCCGACATGATGCTCATCTTGTCGATAGCGGGAACCGCATTCCTGTTTCCGACAAAATGTTGCAGGTTCTTGCCCTCGAGGTACTCCATCACCAGATAAGGAATACCGTTCTGCTCTTCAAAATCGAAAATGGTGACGATATTTTTGTGCCGTAGTTTTGCGGAAGTGACGGCCTCGGCGCGGAACCGGCGAATCATGTTCTGATCGTTCTGGACGTTTAGAACCTTGATGGCGACGATATTGCCGATAGCGGGATCCTCGGCCTTGTAGACGTGGCCGAAACCGCCCTCCCCCAGGGCGCCGATAATCCTGTACTTCCCTATGGTTTCCATTTCTCAAGGATGGAAAAGCCGACTATTAGCCGAATTATATCGAATTTTGGAGGGACGGAACCCCTTACAATTGCCTAGCCTTACGGGTACTCGATTCACAAAAGCGTTCCGGCCCTCCGTTATCTCGTGGCCCCTGGGAAGAGTGGGCCATCTACGGTTTTTCCCCGGGTGGTCTTTTGGACATCGGATAAGTCCCTCCTGGGTAATAGTGCAATTGGTGAATCAGGCGTTTCAACGGCCGGATGCCCCGAGCCCTTAAACCGCTTGCTCACGCGCGCGGCTCGGAAACGCAGTGCGCCGACACTGAGTCGCGACCGTCAGGGAGTGGTCCCGAATGCGAAATGGGCTCAGGACATTTACCTGAGCCACCCCAAATCGCGGGGACGACCTCAGGAGCTCTGAGTCTCGACCCTGCAGTCTGAAGCTTTTCCCACCTCCGGGCGTCTGCGGCCAATTGTGGGGCGGACGCCCACGTCCGTGAGCCGCTCGGCCTCTGCCTTTTGCGGTGGCACACGTGTTTCTGCGACGGGAGAGCGGGACGAGGGCGTCCCGCGCGGACCAGGGGTCCGCCCACCTCGGCAGAAGCCCGCGCCACGTCCGTTAGCGGAACGTCACGCCGGAATCTTTGCTTACGATCGAGTGCTTCCGGAGAGCCGTCTCTTTCTGAGGAAAATCGCGGCGGAAGTGTGCGCCGCGGCTTTCTTCGCGCGCCAAGGCACAGCGCGCGATCAGCAGCGCCACTTGGCGCATGTTGGCCAATTGCGCCGAGTGCGTGTGGCCCGCGTCTTCCAGCCGGCGGCAAGCCTCCTTCAAGCCAGCGGCGTCGCGAATGATGCCGCAGTACTCCCACGCGAGAGAGCGGATCTCATCGGCGCTGAGGGCCGAGCCGCTGGACTCGGGCGCCACGCCCGATGCCGGCCGGGGAGCAGCTACCCATTCGAGCATGGCGCGCCCGGCACGCGCACCGAAGACCACGCCTTCGAGCAGAGAATTGCTCGCCAGCCGATTCGCGCCGTGAACTCCGGTACAAGCCGCTTCCCCTGCGGCGTAGAGCCGCGGTAGGTTCGTGCGGCCGTCGAGATCGCTCCTTACACCACCCATCGCGTAATGGGCCGCCGGCGCAACGGGCGCGGGATGACGTTCCAGATCTATGCCGTACCGTAGGCACGTCTGATAAATTCGCGGAAATCGCCCGCGTACGAACCCCGGCTCGCGATGCGTCAGATCGAGCGAGACGGAATCGGCGCCGGTGCGCTCCATTTCGGCCACAATGGCGCGCGACACCACATCGCGCGGCGCCAGTTCGCCGAGCGGATGGTAACGTTCCATGAAGCGCTCGCCGAGGGCATTGATGAGGCGCGCACCTTCGCCGCGAAGCGCCTCCGAAATGAGAAAGCGCGGCGCGCCTTCCACGTGCAGCGCCGTGGGGTGAAATTGAACGAACTCGAGATCGCTGATTTCCGCGCCGGCGCGATAAGCCATGGCCACGCCGTCGCCGGTGGCCACGTCGGGATTAGTGGTGTTGCGAAAGACGCTGCCCAATCCGCCGGTGGCCACCAGAACGGCGCGCGCATGGACGGCCTCGATGGCGCTCGATTCGCCGTCGCATAACAACGCCCCGCAAACGCCGTCGTCGAGCAACAGGTCGATGGTAGCGGCGTAGCTGCGGAAGGTCACATTGGGGAGCGATACTGCTCTGCGGTAGAGCGTGTGAGCGATCTCCCGGCCGGTGGAATCGCCATGCGCGTGCAGTATGCGGTTGCGGCTGTGCGCGCCCTCGCGTGTAAGTGCCAGGCCGCCGCCGTCGCGGTCGAAAGCCGCGCCCCAGTCAATCAATTGCTCGATGGCCGCCGGGCCGCCTTCCACCAGCGTATGGACCGCTGCTTGATCGCACAGGCCGTCGCCGGCGACCATCGTGTCCTGTTCGTGCAGTTCGACTTCGTCGTCGTCGCCCAGGGCCACTGCGATGCCGCCTTGCGCATATTCCGACGAAGATTCGCGCAGACCTTCCTTAGCGACCACCAGGACTTGCCCCGCGGCTGCAAGTTCGATGGCCGCCCGCATGCCCGCGACGCCGGCGCCGATCACCAAGAAGTCCGGATTCATTCGCTACTGCGATGATAGCAGCGGGTCATTGCTTAAGCTAAACTGCTCATGGCGTAAACTAAGACGAATGGGTGGACCGCTCCCGCTGAATCGCGTTTCAGCCCCTTTGCACCGCGCCAACGCCGTGCTACGCGCCCGCTCGCGCACGCATTTCGTGAAGGAGTTTCCCGGACCGCTCTCCATCAAGAGCGTGACGGAGGGCTCAGTCGCGTGGAAGTGCGCTGGGCGCGAGCGGCTGGTCGACCGCGACTCGTTCCTGGTACTGAATGCGGACGAGCCGTACTCCATGGCAATCGATTCGCGGACGCCGGTCTCCACGCTTTGCGTCTTCTTTCAAGACGGATTTGTCGAGCAAGTGCACGCCTCAATGGTCCGCAACGAATTGGCGCCGGAATCCGAGCCGCTGCCGTTTCTGGGCGGATTGCACAGCCGCGACGATCGCATCTTGCCGCGCATGCACGCCATTGCGGAGTGCGGATCGAGCGACCGGCTCCGGATGGACGAGCAGTATTTGCTGCTGGCGCGCGATCTGCTGCGATTGAACGGCGACATGCAACGGCGCGCCGCGTCGATGCCGGCGAATCGGCCAGCAACGCGCGCGGAATTGTTCCGGAGGGTGCGGCGCGGACAGGAGTATCTGCATGCCAGCGCCTGTGGCGATCCCGATCTGGCGGAGATCGCGCGGCAGGCGTGTCTTTCGCCGTACCACTTCCATCGTGCGTTCGCGCGCGCCTTCGGCGAAACGCCGCGCGAATATCGCAATCGCCTGCGGCTGGAACGCGCTCGCCGACTGCTGGAATCGGGCGAACTGACGGTTACGCAAATTTGCGGAGCGGTGGGATTCGAAAGCGCGGCCTCGTTCAGCAATCTTTTTCGCAAGTCATACGGCGCGCCTCCGTCGACATTCCGCCCGGCGAAAATTCGCAAGACTCGATAAGACGGTTCGCTCCGATCCGGCCATAATACGGACATGGTTACGCTGACTGTGTTACCGCTGCTATTCGCGCAAGCCGCCGCCGACCGCGCCGCGCCGCTGTTCGACGCTATCCGAAAAGGCGACACCGGCCAAGTGCGTGCCCTAATGACATCCGACCCGACGTTGGCCGGCGCCCGCAATGCCGACGGAGCTACGCCAGCCCTGTGGGCCGCTTACACTCGCCACCCGGAACTGGCGCCCGTGGTGCTCGCCGGCCGCGAGCCTGACTTTTTCGAGGCGTGCGCGTTGGGAAATCGCGACCGCGTGTCGGCCCTGCTGGCGCGCGATGGCAAGCTTGTCGAAGCCTATTCCGGCGATGGTTTCACGGCCCTCGGGCTGGCGGTGTTTTTCGGACACGAGGAGATCGCGCGCCAACTAGTGGCCGCCGGCGCCGACGTGAATCGGCCGTCGAGGAATGCGATTCGAGTGTCGCCGCTGCACTCGGCGGTGGAAAGCGGAAGTCTGCCGCTCCTGGATCTATTGCTGGAGCACGGGGCAAACCCCGATGCGGTGGAATTCCTGCAAGCTACCCCGCTGCACTCGGCCGCGGCGAGGGGCAGCAAGGAAATGGTGGAGCGCCTGCTGAAGGCCGGCGCCGACCCCAAGCGCAAGACGAAGGACGGCAAGACGGCCGTCGATCTGGCGCGCCAGTACGGCCACGAGGAACTGGCCGTGTGGATTGCGAACTACTCTTCGTCCGGCGCACGTTCGGACGGCAAGTAGTAGTCTTCCATCGGCGCCTCGGGCTCGGCGGAAGCGTCCTCGCTCTCCGCATTCGCTTCGAAAACGTCGGCCGGCTCGTCCGGCTGGCCGCCATCTTGATCGTCAGGTTCCTTGCGGCGTTTACGCCCGATTGCGCCGTACGGATGCCGGTCGCCATACGGTTCGGAAGAAGGAACAGGGCCCACGCGGAAATCATCCATGGCCGATCTCCCTTTGCCCGAATTGTGGCGGAAATCGGAGCCGAATGCAAGAAATAACCGCAAATCGAAGCAGCTATTTTTTGACCGCGTCGTTGAAAGTAATCGTCGATTCGCCGGAGTACTTGTGATAATTGCGGAAATCGATCACGTTATGGCTGCAGAAATCGGAGCCCCGCTGGCAGCTGAGATTCTCGGAATGTACCGGCAACAAATACTGTTTGGCGTCGCCAAGGCGGGTGTATTGGTAATCCACCGCGGACTCGACGTCGTCGGTTGGGAATTCTTCGGGGAAGCCCACGGCTTGCATCTCGATGCGCAACACGCGCGCCGTCGCGGGATCGATCCAGATGGAGCCCTTGTAGGCCGGCCGATAGGTTTGCCCGCCCATGGTAATTTGCCAGTGGGAATTCTCGCGTTTGACGGAGTAGTCGTAAACCTTAGTCGTGACGCCGCTCTGCCGCTCTTCGCGCCGGTAGTGAAATTGCGCCGCGGTAGCCGGCGATAGCAGATCGATGAGCATGGTGCCGAACTCGCCGGTTGACCAGGAGCCGCCAACTTGATCCATGCCCTTTTTCAGTGGCTTTCCATTTATCGCGATGTCGCGATAATCTTCTTTGCCGTTCTCATAGACGAGCGCTGCGCTCACGATATCGAGGGCCTGCCAGTTGGCCGGATGCGTGGTGCTCTGGTAGCGGGCCATCATTTCCTGGCAGACGTAATTTGGTAGACCTTCGGTGAAATCGAGCGCCGCTTCGGTGGCCTTGGCAATCAGTGGATCGCCCACGGGACGACGCACCACCGGGTCCTCATCGCCGCGCAGAATGCTGGGGGTACCGCCGGAATTAACGGGCGGACGATTCTCGGCCTCCGCCACCGCGGTTGGGGAAGGCGCCGGCGAATAAGACGGCGGGGGCGTTGGTGTTGTGGCGTTGTCGGCGGACTGTTCGCGCGCGGGATCGCTTACCCGGCCGCGCTTCAGCACGGGGCGTCCCGGGTCGTCGGGATCGGCCGGCGCGGGTGGCGGAGCTACTTCGGTAGCGGAAGCGGGTGGAGCCGGCGAGGCTGAATCTTTGGCGGCAGGCGCGT
>Ga0302326_10020160_pt1 | contig 13735 bp, 12 predicted proteins | sample Palsa_T0_3_FD_202264 | JGI IMG/M metagenome (GOLD analysis project Ga0302326, IMG submission 202264) | Peat permafrost microbial communities from Stordalen Mire near Abisko, Sweden - Palsa_T0_3 | ecosystem: Environmental > Terrestrial > Soil > Palsa > Peat permafrost | place: Sweden: Abisko... | reverse complement strand
TGGGAAGCGGGTGACCTTGTGAAAAAATTCCATGGCTGATCCTCTAGATCGACAGGCGTTCCAGCTTGCGCTTGCCGCCGTAAATGACCTGCACCAAGGCGTGGCTGCCCATTACCGCGGTGAAAACCGAGGTGAATATTCCGAGCACCAACACCACGGCGAAGCCGCGGATCGCGCCGGCGCCGAAGGACCAGAGCACCACGCCGGCGATCAATGCCGTCACGTTCGAGTCGCCGATGGCTGACCAAGCGCGCTCGAACCCGGCCGCAATTGCCGCGCGCGGCGTGACGCCATTGCGCAGCTCTTCACGGATGCGTTCGTAAATCAGGATGTTTGCGTCCACCGCCATGCCCACGGTCAGCACCACAGCGGCAATGCCGGGCAAGGTCAGCGCCGCGCCGAACCAGGACAGCATTGCCGTCAGCAATATCACGTTGGCTGCGAGGGTCGCATCCGCAATCAGGCCGAACACCTTGTAATACACCGCCATGAATACAAATGCGGCCGCCATGCCGAACACCATCGCCTTGATGCCCTTGTCGATGTTGTCCTGGCCGAGGCTCGGTCCGATCGCGCGTTCTTCCACCGGCGTCAGCGGCGCGGCCAGTCCACCGGCGCGCAGCAGCAATGCGAGTTCGCGGCCTTCGATCGGATTGACCCCGGTGATTGAGAAGTTGTTGCTGAACACGCCGCGGATGGTCGCGCGGTTGATGACTTCTTCGGTGGTGCGGTCGACTTCCACGCCCTGCGCATTCTTTTCGCGCGAACGATCGATGAATACGACCGCCATCAAGTGGCCGAGATTCTCCTGGGTGTTCTTCAGCATCTTCGCCGCGCCGCGGCTGTCCAAGCCGACCGACACCGCCGGCCCGTCCTGTGAATTCGGCTGGAAAGTCGCGTCGGTCAGCTGGTCGCCCGTGACCACGACGTCGCGTTTCAGCAGCACCGGTTGCTTATCGCGGGTGTAGTACAACTTCGAGCCCAAGGGCACGCGCCCAGTCGCCGCCGCTTCGAGCGGATTGTTGGTCTCATCGACCATGCGAAATTCCAAGGTCGCCGTTTTGCCGAGGATCTTCTTGACCTCGGCCGAGTTTTGTAATCCGGGCAGCTGGATGGCGATGCGATCGACGCCCTCCTGCGCGACTTGCGGCTCGGACACGGCAAGTTCTGGGCTGTTGAGGCGATTGCGCAGGATGACGATGTTTTGCTGAACGGCGTAATTCTGCCGTTCCTTGATCTCCTGCGGCGTTAACTGCAGTTCCAGCGCAGGCGATCCGCCCACGGTCAGGTCCGTGAAATTCAAGTTGCGGCTGTCGGCGAGGATCGCAGCCTTGCCCTTGGCGAAACTGTCCGCGTCGCGAAACAGGACGCGCACGCGATTGGCGGGGTAGTCCACGACGACGTCTTGGTACGCGACCTTGGCATTGCGCAACGCTGCGCGAAAGTCCTGCTCGTGACGATCGAGCAGTTGCTTCACCGCGCCCTGCACATCGACCTGATAAACCAGGTACACGCCGCCGCGAAGGTCCAGACCCAGCTTGACCGGGCTCAACCCCACCCCGCGCATCCACGAAGGTACGCGTGATGCTTGAGAGAGTGCGATGGTGAATTGACCGGGACGCACCTCGGCGATGATATCTCGCGCCTTTAATTGATCAGTGGTGCTGCTAAAGCGCAGCGTCAATCGTCCCTGCTCCAAAAACACGCCCGAGGGGGTGACGCCTTTGTCCTTGAGCACTTGCACCACGGCTTTACTATCGGCATCGGTGACCGCCGCTCGGTCCGCCGCCAATTGCAACGCGCTTTCCTCGCCGAAGACATTGGGCAGCGCCACGAAGATCCCGATGACCATCACGACTGCCACCAGCACGATCTTCCAGCGCGGATAGCCGATCATGCGCTCTTGACCGTGCCCTTCGGCAGCACCTTTGCAACCTGAAACTTCTGCAACTTGACGTTCACGCCATCGGCGATTTCCACGCTCAAGAACTGATCGCCCACCTCGGTCACTTTGCCGAGTATTCCGCCGGCGGTCGCAATTTCATCGCCCACGGCCACTTTGGAGAGCATTTCCTGCTGCTCCTTGGCGCGCTTGCTCTGCGGCCGGATGAGCAGGAAATAGAACACCACCAAGAGCAGCGCGGGCAGCGCCAAGGTGCTGATCAAGCTGGGACTGCCGGCAGCGCCGCCGGCGGCCTGCGCGTATGCTGAATTAATGAGGAAATCCATAGTGTTACACTCTTTTCGAGGGGCGGACGCCGCTGCACAAAGCCGCGTAGTATACAGCAGGCAGGGGCAAACTTAACTTAAAGGCTTGGGGCCTTGAGGGCGTAGAACTCGCGCGCGTATTCCTCGAATGTCCCCGCCACAATCGCAGCTCGAATTTCTTGCATCAAGCGTTGATAGAAGAACAGGTTGTGGACGGTGTTGAGGTGCGAGCCGAGAATCTCGCCGCACTTGTCCAAATGGCGCAAATAGCTGCGGCTGTAGTGAAGGCAGGTATAGCAGCCGCATCCCTCCTCTATCGGCGCGGTGTCTTGGTTGTGCGCCGCATTTCGGATGTTAATGACGCCCCGCCGGGTGAACAAATGCGCATTGCGCGCATGCCGGGTCGGCATCACGCAATCGAACATGTCGATGCCGCGGCGCACCGCCTCGACAATATCCTCCGGCCGTCCCACACCCATGAGGTAACGAGGCTTCAACTCGGGCATCTGCGGCAGGAGTTGCCCGAGCACCTGTTCGCGCTCCGCCTCCGTCTCGCCGACCGCGAGGCCGCCGATGGCGAGCCCTGCGAATCCAATCTCCTCCAGGGCCGCCAGGGATTCGAGGCGCAGCCCAGCGTGGATGCCGCCCTGAACAATCCCGAACAGGGTTCCGGGAGGTTCGCTGCGGTAGTACTCGCGGAAGCCTCGCAGCGCCCAGCGCATGGACAGTTCCATGGAAATGCGCGCCTCGTCTTCCGTCGTCGGGTAGGGTGTGCACTCATCGAAACTCATGGCCACATCGGAGGCCAACGCGCGCTGAATGCGCATGGACTCTTCGGGGGATAGAAATACGGCGGCGCCGTCCACCGGCGATCGAAAATGCGCGCCCTCCTCCGTAACCTTGCGCATCTGCGCCAGGCTCCACACTTGAAACCCGCCGGAATCGGTGAGGATGGGCCGGCGCCAGTGCATGAAGCGGTGCAGCCCTTGGTGGGCCTGAATCACCTCGAGTCCCGGCCTCAAGAACAAGTGAAACGTGTTGCCGAGCACGATTTCCGCGCCGATCGCTTCGAGATCCTCCGGCGTCATCGCCTTGACGGTTCCATAGGTCCCGACCGGCATGAATGCCGGCGTCTCGACCGCGCCCCGCGCGAAAATCAGGCGGCCGCGCCGCGCCGCACCGTCCTGCGCCAGCAAATTGAACTGCATGGAGCTCATGCGGCCGCGCGCGCGCCGCGCGATGGCGTGAGGAACATCGCATCACCGTAGCTGAAAAATCGGTAGCGCGCGCGCACTGCGTGCGCGTAGGCGGCCAACAACGCCTCACGCCCGACAAAGGCCGAGCACAGCATCAGCAGGGTCGACTCCGGCAAGTGGAAATTGGTGATCATGGCGTCGACCGCGCGAAAGGTGTAACCGGGTTTGATGAATATGCGGGTGCTGCCCTGATAGGGTGTCAGACGATGCGCGCCTTGCGCAGCGCCGGCCGCCGTCTCCAGACTTCTGACCACGGTCGTGCCAACCGCGATCACCCGGCCGCCCGCGGCCCGCGCGGCCTCAATCGCTTCACACGTGCGGAGCGGCACATCCAAGTATTCCGTGTGCATCTGGTGTTGATCGATGTCCTCGCTGCGCATTGGTGCGAAGGTGCCCGCGCCGACGTGCAGCGTCACGAATGCATGACCAATCCGGCGGCTTTGCAGGTCCGCAAATATTGCGTCATCGAAATGCAGTCCTGCCGTGGGCGCCGCGACGGCGCCGAGCGAGCGCGCATAAATCGTCTGGTAGCGCTCCTCGTCCGACTGCTCCGAGGCGCGCTCGATATAGGGCGGCAGAGGGATTTGTCCATGCGCCTGGAAGAACCCGAGCACATCGCAGGAGAACTTGAGCACAAACAGCTCGTCCTGCCTTCCAATCATGACCGCGCTTTGTTCCGCCGCGAGCTGCACTCTGGCGCCTTCTCTCAACCCCTTGCTGGCGCGCACATGAACCAGCGCGGTATTTGCCGTCAGCACGCGCTCCAGCAGCAACTCGACCCGGCCGCCGCTATCCTTTACGCCAAAGGCGCGCGCGGGAATGACCCGGGTGTCGTTGAAAACCAAAAGATCGCGCGAGTCGAGCAGGGATGGAAAATCGCGAAACTGCCGGTCCGCGAACGCGCCGGAAGGACCATCGAGAGTCAATAATCGGCTGCCGGAACGGACTTCGGCGGGCCTTTGCGCAATGAGTTCCTTGGGCAATTCGAAGTGAAAGTCCGTACGCAGCATGTTCTTAAGGATTCTACCAAGAGCGGCAATCGCATATACTGCGCGGCCTGGCATGCCCGAATGGCGGAACTGGTAGACGCGCCGGACTCAAAATCCGGTGGTGGTGACACCGTGTGGGTTCGATTCCCTCTTCGGGCACCAGATCTTTTTAGAGTGTAAATCTTGAATTTCTGCAGCAATTGCGGCTCACCGGTCGAATCGAAGATCCCCGTTGGGGATCACTTGCCGCGCTTTGTATGCACCAGCTGCAATATGGTGCATTACAAGAATCCGCTGCTGGTGTTGGGCTGCGTGCCTGAGTGGCAGAACAAAATCTTGCTGTGCCGCCGAGCCATCGAGCCGCGTCGCGGATTTTGGACGGTGCCGGCGGGATTCATGGAGAACGGCGAAACCATGCAGGAAGCCGCAGCGCGCGAGTGTCAGGAAGAAGCGCTGGCGGAGGTGCAGGTGGGCTCGCTGCTTGCGGTCGTCAATGTGACTCGGGCCAATCAAGTGCATGTGATGTTTAGGGCGAAACTGCTCGAACCGAAATTCGCGGCAGGGTTGGAGAGCCTGGAAGTCGCTCTGTACGAGGAAGCGCAGATTCCCTGGAGCGAATTGGCTTTTGCCAGCGGTGAATATGCGCTGCGGCAATATTTCGCCGACCGCAGCGCGGGGCGCGAGGATCATCACTTCACCGAATTGAAAAGCCGCAGAGCCCAATGAATCGGGCAGAATAGTACTAGTTTAAACGCGTAATAGAAGGGTAAGTCATGGCGTTCGTGGTCACCGAGAGTTGTATCAAGTGCAAATACATGGACTGTGTCGAGGTTTGTCCCGTCGACTGTTTTCACGAGGGTCCAAACTTTCTGGTCATCGATCCGGACGAGTGCATCGATTGCACGCTGTGCGAACCCGAGTGCCCGGTCGAGGCGATTTTCTCGGAGGAAGAGATTCCGACGGGTCAGGAGAACTTCAAGGAGCTCAACGCCGAACTTGCCAAGAAATGGCCGGTCATCAGCGAAAAGAAAGACGCACCGGCGGATGCCAAGCAGTGGGAAGGCGTGCAGGACAAGGTCAAGCTGCTCGAGCGCTAAAGTCCGCGACCGGCAATTAAAAGCGGTGGATGGGCGTGATGAGATGCCAATGGATGGCGAACCACGAAAAATACGCGCAGGCGAGCGCAACCAGCGTGAATTTAATCTGACTGATTCTGCTGGTTGCAGGGCGGCGCCAAACACGCGCCGCGGCCAGCACGGCGAACACGCTCATCACCACCGCGATCGCGAATAGCCCATCGCCTATGAGGAAGAACTTGTCCCAGGACGAACTTGGCGGCAGTGAATCGTCATCGAAACGGCTGAACAGTATCGCGAGCGAGGTAAGAAGCAGCAGCCAAAAGATGATGGATGCCTGGGGCAAAGCGCTCAAGGCGATCCGCGCCGCCCCTGGCGCGGACGACGCAATCGGCTGCGAGCTGCGCAGGACATAACGCCGCGCCAATCGCAGCCCGAGATTGTACAAGACGCAGATGCCGACGATTAAGCAGATGCCAAGCGACAAGTAAACAAACTTGTCGCGCTCATACCAGGGCACCCGCTGCAATTGCGCCGCTGCAAACGAGCCCGCGAGACGCTCGATGCGCCCATTCGCGGCACGGATTGCAAATAGCTTTCCTTGATCATCAACCTGCTGCCACAGGTCCGGGCCGATCGGCTTCCAGCCAAAAGGATGCCCACGCAGATCCTTCGCGCGGTCGACATGCAGCACGCCATCTTTGTCGAGCTTCGCATGCGACTGTCCCACGAGCGCGAATAGCTTGAGTATGGTGGAGTCAGCGCGGCGCGAAGCCTGATACGTGCCTTCGATATCTTTGATGCCGCTCGCAGTCGCGATGAACGGCTGGTGCAGCTCAGAGGGAAAATAACGATCGGAAAACGCATTCAGCAACTCGGGCCGCGTCCTGCCCGCTGATCCGGCTGAGTTGTAGGAAATGAACAAGACCAGCTTCTGCTGCGGTTCGACGAAAAACAAGCTGTGAAACGCCACCAAATCGCCTTGATGACCGATCCACTTGAGTTCATTCCGCCACACTTGATAAAAGCCCAAGCCAATCGGCGGCAGCTGATCATTGGCTCGAAACTGCGGTTTCCACATTTCAGCCAAACTGTCCTGCTTCAGGATGCGCTGCCCGTCGAGTTCACCGCCATTGAGCAGCATCTGGCCGAAGCGGCCCATATCGGCTGCCGACGAAGATATCCCGCCAGCCCCCGCGGGGCTGAAGAGTTCGAATCCGATCGCCGGCTCACGCGTGCTGGAGCGGTAGCCTTGCGAGGGCAACTGCTGCAGGTCCTTCGGCGGCGGTTGAAAGAAAGTCGAATGAGTCATGCCGAGCGGCGCAAAGATATGCGCCGCCACATAGTCCTCGAAGCGCTCGCCGCTCACGCGCTGCACGATGTAGCTTCCCAGTCCTACGGCATAGTTTGAATATCCCGGAACTGTGCCCGCTGCGAACAATCGATTCGGCTGGTTTTGGACCAGAAAATCCCGTAAGGCCAGGTACTTCTTCGGGTCGGTGACGATGATATCGCGCACGGTTTCTTCGAAGCCGGCGGTGTGAGTCATCAGGTTACGCAGCGTAATCGGCCCGGTGCCACGGATCGCAAAGTCGAGATACCGATTCACGTCGGCATCAAGATCGAGTTTGCCTTGCTCGACCAGCTGCATCGCGGCAGTCCAGGTAAACAATTTTGATATGGAGGCGAGTCGGAACATCGTAGCTTCAGGATCGACCATCCGCGCGGCCTTGAGGTCGCTGGAACCGTAGCCTTTCAGCAGCAGCGTCTCACCGCCGCGCATTACCAGCACGGTGGCGCCGGCGACATCGCTGCGCTCGAGCTGCAAGGGAATGATTCCGTCAAAAAATGCTTCGAGGTCTTCCTTGATCAGAGCGTGCGGCGCAGCTGCGGGATGAACCTCAGGTGGAGCGGCGGCCCGCGCGGCCGGCATCAGCAGCACGTACAACCCTAATACGGCGCACAACGTCAGCGTCTTGCCAAAAATGGCTGCATGAATCATCCCGCGTCCTCTCACTTCAGGCTTTGCGCATTCAACCGCCTGCGCCATACTTCCGTCAATGCCAGGTCCCGCTAATCGATCAAGCCGGAGTTCGCTGTGAAATCGCCATTCTTCGCTCTCGCCATGGCGGCGCTTTCGATCAGCGCGTCGATGGCTCGCGCGGATTCCGCGCTGATCTCCGGCATTCAGGCCGCCGACATGGACAAGGCGGTGCGTCCGCAGGACGACCTCTTTCAGTACGCCAATGGCACGTGGCTCCGGGACGTGCCAATTCCGCCGGATCGCTCCTCCTACGGCGTTGATACCATGATGATCGAACACTCGCTGCTTCAGCAGCGCGATCTGATCGAGGCGGCGCAGATCTCCAACGATCCCGAGGCACACAAAGTCAGCGACCTCTACTCGAGCTACTTGAACGAGGCGCGCGTGGAGCGGCTGGGAATCAGACCGCTGCACGCTGAACTTCAGCTTGTCGCGGGCCTCAAGCGTGCGCGCGACATTGGGGCATTGATGGGGCGCTTGGATCGCATCGGCATTGCCTCGCCTCTCGCCACTCGGGTGTGGCCCGATTCCAAGAACTCCACGCAATACGCGTTTTGGGTCATGCAAAGCGGCTTGGGATTGCCCGACCGCGATTATTTCTTGAGCGACGAGGCGCGCCTGGCCGAGTTTCGAACCAAGTATCGCGAGCACATTGAAAAGATGCTGCGCTTGTTGGGCAACGCCGCCCCGGGGAAAGAGGCCGATAAAATCATCGCCCTCGAGACGGCCCTGGCCAAACTGCAGTGGACCCGGGTGGCGAATCGCGACCCGCAGAAGACCTACAACCCGAAGACCTTGGCTCAACTTGCGAAGGAAGCGCCGGCGATCGACTGGAATGGATACTTCACCGAAGCCGGCCTTACGAGCCCCTTGCCGATGCTGGTGGTACGTCAACCGGATTATCTGCAAGGTTTGTCGGGTCTGATTGAGTCCACACCGCTGGCAACTTGGTCTGCATACTTTCGCTACCGAGTGCTCTCGAGCCGCGCGCCGTATCTTTCGCGCGCCTTTGTCGAGGAAGACTTCGCTTTCAACCAGGGTGTTCTGCACGGGACGCAGCAAGCTCCGGATCGTTGGAAGCGCGGCACGCAGCTGGTCGACCGGCTGATCGGCGAGGCATCGGGAAAATTGTACGTCGAGAAGTACTTCCCGCCGGCGACCAAGGCCCGCATCGATGAACTGGTGCGCAATCTGCTCAAGGCCTATGCGGCCAGCATCGATCAATTGCCGTGGATGAGCGCCGCCACCAAAGTGGAAGCGCAGGCGAAGCTGCGCAAGATCAACGTGAAAATCGGCTATCCGGAGCACTGGCGCGATTACAGCGCTTTGAAGATTTTGCCGGATGATTTGCTCGGCAATGTCCGACGTGCACAGGAGTTCGAAAGGAATCGCAGGCTGTCGCAGCTGGGCGGTCCGGTCGATCGCACCGAGTGGACCATGACCGCGCCGACGGTGAACGCGTATTACAACCCGTCGGTGAATGAGATCGTTTTTCCGGCGGGCATCCTGCAGCGGCCGGCATTTGATCCTGACGCGGATGACGCCTTTAACTACGGATCGGCCGGCGCGACCATAGGACACGAAATCAGCCACGGGTTTGACGATCAAGGCAGCCAATATGACAGCGACGGCAATCTACGCGACTGGTGGACGCCCGAAGATCACGCCAAATTCAAGGCTAAGACCGAGCAGCTGATCAAGGAGTATGACGCCTTCGAACCGGTGCCCGGCTTTCATGTCAACGGCGCACTGACCCTCGGCGAGAACATCGCGGACATCGCCGGCATCGAAATCGCCCACAAGGCTTACCTAGCATCGCTCAACGGCCGCGCGCCGCCCATCATCGACGGCATGACGGCGGAGCAGCGCTTCTACATTGGATTTGCACAAAGCTGGTTGGGCAAGGAGCGCGACGAAAGCACGATCGCACAGTTGAAGTCAGACCCGCATTCACCCGAGAAATACCGCACCAACGGCGTGGTCGTGCATATGCCGAGTTTCTACAGCGCGTTTTCGGTCGCAGCGGGAGATAAAATGTATTTGGCGCCGGAGCAGCGCGTAACGCTGTGGTAGCCGGCCCTAGCCCTCGCACCTACTTCAGCGCTTCGCCACCTGAAACTCTTTGAGCTGATCCAAGAGATCGCGCGGCTCCATGTAGCCGGAAATATAGTCGCCGTTTTCGGTAATGATCGCCGGCGTACCGCGAACGCCGATGTTTTCGCCCAGCTCATATTCGCGCTTCACCGGCGTCGGCGCGCAGACCTTGTTCATGTCCAGCGTGGCGCCGGCCTTCGCCCGGGTCAGCGCTTCGTTGCGGTTGGCTGAGCACCAAACCACTTCGGCTTTCTTCCAGCTTTCGGTCCCCGGACCGGTTCGCGGAAAGAACATGTAGCGAACGCGAATTCCCAAGCGGTTGAGTTCTGCTATTTGGCTGTGCAGTTTGCGGCAATACGCGCAGTCGACGTCGGTGAACACCGTGATGGTGTACTTCGGATTCGGCGGCGAGAAGATCAGCATCTCGGATTCCGGCACGGCATTGATCAGCGCCAGGCGCGCATGCGTGCGCAGCGCCTCGGTCAGGTTGTCGCGCGACTTCATGTCGTACAGATTGCCGTCGATGAAATACTTGCCGTCAGCGGTTATGTAGCTGATCTCGGCGCCTTGCATGAATTCGTAAATGCCGGCGATCGGCGAAGGCCGCAAGTCTTCCAGCTTGGATCCCGCGGGCAGCAGCTTGAGCAGCGCCACGCGCGGGTCGGCGGCAGCCGGCTGTTCGACTGGGGCTGCGCGCACGCTCGAAACCGCGGCGCAAAACAGCAAGGTTAATACAGCGGCGAATCGCAGCATGCTAAAGCTCCACGGACCTATTTGATACGACCCCTCAAGCGCAAGGAGGTTCAGCCAAATTCTACCAGACCCGGGACTTGAAGCCTGCTTGGCTTAAGGTCAGCCGCGCGGATGATGCTGGGAGTGCAGGTCCTTGAGGCGTTCGCGGGCAACGTGCGTGTAGATCTGGGTCGTCGACAGATCGCTATGACCCAGCAGCATCTGAACCACGCGCAAATCCGCGCCGTGATTCAACAGGTGCGTTGCGAAGGCGTGACGCAAGGTATGCGGCGATAATTCCTTGTCGACGCCGGCCTTCTTCGAGTAGCGCTTGATGATGTGCCAAAACGCCTGGCGCGTCATGCGATCGCCGCGGCGCGTGGGAAACAGATAGTCCGTCTGGCGTTCCAATAGTATTTCAACGCGCGGTCCCTGCATGAACTGCTGCAGCCACTTCACCGCCTCCTCGCCTAACGGGATCAAGCGTTCGCGGTTGCCTTTGCCGACAACGCGCATCACGCCTTGATTCAAGTTCACTTGATTGTGCTTGAGGCTCACGAGTTCGGAGACTCGCAGACCCGTGGCGTACAGCACTTCGAGCATTGTGCGATCGCGATGTCCCAAAGGCTCCGACACCGTGGGCGCTTCCAGCAGCGAATCCACCTCGGCCTCGGTCAGGGATTTAGGCAGTGAGCGGCCGATTTTCGGCATGGCGATCTGCGCCGTAGGATCAAGAGAAATCAATCCCTCGCGCATCATGAAGCGGAAGAATCGGCGGAAGCTCGACAACTGCCGGGCGGTCGATCGAGGCCGGGATCCACCCTCGACGCGGGCAGCAATGAAGCCCAATAATTCAATGCGCGTGGCTTTGAGCAGTGCGCTGTCGCGCTCCTCCAGCCATCGGGCCAAGGCGGTCAGGTCGGCGCGGTACGCCGCCAACGTATTGGCTGAAAGGCCGCGTTCCATCCACACGGCATCAAGGAAGCGTTGCAGGGCCGGATCCGCCGCCTCGCGTACAGCGGGTACCGCTGCGCCTGAGGTGCGTGTATAAACCGTCCGTTTAAGAGCCGTCGCCATAGTTGCTCGCGAAGGTTACGCACGAAATAGTGCTGTCCGCGCTATCAGCCATCAGTATGCGAGGGGTGCTTGGGAGTCGGCGTGACCAGTCTCACAGTACGGTTAAGTATTAACATAAGGAGAACCAGATCACAGAAGTGAAGCAATCATGGGCATCCGCAGTATTAAATTTGCCTTACCTCGCTTACTGCCTGGTGTCCTTCACGGTCTTGGGATTGGCCGTTCTGGCGATCAATCTGTTTCTTCCCAGCTTGCGCCAGCGCCGCGTGGTGGCCGGCACGGTCGGGCGCGCCTTTCTCTGGCTCGCCGGCATACCCTTTGCGGTGGAGGGCTTGGAACGCCTGCCGAAGACGCCCTGCGTGGTGGTGGCCAATCATGCCAGCTATATCGACGCCATCGCCATCGTCGCGGCATTGCCTCCGGATTTTGCCTTTGTCATTAAGAAGGAGATGGTGAGGGTGCCCCTGGCCGGTCTGTTGTTGCGCCGCTTAGGTTCACAGTTCGTCGAGCGATTTAATCGCCACAAGGGCGCGACGGATGCTCGGCGCGTGTTGAAGCTGGCGGCCACCGGTCAGTCCTTGATGTTTTTCCCCGAGGGGACCTTTGATGAAACCCGCCAAATCGGCAAATTCCTCGGCGGCGCATTCACGACCGCCGCGCGGGCCGAGATGCCCGTGGTGGCTGTCGCCATTCACGGCACCCGCGCCGTCATGCCTCCTGGCGGCCTGTTCGTACACCGGCTGCCCATCCGCGTCGAAATCCTCGCCGTGTTGCCCGCCGACGAGGCGCGGCTCAAGAGCCGCGAGCTGATTGCACTGGCCGTCGGCGACCCGCTGGCGCCTTGAAGCAGCCCCGGGCGGCTATAATATTGAATTAACAGCATTACGGACCCAACACAATGAAATCGGATCCTGTCGTCATTTTGAGCGCCCGGCGAACGCCGGTAGGCGCGTTTCAAGGTGCGTTTGCCACGGTCACCGCGCCGCAGTTAGGCGCAGTCGCCATCAAGGCGGCTGTGGCGGACGCGGGCGTTAAGCCCTCGGAAGTCGACGAGGTGATCATGGGCTGCGTCCTGTCGGCGGGCATTGGCCAAGCTCCGGCCCGCCAGGCAGCCTTGGCCGCGGGACTACCCACGAGCACGCCCAGCACCACCGTGAACAAAATGTGCGGCTCCGCCATGCGCGCCGTCATGCAGGGTGCCGATCAGATTCTTGCCGGCAATGCCCAAGTCGTCGTGGCGGGCGGCATCGAATCGATGACCAATGCGCCGTATCTGCTTCCCAAAGCACGCGCCGGCTATCGCATGGGGCACCAGGAGGTGCTGGACCACATGTTCTTCGATGGTTTGCAAAGTCCCTGGGATGGACAGCTCATGGGCTGCTTCGCGGATGCGACCTCCGAGAAATATGCGTTTACTCGGCAAGCCCAGGATGAGTTCGCCGCCGAATCGGTGCGTCGTGCGCTCGCCGCCGTCAACCAGGGCGATTTCAAAGCCGAGATTGCGCCGGTGACGGCGAAGACCCGCAAGGGTGAGGTTGTCGTTGACAAGGACGAGACACCTTTCACGCTGGATGTCGCCAAGATTCCCACGCTTAAGCCCGCCTTCAAGAAGGACGGCACCGTGACGGCGGCGAGTTCCTCATCGATCTCAGACGGCGCCGCGGCGGTGGTGTTGACGCGAGAATCATTCGCCGCGGCCAGGAACTTAAAACCCTTGGCCCGGATTCTGGGGTACGCCAGTTTTGCGCGCGAGCCGGAATGGTTCACCTTGGCGCCCGTCGGTGCGATTCAAAAATTGCTCACACAATTGAATTGGCAGGCCAAGGACGTCGACTTGTACGAAATCAACGAAGCTTTTGCCGTCGTGTCGATGGCGGCGATGAAAGATCTGTCTCTGGAGCGCGCCAAGGTGAACGTCAACGGCGGCGCGTGTGCGCTCGGGCACCCGATCGGCGCGACCGGAGCACGCATCCTGACCACGTTGCTGTATGCGCTGAAAGCTCGCGGCAAAAAGCGCGGCATCGCCAGCCTATGCATCGGCGGCGGTGAAGCGACGGCAATCGCCGTTGAGCTCATGTGACAAGCGGCTCGCCGGTCACGACCGCGGTTTCCGGCGGCGTCGCGCAGGTTGTGCTCAATCGTCCTGAAAAACGCAACGCGCTCGACGTTGCGACGCTCAGCGCGTTGGGCGCAGCGCTCGCGCAGTGCGCCGCTGATGTCGAGGTGCGCGTGGTGCAGCTGACGGGCGCCGGCAATGTA
>Ga0302326_10020153_pt1 | contig 13739 bp, 8 predicted proteins | sample Palsa_T0_3_FD_202264 | JGI IMG/M metagenome (GOLD analysis project Ga0302326, IMG submission 202264) | Peat permafrost microbial communities from Stordalen Mire near Abisko, Sweden - Palsa_T0_3 | ecosystem: Environmental > Terrestrial > Soil > Palsa > Peat permafrost | place: Sweden: Abisko... | reverse complement strand
AAACTCGGCACGCTGGACCGGAAAACGGAACGCGCGGGCTGGTTGTTCGTCTCGCCGTGGGTGATCGGTTTTATCGTGCTGACGCTCGGGCCGATGGTCGTTTCGCTCCTGCTGTCCATGACAAAATGGACGGCAATGTCCCCCATGACCGCGGCGCAATTCGTCGGAGCGGGCAATTACCAACATCTCGCGGAATTCGACCGAGACATCGGCCCATCCCTGCGGGTCACCGGCTATTACGCCCTGCTGGCGGTGCCGCTTGGACAGATCGCGGCGCTGGCGGTGGCGATGCTCATGAACACAAAAGCCCGCGGGATCACGATGTTCCGCACCATCTACTACATTCCCACTTTGGTCGGCGGAGTGACGATGGCAACGATCTGGGTTTGGCTTTTGAACCCGAACTATGGATTGATCAATCGCATGCTCGCGCCGATGGCCCATTGGTTCGGGACGACTCCGCCCGATTGGCTGCAAACCGATGCCCAGCGCTGGGCCGTGCCCGCGCTGGTGATGATGAGTCTCTGGACCGTCGGCGGCGGAATGCTGACTTATCTGGCCGCCCTGAAAAACGTGCCTGTCTCGCTCTACGAGGCCGCCCGCATCGACGGCGCCGGCGACATCAGCCAGTTCTTCACCGTAACGCTGCCGATGATCTCACCGCTGATTTTCTTCAATCTGATCATGGCCATCATCGGCAGCTTCCAGGTATTCGCCCAGGTCTACGTCATGACCGACGGCGGGCCCGGCAATGCGACTCTGTTTTATGTGCTGTATCTGTATCGCCAGGCGTTCGAGTTCCACAACATGGGCTACGCCAGCGCGATGGCATGGATATTGTTCGTTCTGGTGCTGCTGCTGACCGCATTCGTGATCCGCGGCAGCCGCAAATGGGTCTACTACGAAGGACTCAAGGCATGAGCATCGCCAACAGCGACATCACCGATCGCAGCTATTCGCTGCAATCCGCCTCCCAACCCAGGCGGATGGGCAAAAAGTCCACGGGAAATCCCACCCATTGGATCACTTACGCGCTCCTGATCGGCGGCGCGATCGCCATGCTCGTACCATTCGTTTCCATGATCGCCAGCAGCCTTAAAACCGATCCCGAGATCCAGCAAGTTCCGCCGACCATCCTTCCGCGCACCATTCAGTGGCACAACTACCCCGATGCGCTCGGCCAGGACAAGATGGACCTCGGCCAAACTTTGCCCAACACGGTGGTCATCACGTTTTTCTGCGTTCTGGGCCAGGTGATTTCCAGCAGTCTGGTGGGCTTCGGGTTCGCCCGCTTCCGCTTCCGGGGCCGCAATGCGCTGTTTCTCATCATGCTCAGCACGATGATGCTGCCGGCACAGGTCACGATGATCCCGCTGTTCGTCCTGTTTCGCCGGCTCGGCTGGATCGACACATTTTTGCCCCTGATCGTTCCCTCCTGGCTGGCGGGCCCCTTCTTCGTCTTCATGTTCCGCCAGTTTTTCGCGGCTATTCCCGAGGAATTGATGGAAGCCGCCCGCATCGATGGGGCGGGCACGCTGAGAATATTCTGGCAGATCATGATGCCCCTGTGCGGCCCCGTGATCGCCATCACGGCCATTTACACTTTTATGAACACCTGGAACGATTTCCTCAACCCGCTGATCTACCTCAATTCCCCCGAGAACCGCACGCTGGCCCTCGCGCTGGCATCGTTCAACGGCCAATACGGCGTCTCGCATGTCAATCAACTGATGGCCGCGAGTTTTGTGACAATGATTCCGTGTCTCCTTCTGTTTGCCGCCGCCCAGCGCTACTTCGTGGAGAATATCGCGATGACGGGTGGGAAGAGTTAAGAAAGCAGGGGCGCCACCACAATTCGTTCAAGTCAGCCGATGCGGATGATGCTCCTTGGAACCAGCGTCGGAAGGCCTGATAGAATCCGAGGCACCAGCGGTTCAAGATCGCTCAGCGCATTGGAAGGGGCTTTGAGAACGATGATTGCACATGGCAGATCAGCGGCGTTCTGCTCGTATGGCATCCCATTGTCTTTGGTCAACAAGGCGTCGAAACCGTTATTCGCGGCCAGCTCCAGCAATTCACCATTTTCGATCCCTTTCCATTTCATGTATGCGACGGTGTATATGTCATGACCCACAAGCAAGGGTCGCAACCGATGAGGTAGATTTTCGTCGAGCAGGAGCTTCATCGAGCGGTCACATGCTCGGCGTGCTTGGAAATGTCGGACTTGGCCATTTCAAGAACGGCATCAATGAGGTCTCTGGTGACGGTGGGAAAGTCTTCGAGAAACTGCTCAACCGTATAACCCCTTTGGAGATGATCGAAAAGTGAAGTGACTGGAACGCGCGTGCCGGTGAAACAAGGCAGGCCGCCCTGGATTTTCGGATTGACGGTTACCGCGTTCATGCGCCTGATCTTATCATAGGCGGTGGGAATGGCCACCATTATATACTGCCGTCTGCGCGGTGTGCGGGCAAATAGAATTCGCGAAGATATTGCCCGACCATGCGGTGCGTGTTGAATGTCGCGCCGACGCTGGACATGGAATGTTTCATCATCGCCAGCCAGCGGCGGGGAAGGTTGGCGGAATCGCGGTCGTAGTACATCGGGACGATTTGTTTTTCCAGTAGCTCATAAATTCGCCGGGCGTCCTCGCGGTCCTGCTGTTTCAGATTCTTTAGTTGTGAACCGTCGCCGATAGCCCAGCCGTTTTTGTGGTCGAAGGCTTCGGGCCACCAGCCGTCTAAAATCGAGCAATTGAGGCCGCCGTGGAGCGGGGGTTTCATGCCGCTGGTGCCGCTGGCTTCCTGCGGGCGGAGCGGGTTGTTGAGCCAGACATCGCAGCCGGCGACGAGGTGGCGGCCGACGTTGATGTCGTAATCTTCGATCAGGACAACGCGGCCATTGAAGGCCGGTTGCCGCGCGAAGCGATGGATTTCCCGGGCGAATTCGCGGCCGCCGTCGTCTTTGGGATGGGCCTTGCCGGCGAAAAGAATCTGGACAGGGCGTTTTTCATCGCTCAGGATCTTCGCCAGACGTTTGGCGTCCTGGAAGATCAGGGGTGCTCGTTTGTAAGTCGCAAACCTTCGGGCGAATCCGATCGTCAGGATGTCCTCGCGCAGAATATCGGGACGCATCAGGCGCTGGCGGACGAATCCGATCAGTTGACGTTTCAGGGTTCCGCGGATCGACCAAAGCTCTGAATCCGGGATTCGCTTGGCGCCGGCGAAAAAACCCGCGCGGTCGGTGCATTTAAACCAGTTGGGTTTAAGATATTTGTCATAGACGGCTTTCATCTCCGGCGCAAGCCAGGTTTGAATGTGGATGCCGTTAGTGACGTGTTTGATGGGAACTCGGGCGGCGTCGGTGGTGTTGTAAACCTTCTTCCACATTTCGCGCGACACCTCGCCGTGGAGCGCCGAGACGCCGTTGCAATGCCGGCTGAGGCGCAGAGCCAGGATGGTCATGCAAAATTCTTCGCGCTGGTTGTCGCGATCTTCACGGCCAAGGGCCAGAAGGTCTTGTTTGCTGATGCCGAGATCGTCCGCATAGTGGCCGATGTATTTGAGGGCCAGCTTTGGATCAAAGCGGTCGTTGCCGGCCGGGACGGGCGTGTGGGTGGTGAAGACGCTGGACTGGGCGACACGGCGCGTCGCGGCGCTGAGAGAGACAGACCGGCGCGTGAGCCGGGCGACGCGTTCCAGGGCGGCGAACGCGGCGTGTCCCTCGTTTATGTGAACGACGGTTGGAGTTTGGCCCACCGCGTCCAGCGCAATCAACCCGCCAACCCCAAGCAGGATTTCCTGCATGATGCGGTATTCGCGGTCGCCGCCGTACAGGTGATAGGTCAATCGGCGATCGGCCGGTTTATTGCGGGGGATGTCGGTATCCAGCAGGAAGAGGTTTACGCGGCCCACGGTTTGTCGCCAGATTTTCGCGGCGATGGTCCGTTTGGCCATCGGCACGTCGATAGTGATGCCGATGTCGGCGATGGGGAGTTCGGTGAAATCCAGCTCCGGATAAATAACGCGGGTCGAGCCGTCGGGGGCGAATTTCTGCGTGTAAAATCCCCGGCGATAGAGCAAACCGACGCCGACGAGGGGTATTCCCAGATCGGACGCGGATTTGACGTGATCGCCCGCCAGGACGCCCAGCCCGCCGGAATATTGCGGGAGCGATTCGTGCACGGCAAACTCGGCGCAGAAATATGCGATTTTCAGTTTGCGGCCGGATTTTGGGGCGATTGAGTCGTACCAGGTTCGGGCAGATAGATACTCGGCCAATCGTTTTTCAACGGATTGCAGACGCGACAGGAAATCGGCATCGCCTTCCAAAGCCGCGATTTGGTAGGGGGCGAGAAGTTTCAGCGTTCGGATCGGATTCTGATTGGTGGCGGCGAAGAGCGCGGGATCGACGCTTCGCAAGAGTGATGTCGCCTCATCGTTCCACGACCACCAGAGGTTAGTAGCGAGCTTATGGAGTCGTTGCGCGAGATCGCCGGGCGGCTTTTTCATGGGCTTGTTTTTCCTGTTTTAATGAGAGCCGTCGCGTGGCATGGCAAAGTTCGCGCAGGCGTCGGAGGACGGATTGCGGCAATGGTCCGCTCATCCGCCAGCCCCAGTTTCCGTGAAGGATTCCGGGAATGTTCATACGGTGCTCGGCTCCGAGACCGAGGATGTCCTGAACGGTGACGATGACGGTTTGTGCCGGGCTGGAAAAAAGTGAGCGGATGAAGCTCCAATGAAGATCGGTTTTTGCAGCGCCGACGTACGCCATCGCGCGCGAGAGCTCGCCGTTGGGGGAAGTCTTGAGGCTTTCGAGCCAGCCGACAAGCGTTTGATTGTCGTGCGTGCCGGTGTAGGCGACGGATGCTTTGGGATAGACGTGGGGACTGTGATAATCAGAGTCGCCAAACGCGAATTGAATGATGCGCATCCCCGGGAATTTGTATTTGTCGCGCAACGCGATCGCCGAAGTGGTCTGATTGCCGAGGTCTTCGGCGATGATGGGGACATTGCCGAGGCGTTTGCGGACGGCGGCGAAAAGGGAGTCGCCCGGCACCGTCAGCCATTTGCCGCGCACCGCGTTTTTCGCGCTCGCGGGCACGGCCCAGACGCGATGGAACCCCAAGAAATGGTCCACTCGCACCGCATCGAATTGCCGCAGGACGCGCTGGAATCGCGCCGTCCACCAGTTGAATCCCTCGGCGACGTGGGCCGACCAGCGATAGTGAGGATGTCCCCATACCTGTCCCAGCGGCGAAAAGGGATCGGGCGGATAGCCGGAACGGGAAATAGGATTTCCGCCGGCATCGAGCAAGAAAAGATCCTTGCGCGCCCAGACGGCCGCGGAGTCGTGGGCGACGAAGATGGGAATGTCGCCGATCAGTCCGATGCCGAGGTCGTTGCAGTATTGTTTCAGAGCGGTCCACTGGCGATCGAACAGCCACTGAACGAACCGGTGAAACGCGATGGATTCGGCGACCGTCCGGCGAGCCGCCGCCAGAGCGGAGGGCTTTCGCAGGCGAAGTTCCGCCGGCCATCGCGCCCAGCATTTGTCCCGCTGCGATTCCTTCAGCGCGGCGAACAATGAATAGTCATCAAGCCAATTGGAGTTCGCCCGGGCAAACTGTTCGATGGGGTCACGAAATTTCGAGCCGAGGGCGGTCGATTGCTCGAACGCGGTGCGTAAAAGCATCGTGCGCATTTTGCGATTTGCCTGGAAGTCGATCCGCCCGCCCGCAGGCTGCCTGGCGGCTGTGAGTTCTCGTTTGGAGAGCAGTCCCTCGCGGAAAAGCATTTCCGGCGAGACGAGCCAGGGCGATCCGGCGAAAGCGGATAGCGACGAATACGGTGAAAACTCGGGCGCTGGTCCCGGTGGCGTGATGGGCAGCATCTGCCACCAGCGGAGTCCCGCATCGTGCAGGTCATCCGCAAAGCGATACGCAGCCGGGCCCAAATCGCCGGCGCCGAATGCGCCCCAGAGACTTGTGGGATGCAGCAAAATCCCCGCCGCTCGGGTGGACAGAGTGGGTTTGATCATCTCAATCCGCCGTAAGTCAGCCCTTGTTTGGAGACGCTGGCGACGTTACGCTGAATAGGATAACAGTTAAACGGTTAACTTCAAGATTTTTATCGGTTTCGACGCTCCTGGCCAGCGTGCTGGGGTTCGCTTTTGCCCAGCCATGTCAGGCCGGAATATCGCAAATTACGATCGGCCACGCGCGCTTTACAATTATTACTCCCAATCTAATCCGTCTGCAATATTCCAATGGCGGGGAATTCACCGATGCGCCCACCCTTTTCGCCGCGGATCGCGCAGCCCGATATGACGGAGCGACGGTCGTGCACACCAATTCGGGCGTCTCGATTTCGACCAGCGCCTTCCAACTGAATTATCACGCCGATGGCAAACCGTTCGACGCGGCGAATCTCAATGTCTTTATCCTGGCTCGACAGTTAAGACGGTGGACTCCCGGAATGGATGACCCGCTGAATCTCGGCGGAACCTTGCGAACCCTTGATGGATGCTCGGGGCCGCGCGATCTCGGACAAGGATTGATTTCTCGAAGCGGATGGACGGTGGTCGACGATTCGGGATCTCCGGTGCTGACTTCCGATTGGGTGGAATCGCGCCCGAATAAGGCGGAAAAGGATTGGTATCTGTTCGCGTATGGGTTGGATTACAAAGCGGCCCTGAAATCATTGGCGGCCATCAGCGGGCCTGTCCCGTTGCCGAGGAAAAATCTGCTGGGCGTCTGGTATTCGCGCTATTGGCCATACTCGGCGGATGAATTCCGGCAGATTGTTCAGGAGTATTCCGATCACGGCTTCCCGCTGGACAACATCGTGATGGACATGGATTGGCACATCACGCACATTCCGGGCGACAGTCGCCCCGGGCAAATCTGGACGGGATATACATGGGATCGCAATTTGATTCCGGATCCGCAAGGTTTGCTGCGATGGTTTCACCAGCAGGGATTGCACGTCACGCTCAACGATCATCCCGCGGAGGGGGTTCAGCCGCATGAGCGGTCGTACGCGGATTTCATGCGTGCGATGGGCGCGGACGCCGGCGAGAATCAAACGCTGCCATTCGACGCTGGGGACAAGAAATATCTGGATACGTTTTATGAGTACACCCACGCGCCGCTGGAACGGATGGGGGTCGATTTCTGGTGGCTGGACTGGCAACAGTCTCAGTTCACGCTCAGTGTTCCGGAGTTGAGCAACCTGGCGTGGCTGAATCGCTACTATTTTTTGCACGCGGCGGAGGATGGAAAGCGGGGCGCGTCTTTCAGCCGGTGGGGCGGCTGGGGCGATCAGCGATATCCAATCCACTTTTCCGGCGATGCGAACACGAGCTGGGCGATGCTCGGATTTGAAGTGCCGTTCACTTCCACCGCGGGTAACGTCGGGTGCTTCTATTGGTCGCACGACATCGGCGGGCACCTGGGCGGGCGCAACGAAGAATCGTACACGCGCTGGTGTCAATTCGGAGCGATTTCGGCGGCGTTGCGGTCGCATTCTACTCGGGATGCGACGATGGACCGGCGCCCCTGGACCTATCCGAAATGGGCGGAGGATTCGATGCGGAAAAGTTTCCGGCTTCGAGCCCAGCTTATGCCTTATATCTATTCCAGCGCCGCCGAAACGTGCCGGGAGATGGTTCCGCTCCTTCGGCCGATGTATTTCGAGCATCCCGATCTGGACCCCGCGTATCACAACGCTCAGGAATATTATTTCGGCGACAACATTCTAGCCGCCCCGATCGCTTCCCCAGGCCAGGGACCGACCCGCATGGCGTGGCAGTCGGTCTGGTTCCCGGCCGGTTCCGGCGTCTGGTACGATTATTTCACGGGCGAAAGGCACGACGGCGACACCACCGCGATCGTGGCCGCCGACATCGATCAATTCCCACTGTTTATTCGCGGCGGCGTGCCGATTCCCATGCAACCTTACACTCCCCGTCCGACGTCAGCCGTTTTGAATCGATTGATCCTCCGCTGCTATCCCGGCGAGATCGGGGAGAAGGGCACGTCGCTGCTCTATGAGGATGACGGGCAAACGCAAAAGTATGAGAATGGCGCATTTGCCGACACAAAGCTCACTTACAGCCGTGGGAGACATTCAACATCCATCGAAGTTTCGCCGACGCAAGGGCATTTCGACGGGCAGGAGCTTTCGCGGACTTACCAGATTGAATTGTGCTGCGTGGAACCGGCCGCCACGGCGGAGGTGGATGGCGTTGGGGCAGAATTTTCCTATGATCCGGCCACTTCCACGGCCAAGATCGAAATCCCGCCGCATCGGATTGAAAGTGACGTAAAAGTCATCGTGCGTTGCGGCATTGTGGATGCCGAATCGATTCATCGGGAAGCGGTGGCCCAGCGGCTTTCGGGCATCGTTGGCCACGCGATCGAATCCGGATCGATCCGGGAAATGGTGTCGCGGGCGATGGATGCGATTCACGATCCGGGGACGGCCGCCGCCGTTCTGGCGTCGGCCGGCGCGGCGGTGATGCACACAAATGATGGGCCGTATCTCTATGACGGCCACGAAGCATTTCGCGTGTTTGTGCCGCCTGGAATTCTCGACTCCAGCGATGCCACGGCTTGGCTGAAGACGCAAGGGAAGGCCACGATGGCAATCCCGGTTCAATTGGCGGATGGATCGACGCTTGACATGGATTTCCTGAGCAAGCAGCTTCCGGATGAGGATTCGATCATTGTTCCGGGCCGGTATCCGAATCTCTCAGTCGCCATGCGGATCGATCGCAAGATGTGCGAATTTGAATTGCCGGCACCCGGCGTGGCCCCGGTTGGAGTTGATCTGGCCCGCTCCGCGCACGCGACGGCGACAAGCTGCGAAAATGATTACGATCCATCGGGCGCGATTGACGGACGTGCCGATGGATATCCGAACGACAAGCGTTATGAGTGGTCAAGCAATCATGAAAAGGCGGGGGCGGCTATCACGTTGACGTGGGACACGGCTCAAACCGTCAGCCGATTGTTGCTGTATGATCGACCGAACCTGACTGACCAGGTTTTGGCCGGCCGGATCGTTTTCAGTGATGGCCGGACCATTCCGTTCGGTGAGTTACCCAACGATGGCAAGACTCCCGTTTCGCTGGTGTTTCCACCCCGTGTGATCAGGTGGCTGCGTTTGGAAATCAACCGTGTTTCAGCCACCACGCAAAACGCCGGGATCGCGGAGATCGGGGTTTTTCGATGAGGGTTACAGAGAACGTGATTTAACCGATTAACTTGATTTTACTGAACTTGCGCCATTTTATGCGTCAGATGAAAATTTTGCTTGTGATTTGCGATTCGCATGGTTATTATTCAGGTGGTTTCGTCGTTGCGACTCAGGCAGATTGGCGGTCTGCTTTTTTAAGACTGAGAAGGTTAACCGTTTAACCCGGATTTGCGGCGGCGATCAGGAAACATTTTCTACTGGCGATCTAAAGGGAGAAAACCAATGCGGAAGCGCTCGAGGATTCGAAATCTGTCTTTGTGTGTCGGCGGTTTGGCTTTGACGGGAGGGGCGCATCACGCCTTTGGGCAAATCACGGTCGATGGAACACTCGATTCTGACTATGGCAGTTCATTAACAACTCAAACAATCAATACTGGTTTCGGGAATAGCACCTTTATGGGCACGTCCAATGGGACCGCGGATGCCAATGGTTCGGAACTCGATGCGGCCTACGGAAAGATTGAGAATGGTAATCTGTATCTATTCCTGTCAGGCAACCTCGAGAACAATGGCAACCTCGCCAACATATTTATCGATGATGGAGCCGCCAATGGCCAGAGCACTTTGGATGTTGCCAGCGGGACAACTTCAGCGATGAATGGGTCCAAGTTCAGTCCTGGATTTTCCGGAAATATTGAACTGGATATTAATGATTACTACGGAAACGTCTATGTGAACGAAACCGTCTTAAACGCCACCACTCCGCAAAACGAAGCATATCTCGGTTTTGTTTCATTGACCAGTGGAGTAGGCCATGGCACCGTGGGCGGGATTAGTATTGGATTGAACAATACGAACGTTTCGACAATGGGCGCCAGCGGCGCCGCTACCAGCGCATCGGCGGCGGATGCCGTCAATACGGGCCTTGAAATTGGGATTCCGCTCAGTTCGCTTGGTAATCCGACGGGCGCTATTCTGGCCCTGGCCGACATCAATAACAGCAATGACAACTATCTCTCCAACCAGTTCCTTCCCGGTTTACCGAATGGAACGGCCAACCTGGGGACCTCGACATTCGATTTCAGTGCCACGGCTGGTCAATATTTCACGGTTCCCGCGGCCCCGATTCCAAACGGAGATTGGATCCAACCCAACAGCGGAAGCTGGGGCACCCCCGCCAATTGGTCAAACGCTTACGTTCCCCACGTTGCCGGCGACGCGGCGAACTTCGCCGGAGCTACCGCGACCTCCACGGTAACGCTCGACGGCGCCCGCTCGGTTGGCAGCATGTCCTTCGACAGCAGCGGTTACTCATACACAATTGCCGCCGGCTCAGGCGGCGCATTGACCTTCGACAACGGCTCCAGCGCCGCGACCCTCACTGACTATGCCGGCGCTCACATCATTTCAGCGAATGCGGTGCTGAATTCCAATACCACGGTTTCGGTCATTAACTTCGGCGACAGCGTGACATTTTCCGGCAACATCAGCGGCGCCGGCGGTCTGACCGTTACCAACCCCGGTGATGGAGATGTCATCGTCAGCGGTACTAATAACTACGGTGGAGGGACCACCGTGACCGCCGGAAATCTGCAATTGGCTTCCGCCACCGCATTGCCGACCGGCACCGCGCTGACTCTGGGCGCCCTGGATGTGCCCTCGGGCAATCTGGACCTGAACGGCAACAATGCCACCGTGAGCAGCATCACCGTCCTGACCGGCCCGCAAACGATCCCAACCGGCGCGGTCGCGCAGATCATCAACACCAGCGCCGCCGCCGTCACCGCAACCCTCACATACGCGGGCACCGTCGGCAATCCAAGCACATACAGCGGCAATATCAACGACAGCTCCGGCTCCGGCGGGAGCACCACCGCGCTGACCGTTTCCAGCGGCTCGCTTACCCTCACCGGCACCGACACCTATGCCGGCACCACCACCATCGCCAGCGGAGCGACATTGGTCTTTGCATCTACCGGAGGCACGGCGTATCCATCCGGCGGCAACACGGTCAACAACGGATCATTGGAAGTGAATGACACCGTCAGTGCCGGCAGCATTACGGGCTCGGGAGGCACCACTGTAGACAGCGCGATGAGCTTGACCGCCCTGAACCTCTCCCAGGCAAAAGGACTGGTGAATAATGGATCGGCCACGGTTTTGGCCGGCGGGACGGTCGGGCCAATCACTGGAACGGGTACTCTTACTGTTAGCGGCGGCACTCTGCAAATAGCGGCGGGCACTGCCGGCACTTATCACCCGCATATGGGTGGGAGTTCTCAGGACAGCCTGATCATCAGTGCAGGCGCGACGCTGGACATCACCAACAACCATATCTTTATCAATTACGGGAGTGGAACCGACCCCATCTCGTCCATCGCGGCGTGGATTAAAAGCGGTTATGCCGGCGGAGCCTGGACCGGAACCGGCATCGTATCCTCCACGGCCAGGACGAACCACAGCTATGGCATCGGCTACGCCGACTCAACGGGAACCAATCCCGCCGGGCTCTCCTCCGGACAGATCGAGATCATGTACACCCTGCTGGGCGACGCCAATCTGGACGGCAAGGTCAACGGCACCGACTTCACCATCCTGGCGACGAATTTCAACCAATCGGTCACTGACGGCTGGGACAAAGGCGATTTCAATAACGACGGAAAAGTGAACGGCACGGATTTCCTTGCGCTTGCGAGTAACTTCAATCAGTCCGCCGGACAGTCCGCGGTGTCGGGGGCTGATTTGGCCGCTGTGGATTCCTTCGCCGCGGCTAACGGCATCAGCCTGACGACTACGAGCGTGCCGGAACCAGCCTCGCTGGGATTGCTGACCCTCGGCATCGTCGGCACATTGGCCCGGCGGCGCAGGCCAACAGCCAGCCGCGGCTCGCCCGCCTGACGAAAACTTCAATATGACGGTTGAAGGTGAATCGGCCCAGATCGTCCGCCCATCCGGGCGGAGGATCGGGCCTTTTATTGTTGAATGGAGTCAGGGCCTGTCATCAGACAGGCCCTAGTTACTTTGCGCTTGCGATAGCCTCTGGTTCGGTTCAATGGCGTCGGGAACTCGGTTTTGCTTTGAGTTTCGCGGGTTGTGAATGACATCGTGGACAAAGCGAATCTTGTCGATGGCGGGTGCTGGAAGAACGAACGGATAGGCATCCGGCAGCCCCATGCCGCGGTTCAGATTGTTAAGAACATAGGTCAGCGCGAACCAATCGAAAATCAGCTCGTCAAATGACGCCTCGCCGCCTCGTCCCACCGCTGGTGTTTTCATGACCGGTTCATCGGGGCGATCGGGTTGGAGGGACAGCCCGCAGGCGCCGGCCGTCTCCAGCGCGTCGGTCATGTGAAGATAATGGGCCCAAGTCTCAGCCCAGTCCTCCCAGGGATGAACGGATGAGTAAGGGCTGACGAATTGCTGCGGCCAGTCGAGTTTCGGACCGTCGCGATAATAGATTTGGAGCGCTTTGTTATAGTCGCTTTGTTCGTCGCCGAAGCGCTTACGAAAGGCGTCGAGATTCGACGAGTCTTTGATGAGAAGATCCCAATAGTAATGCCCGATTTCGTGACGGAAATGCCCGAGAAGCGTCCGGTAAGGCTCGTGCATCGAAACGCGCACCCGTTCCCGTTCCACGTCGTCGGCTTCGGCGATGTTGACGGTGATCACACCATTGTTATGGCCGGTGAGAACCCGGGGTCCGCCGGGGGGATCGCCGATGAAGCGGAATTCGAGCCCGGCGGGATTGTCCTGAGACCTTGGCGCGAGGGGCAGTTTGAATTCCATCAGTGAGTAGACCAGCCGGCGTTTGGCGATTTCAAGGCGGCACCAGAGGTCCCGATTCTCGGGACGCGCGAGGTCCGGAATCACCCGGGTCAATTGACACGAGGCGCACAAAACATCGGGTTGCTCCGCCGGAATCGCCCAGTTGCAGGTGTTGTGATTGATGTAATTGCCGCACAGCCGGTAGGTTCTTCCGTTGGCGCGCGGAACCGGGGGAGTCCAGAGAACAGGCAGCGGGCCGCCGACTTCGCTTGAACGGGCACCGGCAGGATCGAGCGACGCCACAATTTCCAGGTCCGGCAGGTATGCCAGCTTGTGACCGCATTTTCCGCAAACGGTGTTCTCAAAAAAGATCGCTTGGCCACAATGATCGCAGTGAAAAATGCGCATTCGATGTTCTCCTGGCGGCTAGGGTTCCCGTCCGGATAAAACGTGCGTGCGCGCGGCTCGCCGGTGGCTGGAGCGCAAAACGCGGTCGAAAGAAAAAGGGTCGCCGGTAGAGTTGTGACATCGGAGTATGTCGTCGCGAATGATCTGGGCGGCTATCAGGCTGAACGTAATGCCATTGCCGCCATATCCGAGGGAAAAATGACAGTGGGGATAGGCGGACATCTGGCCGATGTATGGGAGTCCATCCTCAGTCTGCGCAAATGTTCCCGCCCAGGCCATTTCCACCTCGACTTCGCCGATCGCGTAAATGCCATTGAATGCCCGCAACAGTTGCCGCGTTTTGGAAGGGATCAGAGCATCCCTTTT
>Ga0302326_10020152_pt1 | contig 13739 bp, 12 predicted proteins | sample Palsa_T0_3_FD_202264 | JGI IMG/M metagenome (GOLD analysis project Ga0302326, IMG submission 202264) | Peat permafrost microbial communities from Stordalen Mire near Abisko, Sweden - Palsa_T0_3 | ecosystem: Environmental > Terrestrial > Soil > Palsa > Peat permafrost | place: Sweden: Abisko... | reverse complement strand
ACCTGACGAGCGGTAGTCCTGCGATCGGCGCCGGCGCTGCGGCCGTATCGGGCGTCGTCGTCACCGACTATGACCTCAACCCGGCGAGCGCACCGTTTGACATCGGCGCCTACCAGTTCCAGTAGCCGGAGTTTAAGGCGGCGGCGCTCTAGTTCGTCACGAGCGCCGCCATGAACTCATTGACGGAAGTGGTGTCGAGTTTGGCGGGATTGGTGAACAGCGACTGAATGAGCGCGGCCTGCTTCGCAGCGAAGTGGGCCGCGACCGCCGCCTCGAATTTCTTCACGAGCAGCGGCCTGCCCTCGGCACGGCGCTTGCGATGGCCGATCGGGTAATCAACCTCGATGCGCGGCGTGGCTGAGCCATTCCTGAAAAACACCTGCAGCGCATTGCCGATGTAGCGCTTGTCGGCAGCGTAGTAGTCCCTGGTGAAGCCCGGATTCTCGCGCACGTGCATCTTTGCGCGCAGCGCATCGATGCGCGGATCGGCGGCCACCGCGTCCTCGTAATCCTGCGCCGTCAGACGGCCAAAGATGAGCGGTACCGCCACCATGTATTGAATGCAGTGATCGCGGTCGGCTGGATTGCCAAGCGGCCCGGTCTTGTCAATGATGCGCACGCCCGGTTCCTGGGTCTCGATGAGGATGCGGTCGATGTCATCGAGGCGATCTTTCACCAGCGCATGCAGCTGCATCGCGCACTCGACGGCGGTCTGCGCGTGAAACTCGGCAGGATAGGCGATCTTGAAGAGTACGTTCTCCATGACATAGGAGCCGAAAGGCTGCGGCAGGGCGAAATGCTTGCCTTTGAAGAGGACGTCGTAGAAACCCCAGACCGGGGCGCTCAAAGCCGACGGATAGCCCATCTCGCCCGTGAGCGCGATGAGCGCCAGGCGCACCGCGCGGCTCGTCGCATCCCCCGCCGCCCAGCTCTTGCGCGAGCCCGCATTCGGCGCGTGCCGATAGGTGCGAAGCGCGCCGCCATCGATCCAGGCATTTGAGACCGCATTGACGATCTGCTCGACGCTTCCGCCCAAAAGCGCGGTCGCGACCGCGGTCGAGGCGACCCGCACCAGAATCACGTGATCAAGACCGACGCGGTTGAAGCTGTTCTCGAGCGCAATGACGCCTTGTATCTCGTGCGCCTTGATCATCGCGGTCAGAAGGTCGCGCACCACCGGCGCTTTCTTGCCCTGCAGCCGCGCCTGGCGGGCAAGGTAATCGCTCACCGCCAGGATTCCGCCCAGATTATCGGACGGGTGTCCCCACTCGGCGGCAAGCCAGGTGTCGTTGAAGTCAAGCCAGCGGATCATCGCCCCGATGGAAAACGCGGCCTGCACCGGGTCGAGCTCGTACGAGGTTCCCGGTACACGGGCACCTCCCTGCATGCTCGCGCCCGGCACGACCGGCCCCAGGAGCTTGGTGCAGGCCGGGTACTTGAGCGCCTGAAATCCGCAGGCGAGCGTATCCATGAGACAGTCGCGCGCGGTGTCGTAGGCGACGGCGCTGTCGATGTTGTGGTTGCGCGCGTATTCGGCGATGGCGACCAGTATCCGATCCGGGTCGGGACGCTGGGCGGATTTGTCGGCGGCGTGCATGAATGCGCGCCTTAAGGTCGCGCGTCGAGCGGCACGAACTTTCTCGGCTCGGGGCCGGTGTAGTTGGCCGCCGGGCGGATGATCTTGCCATCGGCGCGCTGCTCGATGACGTGCGCCGCCCAGCCGCTCGTGCGTGCAATCACAAACAGCGGCGTGAACATCGCGGTCGGCACGCCCATCATGTGATACGACACCGCCGAGAACCAGTCGAGGTTCGCGAACATTTTCTTCACATCCTTCAGCACGCGCTCGATGCGCTCGGCAATCGTGAAGAGCTTCAAATCACCCGCCTGGGTGGCAAGGCCGCGCGCGACCTCGCGGATGACGTCGTTCCGCGGATCCGCGATTGTGTAGACCGGATGCCCGAAGCCGATGATGACCTCCTTCAGCGCCAGTCGCGCACGGATGTCCGCCTCAGCCTCATCGGCCGAGTCGTAGCGGCCCTGGATTTCGGCGGCGGCTTCGTTCGCGCCGCCGTGCTTGGGTCCGGCCAGCGCGCCGATTGCCCCGACGATGCAGGAGTACAGATCCGATCCCGTGCCGGCAATGACGCGCGCGGCGAAGGTCGAGGCGTTGAACTCGTGCTCCGCGTAGAGAATGAGCGAGGTGTGCATGGCGCGCACCCAGGCCGCGCTTGGCGCACGCCGGTGCAGGAGGTGCAGAAAATGTCCGCCGATCGAGTCATCCTCGGTCTCGACATGGATGCGATTGCCGCTGTGACTGAAGTGATACCAGTAGGTGAGCATCGATCCTAACGATGCGATCAGCCGGTCGGCGATTTCGCGCGCGGCAGATGCGGCGTGCTTCTCGTTCTCCGGCAGGATGCAGCCGAATGTCGAAACAGCCGTGCGCAGCACATCCATCGGGTGCGAGGCGGGCGGCAGCGTCTCGAGCACCGTACGCACCGCGGCCGGAAGCCCGCGCAGCGAGATCAGCTTCGCCTTGTAGGCGGCAAGCTCGACGCGGTTTGGCAGCTTGCCGTGAATGAGGAGATAGGCGATCTCCTCGAATTCGCAGCTGGTGGCGATCTCCAGGATGTCATAACCGCGATAGTTGAGATCGTTGCCGGTGCGCCCGACGCTGCACAGCGCCGTATTGCCCGCCGGCACTCCGGAGAGCGCGACCGACTTCTTGGGCGCAGGCGGCTGCGGGGAGTGCGCGTGTTTGTCTTCTCTCAAGGGTCTCTCCCAAAAAGCTCGTCGAGCTTCTTTTCATAATCGTGGTAGCGCAGCACTTCGTAGAGTTCGGCGCGCGTCTGCATGCTAGCGAGCACGTTCTTCTGCGTACCCTCGCTGCGGATCGCGCCATAGACCTCAAGGGCTGCGCGCGCGGCGGCGCGAAACGCCGACAGCGGGTAGAGGATCAGGCGCACGCCGACCGCGTCGAGCTCAGCGCGCGTGAAGAGCGGCGTCTTGCCGAACTCGGTGATGTTGGCGAGCACCGGCACCCGGACGCCTGCTGTGAACTGCCGGTACTCCTCGAGGCTCGTCAAAGCCTCGGCGAAAATCATGTCCGCACCGGCGTCGACATAGGCTCTCGCCCGATCGAGCGCCGCCGCCTGCCCCTCGACCGCATGCGCATCGGTGCGCGCCATGATGACGAATTGGGAATCGCTGCGCCCGTCGACCGCGGCGCGGATGCGATCCACCATTTCGGATGTGGCGACGAGCTGCTTGCCGGGGCGATGTCCGCAGCGCTTCGCGGCCACCTGATCCTCAAGATGCATCCCGGCCGCCCCGGCACGAATGAGATCGCGGCTGGTGCGCGCAATGTTGAATGCGGCGCCCCAGCCGGTATCGGCATCCACGAGAAGCGGCACCGAGGTCGCCCCGCTGATGCGCCGCACGTCCTCGCACACATCATTGAGCGAGGTGATGCCGAGGTCAGGCACGCCGAACGATGCGTTCGCAACCCCGGCGCCCGAGAGATAAAGCGCATTGAAGCCGCTGCGCTCAGCGAGCAGCGCCGAGTAGGCGTTGACGGCGCCGACCACTTGCAGGGGACGCTCGGACTCGACTGCGGCGCGCAGCCGTGCTCCGGCCGAAGCTGAAAGAGACATGGATAGATCCGAAAGAAGACCTGCGCGAGTTTACCTCAACGCATCTCAACGAGCGTCCGCCCTAGGATGCGCCCTTCTATAAGCGGAGCGAACGCCTGCGGCAGATCGGCGAAAGCGACCGTACTCGTGACAATGCGGGAGAGGTGACGGGGGGCAAGATCGGTTGCAATGCGCTGCCACACCGCGAGGCGCAAGTCACGCGGCGTCGCCGAGGAGTTGATCCCCAAGAGGTTCACGCCGCGCAGAATGAAGGGCATGACGGTGGTCACGAGCTCATAGCCGCCGGCAAGGCCGATGCTCGCGATATTGCCGTGAAAGCCGACGGTGCGCGTGAGCCACGCCAGCATCTTCCCGCCGACGCTGTCAATCGCGCCGCCGAATTGCGCCGCCTCGAGCGGCTTTTTGCCGTAGTCGATGGCCTCGCGCTGCAGCACGCGCGCCGCGCCGAGCGAGGCTAAGTACTCGGCCGCCAGGGCCTTGCCGCTCACCGCGATCACCTCATAGCCGCGGCCGGCGAGCATGTCGATGGCGATGCTGCCCACCCCGCCGCTCGCGCCCGTCACGACGATCGGTCCGGCGGCCGGACGCTGGTCGTTGCGCTCCATGAGATGAATGGCGAGCGCCGCGGTAAATCCCGCCGTCCCCAACGCCATGGCAGTGCGCGCATCAAGGCCCGGCGGCATCGGCACGAGCCAGTCGCCCGGCACGCGTGCGTATTCGGCATAGCCGCCATCGTGAGTCTCGGAGAGCGCACAGCCGGTGACGAGCACGGCATCTCCCGCGCGGTAGCGCGCGTCGCTCGAGGATTCGACGATGCCGGCGAAGTCGATGCCCCCGACCAGAGGGTAGCGGCGCAGGATCTTGCCCGCGCCGGTCGCCGCGAGCGCATCCTTGTAGTTGATCCCGGAATAAGTCACGCGCACAACGACATCGCCCGGGCAGAGATCTGCGAGCGTCAGCTCCTCGAAGCGCGCAACGATCTTCTTGTCCACCTCGTGGATGCGAAACGCCCGGAAAGTATTCATGCTCGCGGCCTCATGCTTTGTTCGTGCGTTCAAGCCAGGCGATGAGTCCCTGGACATTCAACTCAATGTCCTTGCCAAGACAGGCATCAAACTCCGCGTCCGAGAGTCTGCAGCCGTGCTCGCGCGCAAGGTCCCTCCACAGCTCGCGCAGCGCAGCAGTGATGGCGGCGGTGCGGTCCGGCGCTGCGGCGTGTTCAAGCGCGATGCGCACGAACTCGTGCACCTGGCGCTTCAAGGCGTGTGCGAGCGGTTGCACGCCGGTCACGCGGCCGTAATGAGTCAAATAAACCTGCTCGGGCGCGTAGTTGGCCACGCGGTCGATCGACTGCACCAGCTGTTCGGGATCAAACTGAGTCGGCGTGGTCGTCGGTATGATGAAGGCGCCCTTGGCCGTGTCCGTTTCACGATATGACATGCCAAAGGTATCGCCGGTGAAAATGCCGGAATAAGCAAGATCCACGATGGCCTGATGATGCAGCGCATGGCCGGGCGTGTGGACGAACTCGAATTGCCGTCCACCGAGACTTAGGCGCTCAAGATCGGTGGTTTGCAGGACGCGCGCTGCGGGCATGGGCACAAGCTCACCATACAGGCGCCGATAAGCTTCCTCGCCGTACACGAGAATGGACGCGGCGATCAATTTTGCAGGATTGATGAGGTGCGGCGCACCGCGCGGATGCACGACGGCGCGCGCATTGGGCAACGCCGCAAGGAGCGCGCCCGCGCCGCCCGCATGATCAAGGTGTACGTGCGTGAGAAAGATGAAGTCGACGGCGCTGCGCTCGATGCCGAGCTCCGCAAGCGCCGCAAGCAAATACGGAACGGAATGCGTGGTGCCGGTGTCCACGAACGCGGCACGCCCAGCCTGCTCGACGATATGCACGGCCGCAAGCCCCGAACGAATATACTCGGCATCGACGGCAGTGATGCGATGTGGGTAGCGGGTGAGGCGAGGCTTCAACATGTTAAGAATACTTTGTGAACCTTAGCAAAACGTCAACTGTGTTTCATGACTTCAGCCTGCGCGCGGCCGAAATCCTTCGGGCGTTGCCACTCTTTGCAAGCCTCGCCGCAGCGGCCGTTGCCACAGCCCAGGCTCAGCCGCAAATGCCAACGCCGGTGCACCAGGAGCGCGGCAACCTCATTCTGGAGGGCATCCCTTCCCCCGACCCGGCGCTCGCCGAGCGTGTCGAGCGCTACCTGCACACTCGGCAGGCAAGCTTTGTTGACTGGCTTCCCGATGGCGGCATGCTGATCACGACGCGCTTTGGCGAGGTCGACCAGATCCATCGCCTGACGGCGCCGCTTGGGATGCGCGAGGAGCTGACGTTCTTCCCGGAACCGGTCACCGTCGCGCGCGCGCCGCAGATGCCGGGCGCCGAAGGCTTCGTTTTCCTGAAGGATCACGGCGGGGATGAGAACGCCCAGATCTTCTACTACCGCCTGGCCGATCACAGTACACGCCTTCTGACCGACGGCAAGTCCCTGCATGGCAGCGTCGTGTGGTCGAAGGACGGCAAGCGCATCGCGTTCTATGGCAATGAGCGCGATGGCCTGAGCTTCGATGTCTACGTCATGGACATGATCCCCGGCGCAACCCCGCGGCTCGCCGTCGGCGGACACGATGACACCTGGTATCCGCTCGACTGGTCGCTCGATGACAAGAAACTCCTCGTCTGGAAATACGTCTCGATCGATGAAAGCTATCTCTTCATCGACGATGTCGCGAGCGGCACGCTCACGCCGCTCGGCAAGGCGAGCCGCAAGATCGGCATCCGCTCGGCGCGTTTTGCGCCCGATGGCCGCGGCGTGTACGTCGTCTCGGACGAGGACAGCGAGTTTCTGCAGCTGCGTTACGTCGATATCGTCACGCACGAGTCGCGCAATCTGACCGCGCATATACCCTGGGACATCGACTCGTTCGATGTGAGCGCCGATGGCCGTTACATCGCCTACGTTGCCAATCAGGACGGCCGCAGCCGGCTCACCGTTGTTGATACCGTGCAGAAGTTCGAGCTTGCCGCACCGGGTATCCCCGAGGGGCATATCTACGACGTGCGCTTCGACCGCGCCGGCCGACAGCTCGCTTTTTCAGCGGAGTCGGGCCAGGCGCCGCGCGATGTGTATGTCTACGATGTTGAGCACAACAAGGTCGAGCGCTGGACGCACAGCGAATCAGGCCCCGTCGATGAGCGCACTTTCGTCAGCGCGGATCTCATCCGCTACCCCACCTGGGATCGGGTCGATGGTCGGCCGCGGCTGATCTCGGCCTATCTTTATCAGCCGCGCACGAGCGGCCCGCATCCGGTGCTCATCAACATTCACGGCGGTCCGGAATCGCAGTACCGGCCCGACTTCGACGCCTTTACGCAGTTTCTGGTGAATGAGCTGGGCTACGTCGTGATCGCACCCAACGTGCGCGGCTCATCCGGCTACGGCAAGAGTTTTCTGGCACTCGACAACGGGCTCCTGCGTGAGGATGCGGTTAAGGATATCGGCTCGCTGCTGGTGTGGATCGGCCTGCAGCACGATCTCAACCGCGATCGGGTCGGCGTCATGGGCGGTTCGTACGGCGGATACATGGCGCTCGCATCGCTTGCCGCCTACAACGATCGGCTGCGCGGCGGCATCGATGTCGTCGGCATCACCAATTTCGTAACGTTTTTGAGCGGCACTTCCGGCTACCGCCGCGATCTGCGGCGGGCTGAATACGGCGATGAGCGAAATCCGGCGATGCGCGGATTTCTATCGCGCATCTCGCCTCTCACGAACGCCGCGCAGATCCGCCGGCCGCTCCTCGTCGTGCAGGGATTGAACGATCCGCGCGTGCCGGCCGAGGAATCCCAGCAGCTGGTGGCGCGCATCCGCGCCGGTGGCGGGGAGGCCTGGTACCTCGCCGCCAAGGACGAGGGTCATGGCTTTCGGAAGAAGTCGAACCGCGACTTCTACGAGCAGACGGCCGCCCAGTTCCTTGAGCGGCTCTCCAAGCCCTGATACGCGAGGGCCCCCGGCGGGGCGGCGCAACCGGCGCCCGGATTATTCCGCCGTGCTGAAGCGGCTCGAGGTACGCGGCTCGGTCTCAAGCGCCGGAGTCTGCTTGGAGAAGTACTCCGCGATTGCGCTCATCTGCGCTGGCGTCATGTTGCGCACGAAGTTCGCCATGATCGGGTTCTTGCGCGCGCCTTTCTGGTATTCGTCAAGCGCCCGCACGATGTAATCCGGGTGCTGACCGGCGAGCGTCGGATACAGCGCGGTAATCCCCACTCCGTCCGCGCCATGACAGGAGGCGCACACCGCGGCAACGGTGGGAACTTCGGCTGCGGGTTTCTTCCCCGGCGCAAGCGGCGCTGCCGAGAAGTACGCGGCGATATCGGTCATGTCCTGATCGGAAAGCTCTTCAGCCTGCGAATGCATGGTGAAGTGCGAGCGCTCGCCGCTCCGGTACTCCTGCAGGGCGGCGATGATGTATTCGGGGTGCTGCCCGCGAAGCTCGGGCACGCTGTAATTCGGATACGCGTTCTTGTATCCGGGTACGCCATGGCAGCCAAGGCAGGTGTAGGAAATCGCTTTCCCGTGGGCCGCATCGCCCTTGAGCGTCGCGTCCTGCGCATGCAGGCTCATGCTTGCCAGCGCGCCACAGGCAAGCGCGGTCATCACAACGCCAGCGTGCATCCGAGACCCCATATTTTTTCTCCGCAAGGCTCGCAAAACGGCTCCGAATCTTAAGGAGTCGCGCGCGCAAATGCCACAATGCCCCCATGATCGCTCTCATCCAGCGCGTAAGCCAAGCCGAAGTGCGCAGCGGCGAGCGCAGCCTGGGAAGGATCGATCGCGGCATTGTCGCACTCGTGGGCGTGAAGAAGAGCGACGATGAGGCGGGCGCCGAACGCCTGTTGGCGCGCCTGCTCGCCTTTCGGATCTTCCCGGATGCGGCGGGGCGGATGAACCTCGATCTGGCCGCCATCGGTGGCGGGCTCCTCCTCATCCCGCAGTTCACCCTCGTGGCCGACACGGCCCACGGTAACCGCCCCGGGTTCAGCGCCGGCGCCCCCGCAGGGCTTGCGCAGAGCCTCTTCGACCACCTCGTGGCGCAGGCGCGCGAGCGGCATCCTGCGGTCGCAACGGGCCTGTTCGGGGCCCATATGCTGGTATCGCTGATCAATGACGGCCCGGTGACGTTCTGGCTTGAGACTTAACAAGCCGGAAAGGCGACGCCGTCACGCTTTCCTTGCGAACTCACTCGGCGCGGGGAGCCTTTTGGCCTATCATGAGCGCTGGCCACGACCCCTTGGCGGGAGCGCAAACATATGTTCGAAATGAAGCATTTGATCGTCGTCCTGCTCGTCGTTCTGCTGGTATTCGGGGCGAAGAAACTGCGCACCATCGGCGCCGATCTGGGCGCCGCCGTCCGCGGCTTCAAGCAATCGGTGAATGAGGGCGAGAGCGAGGCGGCCGCGCGGCAGATCCGCACTGAAGGCACGGACGCCGAGTTCTCCGAGGCTCGTGCGCGCGAGGCGGCGGCCGACAAGCGCGATCGCCCCGCCTGATGGGCCGCAAGCCCGCCCGCAGGCGCGCAGCTGCGAGATAGACCACCATGTTCGAGGGCCGCTTTCCGGAACTGCTGATCATTTTTGTGGTCGCCCTGATCGTTCTGGGCCCGCACAAATTGCCGCAGGTTGCAGCCCTCGTCGGCCGCTGGCTCGGCAACGCACGCGCCATGGCGCGCCAGTTCCGCGATCAGCTCGAGGAGGAATCCCAGAATCTGCAGCGTGCGGCGACCGATAAGGCTGCCGCAGCCCCGATGACTCCGCCCACACCGCAACCCCCCGTCAGCTCTGACTCCGCCACGACCGATTCCCCACCCCATGAGCGAGGAGCCTGAAAAGCTCGCCGAAGGTACGCTGATCTCGCATCTGCTCGAGCTGCGTTCCCGACTCATCCGGGCGCTCGCGGCGGTGGGAGTGTTCTTCATCCCCTGCGCGTACTACTCCAATCAGATCTTCACCTTCATCGCGCAGCCGCTCCTCGACAAGCTGCCCAAGGGCGGCACGCTGATCGCAACCGGTGTCATGACACCGTTCACGACGCCGTTCAAGCTGTCGTTCTTCGTCGCGCTCTTCATCGCGATGCCCTATGTGCTCTATCAGGTCTGGGCGTTCGTCGGGCCGGGCCTGTACCGGCGCGAGAAGCGCTTCGCCGTGCCGCTCATGGTCTCATCGATCGTGCTCTTCTACGCAGGGGTCGTGTTCGCCTACGTCGTCGTGTTCCCGATGATATTTGCGTTCTTCACCAGCACCACGCCCAAGGGCGTATCGATGATGACGGACATCACGAGCTACATGGACTTCGCGCTCACGATGTTCCTGGCGTTCGGCGTCGCCTTCGAGGTGCCGATCGCGGTGGTGCTGCTGGTGCTGACGGGCATCGTGCAGCTCGACAAGCTCAAAGCAAACCGCGGCTACGTGCTCATCGCGATCTTCATTATCGCCGCCATCCTCACGCCGCCGGATGCACTCTCCCAATGTGTCATGGCGGTGCCGATGTACATGCTCTACGAGGGCGGTCTTTTGATGGCGCAGATCATGCTGCGCATGCGGCGCACCGCCGCCGAGCGCGACGCCGCCAAGGTCTAAAGCATCGCGGCCGCGCGCGGCCAAACAGCCGCGATAAACGCGCGCTCTGAAGCGCGCTGCGCCGCGGCCGCGCGGCCGCATGCGACGTCGGCTGCGCAAGTGGACAATGGCAGCTCATTTGCCGATCATGCCGCGTTCATCCTTACGCCGCCGGTGCATAGAGCATGCCCACCGCAGCCGTCGACCAGATGCCGCCCGGGATTCCGTACATCGTCGGCAACGAATTCGCCGAGCGGTTCTGCTATTACGGCATCAACGCGATTCTCACCGTCTACATGACGCAGCACCTGCACTTCGGACAGGCGCAGGCGACGGTGTGGCAGTCATTGTTCAAATTCGGCGCCTATTTCTTTCCGCTCATCGGCGCGATCATTTCCGATGTGTTCTGGGGCAAGTACCGCACCATCATGACGCTCGCGCTCGTGTATTGCGCCGGCTGCACGGTGCTCGCGACCGGCGGTGGCTCGATGACGCTCGCGATTGGTCTTGGGCTCATGGCGCTCGGCACCGGCGGCATCAAGCCGTGCGTGTCAACCAACGTCGGAGATCAGTTCACCTCCAAAAATCAGCATCTCATCGAGCGCGCCTTCAGCTACTTCTACCTGTCAATCAATGCAGGCTCCGCTATTTCGATTTACTTCGCCCCGGTCTGGCTGAACTCCTACGGTCCGAAGGTCGCATTCGGCGTTCCCGCGGCGATGATGTTCCTGGCCACGGTCATCTTCTGGCTCGGCCGCAGGCGCTATGTGGTCGTGCCGCCGGCGATGACGCGCGGCGCGAATCTGGGCATCCTCGTCTTCGTGCTTGCGCTTTTGCCAGTGCTCGGCGCCTCGGCCTGGATTTTCAATGTCGTGGGACCGGATTACCGCACGCTTGCAGCGCTTGCGACGCTGCTCGCACTGCTTGTGCTGGTGGTGTATTTGAGCCTCAACACGGCGCTCAAGCGCGCGCTGCCGCCTGAGCTTCTGGTATGGATGCAGGAGGCATTCACAGGCCCCGCGCTCAAGCAGATCACCGGGCTTGCGGTCATTTATTATATTTTCGTCGCCACATTCTGGTGTCTGTGGGATCAGTCGAACGGCCAGACCTGGACGCTGCAGGCAACCTCCGATCTCATGGACAAGCACCTGTTTGGCTTTCTCGCCGGTGTTCCCGCGTTGGCCGCGCTGGCGAGCTACCAGCTGCTGCCGGCGCAGATTCAGGTGGTGAATGGCCTCTTCATTCTCGTGATGGTGCCGATCTTCACCTTCATCGTTTATCCCATCATGGGCAAGTTCTTCAAAGTGACGCCGCTGCGCAAGATCGGCATCGGTCTCTTCGTGATCGCCTCCTCCTACCTGATTGTCGCCTCGATCGAAAACCGCATCATGCACGGCGAGAGCGTGAGCCTGTGGTGGCAGATCTTGGCCTACGTCGTACTCACCGCCGCGGAGGTGCTGATTTCGATCACGGCGCTTGAGTTCTCCTACAAGCAGGCGCCGCTCAAAGTGAAGAGCTTCATCATGGCGGCGACCTATCTGCTTGCGGTGAGCATCGGCAATGCGTTTACCGCGCAGGTGAACGGCGCGATGGTGAAGCCGCTGCCGACCATCAGCGTCACGACCGGCGCTGAAACCTGGGCCGCGCTCCAAAGCACGCAGCATCTGCAGCGCGGCCAGAAAATCGATTTCGGCGGTGACACCGGCGTCAAGTTCATCGCCGATGACGGCGAGTCCCAACCCCTGCGCGGCACTTTTCTGATCGGTGACATCGATGCGGCCCACAACCGCGTGCGGCTGATCGACGCCATCCACAGGAAATCCGTGGTAAGCACGGGAGAATTCAGAGCGGCCGCCGCGGAGGTCACGACCTACAAGCTCGTCGGGCCCATGTACTTTCTGTTCTTCGCAGGCTTGGGGGGCGCGGTGGCCGTCGTATTCGTCTTCGTCGCCGGCTTCTACCGCGAGCGCACCCACGTTCGCGAAGCGGCGCCGGAACCCGCCTAGGTGCGCAAGAAACTCATCCTCTGCGCCGGCATCGCGGTCGCGCTTTCAGGCTGCGTCAAAGAAAGCCGCCCGCCCGCCGCGGCCGCACCGGAAAGCGCTGACGCCTTTGTCGCCCGCGTCAATCACGACTTGAGCGAGCTCAACCGCGAAGTGCAGAGGGCAGGCTTCACGCAATTCACGTTCATCACCGCCGACACGCAGTCCATGAACGCCAAGGCGAATGAGCGCTATCTTGCCGCGCTCAGCGCGGCCGCCGCAGAGGCGCAGCGCTACCCTGCCGGATCGCTCTCGGCCGCGGACGCACGCGCGCTCGCGCGTCTCAGGCTGAATGTTGAGACGCCGGCACCGCGCGACCCGGCCAAAAGAGCCGAGCTTACGCAGCTCGTCGCCCGGTTAAGCGCGATGTATGGCGAGGCAAGCTACTGCCCTGCCGGCGTACAAAAAGACTCCGCCGCTTGCAGGAACTTCGACCAGTTGTCGCAGATCCTTGCCAAGAGCCGCGATTACGAGCAGCTGGTGGCGGCCTGGAAGGAGTGGCACGACACGAGCGCGGCAATGCGTGAGCCCTATGAGCGCTTCGTTGAGCTTGCCAATGAGGGCGCGCGCGAGCTGGGTTTCAAAGATGTGGGCCTGATGTGGCGCGCGCGCTATGACATGTCGCCCGCCGAGTTCGACGCCGAGACCGAGCGGCTCTGGGGCGAGGTGAAACCGCTCTACGCCGCGCTGCAATGTCACGCGCGCGCGAAGCTTGCTGAAAAATACGGTGCGAGCCGTGTGTCTCCTGGCAAACCCATTCCCGTGGAGCTGCTCGGCAACATGTGGGGGCAGGAGTGGAGCGACATCTACGACGATATCCTCAAGCCCTATCCGCAAGTGAAGATCGAGCGTGCCGATGCGCAGCTTGTGAGCCAGAAATGGGATGGCGTGCGCATGACGCGCTCGGCGGAGAGCTTCTACACCTCGCTCGGCTTTCCCACTCTGCCGCAGACATTCTGGCAGCGCTCGATGCTGGTGCGGCCGCGGGACCGCGCGGTCATATGTCATCCGAGCGCCTGGGACATGGGCGATGGCAAGGATGTGCGTTTGAAGGTGTGCCTGCAGCCGACCGAGGCGGACCTGTTCACGGCCTACCACGAGCTCGGGCATGTCTACTATTATCTCTCCTACGCCCGGCAGCCGTATCTGTTCCAGGACGGTGCTAATGACGGCTTTCACGAGGCGATCGGCGATACGATCACCTTGTCGGTGACGCCCACCTATCTTGCCAGGATCGGCCTTGCGCCAGCGGTTGCGCAAAGCCATGAAGCACTCATTAATCAGCAGATGAAGAAGGCGCTCGCCAAGATTGCCTTTCTGCCGTTTGGCCGGGTTGTCGACCTGTGGCGCTGGCGCGTGTTCTCGGGCGACATCACGCCCGCGCATTACAACGCGGCCTGGTGG
>Ga0302326_10020149_pt1 | contig 13740 bp, 12 predicted proteins | sample Palsa_T0_3_FD_202264 | JGI IMG/M metagenome (GOLD analysis project Ga0302326, IMG submission 202264) | Peat permafrost microbial communities from Stordalen Mire near Abisko, Sweden - Palsa_T0_3 | ecosystem: Environmental > Terrestrial > Soil > Palsa > Peat permafrost | place: Sweden: Abisko... | reverse complement strand
CAATACTTCCCTGATCCCTTCCTGAAGTCCGGGACAATTATTTAAGTTATCACAAGGGCATTTGAGGTGCAACCGGAGGGGTCAGCCGGTCAGCCGGGGGGCTGGGACCGAGAACCTCCTCTGGGCGCAAAAATTGTGTGGTGGCGGGGTTGGCCCCGCAAAGGCGAGGAGAAGCCCCGCCGCCAGAAGAGCATAGTCACCCGTCGGTGCTATCATTAGCACGCTCACCTCCTGTTCGCAGCCGATGAGCGCCTAACCTTCCGAAATCGATGCGCATTCGCCGCCGCCTCCTCATCCCTCTGAGCGTTCTGCTGATTGTGGCTGCCGTAGCTCTGATCGTAGCCTTGCGCAAGCAAGCCCCACCGGAAGCAGCCCGATTGCTTCCCGGCGCGGACGGATTCTTCTACATCAATCTGAAATGGATTCGCACGTTTAATGCTACCGGCCAATTGCCGCCAGTCTCACGCGACCCCGAATACCAGAAGTTTGTAGAGGAGACGGGCTTTCAATTCGAGCGCGATCTCGACCAGGCTGCCTTCGCCATCCACTACCCGCAGAGCTGGGGCGGCGGGAGCGGCGGCTCGGCCCCTGAGCTGCGCTTCTCAGAAGTCTTCGTCGGCAAGATCGATTCCACGCGCCTGACCGCATACCTCAAGAAGCTCGCTACCTCCGTTGACGACTACCGCGGCTTTGAGATTTACAGTATCCCCCTCGAGGGCCGCACGGTACGCGTCGTCCTTCTCTCCTATGACAGCCTCGCCGTTTCGAACCATCCCGATCCCGATGTGATTCGCGGCATACTCGATCGCTCCCGCAAGCTGGCTTCGCCCTTCGGTGGACCATGGCTGCTCCGCAACTTCTATCGCCGTGTCCCCCTGGCGAGCCTCTCTTTCGCGATTCTGCGGGTTCGGCCGGAAATGACCTCTCTCGGCGGACTCGGCAGTTGGAGCCTCTTGTTTCCGAAACCGGCGGTGGCCGTGATTTCCGCTCGCTATCTTCCCACGTTTCAAGCGAGTGCCCTGCACCTCCGCGCGGACGCGTTCACCGATAGTCCAGATACCGCGCGTGCCCTCACGGAAAAGACCACCGCCTTCCTCAACCTGTTTCACGCCGCTGAAGGCAGCGTCGGCACGCAAGGCACGGACGCGGATGTGAAAGCATTCTTTCAGAGCCTCGAAGTCGCACAAGCCGGGGATCGGGCCACTCTTACAGCAATCGTGCCCGCCGGATTCCTCCGCAAAGCCCTGGCGGAAGCTCCACCCCAGACTGTCGTACCAGCGGTTTCGTCGCCCGAAAAAACTTCCGCCCCAAAACGTCCCCCGCCGCGGTCGCCCCGATAACGACTACCGAGTGTCCGCGTCCAACCCCAATGCACAAAGCGAAATCAGCAAAGCAATTGTTGTAGCAATTGCGCCGGCCGTAGCATCTGTTAAAGAGTGGATAAAGTTAGTCGGTCGGTGAACTTAAATAGCCGGCCAAGACTTGGCTTCGTATCTGGGCATCGCTTTGGCGATGCCACAGTTTCATTGAGAGTAAAGCCCCTTGAGGGGTCGGAATCGTGCTGTCTTTTCCAGCGCTCGCTACAATAGAGAACTATGACGAGTTTGCCCCTACCGCTCGCCGCCTTCGTCGCAGGACTGATCTCGTTCCTTTCGCCGTGCGTGCTTCCGCTCGTACCCGGGTACGTCTCCCTGATCTCCGGCGTAGGCGTAGAGCAACTCAAGATGAAAGAAGGCCAGCTCTTTCGCAAAGTGATGCTCAATTCGGCCGCGTTCATCATAGGCTTCAGCATCGTCTTCATCACTCTGGGCGCGATTTCTACCGAAGTCGGCCAGGTGCTCGCGCAATACAAATCGCTTCTCGCCCGCATCGCTGGAGCGGTCATCATTCTTTTCGGCCTGCATCTGACCGGCCTCTTGCAAATCAAGACGCTGCTCGCGGACACGCGGCTGCACAGCCTCAAAGGCAGTTCTTCCGCCTGGGGAGCATTCGTAATCGGATTCGCGTTCGCTTTCGGATGGACGCCCTGTGTCGGCCCCATCCTGGCGGTGGTCCTCGGATTCGCCGCCGCGCAAGACACCGTCTGGAAGGGTATTTTCCTCCTGGCCATCTACTCAGCCGGACTGGCCGTGCCCTTCCTGCTGACTTCGCTCGGCATCGAGCGTTTCTTGAAGTTTTACAACCGCTTTAAATTCCATATGCACGCCGTGGAGGTTGCGAGCGGAGGCCTGTTGATCGCATTAGGCATCTTATTAGTGATGGGACGTTTTACTCTCATCTCCGGTTATTTCTCGTTCTTGAACCGATTCGCGTTATAGCGGAGCGCAACAAAAGTGGAGCGCAACTGGCTGCGGCAGTGGAAGCTTTTGGGTGGCGCAGGGCTTCAGCGCCGCGGTAACAGCATGAATTCGGTGGCGGCCTTAGCCGCCGGGGTCTACCAATGAAAAAAAATCCTCTAATTCTCTTCTTCATCGCCGCCCTCGTAGCGGCCATGTTATTCGCCGGCGTTCGCATGTCCCATAAGAATGCCGCCAACGGTCCCGTCAAGGGACAACTCATAGGCAGCCTCGCGCCCGACTTCGCGTTGCCCTCCCTTGAGGGGAAGGATCTCAAACTCTCCGACCTGCGCGGCAAAGCCGTTCTCCTCAATTTCTGGGCGACGTACTGCGGCCCCTGCAAGCTCGAGATGCCGTGGTTTGTCGAATTGCAGAAGGAATACGGTCCGCAAGGATTCCAAGTCGTCGGCGTAGCCATGGACGATGCCAGCACGGAAGACATCGCGAAATTCGCGAAAGAGATGGGTGTAAATTACCCCATCCTCCTGGGCAAAGAATCCGTAGGCGAGAGCTATGGTGGCGTCAACGTGTTGCCGACAACGTTTTTTGTGGATCGCGGCGGCAAGCTGATAGCCCGCGAATTCGGTTTGCAGAGCCGTAGCGTATTCGTCGACAACATCAAAAAGGCCCTCAGTCAGGGGCAGGCGGTACAGGCTCAGAAGTAACTACGACCAGCCGTCGGCGTGGAGTAATCTCAGCTTAGCTCTTATGAAATTGCTTTTTACCGTCGCGCTGCTTCTGATCTCCATTGGAGCCTGGGCCCAGGATGACCTCGGCCCGCAAGCTCCGGTCGTGAAGATGGCGCCCGCTCCAGTCGTGACCGCCGTACAAGGGAAGCCGGCAACTGTTCCTCTCATGTTTCGCGTCACCCCCGGTTACCACATTAATTCCAACCAGCCGAAGTCTGAGTTCCTCATCCCGACCGCGCTTAAAGTAGAGGCCACGACCGACATCGTCATCGGCAAAACCACCTACCCGGAAGGCCAGGATATGAGTTTCCCCTTCGATCCTGATGAAAAGCTGAATGTTTATACCGGAGATTTCAAAATCGATGTGCTGGTACGTCCATTGCACTCTGTGCAACCCGGCAAATACATAGTGCGCGCGACTTTGAAATATCAGGCCTGCGATAACGGCGCCTGTTATCCTCCAAAGCAATTACCGATCAGTTTTGATGTGAAGATTGCGAAAGCTCCGCCGGCGCCCACCAAGAATCCCGCCCAGAGTCCGCACGCTCACCAGTAATGGCGCACTCTGGCAAGCGTCCGGAAAACCAGGTTTCGTATCAGGGTAACGGGGTTTCGTATTCAGGGTATCCCTTTAGCGATACCACAATTGCTTTGAATCCGTCGCCTCTTTGAGGGCTAGGACGGGCTAGGACCGCGATGGATTTTGGCAAGGACGGGAACTGACTGCTCCCCAGGGGTATCGACTTGGCTAGTGATGGCGGTGGGTAGGGTACCAGTTTGAACTCGGGGTGATAATTGTATGAACACGATTCTCGAATAACCCTGGTTGGAAGAGGAGAATCTTGTAAAATATTGCTGTTACACGACGCGGATTCGGAACCTGCGCGATATGTCACCGCCGCAACTTGAGCGCCCGTCCAGACTCCGGCAGCACTGACCCGGAGGAGAGATGGCTGCGGCGCAACAGCGCTCGCGCCTGAGCCGCCAGCTCCAGATAAAAAGAAGGCTTTACCAGATAGTCATCCGCGCCCGAGTCAAGGCGCGGTAGGCGGTCTTCGATGCGGCTGCGGGCGGTAGAATCATTACCGGGAGGTTCGCCTTCCGCTGAGGCAAACATTTTCAGCACCGGTAATCCATCGACGCCCGGCGGGTTCAGGTCCAGAACCACCAGGTCGTAGTCAAACTCCATGGCCATGGCGCGGCCCTGACTTCCTTCGTTGGCCACATCCACTGCATCATGTTCCGCTTCCAGTCCGTTTTTGATAAAGCTGCAACGAGCCGCGTCGTCTTCCACAATGAGAATTCATGAGCCTCGTCCAAGCCGGTGAACTCTAAACCGATTCTTATTCTCGACTTGCTGGCGCCCGAGCGCACAAGATAACTAGAGCATGCAAAGGGACGTACTTGCAGAAGTGAAAAGGGAGATTCCAAAACCGGCAGGATCACAAGATTTTCATGTGGGGACAGCCGCCCGGCTGTCCAAGCGAGCGCAGCTCGCGAGGAACCCCTTCTTATGCGCCCAAGGCCAGTTGAATCGCGCCGGCAATCGACGATGCCAGCCGATCCATCTGCTCCTTCGAGTCCGCTTCAATCATCACCCGCGCCAGCGCCTCGGTGCCGGAGTAACGCACCACCACTCGACCATTGCCGTCAAGTTCCCCCTCAGCCGCTGCGATCGCCGCCCGCACCGGCGGAATCTCCGCGAAAGGAGTCTTGGTCCGCACTCGCACATTACGAATTGTCTGTGGAAACACCTTAAGATCGCGTACCAGATCGGCGAGCGGCTTGCCCGTCCACAGCTCACCTGTCCGAATCTCGCCTGCCCTGACCATGATCTCCATCACCCGCAGCGCGGTCAGCAGCCCATCGCCCGTGGTCGCTTCTCCATCGCGAAACAATATGTGGCCCGACTGTTCGCCACCAAGCGTCGCTCCCACGCGCTGCATTTCTTCCAGCACGTACTTATCGCCGACGTTGGCACGCAGCATCCGAATGCCCGATCGTTTGAGCGCCAGTTCCAAACCCATATTCGACATTGTGGTTGCCACAACAGTAGCGTGGGCCAGCGTTCCGCGGGCCTGCATGTCACGCGCCGCCAGCAACAGAACCGCATCCCCATTGACCACCTGCCCATCGGCATCGCAGAAAAGCGCGCGATCGGCATCGCCGTCAAACGTCACGCCTAAATCAAAATGTCCCCGATTGGCCTCATCAGCGACGAAATGCGCCACCGTCTCGGGATGCAGCGCGCCACAATTCTCGTTGATGTTCTGCCCATCCGGAGAGGAATTCAGAAAGGTGGTATTAACCTTGAGCGCCCTGAATAACGCCGGAGCTTCCGCCGCCGCGGCGCCATTGGCGCAATCAACCGCCAGCCGCAGCCGTGTCAGATCGGCCGACACTTCGTTCACAAGCCAGCGCACATAAGCCTGCCGAAGACCTTCCTCACCCGGCACGCTCGCTACCTCCTCCGAAATCTCAGAAGCGGAATCAGGTGCCGGCCCCGCGTCCGCTTGCAGCAGCGCGAAAATTTCTTTCTCAATCGCCAGTTCGCGCACATCCGGTAGCTTGTAGCCATCCCCCGAAAAAATTTTGATCCCGTTATCGGTCCACGGATTGTGTGAAGCCGAAATCACGACTCCGGCATCGAACCCTTGCGAACGCGCAAGGTAAGCGACTCCCGGAGTGGTGATCACTCCCGCGCTGCGCGTCGCCACTCCCACCGACGTCAGCCCCTGCAGAAATCGATCGGCGATCCAGCGGCTGGAGGCGCGCGTGTCCTGCCCAATCACGACCCTGGGCTTGCCATTGACGCGTACCAGATCATGGCCCAGCGCCCGTCCGATCCAATAAACACTGTCGCGAGTCAGCGGAAATTCTCCGGCGACGCCGCGAATCCCGTCCGTACCAAATAGTTGTCTGGTTTCGGTCATGATCAGTAGTTTGTCGATAGTCGTTCGCCGTTCGCGTAACCTCGTCCATGGCAAATTTTGCGAACGACCATCGACCATCGACCGAACGACTGCCTTACTTTAAACGGCGGTCTTATTTTTTCGTGTCTGACGAGTTCTCCATGATAACCGTCACCCGAACCGGAGTGGGGTGTACAACCTGGATCAAGGGATCGGAAACATAAGCGTGCGTCTCAAAAGAAGCGCGAGTCATTACTCCACTGGCATCCACCGGATCCGTGACCGCTGCTTCGACCGCCTCAACCCGGTGCAGAGGTCCTGTAATCGTAACGCTCGCCGGATCGGCAATCACCTGCGCTACCCGCAAGCCATTGGCAAAATTTCCCGTCACCCGCGCTCGAATTTCGACGACTCGGGTCGCACGATTATCGAAGGCGAGGTGAAACTGGCCCGGAATGATCTGCACCACTTCCAGATCCTGCGGCACCACGATCTCCCCGCCGCTTAAGTCGAAGGTGCGTTCCCCTGGCTTGACCTTGGAGAGATCAACCTCCACGCGAACATCGGCAGGCTGCAGGCGATGAATCGCACGCTCCGGCCCGCGTATACGGATCTGCGCGTCGGTGAAACTCGCGGAACTGATCTCCAGATTGTCGGACAGATTATGAAATTCTATGGGAACTCTGACTTCGATTTCAGCAACGGGATCGCGCGCCACCACCAGCCACAAGCCGAAGGCAAGCAACAAAGAAACAATCTTCAGTCCGATGTTGTGGACAAACGTTCGTTGAAAAAAACTGGCCATCCTCAGTCGTCCCTCCCTGCATCACGTCTACGGGAAAGATTCGAACTCGGCGGCTCTTCTTCGATAAAGCTTTCTTCCACCGGACTCGGCAAAGTCGGCGCCGGGGCGTACCGTCGCAACAGTGTTCCCAGGCGCTCTCGCAAGCGTTCCACTGTCAGTTCGCGCTCAATACTGCCTGAAACCGCCAGGCTGATCGTACCCGTTTCCTCGGAAACGATGACGGCGACGGCGTCGGTTTCTTCCGTGATCCCAATCCCGGCCCGGTGCCGGGTTCCGAGTTGGGTCGAGAGCACAGGGTTCATCGATAGGGGCAGAAAACAAGCGGCAGCGGCAATGCGATCTCGCTGCACAATCACCGCGCCATCGTGCAAGGGAGCACTCGGACGAAACACGGTGGCCAGCAGGTCATACGACAAACGGGCATCCAGGGCCACGCCGCTTTCGATATAAGTGCGCAGCCCAATCTCGCGCTCGATCACAATCAACGCGCCCGTCTGCGTCTGCGAAAACAGGTTAGCCGCCAGCACAATGTCGTCATAAACGTCGGCCACCGAACTCGGAGACCGCATCAGCGAAATGCGGCTGCCCAGATTGGCGAGCGCATGCCGTATTTCCGACTGGAAAACAACGATCAAAGCGAAAACAACATACGGCAGAAGCGTGCTGAGCAGCCAGTTCAGGGTTCGCAATTCGCCCAATCGCGCGAAATAAAACGCTAATCCTAACGTCGCCACGCCAATCAGCATCGGCGCGGCTCGCGTTCCCCGCACCAGTGCGAGAAACTGGTAAATCAGGATCGCAACCAGCACAATGTCCAAAATCGAAATCAACGAAATCGCCGAGATGTGCGACCAGATCAGCGACGGTGTCACGCCACCCTCACGTTGGTAGTTGAATGATAAGCGGAATCGAGTTTCATTCTAATGCAGCACACCTGATACCTGACAGTGGAGCGAGGGGCGTCCTCGCCCGTCCCAGCCCAAGCCGCGTGTGCATACTTTCCATGAAACTGCCTGACTGCGACGCGCAGAATCTGTCGCATCTGGATCTGTCGCATCTGGATTGTCGAATAAAGCTAGTACGATTGCGTCTCGCGAGCAGTCACGCGCGCACGAATCTGTCCTCGAGCCAGCCGCGCTGAGATCTCATCCCCCGTCTCAAGACGATCCGCATCCTTAACCAGCTGCCCCTTCGTATCGAATACCAGCGCGTATCCCCGATTCAGAATTGCCACGGGCGAAAGCGCCTCCAGGCTGGCGGTCGAGCGATCGAGCGCGCCGCGGCGCTCCAGCAGTCGCCTGTGCGTGGCCGCGGCCAGGGTTGCGACCCGAGCCTCCAGGCGTTGCCTCACCCCGGCCAGCTGCCGCCGCGCATCATGATACCGGACCGCCGCCGTTACCGCTTCCGAGCGCCGATGCCATCGCTCGAGCAGTTGCCGCTCCCCCTTCTCCAGCCGAAACCGTTGTTCATCGAGCTTCTGCTGCCGCCGGTGGATGCCATCCATCATGCGCGCGAATGCCCCATGCTGCGCCCGCCCGCTCAGTTCCTGGTGTGCCATCAACAACCGATAGCGCACCGCCCGTTCCAACCGCCGATATAATTCCTCCGCTTGTGCTTCGATCTCCTGCCGCGATCGAATTACCAGTTCTGCCGCCGCCGATGGCGTAGGAGCACGCAAATCGGCGACAAAATCCACGATGGTGAAATCCGTTTCGTGCCCAATCGCCGAGATCACGGGAATCCTCGAAGCCGCGACGGCCCGGGCCAACCCCTCATGATTGAAGCAGGCCAGATCTTCGGCCGACCCTCCGCCGCGAGCGATAATGAGGACCTCAACCGCGCCGCCGCGGTGCGAGTCCTGATGCCGCGGTTCGGTGTTAAAGTAGCGCAGTCCCGCCAACACTTCGCCCGGAGCCGAGTCCCCCTGCACCTGCACCGGATAAATCAGCACATTCGCCGAATGATGCCGCCGCGCCAAAACGTTGAGGATGTCGCGCAGCGCCGCCCCTTGCGGCGATGTGATGATCCCGATTCGCTGAGGCAAATGTGGAATCGCCTGCTTTCGCGAAGCCTCAAACAATCCTTCCGCCTGCAGTCGAGCCTTCAGCTGTTCGAACGCCAACTGCAGAGCGCCCGCCCCCTTGGGCTCCATGAACTCGGCGGAGATCTGCAGCTCCCCACGATCTTCGTAGACCGTGATGCGCCCCCGCACCGTCACCTGCAGACCGTTCTCCGGCCGAAACCGCAGCAATTTAGCCGCCGACGACCGGAACATTACCACCCGAATCTGTGCCGTTTCTTCCTTCAGAGTGAAATACATGTGCCCGGAATCCGGAATGCGAAGGTTAGAGATTTCCCCCTCCACCCAGCAATCCGAATACTCGCGCTCAAGCTGCGACCGCACCGCCGAAACCAGCGCCCGCACCGTCCACACGCGCCGCTCCGGAGGCCGAAACTGAAATCCAAGTTGGTTGGACGTGTCCATCAGGCCCGAACTTCATCGACTGACTTGACCGGCACGATCCGCGCGACCCGTGCCATGACCTTCTGGTTTTGCGCGGACTTTTTCAGGTCGTGGGCGGCCTGCAGTCGCATCCCGACGTCCGGCGAGCCGCCAAACCGTCTGGCCACCTTCAGACCCATGACGGCAGAAAGGGGTTTGCGTTCCGCCAGGACGCCGTGCAACCTCTGGCGCGACCCGTCCCGAGCTTTGGCTGCAGCCGTCACCGACAGCCCGACCGGCGGCAGGATATCTTCCTCGATAAGCTCACCCGGATGGACGGGCGGCAGTCCGTTCTTCCTCTTCATAACTTCCTCCCCCAAACGCTACCGCTTCATCCGTCCAATCAGGAAGAGAATAATAGAAAGCACGATACTAATGAGAATGGAACTCGCCAGCGGAAAATAAAAAGTGGTGTTCTTGCCACGATAGAGCACGTCTCCCGGCAGCCGACCGAGCGGCAACCCCGTGCGCCCCAGCAGCATGACGATGCCTCCTATGACCACCAGGGCCACGCCCAGGATCACGAGCAGCCGTCCCATCTCCATCATGCTTCGAGTGTAACTCCCGAGTTTAACTCCAAGGATTGTCAATCTACCTTCGGGATGGTTAACGTGATGGCTGGCTTTTTGAACCAGCAGAAAACTATGAGCCGTGAGAAAGGTTGCATTCAGCTATTGCAGCTTCGCGTATTCCGCTTTTGCTTCCTTCAGGATGGGAACATCAGGATCGGCGTCTTTCCACGCGGCGAAGAAATCCTGGTAGGCGGATTTCGCCGCCGCGGTGTTTCCCTGCAAGGCATAAGCGCGCCCCAGGCCCAGATGCGAAAGCGTGTATTCGTCGGAGGTGGGGTCAGTGCCGCGATGGTCGAGAATCTTCTGATATTCGGCCGCCGCCTTTCGACCATCCTTTAAACGCAGGCAGGCTTCGCCGCGAACGAAATTGATGCTGTAACCCGCGGCGCCAGGACCGCTACCGAGTTCGTAGGGCGCAGCCGCTTCGAGCCGTGTCACGGCTTGTGCCGGCTGATTATGTTGCAGATCGGAGTAGGCCTCGGCAACAGGAACCCAGACTTTGTTCAACAGGGTGTCGGCAGGCTCTTCGCGGACCAAGTCTTCTGCCATTTTCTGGCTGCGCGCGCTGTCTCCGGTTGTGGCCAGGGTACCCATCGCGAATATCCGAGTGCCGGGGTCTTCGGAGGCGGCGAGAGATGCCGAAATTTTCTGGCGAGCCTCCGTGAGATTTCCCACTTCCGCTTCTCGCCAAGCCTGGTCAGCGAGAATGATGCCGCTGAATTCCTTGTATCCCAGGCGCAGGGCTGCACTCACACCTTGGGCATAAGTGGCCCGAGCGCTCTGCATTTTGCCGAGCGAACCTTCGGCGCGGGCGCGTAGCAGAAACAGAATGGGTTCGTCGGTCTTCCCGGCGGCCCAATCCATTTCATGCTGCGCGGCTGCCTGGTCGCCACGAATGAAGGCGAGATCGTAAAGCGTGAAGTGCACCGACCGTCCTATGTTCTCGGCGGCTGCCTTTTCGGCCACGGCCCGGGCTTCATCAAAGCGGTTGAGGTGCAAGTAGGCAGAGGCGACGTTCTGGAACCCGTAACCGTCTTTGGGGTCGATGCGCATCGCCTCGCTGGCACTGGCTAGAGCCTTTTCCTCTTGCCCCACGGTCGCATAGCGCAAGGAGAGGTTATCGCGGGGTGCTGTGTCTCTCGGGTAGGTCTGAATCCACTGTTCGTAGACCTCGATCGATTTATCGATGTCTCCCGTGACTTCGTCGTAGTAGTGCCCCGAAATATAGAGCCTTTCGCGTTCGCTCGCCCGTTCCTTCAAATCGAAGGCCTTCTTGATCGCAGCGTTACCCAGCTCTTGCTGCGTAAGATTGTTGTAGGCCACGCCCAAGGTGGCATAGGCCATGGCGAAGTTCGGATCGAGTTGGACGGCCTGCTTGAGGTAGGGAATCGCTTTTTCGTCGTTAAGATGGGTGTGTTCGGCCTGACCCAGGCTGAAAGCCTGCAAGGCTTCGAGCGACGAAGTCGTGGCCTGTTCGAGTGGCGTGTCGAATTTTTGCACCGAGCCGATGGACTCACCCAACTTGCTCCGTAAGCTGGAAGCAGCCTGGTCGAGCGACTTCAGGACGTGCTCCTTGCTGTCGGCCTCGGTTTCTTCGCGGGCCAGCGCGTCGCCGGTTTGGGCATTCAATGCGGAAAGGGTGATGACGTAGTGCGTGCCCAGGCTGGCAATCGTGCCCGTGAGCATGGCTTTAGCGCCTTCGCGGATGCAGACCTCTCGCGCGACATCGTTGCTGATGCGCGTGTCGGCTGGGCGTCCCATAAAGCGCAAGGCTTCGCGGGTACGCGATTCCGGCAACAGGTTTAAGTAAGGCGACTGCTCCAATTGCACCGCCAGCGCCTGCTTCAAGGTTCCGTCGAACACGGAGTCGCCGGTGGTGTTGACGAAGTCGGCAAGAACCACGGTGTCTTTTTCCGTGAGTGCGGTGGTGCGATGGGAGTGCAAGAACAGGCCTCCGCCGATGACCGCTGCGATCAGCACAACGGCCGCGATAGTGGCGGGGATCTTCGAGGATTTTCCTGGTGCTGCGGGTGCGGAAGCGGAACTCGCCAGTGTCGCTGTGCCGGCGCCTGCCGAGCCTGCCACGACGGCCGCAGCGGAGGTAGACGAGATCGGCTGCGGTGTTTGCTGAGGCACGGGCACCGGCCTTGATCCCGATTCTTGCACGGCCGCTACCGAGCCGGAACTGGCGGCGACGGCGCGCCCGGTATCGGTATCGCGTTTCAGGCGTTGCAGATCGGCGCGGATGTCGGCAGCGTGCTGGTAGCGCAAGTTGCGATCTTTTTCGAGCGCCTTGTTGATGATGTCTTCGAGCTTCGGAGGCAAATCCGGATTCAGCCGGACCGGCGAAACCGGGGCCCGATCAAGGATCGCCTGAAAAATCAGAGCCGTCGTATCCCCGCGAAACGGCACCATCCCCGTGGCCATTTCATAAAGCACGGCGCCAAAGGAAAACAGATCGGTGCGCGCATCCAGTTCCTTGCCCCGCGCTTGCTCCGGAGACATGTAGGCGACTGTGCCGATCGCGGAACCGGCGCTAGTCAGGTGCTCCTCGGCGACCGTCGCCTCCACGGTCACGCCAGACAACTGCGATGATAATGACGATGATTTCGTCGCGGGCGGCGTGACCTTGGCCAGCCCAAAATCCAGGATTTTCGCGTGCCCGCGCTTGGTCACAAAGATATTCGCCGGCTTAATGTCGCGATGGACTATGCCCTGCGCGTGTGCGGCATCGAGCGCATCGGCAATTTCGATGCCCAGCGCCAGCAGTGTATCCAGCTCCATGGGACGGTTGCCGATGACATGTTTCAGCGTCGCGCCGTCGAGGTACTCCATGACGATGTACGCCTTGCCGTCCTGCTCGCCGATGTCGTAGAGGGTGCAAATATTCGGATGATTGAGCGCCGACGCAGCCCTCGCCTCGCGGCGGAATCTCTCGAGCGATTGCCGGTCCTCGGACACATCCTCAGGCAGGAACTTCAGCGCGACGAAGCGGTCAAGGCGAGTGTCCTCGGCCTTGTAGACCACTCCCATCCCGCCGCCGCCGAGCTTCTCGACAATCCGGTAGTGCGAGATGGTCTGACCGATCATTAGGGCAAGATGTTACGTCGGCAAAACCAGCAAGTCAATAAAAGCGGGGCATAATGCCGGCGTGCGTTAAACTAGGACAGCAAAACTCCAGGCCGACCCAGTCAATTCATTGCATGCGCAAAGCCACCATCCTGTTCAATCCCAACTCTGGCCGCCGCGGACGAAAGCGCGATGTGGAACTGAACCATGCCATTGGCATCATCCAATCGGCTGGCGTGCATACCGATCTTACGGTTTGCCTCTCCAGCCAGGAGGCAACCGATAGCGCTCGCTGCGCGGTCGCAGCCGGAAGCGACACCGTCTTCGCCTGCGGCGGCGACGGCACAATCCACGACGTCATTCAAGGCCTGGCCGGAACGCCGGTCGCGCTCGCCATTCTCCCCTTCGGCACAGCCAACGCGCTTGCCCATGACCTCGGAATCCCGTTGCGACCGAGCGCCGCCGCCCGAGTCGCCGTCACCGGAACGGTCCGCCGCGTGGCTCTCGGGCGCATTGAATATGAGGATTTCAAGGGCAAAGCCGCCGCCCGTTATTTCACCGTCGCTGCCGGAATCGGAGTGGACGCGCACCTCTTTTACAAGCTGACGGCACAACTCAAGAATCGCTCGGGCATGGCTGCCTACTACCTCAAAGCCTGGCAATTGTGGGCAACCTATAACATGCGCCGCTTCGAGGTCGAATACGCTAACGGAAGCGGTCCCAGGCAGCGCGCCTCGCTGACTGAACTCCTGGCTGTCAGAATACGATTCTTCGGAAATATTCTGCGCGAACTTGTTCCCGGAGCGTCACTCGATTGCAACCACCTCCGCACCGTCATGTGTCGCACCGCCAGC
>Ga0302326_10020148_pt1 | contig 13740 bp, 11 predicted proteins | sample Palsa_T0_3_FD_202264 | JGI IMG/M metagenome (GOLD analysis project Ga0302326, IMG submission 202264) | Peat permafrost microbial communities from Stordalen Mire near Abisko, Sweden - Palsa_T0_3 | ecosystem: Environmental > Terrestrial > Soil > Palsa > Peat permafrost | place: Sweden: Abisko... | reverse complement strand
GCGTTGCGCGAGGTCGACCTCGCGATCGCGCACGGAGAGTTCGTCGCCATCGTGGGCACGAGCGGCTCGGGCAAGTCGACGATGATGAACATCCTCGGGTGCCTCGACCGGCCCACGCGCGGCACGTACGTGCTCGCGGGGCTCGACGTGGGCGCGCGCAAGGGCGACTCGCGCGCGATCGTGCGCAACCGCGTCATCGGCTTCATCTTCCAGGGGTTCAACTTGCTCTCGCGCACCACGGCGCTCGAGAACGTCGAGCTGCCGCTGCAGTACCGCGGCGTCAGCGCGCGCGAGCGGCGGCGGCGGGCGACCCGGGCGCTCGAGTCCGTGGGCCTCGGCTCGCGCCTCGATCACACGCCCAACCAGCTCTCCGGCGGGCAGCAGCAGCGCGTGGCGATCGCGCGAGCCCTGGTCACCGATCCGCCGCTGCTCCTCGCCGACGAGCCCACGGGCAACCTGGATACGCGGACGAGCCTCGAGGTGCTGGCGCTGCTGCAGACGCTGAACCGCGATCGGGGGATCACCATCGTCCTGGTCACGCACGAGCGCGATATCGCGGCCTGCGCGTCGCGCGTCGTGACGATGCGCGACGGGCAGATCGTGAGCGACGTGCGCCAGGAGCGGCCCATGGATGCGGCGGCGGAGCTGGCCGCGCTCCCACGGCCCGACGACTCGGCGGCGGCGGCCCAGCGTGCCGACACCAAGGCGGCCACGGCGGCGCACACGGGCGGGCCCGTCCCGCTCAGTACGTACCCGGTGATGTGGCTCGGCGAGCTGCTCGGCATGGGGCTCGCGCTCGCCTACGTGGGGCTCGTTCTCGAGCTCGACGTGCTCCGCGGCGTCTGGTTCGCGCGCCTGTTCGGCGAGGTGACCAAGGCGTGGGCCGGCGCGCGCTGGATGCGCCGGGAGCTCGGTCGCCCGGCGACGAGCGATCAGCGCGTGCGCGCTGCGCTCTGGTACACGTGCGCCGTTTCGGGCGGCGCGATCGGGATCGTCCTCACGGCCATGCTCACCCTGCCGCTGCCCGCCCGCATGTCCGAGGGCCTGTGGACGGCGGTCCTCGCGGGGGCCCAGCACGGGCCCGTCGTGCTGGCGGCGGTGGTATTCGTGGGCACCTCGTGCCTCGTGCTGCTGCGGTACCTGCTCCTGACGACGTTCAACCCGAGGCGCTGACGTGGACGACGACTCACCCGCCGCCGAGGATTTCTTCGCCCCCGGGTCGCCCTTCGCCTTCGTGTATGCGGCGATGCTCGGCGCCACCGTCGCCGGCCAGGTGCTGGGCATCGGCGTCGACGCGCTTCTCGGCGTCCACAACGTCGCCGCGCCCGCCGCGTGCAGCCTCCTGCTCGAGGCGTTCGCGGCTGCGCGCCTCGGCGCCCGTGTCGAGGGCCACCCGCTCGAAGCCCGGCGCGCCGGCGTCGTCTCCGGCATCTATACGCTTGCGCTGCTCGCCATCTCGATTCCGCTCCTCGGTTGGTTCGCGCTCTCGGGCCACGTGACCGCGCCGGGCGACGCGTTCACGTGGACGCCGCTCCGCGCGGCCGCCGTGCTCGCCGCTCTTGCCGCCGGGGTCCCGGTGCGCTGGGGGCTGATGATGCTCCTCCGCAGGAGGGCGCGGTGATCGCCACGCTGCTCGGGGCCTTGCGACTCGCGCTCGGGGCGATCGCGCGCAACAAGATGCGCGCCGCGCTCACCGTCCTCGGTATCTTCATCGGAATCACCGCCGTCGTCGTCGTCACGGCCGCGGCGTCGAGCGCGACGGACTCCATCGGCAACGCGATCGACAGCGTGGCCGCCAACGCGCTCTACGTGACGGCGTCGCCCACGCAAGCCTCCGGCGCCAAGAGCAAAGGTGTGGGTCGCTTGACCGAGGCCGATGGCCGCGCGATCGCGCGCGATGCCGTCAGCGTCTCGGGCGTCGCGCCGTGGCTCTCGACGCAGGGCCAGGTCGTCTACGCCGACAAGAACTCGGCGACGACCGTCATCGGCACGGGGCTCTCGTTCTTCCCCATCCGTCGCTACACGGTGGCCAACGGCTCGCTCTGGACCGAGAGCGACGAGACCTTCAAGGCCAAGGTGTGCGTCATCGGGCAGACGGTCGCGACGAACCTGTTCGGCAACGCCGATCCGGTGGGCCGTACCGTGCGCATCGGCCGATCTCCCTGCACCATCATCGGCGTCCTCTCGGCGCGCGGCACGTCGTTCTTCGGCGACGACCAGGATGACCTGGTGATGATGCCGATCGGCAGCTTCCGCGCACGCGTCATGCACACGGCGCCCGGCCGCACCGACCAGCTCCTCGTCAGCGCCACGAGCGATCAGACGACCACGCGCGCCAAGGCGCAGATCGAGGGCATCCTGCGCCAGCGCCACCGCGTCGAGGCGGGCCGCGAGGACTTCATCGTCAACTCGCAGGCCGAGCTTCGTCAGACGACGAACGCGGTGCTCGGCACCCTGTCGACGCTGGCCCTCGGCGTGGCCGGCGTGAGCTTGCTCGTCGGCGGCATCGGCGTGATGAACATCATGCTCGTGAGCGTCGCCGAGCGTACGCGCGAGATCGGGATCCGCATGTCGATCGGCGCACGCGAGGGCGACATCCTGGTGCAGTTCCTTGTCGAAGCCATCGTGCTCACGATGGTCGGCGGCGTCCTCGGGATCGTCGTGGGCAGCGGGATCACGATCGCCATCGGCAAGCTCCTGTCGTCGGGGATGGTGCCGAGCGCCGAGGCCCTGGGCGTGGCCGTCACGGTCAGCGTCGCCATCGGGACCCTCTTCGGGTTCTTGCCGGCGTATCGGGCGGCCAAGCTCGACCCTATGGCCGCGTTGCGGGTCGAGTAGGAGAGGGGAGGCCGGCCGGTGCTGCGCGCGCTCTTCGACGGTGGACGGCTCGCCCTGCGGGCAGTCGTGCGCAGCCCGATGCGCGCGTCGCTCACCGTGCTGGGCATTCTCATCGGCGTCGCCGCCGTCGTGACGGTGACGGCCCTCGGCTCGGGGGCCCGCGAGCACGTCTCGCAGCAGATCCAGGCCATCGGCTCGAACTTCATCATCATCCTGCCGCAGACGCTGCAGGCCTCCGGCGCGCGCGGAGCGCAGGGCTCCGGCATGCGCCTCACCGAGGACGACGGCCGCGCCATCCTGCGCGACTCGACGAGCGTGGTGTCGATCACGCCCGTGCTGCGCGCGGTGGTGCAGGCGGTTTACGGCGACCAGAACTGGAGCACCCAGATCGCGGGCACCACGACGGCGTACCTCACGGTGCGAAACTGGCCGATCGAGCGCGGCGCGATGTGGGACGTCCACGACGAGGCGACCAAGTCCAAGGTCGTGGTGCTCGGCGCCACAGTGGCGCGCAACCTCTTCGGCACCGAGGACCCCATCGGGCGGAGCCTCCGCATCGGCCGCTACCCGTACCGCGTGGCCGGCGTGCTCTCGGCCAAGGGCGAAGCGCCGTTCGGGCTCGATCAGGACGATCTCATCTTGATGCCGTCGTCGAGCTTTCGTGCGCGCGTCATGCACACGCCCCCGGGCTTCGCGGGCGTGCTCATGGCCTCTTCCAGCTCGGCGGAGACGACGACCAACGCCGTCCGTCAGATCGAGGCCATCCTGCGGCAGCGCCACCGCCTCGAGCCGGGGCGCGAGGCAGACTTCGCCGTTCGCACGCAGAAAGAGTTCGCCGATCTGCAGGACAAGATCTACGGCATCCTCACGGACCTCCTGGTCTTCGTGGCGGCGATCAGCCTGATCGTCGGCGGGATCGGCGTCATGAACATCATGCTCGTCAGCGTGACCGAGCGGACGCGCGAAGTGGGCATCCGTATGGCCATCGGCGCGAGCGAAGGCGACATCCGCACTCAGTTCCTGGTCGAGGCGGTGGTGCTGTCGGTGCTCGGCGGGATTGCCGGCGTCCTCGCGGGCAGCCTCGCGATCGCCGGGCTGCAGGCGATCCTCAGCTGGCACATGACGCTGAGCCCCGTCGCGATCGGCATCAGCCTCGCCGTCAGCGGGGCCACGGGCGTCGCTTTCGGGTTCCTCCCGGCGAGCCGCGCCGCGCGTCTCGACCCGATCGACGCCCTTCGTCACGAGTGACCGGCCCGCACCGACCACCCAAATCCCGTCGGGCCCGCACAATTGCGTTTGCGCCCCCCATGACGCTGTACCCATCGGCTTCGCTACTTGCGTTCCGAGCCCGCGCCGCCGAGGCGACAGATGACCACGAGAGGATAAGCTTCCCTCGCCAAGGAGTAGAACGCGTCCCAGAACCGCGTGAGACCGAGCGAGGCCGTCGACCGGGCGAGGAGCCGTACTCCTGTACGGTGACGACCCCGGGCGGCGGGATCGCGAAGGGATCGCGCGGTTCTGGGATGCGTTCTAAACTAATCGCCCCAGACCTGCACGGCGTAGGCGCCTGAACCCATGCCGACCGAGACGACGATGGTGGCCGCGTCGTCTTCCTTGAAGCACACCGCGCCGTCCTCGAAGACGACGGGGCTCGGGTCGTCGGTCGTGTCTTCACCGGCGATGGCGCCCGTCGAGTCCTTGATCGCGAGATCGAGGTCCTTGATACCTTCGGCGGCCTGCGCGTACACGCGGTAGCAGTGGTTGGCCTTGGCCTTCAGCGGGAAGGACTGCGGCGCATCCTTGTCGGCTTGCTTGCCCTTGAAGGGCTTGCCGACCTCCTTCATCTTCGTGATCGTGGCGCAGGCCTTGGCCATCGCGGCCACGTCCTTGCTCACTTCCTTGTTCTTCGCTTCGTAGCTCTGGTGACAGGCGGCCCACGCCGGGTCGTTCTTGGTCGTGACCTTGGTCGACGCAGGCGTCGCCGGAGCCGGCGGCGGCGTGGGCGCTGCGCTCGCCGTCTCGGCGGGAGCTGCGGACGCCGAGGCCGACGGAGCTACAGACGCCGAATCGGACGGTGCAGCGCTGGGGGCTGCGCTGGCCGACGGAGCCGGGGGAGCGGCGGGTGGCGGCGCCTCACCCCCGCCGCAGGCCTGAAGGACGAGCGGGAGCGAGACCGCCGCGGCGAGTGCGGCGAAGCCGGCGGAACGGAACGGGGATGACGAGCGATTTCGGATGGATTGGGTCATGGCACCCTGCCGTAGACCTCAAGCGGGGGTTGGATGGCAAGCAGAAATGAAGCGGGCTATGCCGCTCCTGCCCGAGATGCCGCGAGTCCTGGTCCTCGACGCGGCGCGCCCCGACGCGGCGGGGATAGCGGAGGCCGCGCAGGCGCTGCGCCAGGGCAAGCTGGTCGCGTTCCCGACCGAGACCGTCTACGGATTGGGCGCGCGCGCTTCCGACGAGGGCGCCATCGAGCGCGTGTTTCGCGCCAAGGGCCGGCCCGCGCACCACCCGCTCATCGCCCATGTGACCGGGGAGCGCGATGCGCGCGCGCTCGCGTCGTCGTGGCCTCGCGCGGCGTCGCTGCTCGCGGCGGCGTTCTGGCCGGGCCCCGTCACCGTGGTCGTCGAGCGAGCGCCGGGCGTGCCGGCGTCGCTCGCGGGTGGGGGCACCTCCGTTGCGATCCGGGCGCCGTCGCATCCGGTGGCGCTCGCGCTTCTCGCGGCCCTCGGCGAGCCCATCGCCGCGCCGAGCGCGAACCGCTACCAGAGCCTCTCACCGACCACCGCAGCGCACGTGGTCAAGCAGCTCGGCGACGCCGTGGATCTCGTCCTCGACGGCGGCGCTTGCGAGGCAGGCATCGAGTCGACCGTCGTCGATGTCCGCGGCCCGACGCCGCGCGTCCTTCGTCCCGGCGCCCTCGGCCTCGCCGAGCTGCGGCGCGTCCTGCCGGGGATCGCCCTCGAGGCACCGCCGGAATCTGCGACCCCGGGCGCCCCACGCGCCTCGCCCGGCATGGATGCCCGCCACTACACGCCTCGCGCCCCGCTGCAAGTGGTCGAATCTTGGGACGCGGCGTGCCGCACGGCGCAGGAGCTGGCATCGCGGCGGCGCGGGGTGGGCCCCGTCGGCGTCGTCGTCTATGGCGTCACCCCCACCCCGATGGCGGGCGTCGTGCACCGCGTCTTGCCCGACGATCCAGCCCTCTACGCCCGTCGGTTTTACGACACCCTGCATGGTCTGGACGACGCGGGCGTTGCCGTCATCGTCGTGCAGCGGGTGCCGGCCGGCGAAGGCTGGTGGGCCGTCGCCGACCGCCTTCGCCGCGCGTCCGCGCCGCGGGCGGACTAGCGCGCGCCTTCCTTCGAGCGTAAACGTCGAAAGAGCACCCAGGCCATGAAGAAGCTCATCAACCCGTCTCACTTTCCTCGGCCCCGCGGCTACACGAACGGCGTGCTTTGCGCCGCGGGCCGCACGTTGCACGTGGCCGGCCAGGTGGCGTTCGACAAAGACGCCCGCATCGTCAGCATGGATTTCGCGACGCAATTCCTGGCCACGCTCGACAACGTGATCGACGTGGTGCGCGCGGCGGGCGGAGGGTCCGAGCACATCGTCAAGCTCTTGGCCTTCGTGACCGACCTCGACAAATACCGCGCCGCACAGAAGGCGATCGGCGAGGGCTGGCGCGCCCGCATGGGCGGCTACTACCCGGCCATGAGCCTGGTGAAAGTCTCGGGCCTACTCGAACCGGGAGCGCTCGTCGAGATCGAGGGGGTCGCCGTGCTGCCCCTCGAGGAGTCCTGATACGGCCGCTAGCCCGGCCGGGCCGCGCGTGAGAGGTTCATCGTGCCGACGCCGCCCATCTTCAGCTTCAACCAGGCGAAGGAAGACATCATCGCCGACGTGGTCGTACGCGCGTGCGACGCGATCGGCGACCCGCGCCTCTTGCTGAGCGAGGCCGCGTTCCTCGAGGTGCGCCGCCAGCAGTCGACCGCCGTCGACGACGTCATCCCGCTGGGCGAGTGGCGCACCATCGCCCGATCCCTGGCGCGGCTCGGCGACGCGGATTGCATCGCGCACGTGCGCGACGTGGTCGAACGCTACGCGCGCGACGTGGCGGGCAACTTCGACCCGCGCGTGTACAAGTTTGCTTCGCGCACGATCGCGCCGCTCATCGGGATGCTGATGTCGCCGATGCAAACGATGCGTAACCTCGGCGGAGCCTTCGATCTTCGAGCGCTCGACGGGCGCGTCATCGTCAATGGTCCGATCGGTCGGATCCGCGCGCTGACCCAGAAGGGCACGGTCATCTTCGTGCCGACCCATTTGTCGAACCTCGACTCGCCCGTCTTCGGCTTCGCCCTCGAGCGCGTGGGCCTGCCGCCGGCGACGTACGGCGCCGGCAAGAACCTCTTCACCAACCCAGTGCTCTCGTTCTTCATGCACAACCTGGGGGCCTACCGCGTGGATCGCCGCCTGAAGCACGGCATCTACAAGGAGGTCCTGAAGGCCTACTCGTGCATCGTGCTCGAGCGTGGCTACCATTCGCTCTTTTTTCCCGGCGGGACACGGTCCCGCTCCGGGGCGGTGGAGCGCAAGCTCAAGCTGGGCCTCGCGGGCACGGGCGTCGAGGCGATGGGCCGCACCGCGGCGCGCGGCGAGATCCGGCGGGTCTTCTTCGTGCCGGCGACGATCAACTACTTGCTCACCCTGGAGGCCGAAACGTTGGTCGGCGACTTCCTCCAAGAGGAGGGCAAGCACCGCTACATCATCGAGGACGACGAATCGACACGCCCCGGCCGAATCGCGGCGTTCATGCGCAAGCTCCTCGGGCTCGACGCGGGCTGCGTCGTGCGGTTCAGCCAGCCGCTCGACTGCTTCGGCAACCAGGTCGACGAAGAAGGCACGTCGTACGACTCGCATGGCCACGTCATCGATCCGCTCTCGTACCTGACCGACGGCGAAGGCAAGGTCGGCCACGACCCGCTGCGCGACGCCCAGTACACCCGCGAGCTGGGCGACTCGATCGTCGACGCCTTCTCGCGCGACACTGTGGCGCTCTCGACGCACCTCGTCGCGGCGTGCGCTTTCGAGCGCTTGCGCGAGTCGGTGGGTCCGTCGGCCAAGCGCCGCAAGGGCGACGCCACGGCCGACATCTTCGCGTTGCTCCGCACGCAAGACGACGTGGTCGTCTCCCGCGCCGAGCTGGCGGCCAGCGTGGAGAAGCTGCGCGACCGCGCGCGCGAGCTCGAAGAGCGAGGGCGGATCGTGCTCGGCGCGAGGCTGGCGCGCGCCAGCGGGCGCGAGATCCTCGACGAGGCCCTGCGCGCTTTCAGCGGCTATCACACGACGCCGGTGCTAGAGCCTCGCGGGTCGAACCTCGTCCTGACTGACACTCGGCTGATTTTTTACTATCAGAACCGCCTCGCGTCCCACGGGCTCGCGGCCGATCTGGTGTCGGATCGGACGGCGCCGGCCCCCTCGAGACGCTCCGTATCGGCCTGAGCGGCCAACGTTCACCGCGAGTTGACGGGAAATGCAGGAAACTTTGCGCTAGGCTCTCGCGCCTCTTCACCATGACCACCCCGGATTCCACGCAGAACGAGACCGCGCCGTCGCCGGCGTCGCCCGACGCGGCGCCGTCGCTCGCGCCGTCGACTGCGGTCGCGGAGCCGGTGGTGAGCACGACGAACGGCACCAGCGAGCCCGCGTCGGGCAGCGGGGCGAACGGCGAGAACGGCGCTCCGAGCGCTGGTCACGTGACGGCGACCGGCGAGTCGAGCGCGCAGGCGGGCGAGCACGAAGACGGCGACGAGCACGAAGCCGACGACTCGGGCACCGAGCCCGCTGCGGCCGACGGCGCCTCGCCGGCCACGGGCGAGAAGAAGCGCCGTCGTCGCCGCCGCCGGAAGAAGCATGGCGGCGCCGCGGCCGCGGGGGGCGAAGCGCCTGCCGGGGCTGACGCTGCCGCGGGCGGCGAACCGGTTGGCGAAGGGGCAGACGCGCCGGTGGCCGACGGGGCGCCGGCGGTCAAGCCTGCCGAGAAGCAAGCCAAGCGCAAGGAACGCAAGCCGGGTCCGCCCCGAGAGCGTCCGCCGGTCAACGGGGGCGACATCGTCTTCGGCAAGATCACCGCGATCACCGACGACGCGATTCTCATCGACATTCCGGGCAAGGCGCACGCCATCTTCGATCGCCGCGAGATGCTCATCTCCGACGAGGACGCCGCGGCGCCGCCGGCCCCGCGCGACGAAAGTGCCTCCGAGGCCGCGGCCACACCGGCTCCGGTCGGGACCGACGGCTTGGATCTTCAGGAGCAGCAGCCGGAGGCCGTCGAAGGTGCAGTGGCGCTCGAGGCCTCCGAGGCTGCGGCCACGCATACCCCCATCGACGCGGCGGCCCCCGCTGAAGCGGCGGCACCCGTCGAAGCCGCAGCCCCCGTCGACGACGAGCCTGCGCCCGCCGCTGCCACCGAAGCGGTCAAAGATCCCAAGGTCCCGCGTGTCATCCTCGAGGTGGGCGCGGACTTCATCGGCGTCGTCCACAACGACGGAGCTCGCGGCGGTCTCGTCGTCCTGACGCACCATCCGCGTCGCTACGAGCGCGCCAAGACCGCCGTCGAGAAGGCGTTCAACGACAAGGCGATCATCGAGGGCCTGGTCACGGGCGTCATCAAGGGCGGCATCGAGGTCGACGTCGACGGGCTTCGCGCATTTGCTCCGGGCTCGCACGTCGAGCTTCGTCTCGGCTCGGATCTCACGCACCTCGTGGCGCAGCGGCTCCCCTTCACCGTGACGCAGTACGCAAAGCGCGGGCGCGACGTCGTCCTCTCGCGTCGCTCGATGCTCGAAGAGGAGGCCAAGCGGTCTCGCAGCGAGGCGCTCTCCAAGCTCAAGGTGGGCGAAACGGTCGACGGTACGGTGCGCAGCGTCGTGGCGTTCGGCGCGTTCGTCGATGTCGGGGGCGTGGAAGGTCTGGTTCCTCTCCAAGAGATGAGCCACAACCGCGCCGACGGCCCGAGCGACGTGTTCAAGGTCGGCGAGACGACGAGCGTCGTCGTGATGAAGGTCGACGACAAGGGCAAGGTGTGGCTCTCGCACAAGGCCACGATCCCCGATCCCTGGCAGGCGGTCGCGAAGAAGTACGCGGCGGGTACCCGGCACGCAGGCAAGGTGGTGCGCATCCAGCCGTTCGGCGCGTTCATCGAGCTCGAGCCGGGCATCGACGGGCTCCTCCACACGGCCGACCTCTCGATCAAGCGCATCGAGACCCCCGACGAGGTGGTCAAGGTAGGCGACGCCATCGAGGTCGTGGTCGCCAATGTCGATCCGTACAATCACAAGATCGCGCTGCACCCCGCGCCGCAGGGCGCCGCGGCCGACGAGCCGCCGCAAAAGGTGGCGCCGCACAAGGGCGTCAAGGCCAAGATCGAGCTCATCGAGGTCGGCGGGCTGGTCGTGCGTATCCTCGGGGTCACGGGCCGCAATGCCCGCGGCTACGTGACCGCGGCAGGCACGGGCACGCCGCGCGGCACCGAGCTGCGCAAGTCGTTCCACGTCGGTCAGACGATCGATGCCAAGGTCATCGAGATCGACCCGCGCCGCGGCGAGATCAAGCTCTCGATCAAGGCGCTGAGCGACGACCAGGAGCGGAGCGCCTACCAGCAGTACCGGCAGCAGCTCAAGGCCGAGGCTCGCTTCACCTTCGGCGACTTGCTCGCCAAAAAGGGCGTCCCGCCACGCTAGGCCATTCGATGCGGCGTCCGCTTACCGCGCTTGCTACCGCGTTTGCCCTGGTGTTGGCGGCGTGCAGCCGAGCCACGTCGCCGGGGCCATCCGAGCCCGCAGCGTCGGTCACCGCGCCGGTGGCCTCCGGGCCGCCCCCCGCAGCCCCCGCGGCGGCTCCGCCGACCTCCGGGCCGGCAGGGCAGGCCGACGTGATGGCGGGGAAGGCGGCGCCCGACTTCACGGGCAAGACATACGACGGCAAGGTCGTCACCCTCTCGTCTTTCCGCGGCAAGCCCGTCGTCGTTTATTTCTACCCCAAAGACGAAACGGCCGGCTGCACCAAGGAGGCGTGCTCGTTTCGCGACGCCTGGCAAGACCTCGCTGCCACGGGGGCCGTGCTCATCGGCGTCTCGATGGACAACGCGGAGTCGCACAAGGAGTTCGTCGAGCACTGGAAGCTCCCCTTCGTGCTGCTCAGCGACCCCGACGGGGCCATCGCAGCCGAGTACGGCGTCCCGCTCAAGTCGCACGGCGGAGCGTCGTTCGAGGCCCGGCAGACGTTCGTGATCGGTCCCGACGGGGTCATCAAGAAGGTTTATCGCGAGGTCGACGTTTCCAAGCACGCCACCGAAGTGCTCGCCGATCTCAAGCCGTAGCCGCAAGCGTGGCGCGAGCCTTGTAAGACGGTGGGCATGCGAACCTTTCGGTGCACCTGCGGAGCCGCCGTCTTCTTCGACAACTCGCACTGCCTCACCTGCCATCGCGAGCTCGGGTTCCTGCCCGAGGTGCCGATGCTCGTGGCGCTGGAGCCCGCGGACGGCGGCTTCATGACGCCCCACGGTCTGCGATCCAAGTGTGCAAACTACGTCAACGAAGGCGTGTGCAACTGGATGGTTCCCGTGCACGCCAAGGGGGCCGATCTGTGCCAGGCGTGCGAGCTCAACCACGTCATCCCCGACCTATCCAAGCCCGAGAACCGCGAGCTCTGGGCCGAGGTCGAGAAAGCCAAGCGCCGTCTCGTCTACGGCCTGAACCGCCTCGCGCTGCCGCTCATCTCCAAGCGGCGGGACCCGGACCGGGGCCTTGCCTTCGACATCAAGTCCGACGACGGCGCCGTGCGCGTCCTTACCGGCCATGACGACGGTCTCATCACGCTGAACCTCGCCGAAGCCGACGCGCCGATCCGCGAAAAGATGCGCGTCGCGATGAAGGAGCGGTATCGCACCCTGCTCGGCCACTTCCGCCACGAGGTAGGCCACTACTACTGGGACCGGCTTGTCCGCGACACGCCCGCCCTCGACGGCTTCCGCCGCCTCTTCGGCGACGAGCAGGCCGACTACGGCGAGGCCCTCAAGCGCCACTACAACAGCCCCCCCAACGCCGACCCGGCGTTCATCACCCACTACGCGTCATCGCACCCGTGGGAAGACTTTGCCGAGACGTTCGCGCACTACCTGCACATCGACGACACCCTCGAGACGGCCCGCGCCTATGGCTTCGTCGCCACGACGCCCGCTTTGGTGAACCCGGGGTCCGAGCCAGGCGACGGCGACTACGAGACCACCTTGCGTGACTGGGGCGCCTTGGCCGTCGCTCTCAACGCCTTGAACCGAAGCATGGGCCTCACCGACCCGTACCCGTTTGGTCTATCCACGCCCGTGCACGAAAAGCTGCACTTCGTGCACGACCTGGTGCGTGCCGGGTACTCGGTGAGCGCGCAGCCGGCGCGCACCGCGGCGGCCTGAGCCACGCCGGCGAGCCACTGCGCGCGCTGGCTCGCGCCTTGCTCCCCTCCGCCACTCATGCGCTACGGAATCCTCTGGCTTCTCGGTGTCCCCATCCCCGTTCTCATCATCGTCTACCTGATGTTCCATCATTGAGTCGCTGGCCCTTGGCGTGAGCCCCGTTGTGGAGAGGGGGCACCACCACAACGTGACCTTCCGGGCGGGCATCGGAGCCGCCATGCGTATTCTCGTCCTCGGCGCTTCCCAAGGGACGGGCGCGCTCGCGGTGCGCGCCGGGCTCGATCAGGGGCATCAGATGACGGCGTTCGCCCGCAGCCCGCAAAAGCTGGAGCTCGAACACCCTCAGCTCAGAAAGTTGAAAGGCGACTTCCATCAAGCGGCCTCGGTGCATGCCGCCGTCCCCAACCACGACGCCGTCATCATCACGGCGTCCGCGACCAGCTCCACGCTCCGCGAGACCCCCAACTACTTCTCGCTGGGGACCGGATACGCGATCGATGCGATGAGAGAGTTCGGGGTCAAGCGGCTCGCGATCCTGAGCGCGCTCGGCACGGGGCCAAGCAGATCCCTGCTCAATCCGGTGCTTCGCCTGGTCATGGTCGACTTCCTCCTCAAGGTGCCCTTCGCCGACCACGCGCGCCAGGAAGAGCAAGCTCGGGCGAGCGGCCTCGAATGGGTGGTCGCGCGCCCGGGCCGGCTCACCAATGGCCCCGCGCGACGCCACTACAAGAAGACTGCCGGGATCGAGCGCGTGCCGTCGTCGATCTCGCGCGCGGATGTCGCCGATTTCCTCATCGAGGCATGCGTCGCGCCGACCTGGGTCGGGCAGGCGGTGCAGCTCGGGGGGTGAGCGTGGCGGCATCTGCGGTGGGTGCCGGCTTGGCCGTCATCCGAGGTGGCCGCACGAGGTCGAGCGGTGCCGGACACTCTCTGCGCATCTTGCATGCCCCGCACTCTCCGCCGCGCCAGATCGCGTCGAACCGCGCCTGCGCCGCGTCGAGCATCCACTCGTCGTCGGTCAGGATCCCGAGCTCGAAATTGCGACGACCATCGCCTTTGGCCCCGAGCCCGGCGCCGGTGAAGTTGGCGCTCCCGAGATAGAGCGAGGCGCCGTCGACGGCGATCATCTTCAGATGCACGCGTGGACACGCGCGCATCTCGAACCGCGGCGCCGGCAAGCGGTCCGCGCGGGCCGCGAGCTCCTGCCGGAAGGGCCCGGAAGGAGCCGCGGCGTGCAGGATTCGCACGACGACGCCGCGATCGACGAGCGACTGGATCGTGTCGAGGATGGGTACGTAGCGCCCGCGCGCCCGCGCACGGGTCCCGATCGGTGCCTCGATCATCAGCTGCTTCACGTTGGCGGTCGCGATCCACACCGACGTTCGTGCGTTGGCGATCGCCAGGGTGACCCGCTCGTAGTGCGCGCGGTC
>Ga0302326_10020146_pt1 | contig 13740 bp, 12 predicted proteins | sample Palsa_T0_3_FD_202264 | JGI IMG/M metagenome (GOLD analysis project Ga0302326, IMG submission 202264) | Peat permafrost microbial communities from Stordalen Mire near Abisko, Sweden - Palsa_T0_3 | ecosystem: Environmental > Terrestrial > Soil > Palsa > Peat permafrost | place: Sweden: Abisko... | reverse complement strand
GTCGGGGTCTTCACCCTCGAACGCGGCGACGACCTGGTGCTCGACCTCGCCCGAGCAGAACTGGGGGACCAGCGCATCCAGCGCGACGCCGTACTTACCGCCCTGGATCAAGGTGGTCTGACCGGTGCCGACCATGACCGCCTTGATGCCGCGCGCGTTCAGCGCCTGGACCAGCAAGGTGGCGGTGGTGCGCTTCCCGATCGCGCCGTCCGTACCCAGGATTGCGATCCTGAGGCACGTGACGTCGAAGATCCGGCCGGAGAACAGATGCAGGTCGCGCTTGGCCTTCGGTCGGCGTACATCGGTGATGGTGACGCCGGCGATCACGGCGGCCGCTACGAATTCGGCGTCGTCGTTGAGGAACTCGTGCAGGCCGTTGATGATGTGCATCCCGCGGGCGATGCCGTCCAGCAGTACCACCCGCTGCTCGTTCGACAGTAGGCCGTCGGCAGGCGCCAGCCCGCAGATCAGGTAGTCAGGTACGCAGCCGGCGTGAGAGATGGATTCGGCGAGCGATGCCAGCACCGGGATGCCGTTCGCGGTGCCGTCGAGGAGTTTTCCGGCATCGGCTCCGGCTTGGAGGCTGTCGATGACACTGAGGATCTCGTACTTCTCCGAGTGCCGGACCAGGCCGTTGGCGGTCTTGCCGTCCTGCTCGCCGAACTGGCCCTCGCAGTACACGATCGCGGTGGAACCAACAGGCAGTGCAAAGGGCTCCGCCGGGAGGATCGAGTCGCGGTGTTTGGACGTGCCGAGAGACGGGGTACTACTGGCCAGCGCAGACATAAGATCCTCTGAGAAGTCTCAGAGAAGGCGACGCGATCGCGGCGGGGCGGTGAGCCCAACGGTCAGCGAGTGGTCTGCCCTGAGGACCGGCAAGATTACCGGCGTGTTAACTGTACCCGATCGTGCCTGTATGTTCAGCTTCGCGCCGACTCGAGCAAGTCCGTCGCCTTCGTCGGCTAAGCGGGCAGGACTGGCCCGTCGTCAAGTCTTTCGGTGATGCCCAGGTCGCCCAGCCCCAGTTGAGTGAGCTGCGGAATGCCGCTCGCGTTCAACACGAATCGTTCGTCCGTGCTGTTCCCATCGGCGTACAACATCGAACCGATGAGGCAGATGACGGCCATTTTGTAGGCGTTGAGCGCGCGGTACCACGGTCGGTTGGCCGGCTGGATTCCGCTGATCTCGGTGTAGTGCGATAGGAATTGGTCGAAGCTGATCGCCGCAGGATGGCTGGTGATGCCAACCGGCTGCATCCACAGCAGTTCCATCCAACCGAGGTCGGTGAGTGGGTCCCCGACCGTCGTCATCTCCCAATCGAAGACCGCACTGACATCGTCGCCGACGAACGCGAAGTTGCCCGGCTTGGCATCGCCGTGAACGAGCGTGATCCGGGGGTGGGCGGCGGGCGCGGTGTCATGTAACTCGCGGAGGAGTCGCTCGAGGGCGGGCAGTGGTCCGCGCTGCACCCGGTGCATCTCGTCGGCCCAGTGATTCAGCTCGCGTTCGAGGTGTCGCGTGCCGTCGTCGAGGCCGGCCAGACTCACCGCATCGAGGTCGACGAGGTGGATCTGCGCGAGTTGTTCGGCCATGCCTTCGCACATCCGCCGGATGCGACCGGGCCCAGCGTCGGGCGCCTGCATCTCGTAGACGTCTCCGGGCACCCGATCCATCATGAGGAACGGCCTGCCGAGCACGTCGCCCGTCGGCTCGAGCCACAGCACTGGCGGCACCCGGACAGGTGTGGGCGCCAATGCCCGCAGGACGCGGAATTGCCGCGCAAGGTCGTACGGCTCGAGCAGTGCGGGCGGCGGTGGGCGCAGGCGGACCACGACGTCGCGGCGGGAATCGCCCGTCACCATCGTCAGCGCAAGCATCTCGGCTGAGTGGCCGAATTCCACGCTGCCGAGGCCATCGATCCGCACATCGTCACCGACCTGGTGTGCGAGCCATTCGGCCAACCGCCCATCGGACCGGGTCAAGTGTAGGACACCTCGCGGTCGGATTCGACGGTCAGGCCGAGCTCGGGCCAAACGCCGCCGATGAGACTCTCCATGATCCCGTAGCCGACGGCATCACCATCGCGGACCCGGATCGGGGTGTCCCTGAACTGCCCGAGCTGCGCCAGGTTCTCGTCGCTCCAACAGTCGTCGAGATATTCGCCGTCCATGTGCAGCTCGCCCTTGAAGGCACCGTGCTTGTGACCCGCCCAGTTCCCATAGCCGCCGGTCTTCAGGAAGAAGCCGGACTCGCCGAGCGCCTCCACCTCGATGACGCGCTGATCGCCCGACTCCATCGTCATCAGCAACTCACCGCCCTTCACGAATCGGGTGTGGGTGTCGTAGGCGATCTGCGACCGGACGCTGCGCACCGCAGTCTGGCTGCCGTCATCACCGTTGAGGTAAGCCGAGCTGTACTCCCAGGGCCCCTCCACTACGAAGATCGCGGTCTCGTAGTAGCTGCCGTCGGGACGTCGGAAGAACGCGGGTGACCACTTCATGCCGCCACGGCCGCCCTTCGGTGCGCCGGGGGAGGGGATCAGATCCACGAGTGGTTCGCCGATCGCCTGCCGGACGCCCCAGGAGTGGTCGCGAAAGCCGAACCACTCTTCGGGGTTCACCTCGTGGGTCTCGTCGCCGACGGTCACCGTGCCCGACGCCCAGCCGCCCTGGTGATACCGGATGACGTCGACCTCGACTCGGCCCGTCTGTCGGTTGCGGACCAGGTTGCGGTCTTCGAAGAAAGGGGGTGTCACGCCGGTCAAGACGATGTCGAACGAGATGGGCTGTGTCTGATTGGGTTCCAGCTGGAAGCGCATCTGTTTGAGCGGCTCGACCACCTCCATATGGATCGGCCCGACGGCCATGTCCTCGGGAGCCGAGTGCAGCACCCGGCTGCCGCGAACCGTCCACTGCTCCCTGCCGCGGGAGACGCCGCCGAACCCGTCGATGATGCCGCGGTTCTGATACTTGCCGAGCCCGAAGTCGACTTGCAGCGAGCCGTCGACGCGGGCCAACGATGTCCAAATCTTTTCGGTCCACGCCAGATCGGACTGCGCGAGTGTGGCGAACGTGTCGACGATCTGGTGGTTCAGACCCTCGTCGGCACCGAGAAGGCGGCCAATGTCCTTGATTCCCATACGTTCCTATCGTTGCCGGGGCGAGAAGTACCATCTGCCGGATGGCCGACGACGCACGCGAGCGCATTCTGGCCGCGGCTGGGCGCTGCATCGAGCGTCGCGGCGACACGCAGATCCGGATGGCCGAGGTGGCCGACGATGCGGGTCTTGTCCGCTCGACTGTGTACCGCTACTTCCCGACCCGCGACGACCTCTTGCTGGGGCTGATACTGATGCGCATCGACGCGGCACTCGCGCGCTTGGTGCGATCGTTGCGGCGGCCCGACGATCCGCGTCGATGCATCCCGAGGATGGTGTTGGTTCCTGTCGACTCGGTCGACGGAGATCCATTGAACGAAGCCCTGTTCGCCAGCGAGAGCACCGCGCTGGCGGGCGCGCTGAAGCTGGGTTCGGAACGGATCGTGGACCTGACGATCGCACACTACGAGCCGTTGTTCGCGACGTGGCAGGCAGACGGCGAGATGTATCCCGATCTGAACCGGCGGGAGGTGGCGCGCTGGATCCACACCACGGCCCTGTTCCTGCTCTCGCCGCCGTGGCGATACCGATCGCACCGGGCAAAGCGGCGCTTCGTCGACCAGTTCGTCGTCCGTGCGCTCGTCCCACCGATCGGACATTAGATCATTTTTGTCCGATCGACGGACGATGCGCGTAATTTCTTGTCGGTGACGATCCCCGCTGCGGTGGAAGAGCTGAAGCCCGCCTGGTTCAGCGAGGTGCTAGGCATGAAGGTGGACCGGGTGGAGGTCCTCGACGCGCACTCCGGCACGACGGGCCGGGCGCGCGTCGGCCTCACGGGCGTGGCGACGTTGCCCGCCAGTGTGTTCGTCAAGCTGCAGCCGTTCAGCCCGGAGCAGCGCGGCTTCCTGCGCAAGATCGGGCTCGGCGTGGCCGAGGCGCGCCTGTACGACGCCGTGGGAGGCGAACTGCCAGTGCGCATTCCGCGCGTCTGGCACGCTGCGTGCGATGCCGCCGACGGGTCGTTCGTCATGGTGCTGGAGGACCTCGCTGCATCCGACTGCCGCTTCCCGACACCGGCGGACGCCGATGTACTCGGCGTCGCCACGTCGTTGGTGGACGAGTTGGCCCTGCTGCACGCCGGCTACCGCGGCGCCGAGTTGTCGTGGCTCACCCCGCCCGACGGCATGCGGCGCAAGCCCACCGACGCGGAACTTGCCTCTCGTCGCACGCACTTCATCCAGCTCGCGCTCGACCAGTTCGGCGACGAGCTGGGGCCGGCGTTTCGCGCGCTTGCCGAGCGTTACATCGCCCGCTCCGGTGACGTCATCGCATTGTTCAACGAGGGTGAGCACACCCTGATCCACGGCGACGACCACATCGGCAACCTGTTCGTCGATGACGGTCGTACTGGTTTCTACGACTGGGCGGTGGCCTCCCGAGCGCCCGGCGTACGCGACGTGGCCTACTTCTTGTGCAACTCGCTGCCAGTCGAAACCCGTCGCGCCGAGCAGGATTCGCTACTCGCGCGCTATCGCGGGGCGCTGGCGGCCAACGGCTGGACGCTCGACGCGCAGACCGTCGGCGACCAGTACCGGCTGTTCTCGATCTACTCGTGGATCGCCGCGGTGTCGACCGCCGCAATGGGTTCACAGTGGCAACCCGTCGAAGTCACCCGCCCGGCGTTGATCAGCACGACCGCGGCGATCGAAGACCTCGACGTCATGGGCCTGCTCGCAGAACGGCTATGACTCTGTGGGCAAGTCAGCACGTGGCCCTGATAACAGGCCCGGGGAAGTTAATTCCGTGGAATCTAATTTGACCCAACGCTGAAATCGACTACTGTCACTTGAGCTGAAGCGCAACGGCGGACGGACGCCGTGAGCATGAAGGACGGCGACGGTGAAACTGGCAGAGCTGTTCGACGAGTTGGTCCGCTTCGAGACCGAACTGTGGAACGCGGTCGACGCTCGCCTGCGCGCAGACTTCGACCTCCCGCTGGCGTGGTTCGAACCCCTGCAAGTCATCGACAGGGTGTCGTCAAGCCGGGTGTATGACATCGCTTCGGAACTCTCGATCACCGTCGGCGGCACGAGCAAGCTGGTCGACCGTATCGAGGCGGCTGGGCACTGCCGCAGAGTGGCCAATCCGGACGACCGGCGGTCGTCGTTGATCGAACTGACGCCTTCGGGCCGACGTCTGCTCCGCAGGGCCACCGCCGCATTCGAGGAAGAGTTGCAGACCCGGCTTGGATCCGCGGTGTCGACTCGCCAGCTAAACCAGTTCCAAGCAACGCTGGAGAAGATGCGCGCCAACAACGCGCAGGTCGACGGCGTCGGAAATAGCGCCTGACATTCGGACGCAGGATGGTCTCGAGAGGACGGATCGTGATCGCCAGTTGGTATGACCGACAAGGCCCGCCGGCCGAGGTATTGCAGATCGGCGAATTCCCCACTCCTGAACCCGGTTTCGCCGAAGTCCGCGTGCGTATTCACCTGTCGGGCGTCAATCCTGGCGACACCAAGAAACGCGGCGCATGGCCGGGTTCCCCGATGACGTTTCCCCGGGTGATTCCGCACAGCGACGGCGCGGGTGTGATCGACGCGGTCGGCGACGGTGTCGATTCCGGGCGCGTCGGCCAGCGTGTCTGGGTGTACGGGGCGCAGTCGTATCGACAGTTCGGCACCGCTGCGCAGTGGACCTGCGTCCCGGACGTTAACGCGGTTGCGTTGCCCGACAACGTCGATGACGGCCTGGCGGCATGCCTGGGTATACCGGGAATCACGGCGCACCGGGCGGTGTTCGGTGACGGCGCTGTGGCGGGAAGGAAGGTCCTCGTCCACGGCGTCCTGGGTTCGGTGAGCTCCCTGGCTGCTCAACTGGCGACCTGGGCGGGCGCCGAGGTCATCGGAACCGTCACCCGCGAAACGGATCTCGGCCATGTCGACACGGGATCCGTGGCACACCCGGTCGCCCTTGACCGCGGCGATACTGTCGATCAGATCCGCCGTCACGCGCCCGACGGGGTCGACCGCATCGTCGAGGTCGCGTTCTCTGACAATGCCGACCTGGACGCGGCCGTCGCAGCCAACGACGCCGTCATCGCCGCGTATGCGAGCCGTGCCGACCGCCCGGCGATACCGTTCTGGCCTCTGCTGTTCGCGAACGTGACCATCAGACTCCTCGGCAGCGACGACTTCTCAGTTCAAGCGAAGGCGCAGGCGGCCGCCGACCTGACAGCGGCCGCGAGCCAGGGGGCGCTGCGCATTCCGGTTGGCGCCGTGTATCCGCTGAGCGACATCGCCGCTGCCCACGAACATGTCGACCACGGGCCGCGGAACGGACGCATCCTGGTGCGGCCCGATGCCTGACGCGAAGGAGATCCAGCGCCGCTCGAGGGACTGGGCCACTGGTGGTTCACCCAAGACCCGCAGCGGGGCGCAGCGGCCATCAACGACTTCTGGGCAGGTGTGGGACGGGATTGACCGCTGACTATGGTTCGTGCCTGCGAACAGCTAGCCGGTCGCCGCGGACGTCACAGGACGACGAACCACACGGCGGCGTAGTGACTCACCGCCGCTGCCGCGGTGAAGGCGTGGAAAAACTCGTGATAGCCGAAGGTGCGCGGCCATGGGTTCGGCCAGCGAATGGCGAAGAAGATAACGCCGATGTTGTAGAGGACCCCGCCCGTGACTAGCAGGCCGACGACGATCGGACCTCCGCCGTCGAGCAGGGTGCCAGCGAACAAGATCGCCACATAGCCGAGCAGGAGGTACAGCGGTACGCCGACCCAGCGCGGGGAGGACGGCCACCACATCTTCAGTGCCACGCCGGCTGCTGCGCCCGTCCATACGATGGCCAGCACCTCGGCGCCGGTGCGTGGCGGCATCGCCAACAACGCGAAAGGGGTGTAACTACCAGCGATGAAGATGAAGATCGCGGAGTGGTCCAGGCGCTTCATCCACTTCAAGGCGACCGGATTGTGCCAGTGCTTGCGATGGTAGACGGCGCTGATGCTGAACATCGCGACGATGGTGACGGTGTAGATCAGGGTCGCCAGCACGGCTTTCTGAGATGACGTGATTCCCGCAGCCGACACGAGTGCCAATCCGCCCACGGTGGCGATGGCCGCACAGCAGAGGTGGATCCAGCCGCGTGCGCGTGGCCTCCCGATGAGCTCGGCGACGGTGTCGGCGAGACCTTGGGGCAGGTCGTCGACGGCCGGGGTCACAAGCTCGCCCGCGGGAGGCGCTGTCTGCGGGTCTACCCGGCGAGGTGTCATGTCTTACGCGTCGCTAATAACCCTGTTCGAGCGAGCCGAGAACGGCGAGCCATCGCAGATCGCGATGACGCGGGAGTGAGTCTAGCCGCAGCAGCGGTCATACCCCGGTCGTTCGCCGGTGCGGCGCGACCGCGACTACGTCACTCCTCGACGACGCGCTTTATGCGCTCCAGGGTCGTCCGCATGTCGCGCAGGTTGCGACGCTTGCGCAGGTAGCCCAGGAATTCCAGGGGCCGCAGAAATGGCGATTCGATCGTGCGGAACGACTCTGTGACGTCCGTTCCGTCTCCGCTGGCGACGAACTCGTAGTGCCAATTGTTCATCGCCCGCTCACCGGCCAGCACGGCGAAGCCGAACTCCCGGCCGGGCTGGCACGCCGTCACTCGACACGTCGCCCAGTACACGGGACCGATCTCGTTGCGCTTGACGTGGCCGCGGAACCGCGCTCCGATGGTCGGCTCGTCGACTCCGTCGAGCCATTCGGCGTCGAACACCTCGGGTGAGAATCGCCCGGTGTTCCTGACGTCGGAGACGAGTTTCCAGACATCCATTGCCGGCGCGTCCATATGCACCGTCACAGCTCCACGCATCAAAGCAGCCTAATCAGTGGCTGATGTAGACGGCTTTGGTGTTGAAGTAGGCCTCGATGCCCTTCTTGCCGCGTTCGCCGCCCCAGCCCGACTGCTTGTGACCGCAGATCGGCATCGACGGGTCGGCCCCGAGCGCACAATTGACCCAGACCTGGCCGGCGCGAAGCTCGTTCGCGACGCGGTGGGCGCGGCCGACGTTCTCGGTCCAGATGGCTCCGGCCAGTCCGTACTCCGTGTCGTTTGCGGCGGCGAGCACCTCGTCCTCGTCGTCGAACGGAATCACGCAGCCGACCGGGCCGAAGATCTCCTCGCGGATGAGCCGCATGTCGGGCTGGGTGTTGGTGATGATCGTCGCCTCGTAGAAAAAGCCACGGCGGTCCATCCGCTTGCCGCCGGTGACGATCTCCGCACCGCGTGAAACGCCTTCGGCCACAATGCCTTCCACCCTCTGGCGTTGCTTCTCACTGATCAGCGGCCCGAGCACCGAGTCGGGGTCCTCGCTGCCGCCCATCGGCAACATCTTCGCGAAGCCCGCGATGCCTTAGACGACCTGGTCGTAGATGCCGCGCTGGACGTAGATGCGCGAGGTGCAGGAACAGTTCTGCCCTGAGCCCGCCAGCAGGCCCAGAGTCGCATTCATGATTGCCTTATCGAGATTGGCATCATCGAACATGATCAGCGGTGACTTGCCGCCCAACTCCAGCGTCAGGCGCTTGAGGTTGCCCGCGGCCGCCGTGACGATCAGCCGGCCGACCTCCGTCGACCCGGTGAACGCGATCTTGTCGACGTCCGGATGCGCGGCGAGCGCGGCACCCGCGGTCTCGCCGTAACCGGTGATGCCGTTGAACACGCCATCCGGTAGGCCTGCCTCGCGAAAGATCTCCTCCAGCTTCAATGCGGTGAGTGGCGTCTCCTCGGCGGGCTTGAGCACGCAGCTACAGCCCGCCGCGAGAGCCGGCGCAGCCTTGAGCATCGCGAGGAAGAACGGTCCGTTCCACGGAATGATGAGGCCGGCGACGCCGACCGGCTCGAGCTGAGTGAAGTTGTGGAAGTTCTCGTAGTGGCCGAGCAGTCCGTCCGACACGACATTGCTCGACTCGCCGTGGATCTTGCCGACCCAGCCCGCGTAATACAGCAGCATCTCGTTGGCCACCTTGATGATCTGCTGCGCAGCCACGGCGTTCATACCGTTGTCTTGGGATTCGAGCCCGGCAAGCTCGTCGGAGCGCTGCTTGACGATCTCCGCGGCGCGGAAGAGCACCTCGGCACGGCGGGCGGCGGGCAGCTTGCGCCACACGCCCGACTCGAAGGTCTCGCGGGCCCGCGCCACCGCCGCATCGACGGCCGCCTGGTCGGCGTCGGCGACCTCGGCGATCTGCTCCTCGGTGGACGGGTTGTAGACGGGAATCAGCCCTGAGCTGCGGCTTTCCACCTCGGGGTCATTGTCGATGGCGTTACTCAATGTCGTTGATCCTTTCGCAGAGTCGCCGTCGCTCTACTTTCGCAGAGTCGCCGTAACTGTACTGACATCCACGACGCCTGACCCGGGAAACGATGAACAAGGAAGGACACGAAGCTGACGAATCCGCGCGATTAGGTTTTTGACCTTGATGCGCATTACGCTTGCCCGCGGTCCTTCGTCGACTCAGGAAAGCTTCCATGCCTATTCAGCCCACTTTGCGGCGCCCACACTCCCTCAGCAGCAGCCGTACCCGACGCGCCACCACGCGCGTGACGGGCCCGACGGTCGGTCAGTGCTTCGACATCGAAGTCATCCGCGACAGCGACGGCTGGATGGTCCGGATCCCCGAGATCGGTGGGTCTGCCCGAGCAAGCCGGCGCGCAGCCGTCGAGCTGGCCGCCCGCGAATGCATCTCCAACCAGACCGGTATCCCGATCGGCTACGTCGCGGTCTTTGTCTCGCGCGAAATCGTCTAGCGCCGAATAGCGTTCGCCGTCCGGTCGCTCAGACGGTCACTGTCAGCGGCCAGACCTGCCAGATGTCTTCGCAGTACTCGGCGATGGCACGGTCAGATGAGAACTTGCCGCTGCGTGCGGTGTTGAGGATCGACATCTTCGTCCACGACTCCCCGTCCAGCCAGGCGGCACTCACCTGGTCCTGGCAGTCGACGTAGGACGCGTAGTCCGCGCACACCAGAAACGGGTCGTCGTAGCGGAGGTTGTCCACCAGCGGCTTGAACACCTCGGTGTCGCCGTGCGAGAACGTGCCTCCGGCAATCAAATCCAGCACCGCACGAAGCTCGTCGTTGCCGTCGATGTAGTCGCCCGGCCGGTATCCCTGAGTTTTGAGCGTCTCGACCTTGTCTTCGGTCAGCCCGAACAGGAAGAAGTTCTCCCCGCCGACCTCGTCGCGCATCTCGACGTTCGCCCCGTCGAGCGTGCCGATGGTCAGCGCGCCGTTGATCATGAACTTCATGTTCCCGGTACCCGACGCTTCCTTGCCCGCGGTGGAGATCTGCTCGGACAAGTTGGCGGCCGGGTAGATCAGGTGGGCGTTCTTCACGCTGAAGTTCGGCACGAACGCCACCTTGATGAACTTGTTGACGTCCGGGTCGGCGTTGACCGTCTCCGCCACCGAGTTGATCAGCTTGATGATCCGCTTGGCCATGAAGTAGCCGGGCGCGGCTTTGCCGCCGAAGATGAAGGCGCGCGGCGGAATTGACAGGCCAGGGTTCTGCTTGAGCCGGTGGTACAGGGCGATGATGTGCAGGACATTGAGGTGCTGACGCTTGTACTCGTGGATACGTTTGACCTGAATGTCGAACAGCCAGTTGGCATTCAGCTCGACTCCGGTCTCAGCGTGGATGTATTTCGCCAGCCGCGCCTTGTTGTTGCGCTTGACGTCGCGCCACTGCTGACGGAACGACGCATCCTCGACGAGCGGCTCCAGCCGGCGCAGCCGATCCAGATCCGTGAGCCAGCCGTCACCCACCGTGCGGTCGAGCAGCTCCCGCAACCCGGGGTTGGCCAACGCAAGGAAGCGGCGCGGTGTGACGCCGTTGGTCTTGTTGCTGAACCGTTCCGGCCACAACTCGTAAAAGTCCTTGAGCACACTGGCTTTCAGCAGATCAGAGTGCAGCGCGGCGACGCCGTTGATGGCGTGGCTGCCGACGGTCGCCAAGTGCGCCATCCGGACTTTCTTACCGCCGTCCTCGCCGATCAGCGACATCCGGCGGAGGCGGTCTTCGTCACCGGGGAACTTCGCGCTGACCTCGGCCAGGAATCGGCTGTTGATCTCGTAGATGATCTCGAGATGCCGGGGGAGCGACTCGCTGAACATCTCCAGTGGCCAGGTCTCCAGCGCCTCGGGCAGCAGGGTGTGGTTGGTGTAGCCGAACGTCGCGACGGTGATCTCCCACGCGTCGTCCCAGTCCAGGTCGCGCTCGTCGACCAGCAGCCGCATCAACTCGGCGACCGCGATCGATGGGTGGGTGTCGTTGAGCTGCACGGCGAATCGCTCGGGGAGTTCCCTGACGCCCGCGTCGGCGAGGTCATCCATGATGTGCAGGATGTGCTGCAGTGAGCACGACACGAAGAAATACTGCTGCAGCAGACGCAACCGCTTGCCCGCCTCCGGCTCGTCGTTGGGGTAGAGCACCTTGGTGACCGTCTCCGAGGTCACTTCGTCCTCGACTGCCTTGTAGTAGTCGCCGGTGTTGAAGGCCTCCAGCGCGAACGATTCGACCGCCCGCGCGCTCCACAGCGTCAGCACGTTGCAGGTGTTGACTCCGTAGCCCTGAATGGGTGTGTCGTAGGCGACGCCTTTCAGCAACCGTCCGGCGACCCACCGGCCACGCTCGGTGCCGGCCTCATCGGTGTAGTGCTCGGAGTATCCGCCCCACTTCACCAGGTAGTTGACGTCGGGTTTGGCGATCTCCCAAGCGTTGCCGTTGACCAGCCAGTTGTCGGTCTTCTCGATCTGCCAGCCGTCCTGGATCTGCTGGTTGAAGATGCCGAATTCGTACCGGATGCCGTAACCGATGGCCGGACGCTCGAGGGTGGCCAGCGAGTCCAGGTAGCAGGCGGCGAGCCGGCCCAGGCCGCCGTTGCCCAATCCCGGTTCCGCTTCGCAGGCCAAGACCTCCTCGAGGTTCTGTCCCATCGCGGCCAGCGCGGTCTTCGCCGCGCCCTCCATGCGGAGGTTCAGCAGGTTGTTGCCGAGCTGCGGACCCATCAGGAATTCGGCCGACAGGTAGCAGGTGACTTTGCGTCCGAGGTCGAGCGAGGTCTGAGTCGACGCCACCCGGCGGTCCTGCATGCGATCACGCACGGCCAGCGCGAGTGCGCGGTAGTAGTGCTCGGGGCGCAGCGCCGCTGCCGGGCGGCCGATCGAGTAACGCAGGTGATCGGCGATCGCCCGTTGCAGGGCGGGCGCACCCATTCCGGTGCGGGAATGCTCGCTCAGGTCAGCCGGCCTGGGGTTGGCGGACACTCCGTCGGCGGGCGTCTGGTCGACATCGGTCATTAGCGAGTCCTACTCCCTCGAGATCGTTGCCGCACAGACTTGCGCTACGGCGTAGGTCGTCAGTCTGACAGCGGTGTTTGCACACTGGGCGCAAAAACGGAGTCCGTCAGGTTAACGCGAGCTCACGTACTCGCGACGGGAGGGCGATGCGGTGGGCCTGACGTCCATCTGCGAGCGTCGACGGAACGGGAAAGAAAGGGCAACAACATGCACCGACGCAGCGTGCTGACTGGGGCTCTGGCGGTGGGAGGGCTGGTCGCCATGCACATGGCACGGGCTCTACCTCAGCGAGCACGTGCGCTGACACTCGAAAACCCGATGGGTCTCGAGGATTACCGGAACGGGCTGACGCGACAGGTGCGGCCGCAGGACTGGGCCGACGACGAACCCTCGATGTCCGCCGATGACACGCGCCAGTACATGGCGCTGTACTTCGTCAGGAAGGACGCTGGGTTGATCGACCCGTTCGTCGCGGTACGGACCGCTGTCGCGCGGGGCCCGGAGTTCGAGCGCTGGGTACACAGTTCGGCAGCCGCGTCCGACATGTTGGTTCACGAGCCCGCGGTGGACTTTGTCGCCGGTCTACCTACTCGAACGTTGTTCATCTGCGGCCTGTCCGACCGCACCTATGTGGGAGCCAAATACAGTGTGTCCGAACAGCGGAAAGCCAAAGGGAACATCGCCGAGATGGCCAAAGGATTCGCGGGCAGGATGGCCAACGCCCGCTTCGTGGGTGTGCCCGACTGCGGCCATGTCCCGCATCTGGAAACGCCGGCCGCATTCATTCCGGCCGCACTGGAATTCCTGCAGGGTTGACCTGAACCGCGGTTGAGATTTTACGGTCGAATTCGTGACACTTCGAATTGAGCCGCCGACTCGCTGGCCTGATGAACTCGCTGCGATCGGGGCAACCCGATTCGCCCGCCGCTCATATCATTTCGAGTCAACCGTTCAGTTCTACCGCGATCTGGTCGGCTTGCCGCTGTGCGCCACCTTCGCCGAAAGCTACGGCAGCTCCGGAGCAATCTTCGGCATGCCCGGATCGGCGCTGACCTTCGAAATCGTCGAGGCTTCCGGACCGATCGCGGTCGATGGCCATGAGCAGCTGTGCCTGTATTTCCCCGACCGGGCTGCGCTACACGAAGCGACGGCGCGACTGTCGGCAGCGGGCGTGGAACCGGTCGAATCTCATCCGTATTGGGCGGCGACCGGAGCGGTCACCTACCGGGACCCGGACGGCCGTGAGGTCGTGTTCGCGCCATTCGTATTCGCGGTGAACGAACCG
>Ga0302326_10020145_pt1 | contig 13740 bp, 11 predicted proteins | sample Palsa_T0_3_FD_202264 | JGI IMG/M metagenome (GOLD analysis project Ga0302326, IMG submission 202264) | Peat permafrost microbial communities from Stordalen Mire near Abisko, Sweden - Palsa_T0_3 | ecosystem: Environmental > Terrestrial > Soil > Palsa > Peat permafrost | place: Sweden: Abisko... | reverse complement strand
CCTGCCCCCCTCGGCTATGTGCTTGCATCCAACTAAGAATAATGGGTCCCGTGGCTCGCGATAATCTAGCATTGAGACTCCGGTTTCCAGTTAAAATCCTCTGCGTCGTCTCGGGGAAGGATGACGCGGGGGATTTTTTATTTTTGTGCGGGGACGGGCGCCTCGCCCGTCCAGCCGAGCAAAACTCGGCAGTTCGCCGAATCGCTGACCTCTTCTACCCTTCCCAAACAAACGCGTCAAACACTCTTGTGTGTTCAAATCCGATGCGCTTATAAAGTCCAATGGCGCGGTCGTTCGCTTCGGTCACCGTCAGCGAGATGAAGTGGAATCCTCGGTCGCGGAGACTCCTCGTCGAAGCCGCCAGCAGCGCCTCGCCCAGGCCGGCCGAACGGTGTTCGGGAAGCACGCACACCTGGGTAATGTGCCCCACATCGGGCCGCACCTGTGAGCACAGAATGAGTCCGACGAGCGTCCGCGTGCGGCGTTCGAGTACAACAAAAGACCCTCGCGCATCGAAGGTGCCGCATCCGGGGAAACGCACAATGTTGTTCAAAAAGCGCAGCGAGCCGGCGAGGGTGCGGTATTGGTCGTTGATCTCGGAGTCGACATGGCCGCGATAGCCGGCCGTGATCAGAGCGGCCGAGGACTGGTATTCCTGCTCGGACCAGGGACGGATTTCGAACTCGGACGGAACCGGCGGCAGCGCAGCCTGCGGATGCCGGCCAATATCGAAATTCATGAAAACGCGCGGATGGCGGCTGAAGCCCTGTTGCAGGAAGGGACGCGCAACTTCGCCCGACTCATGCACAAGCAACTGCGCCTCCACACGATGGATACCGGGCGACTGCTGCAGGGTTTCGATGACATGCGTGAGCAGACGTTCTTCCACCTCGTGACGCTCTGGACCCCTGCCTCCGTCGCGGACGAAGAGGTCGCCGATCACCCCCTTGTTCTGCTCGTAAACAAAAAAGGAGTAGCCGAAGATACTGCCGCGCTCGATGGCCGCATAGCCGGGCAGAATTTTCGCGTCCAGGTAGCGAAGGATCATCTCGGCGGAAATGCCATAGTCCCATGAGAGCAGGCGCGCCCACAGGGCGATCTCATCTTCCAGAAGCGGCCGAAGGTCGGCGGAAGTGAAGTGTCGGAGATCGAGAATTTCCATGCGTGAACCTGGGTTTCAAGGTTTCAGACTTTCAAGGTTTCAGAGTAAGGCATCGTCGAACGCAAGCATCGGGTTTTAGCCTCGAAACCGTGCAACCTTGAAACCCGCCTCATCTCCCCACCCAATACAGATCCACTCCCTGCTCTTGGATGCTGGTTAGATATGATACTCGGCGTCCGGGAACGAGTTCCGCAACTTGCAGTTGCGTACTGTGTGCGGCCACCAGAACATGATCCGCGGCCGGGATATCTCCCCTGTCGTAGCTTTGCGCCGGGCGATTGAGATTGAGATAAAACTCCAAACCGTATTCCTGCGAGCGATTGACGTGATACGTGGCGATGGGGACGGCCTGGTGTGAAAAGCTCTGAATGCTTTCGACAATGGGACGCGCCGATCGAGTGTCGTCGAGGACCGGGGCGGCATACCGAATCACCAGGAATACGCTGACCGCCACGGCCAACGTGGTGACGCGGCTCAACAGCCGGAGCCCGGCGCGAGACAGCAGAGCGGCCGCGATGCCGAGCGCCACGACTGCGGCAATCGCAGCCGCCACCAAGGTTCCGCTTCCCCACCGCAGATGGTGAATCATCGCAACCGGCGCGGCCGAGAGAGCGACAAAAATAAGCAGTCCGCAGAGAACTCCATGTCCGGACGCGAAGAGCGGAGATACCTTCTTATCGTTACCAGGACTCTCACTGCGGCGCGCCGCGGCGTATGCCGCAATCAGTAGCGCTCCCGCCGGAACCGCGGGCAGAATGTAGCCCGGCAACTTGGATTGCGACACGCTGAAAAACAGAATCGGCACCAGCATCCATATAAGAAGATAGAGCGTCCAGGAACCATCCCGGCCCGAGAACGCCTCTCTGCCTGCGGACCGGATCAGCCGTACGCGTTCAGCGACGGCCTCGGCAACAGCAACGATAAGCACCAGCGTCCAGGGCATCATGGCCAGCAAAAACACCGGCAGGTAGAACCAGAAAGGCTGCCGATGGTGGTAGAGGTTCTCGGAAAAGCGCGCGAAATTGTGTTCCAGAATAAAAACACGAAAAAATTCCGGGTTGCGCAGTTGCACGGCGACGTACCACGGCAACGTGACGGCGAGGTACAGCACAACGCCAGGGATCCAGAGGCTGCCGGCAATGGCGCGCCAGTCCCGCTTCACAGCCACGAAAAGAAAGAGGATGACAGCCGCCAGCGCAGGCGCGACCGGCCCCTTGGCTAAAGTTCCAAACGCCAGAAAAATGTAAAAACCGGCGAGATACGCGGCCTGCCGACTTTCATACCACGCATACCAGGCCAGCAGTGCGATCGCAAACGCGGCGGCCAGCGGCATGTCGGTCGCGGCGCCGCGGGCAAATCCTACAACCCCGGCGCAACTCGCGGTGATCAGCGCGCCGTCGAGCTCACTGCCGGGGCGAAATCGCCGCAGAAAAAAGTAGATGGCCGCGACCAGCGCGACCGCGTCGAACGCGGCCGGCACACGAGCGGCCCAGTCGCTGACGCCCAGTGCGCGGAACGACAGCATGGCCTGCCAGTAATACAGCACCGGCTTTTCGAGCCAGGGCTTGCCTTGCAGCGTGGGCGTAACCCAATCCGAGCGCCCGAGCATTTCGCGCGCCACCTGCGCGTAGCGAGGTTCGTCGGCGCCGAGCAGGCCGAAAGCACCCAGTCCGTAGAAGAAAAGGAATCCGCAAAACGCTACCAGCAGCAGCGCGTCGGTGCGGGTTTGCGGATTCGATCTTGCAGTCATTTGTCGAGTTCGTTAGCTGATCGGTGGCTCCGCGCTCAAAATCGGCGCCGCTCGCAGGCGATCGATCATCCGGGACACGGCAACCTCCAACGGCCCGTCGATCGAACAGCCGCTGGCGCATTTGTGGCCCCCGCCGCCGAACTCCTCAGCCACCGCGGAGACATTCACTTCTCCCTTGCTGCGCAGGCTGACGCGATAGCGCCGATCTGGGAGTTCACGAAAAAATATGGCCACTTGCACCTCAGCGATCGAAAGCGCGTAATTCACCAGTCCTTCGCAATCCTCTTCGCGCGCCCCGAAACGCCGCATCTGTTCCTGCGTGACGCAGATCCACGCGAGCGCGCCCTCACGATGCAAGTCAGAGAGCGCGGCTCCCAGCAGTCGAAGCTTGGCAGTCGAATGTCCAAAATAGATGGGTCGCGCACAATGCGCGGGATCGGCCCCAGCCAGCACCAGCTCCCGCGCCACGGTAAAGGTGTGCTCGTTGGTACCCTCGAACATGAAGGATCCGGTGTCGGTCATGAGCGCGGTGTAAAGGCAGGTGGCAATATCGCGATCCACCGGGACGCAGGCGAGCCGCGCCAGCCGGTACACCAGTTCCGCGGTGGCCATCACACTCGAATCGATCCAGTTGATGTGCGCGAAATTGCGCCCGCTGGCATGATGGTCAATGTTGATGAGGAAACATTGGTCAAGCCCCTGGAGCAGCGCCCGCCGCGTGCTGTCGCATTCGAGCAGAATCACCGCATCATTCGCGGGAACCGCATCGGCCTTAATGGCGCGATCGGCAAACGGAAGGTTCTGGTAAATGCGCGGGACGCCGTCGTGCATCACCACGTCGGCAGTTTTACCCATGACGCGCAGAATCTCCCCACAGGCAAGGGCCGAGCCGATGCCGTCTCCGTCAGGCCGCGCGTGCGAGGTAACGACGAACCGTTGACGCGCCCGAATCTCTTGCAGAACCCGCTCGATCATGAGGTGCTCGTAGGTGGCTCGAAGCCAGCGCCAGCAAGTTCTCAGCTTTCAGCTCTCAGCTTTCAGTTCTCAGTTGAAGAACTTTGGCCGTTACTGATAGCTGACAGCTGAGAGCTGAAAGCAGCCCCTACCTCTTCCGTGCCCGTTTCCGCGCCCTCTCAAGAAGCTCGTCGACCCGGCCCTCCAATTGATCGGCGCGATCAATCTGAAAATAAAGTTCCGGAGGCCGTCGCAGATGCAGCCGTTCCGCCAGTTCGTGCCGGACATAATTCTTGGCGGCCGTCAGCCCTTCGAGGGTGCGCTCAGCCTCGGCCTCATCGCCCGCGACGGTGACCATGATGCGAGCCGAACGCGCGTCCTGGGCCATGAGCACGGCGCTGACGCTCGCCAACCCGATCCGAGGATCCGCAAGTTCACCTTCGAGGATGGTTTCAATCTCCTCGCGAATCGCCTCACTCAGCCTTCCGCGATGATATTTCTGCCCACGATGCTCCACGGCACACCTCGAATGGAGGAAAACCTGTCAGGATAGCAGAAAGCTCTGCGTTCGGAGGTTCGGGGAGCATCGGACTTGTCGGTGGGTGCTGCCCAATAAAAGTTGCATCCTGAGCGGAGCGAAGGGCCTGCTGTTTGCCCGCTGCGCCACGAACGTCGCGCCTCAGATGAATTCCACAAACGAATCCGTAACTTCCGCCCCGGCATTATTCGCGATGCGCAAAGCCGCCCGCTCCACGTTCTTCATCAGCCCATCAAGATAATTGCGAGAGTGCGAGACGCTGACCACGCCAATCGTAGCCTGATTCCACAGCAGGCTCGGGTCAAGTTCCGCGACGCCCACGTTGAACGAAGCGCGCAGCCGGTCTTTGAGGCTGCGCGTGACCTGACGCTTGTCTTTAAGCGAGTGCGCCGCTTCAATGCGGAGTTCAATAGTAAGGAAAGCGATCATTGGCCCGTCCCAGCGTAACCTATAATAATTAATATTAATGAACAGGGGCTAATAGAGCCATTCCGCCATTGCATTGATCCAAAATGGTTTAGCCGTAGAGACAGGGCTAGCCCCGTCTCAGGAGTGGCAAGGCCCCAGGCAGGCGCACCCGCTAAAAATCAGCCTCCGGCAAAGATTTCCAGCCTTTTCCCGCTTTTTGTGCTACAGTAGAAATCGCTAAGTTTGACTCACATGCACTTGAAGGTCGGTACCGCCAACCAGCGCCACCCCCTCTACGCAGCGAATCTTCTCAGCACAATTCAATCAAGAAACAAGAATAGGAACATCAATGGCAGAACAAGGAACAGTGAAGTGGTTTAACGACGCCAAGGGCTATGGATTCATTAGCCGTCAAAATGGCGAAGACGTTTTCGTGCATTTCTCCGCTATTCAAGCTGGCGGCTTCAAGAGCCTGCAAGAAGGCCAAACCGTGCAGTTCGACGTGACCAAAGGCCCCAAAGGCTGGCAAGCGGAGAACGTTACCGCTGTCTAGGTAGCGACAACGATCTCTAAGTAAAACCAAAATGCCCGGGATTCGCAAGAATCCCGGGCATTTTCGCGTGTGGAGCGGACACTCCTGTCCGCTGCCGTTGTTCTTGGTCTTGCTTTGCGGAAGCCCTCTGGAGTTCCTCCTTATCCATAATCAGTAAGCTGGAATCCTGGTGACAGTGTTGCTGCTGGAGTTCGCCACCCAGATGTTGGTTCCGTCGAAGGCCACACCGTAGGGATGTGAATAGGACGATCCCACATAATAGAGACCCAATTGCGCGCCGGTGCTGGCCAGCAGCTTGTAGACACTGCCGCTGTTGTTCCCAGTGTTCACCACCCAGATGTTGGTGCCGTCGAAGGCCACATAGGTAGGATAGATTCCCACCGGGTAGGTGCCGACCACCGCGCCCGTGCTCGCCACCAGCTTGGTGACGGTGTAGCTATATTCGTTCGTCACCCAGATGTTGAGTCCATCGAAGGCCACGCCAACCGGAGTGTTTCCCGCGGAGTAGGTGCCAACCACTGCGCCCGTGCTCGCCAGCAGCTCGGTTACAGTGTCGCTAAATTCGTTTGCCACCCAGATGTTGGTTCCGTCGAACGCCACACCTTGGGGATAGGATCCCACGGCGTAAGTGCCGACCACTGCGCCCGTGCTCGCCAGCAGCTCGGTGACGTTGTTGCTGGATTGGTTCGTCACCCAGATGTTGGTTCCGTCGAACGCCACACCTTGGGGATTGGTTCCCACGGCGTACGTTCCGACTACCGCGCCCGTGCTCGCCAGCAGCTTGGTAACGTTGTTGCTGAATTGGTTCGCGACCCAGATGTTGGTTCCGTCGAACGCCACACCCTGGGGATAGGTTCCCACGGCATAGGTTCCGACCACCGCGCCCGTGCTCGCCAGCAGCTTGGTAACGCTGTTGCTAAATTCTTCCGTCACCCAGATGTTAGTCCCGTCGAACGCCACACCGTAGGGATTGTTTCCTGCAGGGTAGGTACTGCTCCACCATTGTAGGAGTGCTACTTGTGCGGCGGTGTTCCCGGCGACTCCTGCCGGTCCCGTGGCTCCCGTGGCGCCCTGCGGCCCAGGCGCACCCGGCAGTCCAGTCGAGCCTTGGGCCCCAGTCACTCCTGTAAGTCCGCTCGGACCTTGTGTCCCCGTCGCCCCCGTCGGTCCCTGTGGACCTGTCGCTCCAGCTGGGCCCTGCGAGCCAGCTGCTCCCGCGACGCCCTGCTGTGCCATAAGTGCCCAATCCGTGGGATTGGTGTCGGGCGTTCCTGCACCCAGATTGGCAACGGTCGTCACGTACGAATATCCGTTGTACGAGGCTACGTCGTTGATGTTGTAGCTGATAGAGTTGCTGAAAGGCCCAGTAAAATTGAAGCCTGTCCCGTTGGTTCCGGCTGTGCCCGGTGCTCCTTGTGCTCCTTGCGCACCCATAAATCCGGCAGGACCTTGTGCCCCAGTCGCACCCATCGCTCCGATCGAACCTTGGAGACCCTGAGCTCCGGCTGGACCCGCCACTCCGACCGCTCCTTGCGGCCCTTGCGGTCCGGCTCCGGTAAACACGATGTCGAGTTCGGCTGGATGGCTCGTCGTTGTGTTTTCTTTGCTGTCGAAGCTGGCGTTTAGCGGACTATTTGCGACCAGCGCAATGCCGTCGTCGGGCTGGGCGCCATTCAGCCACGCCTGCACTGCCGCGGTGACGTTAATGAGGATGTACTGGTTCTTATCCGCCGCGGTGAGCGGCACGCTGGCGGCAATGTTCGGCCCGAGCGCCGGGGCGTGGTCGGCGTCGATTGTCCCCTCCGCCCATGTGCCGTTGACATAGTCCACATTAAAACTTCCCGCCGTGGTCACGGCATTGACGTAGAGCTTCAGTGTGGCCTGGGCGATGTTGGCGCCGGTGTAGCTCTCGGGGATTGACGATAGGTTGAACTGAATGTAAGTGGTCTGCGTGGCGCTCTTGACATCGAGCACGGTTGCGGCGCCGTAGTTCGTGTTCGCATCTGCGGTGTTAGTGTAAGCGTCGCCGGCAGGCGCAATCTGGGCGGATGCGGCAATCGCCGCAAACAACGTCAGAAGTAGTAATGACGAAAATAGACGAGTGCTGTTCGAAGTTCTCATGAACTCCTCTGGACCTCACACTGGATTTTTGAGCGTGGAATTTGGAGACCCGGCTCGACCGAACCATCACTCGGTGCGAGACTCCCCGGCGGGAATGAGGCCAGTCTATGACGGTCGTCCGATCGCGTCTATGGCACCAAAGGGGCGACCAACGGCCCCAAAGGCTGGCGAGCGGACGTTACCGCAGTCTAAGTAGCGCCACTGGATCGTCTTACAACGATCTCTAAGTAAAACTAAGGTGCCCGCAAATGTAGAGCGGACACTCTTGTCCGCTGCCGTTGAAGTCGACTTTGATTTTGACCTTAGATTTTGCCTTGCTGATTTTGATTCTTGTCGAACGAGTCCAGTCAAGGGGTGCGCCACTTCTCGCGCTTTTCGAGAAGTGGGCCGCCGGACAGCCGACACCGGACAGGCCCTCACTTCTGCAATCCTTCTTCGGCGTCGCAGGCTTTGACTTCGTTAGATGCCGCCCGAATCGTCGCCATGCGCTGCCGCTCGGCGCGCTCCAAAATCCGCAGGCCGTCTCGCACGACCTCGCTGGCGTTTTCGTAACGTCCAGTTCTCACCAGGTAGACGATGAAGCTGTTGAGTTCGGTGGTCAAATTTACATTTCGAGTGGGCATAGCGTCCGACCCCTTCCTCGTTTTCACGCTCAGGAGCGATATCAAAGTTGCGATTGGCAAAGATTGGCAAAGCTTGCCAACAGATAAAACTCCCTCCCCCTATTCATTGGAATCATGGAGTTAGGGGGAGAATTCCGGCCAGATCTTTGGATCTAAAGTACTTAGTCGTAAAATATTCCGGAATAAGGACTTACGATCTTAGATTGCGTTCAAGATAGTGTTGGGGCAGTTTTGAGGGCCGTCTTGGCTCACGGTGCACCCCTTCACTGCCCCAATCGGTTCCTATTATCGCGGATGGCGGGTTTGGTGTCTGTGATGGCGATCACGGGGTGTTTGTGATGAAAAAATCAAAGGCCCCGCCCAAGCGAAGCTTGGACGGGCCACCCTCGTGAGTTCAAATGATTGCGTTAGTCCGGCCAACCGCGAAAGATGTGGCGGCGCTCACACCCGCCCCTTGCAAGAAGCCGCAAGGAGCGGGCCACCCTCTTGTTCGGTTAGGGGAGCGGGTGTCGGGATCTCACTTCTTGAAAAGCGCGAGGAGTGGGGCACCCCCGGTTGGTTCGTTGGAAATCAAAAGAAAAATCAAAGGCAAGATCAGAAACAAAATCAAAGGCAAGATCAGAAACAAAATCAAAGGCAAGATCAAAAACAAAATCAAAGGCAAGATCAAAAACAAAATCAAAGGCAAGATCAAAGACAAAACCAAAGGCAAGATCAAAAACAAAATCAAAGGCAGCGGACAGGAGTGTCCGCTCCACACTGAGGGCTGAGAGCTGATGGCTGAGAGCTGCCTCTAGACCGGGGACTTCCCCTTGAATAGCCAGACCAGATCGATGATCAGAATAATCACCACCATCAGCTCCAGCAAAAATGCCCGGCTCTGGTGGAATTGATCGACCATGAAGCGGTAGAGTTCTTCGGCGGTGTGGACTTTCTGGTTGACCAGGTCTTTGTAGTCCGTGACTCCGATCTTGGAGGCGGCTACTTTGTAGAGGCGCGCGGAGAACATGTCGCTCAGGAACTTGATGGCGTTGTCGGCGCGCTCGGTCAGTTCGTCCACATCGAGCAGGACGGTGTGCAGGCGGCTGGCGCGCCGGGCGGTGCGCCAGCGGGCCCAGATGCCGGAGCCGTGGTCCATGAAATCGTAGACGCTGGCGAGTTCGCGAGTCAGCAACTCGTCGTAGTGGCGAAATTCGAGAAGCTGGGAGTTGGCGTATTCGAGCAACTGGATCACGGTCTCAGCCCCGCTCGAAGTGTCGTAGAGAAACGCGCCGTTCCAGCTGATCACCGCCAGGTCGTTCGGATAGTACGAGATCTTGGACTGCATGATTTCCTGCTGCTCGCCGTCGGAGAGCGGAACATTTTCTCCGCGGACGATCTGGGCGATGCGTCCACCCTGGGTCGAGAGCAGTTCGGACGCCGACGGATTGCCCGCGATGTCGCGCACGTGAAAGACGAAATAATCTTCATGCAGCCAGCTGTCGTAGAGCTTGACCAGAGCGGGACGCGCACGATCGATTTTCTGCTTAACGATTTTCTGGGCGAAGCTGGTGAAATCGGTGTCCCAAACCCAGCGGCTGGCGAGCCGGACGAGCGTGTCCCAATCGCCGGAAAAAGGCAGCTCGAAGACCACGCTCAAGACGCCGTAGTCGTAATACTTGATCTTCACGTCGAGCCGTTCGCCGCTTTCAAGGATCAGCGGTTCGACCGGTTCGACCACCGGAGCACGCTCGAAGCGAACGTATCCTGGAGCAGGATGCTTGAAACTGGCCTCCTGCCGGCGCGCTCCAAAGATGTCGCGCAGGGCGTCGAGTTTGATCTCTTCGCAGACGTCAAACTGGATCAGCACCAGCACCGAGCCTTGCAGGGATTTGTTCTGAGTAATGGCTGCAGCGGGAGCGGGCACCGGGGCGAGCAGGGTTGAGTTTGCGGTTTCCATAGGGTTCAGCTTTCTGCTATCAGCCTTCCTGGTCTAGTAATGGGCGCGGCGCGAACTGCGGGTGCGACGAAGGACAAAAGCCGCTACGAGGAGGCCTACTGTCTTGTCTATTGTCCCAGAAAGCGGGCGGGATGGGGAGTTGATTGCTAAGTTGTTTATTATTAATGGCTTGCGGACTGATATCCACCGTAATTGGCTGCTTTTGCGGCATTTCGCGGACAGGAGTGTCCGCGCCACACTTATCTAGCGTCTTCTGGCTAGCGCCAGGAGTAGAGCCGCTCCGGCTGCTATGCCTGCCACAGCCAGGCCGGTTCGCTTCATGGATTTCTCGATCGCGGCCTGGTGCGGGCGCACCCAGGCATCTTCGGGATAATGTTGCGGCGCGGGGTCGAACGTCGGGAAGCCTTCGGGCGTTTCGACGGCTTCGCGGAGCGCCATCTGCAGAACTTCGGCGAGGTGGAGAGCGTGGCGGTCGGTTTCCTGGGCAATCTGCTCGCGGCAACTGAAACCGTCGGCGACAATCAGCCAGTCGGTTGGAGCCTGGCGAACGGCGGGCAGCAGTTCGAGTTCGCCGATCGCTTTTGAGACCTCGTAAGTTTCTTTTTCGAAGCCGAAGGCTCCGGCCATGCCGCAGCATCCGGGAGCAGGCGCGGTAAAGTCGATCCCCATGCGGGACAGGACCGACTCTTCGGCGGTCATCTTCATGATGGCCTTGTGATGGCAATGCCCGTGGACCAGCGCACGGCGCGGCAGCATGGGGAGAGGAAAATGTTTTGCGCGCTGCTCGAGAAATTCACTGAGCAGGAAGACTTGCTTCGACAGAGCTTGCGCGCGTTCATCTTTCGGGAACAAGTTGGTGAGTTCGTCACGGAAGACGGCGGCACAGCTCGGCTCCAGGACGACGATGGGCGTTGCCGCTTCGATTTCGGGGAGAAGCTCGTCCATGATCTGGAGAAGCAGGCGCTTGGCGCGGTCGAGCATGCCGACGTCGTAGAGCGGGCGGCCGCAGCAGAGATGTGCGCGCGGGACAGTGACCTCGAATCCGGCAGCTTCGAGAACTTCGACGGCGGCTTTGGCGGTCGCGGGGAGGAAGTGGTTGTTGAAGGTGTCGGCCCAGAGGAGGACGGAGTTATCGGCGGACCGCGAGCGGGAGCCGAAAGTGCTGTCGAGCTCCGCTCGAGCGGACGGCCGAGGGCGGCCGTCCCTACGTGGGGATTGCCGCTCCCACCACTGTTTGAAGGTTTGCGGGGCGAAGGCTGGGATGCGGCGCTGGGCGGGGATTCTGCCTGCCAGCTTCGCCAGGTCGCGCAGGCCGGGGAGCTGCGTCGTAAGATTCACCAAGCCGGGCGCGTGCGACGCGGCTCTCGCCCACAGGTCAATGTTCGAGAAGGCCAGCGCATTCAGCGGACGGCGGTTGGTTTCATAGTAGTGCGACAGGAATTCTGCTTTGTACGTCGCGACATCGACGCCGACGGGGCAATCGCTTTTGCAGCCTTTGCAGGCGAGGCAAAGGTCGAGCGACTCTTTCACCGCTTCGTTCCGCCAGCCGTCCGTGATCACGTCCCGCTTGGTCATCTCCCAAAGCAGATGAGCGCGTCCGCGAGTCGAGTGCTCCTCGTCGCGGGTGACACGGAAGCTGGGACACATGACTCCGCCGGCGTCGCGCCGGCACTTGCCGACTCCGACGCAGCGCAGCGTCGCCGCGGCCAGGCTGCCGTGGTCGTCGGGAAATTTGAAATGCGTCTCCGGCTGCCACGGATCGTAGCCGGCGCCGAGCCGGAGATTTTCGTCAAGGCGATAGGGCTCGATGAGCTTGCCCGGATTCATCTTCCAATCGGGATCCCATAACGACTTGAACTCGCGGAACGCCTGCATAATTTCAGGCCCAAACATTTTAGGAAGAAGCTCGCCGCGGGCCTGGCCGTCTCCGTGCTCGCCGGAGAGCGAGCCTCCGTAGCGAATCACGAGGTCCGCAGCCTGCTCCATGAACTGGCGGAACAGGCGCACGCCTTCGGCCGATTCGAGATCGTAATCCATGCGGGTGTGGATGCAGGCATGGCCGAAGTGGCCATAGAACGATCCGTTGTAGTGAAAATCCTGCATCAGCTTACGCAGCTCGCGGAGGTAAGCGCCGAGTTTTTCGGGAGCGACGGCGGAATCTTCGAAGCCTTCCCAGCGCAGCGGTTCGCCGGGAACGTGCGAAGTCACGCCGAGGCTGGACTCGCGGACGTCCCAGATGCGCCGCGTCTGGCGCGGGTCGGTGAACAAACGCATGTTGGGCGGGGCGGCGGAGCGTCCGAGCGCTTCCCTCAAATTGTGCGCCTGCGACTCCGCTTCGGCGGTGGTGTTGGCGCCGAACTCTACCATCAGCCAGCCACGGCCTTCGGGCAACAGCGCGAGGCCTTCGAGGTTGACGCCTTTGCGCCGGCTGGCGTTGACCATGATGTCGTCAATACCTTCGAGGCCGATGGGATGGTGCTCCATTATTTGCGGGACATGGTCGGCACAGATGTAAATGTCGGGCCAACCGATGACCAGCAACACACGCGCCGGCGGACTCTCCACCAGGCGGCAGGTCGCTTCGAGAACGGTGACGCAAGTGCCCTCGGAGCCGACGAGCGCCCGCGCGACATTAAAGCCGCTCTCAGGAAGCAGGTGGTTGAGGTTGTATCCGGAAACGCGGCGCGGAATGTTCGGGAACTGGCGGCGCACCTGCTCGCCGTAACGGTCGGCGAGAGACTTGAGTCCGGCATAGATTTCGGCGCGGCGTCCGCCTTCGCGAATGAAGCGGTCGAAATCGTCGGCACTGGTTGCGCCGACATGCAGGCGCTGGCCGCCGTAGGTAAGGACTTCGAGTGCTTCGATGTTGTCGTCGGTTTTGCCGGCCATGATCGAGTGCACGCCGCAGGAGTTGTTGCCAATCATGCCTCCGAGGGTGCAGCGGTCGTGGGTCGCGGGATCGGGCGCGAAGGTGAGGTGGTGCTTCTCGGCTTCGGCGCGAAGCTGATCAAGGACAACGCCGGGCTCGACGCGCGCGATGCGGCGGACGGGGTCCATCTCAAGAATGGACGCCATGTGTTTCGAAAAGTCGAGAATGACGGCGGAGTTGCAACATTGGCCGGCGAGGGACGTGCCTCCGCCGCGCGCGAGCAAGGGAGCGCGGTGGTCGCGGCAGAGAGCCACTGCGGCAAGAACGTCTTCTTTGTCGCGTGGAACGACGACGCCGATCGGGACCTGGCGATAATTGGAGCCGTCGGTGGCGTAGAGAGCCCGACTTCCTGAGTCGAATCGGACCTCACCACGAAGATGGCGGCGGAGCGCGGCTTCAAGCGCGGCGGGGTCGAGTTGTGCGGAATGGGCCGTGGGTGTGGAGATGTCTGGCGGCATGGGTACAGAATATCTTGGAGGATCGTGGCGCTGGGCGCAAGGGCTGAAAATAATTTGGGAGACGCTACACCCGTGGAGCCGGGAGCGTCGTCATACTGAGCGAGGACGAAACCTCGCGAATCGCGAAGGTCCGCCGCAGTCGAAGTACCCCTACTTCCCGAACCAGACGCCTGCGAGCTAGATTCGCCGGCATCCACAGCGAAGTCGGCACGAATGCGAGAGTCGAGAATGGCGTAGGGGTCCTTCGACTCCGCGATGCCATGCGCTGTCGCATGGCATCACTCCGCTCAGGATGACAGGTTACA
>Ga0302326_10020144_pt1 | contig 13741 bp, 9 predicted proteins | sample Palsa_T0_3_FD_202264 | JGI IMG/M metagenome (GOLD analysis project Ga0302326, IMG submission 202264) | Peat permafrost microbial communities from Stordalen Mire near Abisko, Sweden - Palsa_T0_3 | ecosystem: Environmental > Terrestrial > Soil > Palsa > Peat permafrost | place: Sweden: Abisko... | reverse complement strand
TCCGCGAGGATCCCCGCCGGCGCGCCAGCACAAGGATGATCAGCGTCAGCGCGATCGGCACTGTAGCCGGCAGCTCATCGACGAAGAAGAACAGCAGGTCGAAGACAACCGCCAGCAATGCCGCAAGCGCCGCGCCGCGCGTCTGCCACAAGCGCCCCAGTGCAACCGCGAGCAGCGCACCGAGCAGGGCCGCGACGAACAGATCGCCGTAGCCGATCACCGCCGTGCCCAACACGGCGCTCTGCAGCTGTGGCAGGCCGGCCGCCGGGCGTGCAGCATTCAGCGCGTTGTTCGGCTGCTGCAGCAGATCCGAGACGACGAGCGTCGTGTCCGCCACAGCCATCGTCACGATCCCCGCAGCCAGCCAGCGCGGGGGCGTCACCGCCGCCAGCAGCACGCCGAGCGAGACGCAGCTGAGCGCCGACAGCACGAGCGCCGCCGCCTCCCCCGCGAGGCCGCCTCGATCCGCCCAGGCCAAAGCAAACAGCGGCGCCACCAGCAATGCCCGAGCCGGACGTGGCGGGTGGGCGTTCCAGGCAAGCCAGCCGAACGCGAGCGCCGCCAGCATGGGCACCGCGACCAGCGCCAGGTAGGTCAGACCCTGCGCGCTCGCCTGTTCGGATCCGCGCGCGACGAACACGAAGCCGATCACCGACAGCGGCGGGATCACCGCCCAGCGACGCCCGCGCAACCGTCTGAGCGCCCCGAGGCCACCCGTGCCCGGAACCGCCACCAAGGCGCCCTGGACGAGCGAGAGCGCGCCGATCGAGATCCAGAACGGGAGCATCGCCAATCAACATAGGATCTTTTGAATGGCTGAGAAGGACCAAAAGCGATACCGTCGCCGTCGCGCCATCGCCGGCGTGGCGCTGCTGGCGATCCTCGCCTTGCTGATCACCGCGATCGGTTCGCACGGCAGCGCCCATCACGATCACGCCACGTCAGACCCCAGCTCGCATCATGCGCCAGCTCCGCACCTGACTGCAGCTGAACAGCAAGCGCGAACCCACCAGGCAGAAGAAAAGGCGGTCGACTCCGTGCTCGCCTACACGCCCGCGGTGACGAGTGGCGGGAGCAGGGGCCACGAGCTCGCGCTCACCTTCGACGATGGCCCCGGGCCCTACACCCAGCAGCTCGTGGGCGTGCTCAATAAGTACCACGTGCATGCCACGTTCTTCGCGATCGGCGAGGAGGAGCGCTACTTCTCCGCCGGCACCTTGCTCGAGCTGCACTCCGGCGATGTGGTCGGCGACCACACCGAGACACATCCGATGATGGCCTCGCTCTCAGCGCACGAACAGCGCGAAGAGCTCGTCGAACAGATCGCCCGCATCGAACTGCTCGGCGGGCCGCGGCCCCGTCTGTTCCGACCTCCCTACGGCTCGTTCGATGCCACCACGCTCCACCTGCTGCATCAGCTGCACCTGCTGATGGTGTTGTGGTCGACCGACACCAGCGACTACACGCTGCCCGGTGTCCAGGCGATCGTGCAGAGCGCGCTCGCGGGCGCGCATCCTGGAGCGATCATCCTGATGCACGACGCTGGCGGCGATCGGTCGGAGACGATCGCGGCGCTGCCGGCGATCATCCGGGGATTGCGCAAGCGCGGACTCGAACCGGTGACGATTCCGAGGCTGATGCTCGACGATCCGCCACCACATGGCCGGCCGCTGCCCACGAGCCTGGCGGGGGACTGAGCTCAGCGCCTCGGGCTCAATGCCCGAGTTGCACCGTCTTCACAATCAGCAACAGCACCGCCACCACGAGATAGCCGCGCAGCAGCATCATCCCCGCCTTGCGCCCCGGCGACCACACAGGGCGCTCGAGCAGCGCGAGCGGCGGCATCGTCCATGTGTGGCGTTTCTCCTTGGGGATCTCCGCAACCGCGTCGATCCCCTCGCGAGCGGGGGAGCGACGGCTCGAATACAGGGTGTAGATCCCGGCCCCGGCCAGCGTCACCAGCAGCACGATCGTCAGCTCCACAAACAGGTGTGTGACGTTGATCTGGGGGAACATCGTGCTCGCCATCAGGATCAGCGACAGCTCCACTAGCGCGCCCACGATCAGCGCGGCGACGGCGTTCAGCCAGGGCGCGTTCACCCACGGTCCCAACACCTCGCGGTCGTTGCACAGCAGCAGCAGGAACACCGTCGCGCTCGGCAACAGCACCCCGGCCAGCGCCTGTACCGAGGTGGTGATCAGCCCCAGCGGCGCGCCTGGGATCAGCACGATGCCGGCCGCCGCCATCACCATCAGGGTGAAGCTCGCGTAGAAGAGCTTTGCGTCCAGCGGCCCGCGGTTCAGCGAGTGCGAGGCCCCGAACACGTCGCCGAAGGCGTAGGAGGTCGCCAGCGTTACCGCCGCCGCGCCGATCAGCGAGGCGTTCAACAACACGATCGCGAAGATCGTGCCCGCGGCCGAGCCCAGCTGCTGGCCCAGCTGCGTGGCGACCGTGCCCGCATTGACGAACTGGCCGAAGTCCGAAGTGCCGCCGAACGCGAACGCGGTGACGCAGATCAATGCGCCGGCGCCGATCACGACGACGAACGCGCCGATCACCGTGTCCACGCGCTCGTAGTTGATCCAGCGGGGGGTGATGCGCTTGTCGATGATGTTCGACTGCTGGAAGAACAGCTGCCACGGCGCCACCGTCGTGCCGACGATCGCGATGATCAGCAGCACGGCCGTCGAGCTCGCGCCGCCGTGAATGCCTGGAGCAAACGTATGCTGCACCACGTCACCGACCTGCGGGTGTGCCAGGACGAGCAGCGGGATCACCAGGAAGTTGGCAACGACGAACACGTACATGAAGCGCTCCCAGCTGCGAAAGCTGCCAGTGGAGGTGATCGCCACGAGCGCCACCGCCGCGATCGGGACTGCCAGGTACTTGCTCACCCCGAAGTAGCCGAGCGCGAGGCTCACGCCGATGAACTCCGTAACGATCGTGAGGAAATTGAGGATGAACAGATCGCCGACCGAGAACCAGCCCCAGAAGCGGCCGAAGCGCTCGTTGATCAAGCGCGCGTGGCCGACCCCGGTGACGGCGCCCAGGCGGATCACCATCTCCTGGTTGACGATCAGCACAGGGATCAGCAGCAGCAGCACCCACAGGAGGCTCGTGCCGTAGTTCTGCCCCGCCTGCGCGTATGTCGAGACACCGCCCGCGTCGTTGTCGCCGACCATCACGATCAGGCCGGGCCCCATGATCGCGAGTAGTGCCATCGCCCGGGAGCGCCACCCGTGGCGCTCCCCCGAGTCGTGCATCCTGATCGTCCCCAGCGCCCCGCGGATATCGCCTATGTGCGCCTCGTCGAGGACCGGAGGCACACCCTCGGGCCGCGGCGGAGCGTCGGTCAGCGTCGTCGGGTCATCCTCGGCCATCTCAGGTCACCTCCTTTGCTCATTCGGGCTACGTCTCAGGGCTACGCGTCAATCTCGGCGCGCGCCGGTGCGGACGAGGTCCCTGAGCTACGACTAGGCCAGGAGGGACGGGCCCGACGGGCGTGCGACCGACTGGGTACTTCGTGGCTGTTCTCGGTCCATGCCTGTCTACTTTCTAACGCCGCGTCTCGGACGTTCAGCCTACCAATCGCCGATCGGTCGCGGGCTCGCGCATGACGGCACAGAAGCTTGCCCAATCAGTCGCGCACGAGCCCGAATCGCCGCCGCCAACCACTTGGCAGCGTGAGCTCGAGCACGTCGTCGACGGTGACCACGCCGACCACGCGCTCCTGCTCGTCGACGACCGCGAGCATCACCAGGTTGTAGTCGGTCATCGTGCGCGCGACCTCGGGCAGATCGGCGTCGGTATGCACCGATACCGGCTCGTGCTCGGCGAGAGTCGAAAGCGGCGTTTGTGCAGCGGCGCGCAACAGCGTGACCACCGCCACCGACCCCGACAGATTGCCGGCGGCGTCGCTCAGGAAGATCGTGGTGAGAGTTTCCGGTGCGATCTCGCTCGATCGCACCCGCTCGAGCGCGCTCGCCGCCGTCGCGCTCTCCGTGAGGCCGATGAAGTCGGGGCTCATCAGGCCCCCCGCCGTCGATGGGTTGTAGCCCAGCAGTCCTTCGATCTGCAGGCGCTGCGCTGGCGGCAGCAGCGCGAGGATGCGCCCGCGCCGGTCCTGCTCGATCTCCACGATCAAATCGGCCGCGTCGTCGGGAGCCATGCGCGCGATCACTGCCGCCACCTGCCCGTCAGGTCGCTCGCGGATGAACTCCAGCTGGTGATGCTCGTCGAGCTCCTCGAAGACATCCGCCTCCAGCTCGCGATCCTGTCCCACCGCCTCGATCAACTCCTCGCCCTCGTCATGCGAGGCCGCCTCCACCAAGTCAGCGATCTCAGCCGGGTGCAGGTTGGCCAGCTTGCGGTGGGAGAAACGCAGACGCGCGGTCGGCACATGACCGACGAACGGCTCGAGGTCGGTCCAGTCGAGAAACGGCCGATCGGCCACCGTGCTTTTCAGCGGACGCGGCAACAGACGCCGCAGCTGGGCGCGCGTGCTGTGATCGACGCCGACCACCCGCCACCAACCCTCAATGCACTTGAGCTCGATCTCGTGCGCGGTGACGAGGCTCGGCGGGTCGGCCTCGACGTTGACCAGCTTGCGTCCGAGCACGTCCTGGCCCAGCAGCACCTCCCCCACACGGCGCTCGAAGCGGCCGAGGCTCAGCTTCTCACCCGACAACCGCACCGCTCCGGGCTCGAGCGTCGCGATCCTGTCGGCCGGCACGAACAGGTCTCGTCCTCCGATCCTCGCCTTCAGGCCCGTGACCGGTGGGTAGCCGCCATCGGCCAGCCGCACGATCAGATCCTCCACCCGGCCCAACCGCTCTCCCGCTCGATCGAGTAGCGGGCTGCGCAGGATCGTCGATAGGTGCAGCATCGGCTCCGCCAAAGCGCTCATAACGTTACGCCTCGACTCGGACCAGCAGCGCCGCCCCGATCGCTCCGCCGAGATCGCCGAGCGCCGCCACCTTGACGTCCGGGGGACGGTCGTCGGCGAATAGGTGCGGCTGCATCGCCGCGGCGATCCGTTTTGCGTAGGGATCGCCGAGGCGCACGCCGAGCCCGCCGCCGATGATTACGGCAGGGACGTCGAGCAGGTTGACCGCCGAGGCGACGCCGGCGCCAAGCGCTCCGATCGCCCGCTCGATCAGTTCTGTCGCGAGCTTGTCCTCGCGCGCGAGCGCCCGCTCCCAGATGCCGCTCGTCAGGCGCGTGCGCTCGTGCTCCTTCATCAGCTTGAACAGGTCGGTGTGCTTGCCCTTCTCGTCGTGGAGCTTACGTGCGTGTATCTCCATAGCCGCCCGCCCGGCATAGGCCTCAACGCAGCCACGGCGCCCACAGGTGCAGCGCGCGCCGTCCATCTCCACGACCATGTGCCCGATCTCGCCGGCGCCCCCCCGGCCGAGCCAGGGCTTACCGTCGAGGATCAGCCCGGCGCCGACGCCCGTCCCCCAGAAGACACCGATCAGCGAACTGTAGGGCCGCCCGGCGCCCAGCTTGAACTCGGCGTCGGTCGCGACCTGCACGTCGTTGCCGATCTTGACCGCGATCCCGCCCACCCCGAGCTCGCTTTTGAGCGCCTTGGCAAGATCGAATGTGCCTTCCCAGCCGGGCAGGTTGCGGGCGGTGCTCACGTTGCCGGCTTCGATCACACCCGGCGATCCGACGCCGATCCCCTTCAGCGCCGCCACCCCGAGCTTGGCCGCCTTGGTGGCTTCGCGCAGGGTCTCCGCCATCTCCTTCGCTACGTCCTTCGGGCCACCCTCGGTGGGTGTCGGCCGGCGCGCCTGGCCGAGCACCTTGTTCTGCTCGTCGACGACGGCCGCCTGGATCTTCGTGCCGCCGAGGTCGATCCCGCCATACGCCGCCATTGCGGCGGATCATCGCAGACGGTGGTCGGGGCACGCTGGGGAGATCCGTGTTCTGAGACTTCTCAACTCGCGTCTCGATCACCCGCCGGGAGGGATCTTGGAGTCATTGGATAACTCCTAAAGATCCACAGGAATGGGCTTTAGGCAAATTTAGGCCCCCTTGCAGGGTTTCTTCGCCTGCTCTTACGGCTCGACAGGAACATCGGAGAGGAGAAAAATGACCGAACGCACCAGCGCATCCTGGCTCGTCTACGCACTGGGAGCTCTCTGCGCCGGTGCGATCGTCGTCGCCTTCCTCCTCGTCGGACCGGCGTCGGGCAGCCAGGCGAGCGTGACCCGCACCGCCAAAGCCGCCGACGGGGTCGTCCAGTCCACGGTCTCGGGCAGCGGAACGCTTGCGCCGGCGAGCAAAGTCAGCGTCAACTTCGCTCCGAGCGGGACGCTCACCGGGCTTTTCGTGAGCGTCGGCGACCACGTCAAAGGCGGCGAGCTGCTGGCCGAAATCAGCCCGAGCAGCGCCGAATCAAGCCTGCGCTCGGCGGAAATCGCGCTCACGTCCGCCGAAGCCTCCTATCAGGACGCGCTCGAGGGACTCACCCCCGCCGAACAGCGCCAGGCCGAGATCAGCGCCGAACAGTCGCGCGCGTCGGTCTCCTCCGCGAAGCAGTCGCTCAGGCAGGACCGGCAGACGGCCAAATCGGAAGCCGCGTCCGCTGCCGCAACCGTCACGCAGGCCGAAGTCTCGCTGAAGAGCACCGAACAGTCGGTCGCCGTCGAAGCGAAGAGCCAGCAGGACACGCTCAACCAGGATGTGAGCCAGCGCGGCACCGATGAAAAAGTGGTCGTCGAAGCCAGGACTCAGCTCGAAGAAGCGAAGGCTCTGCTCGCCGCCGAAAAGGCCAAGTCGCCTCCCAGCGAACAGAAGATCAGCTCGGCCGAATCGAAGGTCACATCGGCCGAATCGACACTCAAGTCCGCCGAAACGAAGGTGACCCAGGACGGCTATTCGGTCCTGACGGCGCAGAATGCTCAGGCTGCGCAGCTCATCAAGGGCCAGCAGTCGATCGACAGCGTTCGCAACACAGTTACGAACGCGAAGAAAACCAAGGCATCCACCGAGCTCCGCAGCGAACAGACGATCGCGCAGGCTCAGACCAGCCTCGCGAGCCAGGAACTGTCGCTGCAGTCGACGCTGGCCGCCAACGAGGTCAAGGCGGCGCCGCCGAAAACATCGACCGTGATCAGCGCCGAGAACAACGTCAAGAGCGCGCAGCTGACGGTCGAAAAAGCACGCCAGACGCTCTCGGAGACGAAGCTGTACGCACCAACCGAAGGCATCGTCGCGTCGATCAAGAACACGGTCGGCGAAAGCGTCTCGGGGTCGGGCACAGAAGGGTCATCCACGTCCGGTGACAGCAGCAACTCGGGCGGAACCGGCGCCACCGACAGCAGCGGTACCGGGGATACAGGGAGCGCCGCGAGCAGCGGCACCGGGACCAGCGCCACCGGCAGCACCGGCGCAACGAGCAAAGGCAGCGGAGCCAGCGGTAGCGCCGCGGGCAGCGGGACTGGCACCACCGGGACCAGCGGCAGCAGCGGGACCGGGAGCAGCGCCACCGGCGGCGCCGGGAGCAGCGCCACTGGCGGCAGCGGCAGCGCGGGGACCGGCGGCACGACCGGCAGCGAGAGCGGGCACTCCGAAAGCGGCGGTGCGTCGAGCACCAGCGACAGCGATGGAGGCAGCTTCCACGACATCTCCGACACGAGCAGCGACGGCAGCTATAGCGACATCGCCGACACGGGCAGCGGCACAGCCGGTACGAGCAGCACCGGCGCAGCAGCCACCGGCACGAGCAGCGAAAGCAGCTCGAGCTCCTCCAGCAGCTCGTTCATCGAACTGGTCGACGTGCACGGCTACCAGCTGGTGGTGGCGCTGAGCGAGTCCGAAATCTCAAGCGTGCACGTCGGACAGATCGCCACCGTGACCGTCGAAGCGCTCGAAGGCCGCAAGTTCGCGGCTGAAGTGGTGAGCCTGCCGGTCCTCTCGACGACCAGCAGCGGAGTCGTCAGCTACGACGTCACCTTCCAGCTCAACCAGGTCGAAGCCGCGCTGAAGCCGGGCATGAGCGCAACCGCCGAAGTCGTCGTCAAACAGGCCGAAGGCGTGAACGTCCCGACCAGCGCGATCTCCGCTGACTCGGTGACCGTCGAGCACGACGGCAAACAGGAACGCCGGCGTGTCACCACGGGACTCGCCGGGAACACCTCGACGATCATCCTCAGCGGCCTGAAAGCCGAAGAAACGGTCGTCCTGCCAGCGGCGAGCACGACCAGCTCGAGCGCCAGCCTCACCTCCAAACTTGCCGGGCGCATAGGTGCCGGTGGACTTGGCGGCGGGGGCGCAGGCGGGGGCTTCGCCGGTGGCGGGGGCGGGGGCGCCTTCTTCAGGGGCGGCGGATGATGGATCCTCGCCCGTCTCGCTCCCTGCGCTCGCGCCTGCGGGACACGCGCAGCTCGCGCGTCCCTCGCAGCCAGCCGCTGGTGCAACGCGGGGCGACCGCAGCACAAACCGCCGCTGTGCACGCGACCCGTCGCCGACGCGCACCGGTCATCAGCGTGCACGGCGTCAGCAAGACCTACAGCCTCGGCGAGATCGCGGTGCACGCGCTGCGCGGGGTCACGCTCCAGATCGAGCGCGGCGACTTCGTCGCGATCATGGGCAGCTCGGGCAGCGGCAAGAGCACGCTGATGAACATCCTCGGCTGCCTGGATGTACCCACGAGCGGTCGCTATGAGATCGACGGCGTGGACGTCAGCCACATGGACGAGGACGATCTCTCAGACCTGCGCAACCGCAAGATCGGCTTCGTCTTCCAGAGCTTCAACCTCGTCCCCCGCACGAGCGCGCTGGTCAACGTCGAGCTGCCGCTCGCCTACGCCGGCCTGCGCGGTGCGGAGCGCCGCCAGCGTGCCGAGCGTGCGCTGCGCTCGGTCGGGATGGGACACCGCCTCAGTCACGAGCCGGCGGAGCTCTCGGGCGGCCAGCAGCAGCGCGTCGCGGTGGCGCGCGCGATCGTCACCAACCCCTCGCTGATCCTCGCCGACGAGCCGACGGGCAACCTCGACTCGCATTCCACCGAGGAGGTCCTGCGGATCTTCGCGCGTCTGAACGAAGAAGGCCGGACCGTCGTCCTAATCACTCACGAGCCCGACGTCGCCGAACAGACCAAGCGGGTGATTCGCTTGAGCGACGGCGAGGTGGTCGAGGACCGGCGCACGCTCGGTGTGCACGACCCCCCGCCCTCCGCCCATGAGCTGAAGTCCTCCCATCCTCCCGCGACGGTACCGGCTCCCGTCACCGAGACGCGGCGATGATCGCGACCGAGATGCTGCGCATCGCCTGGAGCGGGATCACCGCGAACAAGCTCCGCTCGGGTTTGACGATCCTCGGCATGACGATCGGGGTCGCCTCGGTGATCGTGCTGATCGCGGTCGGCAACGGCTCCTCGAAGGCCGTCCAATCCCAGATCCAGAGCCTCGGCACCAACGTGCTCGTCGTGCAGTCAAGCGGCGGCGGCTTTCGCGGCGGGGCCCGCGCGAGCACCGCGGGAACCGTCTCGCTGACCAAGGCGGACGCCGAATCGCTGCAGAACCCCAGCCTCGCCCCGGATGTAAAGAGCGCCTCCCCCGTGGTGAACGCCACCGACGTAAAACTCGTCTATGGCAACTCGAGCTTCGAACCCTCGTCGTTCATCGGTACCACACCCTCCTATCTGACGGCCCACGCATACAAGCTCGCCGAAGGAACCTCGTTCACCTCCGAAGACGTGAGCAAGCACAGGCGCGTGGCAGTCATCGGCCAGGAAGTCGTGCAGGAACTGTTCGCCGGAGCCAGCGCCGTCGGGCAGAACATGAAAGTCAACGGCTCAAACTACGAAGTGGTCGGCGTCCTCGCCAAAAAGGGATCCAACGGCACCACCAACGAGGACGACGTCGTGATGGCTCCGATCACGACCGTGCAGGCCTCGCTCACCGGCGTCGGGGCGATCGACTCGATCACGGTCCAGGCCAAGTCCGAGTCCTCGCTCGACGCCGCCGAAGGCGAGGTCACTCAGATCATCGAGGAACGCCACAAAATCAAAGACACCACCGAACCGGGCTTCAGCGTGCTCAACCAAGGATCGCTGCTGGAAACGTCCAGCTCCACCTCGAGCGTGTTCACCACGCTGCTCGGCGAGGTCGCCGCGATCTCACTGCTGGTCGGCGGGATCGGCGTGATGAACATCATGCTTGTGTCCGTCACCGAGCGCACGCGCGAGATCGGCATCCGCAAGGCGATCGGCGCCAGGCGCTCGGACATCCTCACCCAGTTCCTCGCCGAGGCGGTCCTCGTCTCCCTCTTCGGCGGCATCACCGGGGTGCTCGTCGGCGTGATCGGCAGCCAGTTCGAAATCGCCGGCGTACATCCGGAAATCGCCACCTACTCGATCTTCCTCGCCTTTGGCGCGGCGGCGCTCTCCGGCCTGTTCTTCGGTACCTACCCGGCCGCTCGCGCCGCCCGCCTCAGACCGATCGAAGCGCTGCGCTTTGAGTAGCGACACACCCCACGAGGAGCCCGCTATGCCCGACGAGGAACCCACCATCGATGACGCCGTCGCCCCCGACATCGCTGTGCAGGCGCAAGAGACCCCGACGTATGAGCCGTTCGAGGAGGACGAGTGGGCCGAGGAGCCGATCGAGGAGCTGCCACGCAGACCGCGTCGGCGGCTGCTCGGGGCGGGCGGGAATCCCATCATTCTCGCCCTGCTCGGCGTGCTCCTGATCGCCTGCGGCTTCATCGGCGGCGTGCTCATAGAGAAGGGCCAGAGCACCTCGAGCTCTTCGGCCGGGGGCGGGACGGCGGGCCTCGCCTCGCGCTTCGCGGCGTTGCGCGGAGGGGCCTCCTCCGGCGCAGGCTCCAGCACGACGGGCAGCTCCGGTGGGAGCTCAACCGGGGGAGCCTTTGGTGGATCCTCGAGCTCCGGCACCAGCTTCACCCGGCCGACCGCCGGTACGGTCGCCTACCTGGCGGGGAGCACGCTGTACGTGACCAACTCCGAAGGCAACACCGTCAGGGTCACGACCTCGGCGGGCACGAGCGTGACCAAGACGGTGAAATCGACCGTCAAAGGCGTCCACCCCGGTGAAACGGTGACCGTGACCGGCGCCACCGGCGCCAAGGGAACGGTCAGCGCCGAATCGATCAGCGTCGGCTCATCCGGCGGCGGTCTCGCATCGCTATTCGGGGGCGCGAGCGGTGGTGCGAGCAAAGGCAGCAGCGGTGGCAGCAGCGGCGAACCCGCACTCTTCGGCAAAGGCGGGTAGTGCTCGGCGCACTTCAGCGCGCTTAAGGCGGCGGTTAAGACAGCGTGGTTAACCTTGCCCATCGGTCCTCTACCCAGCCGAGCCGGACCCAACCCGACACCTGATCATCGACAAAGGAGCTTCATGCCTCACCTCAACAGCAACAGACGCAAACCCGCGGCGGTAGCCATACTGGTCATCCTGCTCGCCTGTCTCGGCCTGTCGGCTTGCGGCGGTTCCTCGAAAAGCTCGTCCACGAGCGCCAGCGTGGCGGCGGCGACCACGCCCGGCGCCACGGGCGCCAAAGGACCGGACGCCGGCCGCTTTGCGGCGGTGCGCGAATGCCTACAGAAGAACGGCGTGACGCTGCCCGCTTTCAAACCTGGCCAGCACGGACAGCCGCAGGCACGTGGCCCGTTCGGCGGCGCCACCGGACGCCAGCTGCCAAAAGGCGTGAACAAGGCCAAGTATGAAGCCGCCGTCAAGAAGTGTGGCGGCGGCAATTTCGCCAGTCGCGGCGGCACCCGCTTCAAAAGCCCCGCCTTCAAAACGGCGCTCGCGAAGTTCGCAACCTGCATGCGCGAAAACGGCGTCAACGTACCAGCCCCGAACACCTCGGGTAGCGGCCCTGTGTTCGACACCAAAGGCATCGACACGAGCAGCGCCCAGTTCAAAGCGGCCGAGGCCAAGTGCCAGAGCGACCTGAGCGGGGCGTTCCGGCGTGGGCCAAGCGCCGGTGGAGCGGGCGGCAATGGAGCTGCCCCCGGAGCAGCACCCCCCAGCAGCGGTGAAGCCCCCGGCGGCGCCGCCGGTCCCCCGGCTGGGTAACGCTGCTGAGCTATCCGTTCGAGCTACCCGCCGGAGGAGGCGGGTTTGCTCAAACCCAGGCCGTGGTTGCTCGGCGCGGCCTGGGGGTCGCGGATCGCCGCGGAGGTCGGCTTGGCGGCCACCTTCGGCGCCGGTATTGCACCGATCCGTGCGAGCAGTTCGTTCCACTGGGTCAAGCTCAAGTTGGCGCTCGCGACGAACGGCGAAGGCGCCGTCTTGCCGGCGTTCGCGGAGTGCGCCTTGGCGGCCTTAGCGGGGGCCAGCCCAAGGGCCGCGGCCGATGGCTGGAAATCGATCTGAACCGCATTTGCATGCGCTCGCGTGGCGAGCGTGTTCGCGGCGCCGGGGTACTTCATCAGGCTGGTGATCTGGTTGGGCACATATTCGCCCTGCAGGGTGAGCAGCGTCCGGATCGTGCTGTCGGTGATCGACCCGGAGCCCTCGTGCCCGGCGATCGGGATGCCGTTGACCGCGGAGATGTCGACCGCGCCGCCGGTGTCGCCATCGCTGTCGGAGGCGTGCCCGGCCGCTGTGGCCAGACTGGGTCCGCGATGCAGTGCCTGCACGGTCGGCTTCAGGCCGCTGCGCGAGAGGAATGCGAGCACCGCCAGCACGCGCCTGTCGATCACCCCCGTTGCGACCTCGTGGCGGGCACGGGCGTCGAGGGTGATGCCCGGATCGGAGAGCACCGCGAGCTCGAGCTGGCTCTTGGAGAGCAGGAACACGTCGCTCGTGGTGGCCCCGAGCAGGTCGGTCTGCCCCTTGGCCCCCTGCGGGTGCAGCGCCGCATCGAGCTCTCTCCAGTTCGCGAGTACCGGCCGGGGATCGATTGCACCGGTGTCGCCCGCGGGCTGGACCGCGAAGCGCAGATGACCGTCCTTCGCCGCGTGTGGCACGAACACGTGACCGAGCACCGTGCCCTCGGCGACGAGCGATCCACGCCGCAGCGGCTCACCGTGCCCGGAGCCCCTGGCCGGCGTTGAGGTGGTGACGCGGGCGGCGGCGGCAAGCGCGTCCGGATTGCCGGGGTTGGCGAACAGCCGCACCTTGCCCGTGGCCGCCGGCACCGATTCGGCCGAGCCCGCCGGAACCGAGTTCTGCGACGACGTGGTCTGAGCGCGCGACTGCTTCACCCGCAAGGTGAGGGGCGAGTCACCACCGGTGCCGGCAGACGCCGCGAGCTTGGCCGATGCGATCAGCGCCGCGGATGGCACCTTTGCCAGGCGGTAGCTCGGCGCGATGCTGCCCAGCCCCGCGTAGGTGAACACGTCGCCGTAGATGTCGCGCAAGATCACGTACTTGCCGAGCCTGTGGGAGCTTCCGAGTCCAATGATGCGACCGTCCTGCACCGCTACCACGGAGGCGTTCGGCGCGCTCATCAGTTCTACAAACTGCGGAGCCGCATCCGCCTCTTCCGCCTCTTTGGAGGTCCCTGCCGCCGCCACCGCGGGTGACGGAGCGGGCACCGAGCCCGGCACCGAGCCAGCGGCTGCCGTTGAGCCGCTCTCCTCGGCCGACCCTGCCGCCGCGCTCGCATCGCTCGAGCCGGTCTTCGCCTTGGAAGCGACGGCCTTAGCGTTTGCGGTCGCGCTCGACGGCGACGCAGGCGCGGGGAGCAGGGCGCCCCACGACACCTGCTTGCCGGTCACGGGCAGGCGGGCGTCAACCAGCCCCGTCAGCGTCGCGATCA
>Ga0302326_10020143_pt1 | contig 13742 bp, 9 predicted proteins | sample Palsa_T0_3_FD_202264 | JGI IMG/M metagenome (GOLD analysis project Ga0302326, IMG submission 202264) | Peat permafrost microbial communities from Stordalen Mire near Abisko, Sweden - Palsa_T0_3 | ecosystem: Environmental > Terrestrial > Soil > Palsa > Peat permafrost | place: Sweden: Abisko... | reverse complement strand
GCTACGCTTGGAACACCCTCATCAATCAGCCTTGGAAAATCATGACCGTCGCACGCCGCGACTGGGCCGTCGTCGGTCAGTCAATTTGAGCATTGGTATAACTGTGCGCGCGCTGCCGCTTCCAACAAAAGGGCAGAAAACGCATTGGGACGACACGCTGGAAAACTTCGGCTGTCGCGTTTCGCAAGGCGGTACCAAAAGCTTTGTTGTTCAGTACGGACCGCAGCGGCAGTTCATCACGATCGGCCGCTATCCAATCATCGCGCTCGCTACGGCACGAGAGGAAGCAAAACGCGTCCTTGCGGAAATGACGCTCGGCAAGTTTCGGCCGCGAACCATTCGCTGGGACGAAGCGCTTGAGCAATACCTGGATGCTTGCCGTGAGAAGAACCGACCTCGCACCGTCTACGCATACAAGCGGCTTCTCAATCGGCACTTCGCGTTCAAACGGCAGCAGCTACCGGAGATCAAGTCGGAAGACATCGAGCGGAAGCTTGGCAACATCAAAGCGCCAGCGGAACGCAATCATGCGCTTGTCGCGGTCAAGGCATTCTTCAGTTGGTGCCAGAAGCCGCCGAGGCGCTACGTCCCCCACAATCCGTGCGAGGGCATGGCGCCGACCAAGCGCAAGAGGCGCAAGCGTATCCTCAGCGATGCTGAGCTTGGCGCCGTGTATTCGGCCGCGATCGAGGGGATGGATACGTACTCATCCATCGTGGCGCTGCTCATCTTAATGGGCCAGCGCCGCATCGAGGTCGCTTCCCTTCAAACGAATTGGTGCAATCAAGCGGAGCGGCTGATCACCCTCCCCGACACAATTACAAAAAACAAGCCAGAGCACACGTTCCCGTATCCGCCCCTAACGGGGCGGGTAGCTTTCCTCCGGTATCGGTCTGTTCCAAGAAGAAATGCGCGGAACATACAAAGTGCTCGCTCAAGAAAGCGGGAACGGATTGGGTCATTGTCATGCCTCATACGCTTGACTCCTGGCCCCTAATGTTCATGGTTTGTTCCCATGAGTAAAGAGCCCTCAGACCAAGACGGCCAGCTCTATACGCTCGGCCGGTTGGAGCGTTTGCGCACCCAAACTGGCCTTGCGGGCGCGGCGTTTTCTGACATGCATTCGCGCGTCGATAAGTTGCTGCGGGAGATCAGCAACCCCAACCTCCACGACATCGCCAACATGAGTTACCGGGTGGAATTGTGGGACAAGTACGCCCTGCACATCCGTTGGACCGTCGCTGCCGTTGGACACATATATATAGCGCAGGCTGCGTTCGATCGGGCCGTAAAGGAATGGCCGGATCAGCGGGTTACGCTTCGCCAAGGAATCCGCGTCATCCAAGACCACGATCCGGCGCTTGGAAAATCCCGCTAAATGGCTTACTTCATGTCCGCGCCTTACACCGACTGCGGCAGAGGCTATTTAGAGGCTAAGAACTTTCAGCGAACGAAAAAAGCCTCGGAAGTCAACGCATTGGGGAATAGTTCAACGGTAGAACTGCGGACTCTGACTCCGTCAATCTAGGTTCGAATCCTAGTTCCCCAGCCAGCACAAGTGCTTATATTTTAGGTGTTACTCGCTGCTTTCGCCCCTCCGAAAGATCGGAAATTTGGGAACGGACAGCGCACATCGGACGCACAGAAGTCGGCACATCCGGTTCATCCCGTCAAAACGACAGAAGTTTGTGCTAAGGCAGACGGTATCGCACCTGATAGAGGGTCGTGCCAATGCCTATAGCCGGCACAAAAGCTGGCACAGCGCATCGACCAAGACTTAGGAGAGCCCAGATCGACTGAGTCGCTGGCGATCAGAAAGGCTGCAGCAATGCACGACGGTGCACGTTGAACACGGTCAGGAAACAATCAAAGACTAACGTCCGCTATTTGGGCGAATAGCGGTGGCGTAGGCACGCGGTCGACCACGACATGAGGGTATAATCTTCGGAATTCCTCCGGCCTCATCCGACCTCTCCCGAGCCCACGCGAGTTCTGGCTCTATTTGAGCGTATCCGTCGATATATAGACCTGCCTCCTACGCTGCGCCCGTGGAGGGTGTGTGACAATTCAGAAAATTCAACGGGTTATGACTTCCAACCCGGTGAATATTTCCCATTGAATTGCAACAGCTATCAGTCAGATTTCCCAACCCCGCCACACCATTCCCCCATGAAGTTCTCGGTGCTCACTCCAGACCGATGAGTACCCTGCGACTTTCATGGAGAGTCCGCTTTACCCCCAATCGCGACCAAAAAATGCGCGTCGCTTGAAATGACGCGAAGGGCCAAAAAGCGACATAGCCCGTCTATTCGACCGCCTCGTCACCTGTTGACGGACGATGGTGCTGACGCCTCAATACGGACAATTCTCAAATTGATAAGCGAGCAAGGACTCTTATGATGCGACGAGGGGGGCACCAAGTCAGACGATCGATTAACTGGGGCAGCACCCGCAGCTATGGTTCAATTCTTCTGCCATGCAACTCCGCCATCTGCGCTATTTCGTAAAGATCGTTGAGGCGGGCAGCTTCTCTGCGAGTCTTTTGACTATCTCAAGCGGGAGAATCCTAAGCGCACCACGGCGCAGGATCGCACCCTTCAGGACCGCACGTTCTACGGCAAGGAAAAGAAGTCGCTCGCATACGTGATCGCGATCATGAATCATGGGCGAACATCAGCGATGTCCTGGCCTCATGCGTTCGCGGGGCAAGCAGTTTGAAACGCTCACGTAGTTCGGTGCTCATAAAAACTCCCAGAATCTAGCCCTCGATCTGCGCCATGCGACTTTTGAGCGGTGTGAGCGAATGAACAAATGTCCGACGAAAATTCGTCGAGATAGTCGCGATGGATTGCCGATAATCGGCCGGCGCGGCAGCTATCCCTCCAATAACGGACTCGAATTCGAATGATCGGCCTGTCCGGCGCCTGATCGATCCATCCTGCCTGGTCAACCACCTGTTGCCGCCGCATCGTTGCGACCCTGCAGTCGGCCCAAAGCCTCGTTGTGGCGTCGACCGAGCCCGCCGCACAGGGCGAGCCAGAACGCCGTCACCGGGATTGCAACCGCCGAGATCACCGCCAGTCCGAGTCCGGCGCCGCTCAGCAGCGCAGCGAAGCACGATCCGCCCGCAGCGTCGCCACTACGCTGCACCAGCGTGTCGACCACGTTTTGCGCCTTGTATTTCTCGTCCAGACTCACGGTCGAGAACAGAATGTGACGCGCTGGATTTGTAATGCCGAAGCCGAAGCCGCGGCTCACGACCTGGGCGATGGCGATCGCCGCCAAGGTCGGCGCGAACGCCAGTCCCATGAAACAGCCGATCGTGATGATCGGCAACACGGCCATGGCAAAGCCGACGCCAAGATGACGAATGATCTTCTCGGTCACCAAAACTTGCAAAAGCACGGTGAGCAGGCTCGTCGCGAGATCGAGCCGCGCCAACAGCTGCACGCGCGCATCCGAGTTAGCGATGGTCTGCCCCACGATGGTCTGCTGCTCGAGATAAAGAATTGTGCTCAGGATGTCGCCGAGGAAGACCCAGATCGCGATCATCCGGAGGTGGCGCGACTTGCATACCCTAATGAGACCGGAGAATGCACTCTCGCCGACGCGCTGGCCGGACGGCGCGCTCGCCGGCATGCCGCCCGCTATTCGATTGATGAGCAGAACACAAAACAGCGCTGCCAACAGAAACGCGAACGAGATCAGCAGCAGATCGGGGATGCCCACATATCGAACGAGAGCTTGCGTGATCAGCGGGCCGACCAGCGCACCCAGCGTGCCGCCAGCGGCGATAAATCCGAAGAGCCTGTTTGCCCGATCCGGAGAGAATACATCAACCATGTAGCTCCAGAAGATCGAAACGACGAACAGATTGAACACGCTCACCCAAACGAAGAAGACAGGCGCGATCGCCATTTGATCGATCGAAGACCGCAGCAGAAAATAGAAAGCCAGGATTTGCACGCCGAAGCAGCCGTAGGCGATTGGGACGATGCGTCCCTTCGGAAAACGTGAAACGACCCAGCCGTACAATGGCACGGCGGCGAGCATCACCGCAAATATGTATCCGAACAGATAGGGTAGCCGCGCCGTGCCGAACTCGATGCCCATGTTGTCGCGGATCGGCCGGATGACGAAGTAGCCGCACAGCAGCAGGAAAAAATATGCAAACGCCAGGAACGCCAACAAAATTTCATCGCTTTTGATGCCGAGGATCGATTCCAGCCGTGCCGGGGTCGGCCCGGCCAACACGCCTCCGTCGGTTCGTTCCGCTGGCATGGCTCTTGTTCGCCTAGTGGCTTTCAAGCTATCCGTGATGCGTCACAGGTTGATAACAGAAGCTGGCTCCTATTTCAGCGCCAATCTGGCGGAATTGAAAATCGGAGGATGCGATGAGCGTTTCGGTCGGGGCCGATTTGGCCGAAGCATACGGCATCGAAACCCACCACGAGCGGATGCCGAACGGCGAGCTCCGGTTCCGGATGTACGGACGGGATGGCAACGGCTATGTGCGTACCATCAGCGGCCCGGTCGGCGCATGGCAAAATAGCCATTACCATCATCAGATCAGGGAGACTTTTATCGTCGAAACCGGCTGGATGGTGTTGGCGGAATGGCACCCGGAAGGACATGGCGTAGCATTGAAACGGCTCAACCCCGGCGGCATCGTGACGACTGAGCCGTTGCGACAGCATAACGTCTATCTCCCGGCGGACACTCTTATTCACGTCATCAAACATGGCTCGGCGATGGGAGAGGCCGACTGGATCGCGGCACCGGAGCTCGATGCGGCGACAAAATGTCTGTCGGAAGCGCAAATCCTCGAGCGGACCAAGCCGGATACATGAAGAAGCCGGATCGATGCGACAGGCTTGTGCGATGACTGTCTTTGCGGGAGGCCCTCCGCCTCAACGACCGCCGCAGCCAGGATTTCGGTAGACCGGCATGTCGCGAATTTTTATCAGTCATTCCAGCAAGAACGATGCCCAAGCGATTGCCCTGAAACAGTGGCTCGTGTCGATCCATTGGAGTAAGGCTAAAGATATCTTTCTCGACCTCGATGCCGAGTCGGGCATCTCGCCCGGCGAGCGATGGAAAAAGGCGCTGGACGAAGCGGCCAACCGCTGCGAGGCTGTGCTGTTTCTGTTGTCGCGTCCGTGGCTGAAGTCCAAATACTGTCTCGACGAGTTCCATCAGGCGAGCAAGCTCAATAAGCGATTGTTCCCGCTGCTACTCGAACCGCTGCCCGTCGAAGTCCTGCCGGCCGGCATCACCGCGCATTGGCAGCTCGGCAATTTGGCTCCCGGCCGCGGCAAGCGCCAGCAGTTCATTGCCAGCCATCCACGCTTGCCCCGTGACGTGAAGGTCCATTTTCCTGTGTTTGGCCTCACGGCGCTGCAACGGGGCCTGGAGAAAGCCGGCATAAGCCCCGGCAGTTTCAAGTTGCAAATCTATCCGACCGAACCGCGGACCTGGCGAATGCCGTACCGCGGATTGGAGGCCTTGGAAGAGGAGGACGCGGCGGTCTTCTTTGGGCGAGATGCCGATCTTGTCCGGTGCATCGACAAGCTGCGCGGCATTCGAGAATACGGATCGTCCCGGCTCGTAGTAATCTTGGGTGCTTCCGGCGCGGGCAAATCGTCTTTCCTGCGCGCGGGCGCTTTGCCTAGGCTCAAACGCGACGATTCCAGCTGGCTGCCACTCAAGCCGATCCGGGTGGCGCGCGGCGGTGCAATTGACGGCGCCGAAGGTCTCCTCCACGCGCTTGTGGAAGCGCATCAGCGTATCGGCTTGAAAGCGAACCGTGCTCTATTGAAGCGCCAGCTCGCCAGCCCGAAAAGCTTCGTCCGGCTGCTCAAAGAATTGCGCACAGCGGCGGCGAAACGCGCGCAAACCAAAGTGCTTCCGCTGCCAATCTTGGCCATCGACCAAGCCGAGGAGCTTTTTCTGACCGAGGGCGGGCGGGAGGCCGAGCACCTCTTGACGCTGGCGCGGGCCGGGATGGAAGCTGACGCCCTCTTAGTGCTCGCGACGGTACGCACCGATACCTACAGCAAATTGCAGGATGCTCAGGCGCTCGCCGGCTTGCAGCAGGAAACGTTCAGTTTGGGATCGGTACAGCAGGCCGAGATCGGCCGGATTATTCGTGAACCGGCGCAGCGTTATCGCGATGAGATAGGGCCTTCGGTTCCGACCTTCGATCATGCGGTGGTCGAAAAACTCCAGGACGAGATTCTCGGCGAAACCGACGCGCTGCCGTTGCTCGGCTTTGCGCTGCAACGGCTGATGCGGGCCAATCGTGGCGGCGGCACGATCGGTCTTATAGATCTCGAAAAAACCGGCGGCGTGACCAAGGCCATTGAAACGGCAGCCGAGGATGCCATGCGCGAAACTGGGCTTGACGAAGACGTCGTTGCCCGACGCCAGGCTCTGCGCGCCGTATTTGTGCCACGACTTGCGCGCGTCGATGCCGTCAGCAAGACCGTGCAACGTCGGGTCGTCACCAGGGCCGAAGCATCGCCGGAGCTTCAGCCGTTGATCACCGCTTTCGTCAACAAGCGTCTGCTTGTCACCAAAGGCGAAGGCCAAAGCGTCACGATCGAGGTCGCCCACGAAGCCCTGTTGCGGCGCTGGCCGAGTCTCACGGCCCTCTTGGAAGAGGACCGTGAGGCGCTTTTGCTGCTGGACGGCGTCTTGCGCGCCGCCCGAGAATGGCTTTCGGCAGCCGAACAATCCAAGGTCGAATTGCTAGTCCATTTCGGCACGCGACTTGGCGACGCCAAACAGCTTGCCACTCGCAGCCCGGACTGGGCGCGCGAACTTTCCGCTGCGAGCGATTATCTGTCCGCCTGCACCGAGCGCGACGCATCGGAGGAAGCCCAGCGAGAAGCCAGCGAAAGACGCATTCTGGTCGGCAAACAGCGGCAATTCGCTTCGGCGGCCGAAAAGATGTGCGCCGATCGACGCAATGACGCCGCCATGCGCATCGCGTTGGCGGGAGAAATCGATCGTGATTCGATCACGAGGGGGGTCGTGGCAGATCCCGTCAGATATGCCCGGCTTGCCCGCGCCGCCCACGACAGCCGTTTGCTCCGTATTCTTGCCGGGATTCCGAATGCAGTCACCTGCGTCGCATTCAGCCAAGACGACACATGGCTGGCGGCCGCCTCGCATGATGGCAATGCAAGGATTTTCGATTGCCAGACCGGCGAGCTGATCACCACCGTTGGTTCACACGACGGCTGGATCAACAGTCTGGCGTTCTCACGCGACGGCAGCCGCCTGCTAACGGGCGGGCAAGACAAGACGATTCGATTCTGGGGCTTGTCGGCGGGCGCCGAAGTCCACAGGATCGATAAAGTCAGCGATGAGGTCCGCTGCGTTGCGGCTAGTCGCGAGTACTTCGCAGCCGGATGCTCAGACGGTTCGATTTCGTTCTGGGATGCCGAGACCTATACCGCGAAACCCGCATTGCATGGCCACGCCGATGCGGTGCAGGGTCTCGCATTCGACCGCGATGGAATGCGCCTTGTCAGCGGCGGAAAGGATGGGACCGTCCAGGTTTGGAATTTGGCCGGCCAAAAATCAGTCTGGAAACATAAGCTTCATGCTGCGGAGGTGTACGGTGTGGCCTTCAGTCCCGACAGTTCGACTGTGGCCAGCGTCGGCTACGATCATAATGCGCGGCTCACCGATGCCGCCACCGGCAAGGAAATCCGGGTGCTCTCAGGCCACAGTGCGCCGCTTCGATCCGTCGCCTTCAGTCCTGACGGGACGCGTCTTGCCACCACTGCCGGCGACGGCACCGCTCGGGTCTGGAGATTGGAGACGGGACGCGAAGTATTGCGGCTCGCCGGCCATACCGGATGGGTTCATAGCGTCGCTATCAGCCATGACGGGAGGCAGGTTGCCACCGGAGGCTTCGATAAAACCGTCCGGCTGTGGGACTCCAATGTCACCAAGGAGATCGTTCAGTTATCCGGCAAGAACGGCGACCATCACAGCATTGCGGTGGGTCCCGAAGGCAGTCGCATTGCCGTGGGAGGTGTCGGACCGATCCGCGTCTACGATCTCGAATCGGCGACGGAAAAGCTTTGTCTTGCGGAAAACAGCGCAGGTGCCCCCAAGCTCGTATTCAGCCCGGACGGATCTAGTATTCTCGCGGCGGGCAGCGACGGAATGGCGCGGATCTGGAACGCGACCGACGGCAAGGAGATGCTGCGCCTTGACGGTCATGGCGCCAAAATTCTCGCTGCCGCCTTCAAGCCGTGTGGCTCTGAAGTAGCGACGGTCGGTCAGGAAGGCACCGTGCGCGTGTGGAATGCCCGGACTGGTGCCCCGATCCGGGGCTATCCGCCGCACAATGAGGAACTGCTTGACGTCACGTTCAGTCATGACGGCCATCGGCTTGCGACGGCGGGCCGGACCGGGACGGTGCGTATTTTTCAAACTGCCGACGCAACGGAGCTGCGCACAATCCAGGCTCACGCCAAGCCTGTCTTTAAGGTCGTCTTCGGTGCGGACGGCAAAAAGATTGCCACCGCGGGTGAAGAGTGGAATGCCCGCCTGTGGGACGTCGAGTCCGGCAGCAAGCTCGCTGAGGCGAACCACGGCGATCAAGTCTATGATATCTGTTTCAGCAGTGACGGCTTGCGACTCGCGACTGCTTCGCGCGATCGCTATACCCGGCTGTGGGACGCCAGCAATTTCGCCGAGATCGCTGCGTTCATCTCTCCGGAACACGTCCACGCCGTGGCCTTTCATCCACGCGCGCTGTTCGTCGCGGCCGCCGGAAAAAAGGGTCTGATCCATGTTTGGGATTCGGTGTTCCTGGCTGCCTTAACGGGCAAGCATCTTGCCCGCGCCATAGCCAATCATCGTCTCCACGGCGCTGAGCGTCTCACCGACGACGAAGTCGCCGAGCTTGAGAAGTTCACCGAGCCAGTGGCGGATGACGCGCGCAATGTTGCCGACTTGGTTTTGAATCTGCCCGGCGCGGCCCCCGCCGAGGACGACCAGCAGATCGAGAAGCTCATCGCCATCTGGCGACAACATCGCGAAAGCGCTTTCGCGCTTGAGAACCCGATCAGGAATTGAGGCGCGGCGTGGCTATCCGGAAAGAACCCGATACTCCCGCGATCGGCAACGCCGAGTCTGCGCGGCTTGCCGATCTTCTTGAGCAGGTCGGCGTCGCCGTCCGCAGCCATGTTCTCAAGCATCGCGATGTTGCTGGCGATTCCGAAGATCTTGGATGGATGGCAGGCGATACGGTTTTTGCAATCGACCGCAAAGTCGAACCCGGGATCGTAGCGGCGTTGCGTGAATGGCCGTTGCAGCACGGTCCCCTGTTGGTGGTGGCCGAAGGCTTTGGCGAGGACGGAACGTTCCTGATCGGAGACGAGGCCCAGCGTCCGCGTTTACGTCTTCTGATCGATCCGATCGATGGAACGCGCGCCCTGATGTACGATAAGCGATCGGCATGGTTTCTAGCCGCCATTGCCCCGGACCAGGGCGACAATACACGGCTGTCCGACGCCGTGGCATCAGTGATGGTGGAGTTGCCGACCAGCAAGCAAGGCCAATCGGATTCCTTTGCCTGCGCTGTCGGCGCTTCGCCCCGTGGTCGCAGGACCCGGTTGGACACCGGCGAATCATACGACTTGCCGTTCTCGCCAAGTTCCGCGACGACTCTTAAAAATGGCTTCGCCCAGGTGTCGAATTTCTTCCCGGGTACCAAAGAACTGGCGTCACAATTGATGGAACAAATTGCGGCAAAAACAATCGGCGCAATCGAACCCGGACAAGCCGCCATATTCGACGACCAGTACATCAGCACCGGCGGGCAGATGGTCGAGCTGATGTGTGGCCGGGACCGCTTTTGCTGCGATCTGCGGCCACTGTTTTACGACATCATGGAGAAACGTTTGGACCACCCCGTGCCGCACGGTCTGGCGTGTCATCCTTACGACATCGCGGGTCTGCCCGTGGCGAAGGCCGCCGGTGTCATCTTGACGGATGCATACGGCGGAGTCTTGGACGCGACGTTCGACACGTCGACGCCCATCCACTGGTGCGGCTATGCCAACGAGAATCTTCGACGTCAGATCGCGCCGATCATCCGCGATTGGCTTGCCGGCCGCATGGGCGACATCGCCGGCTGAACCGACGGTCTGCGCTCGCTTGATGCTTCACGAAGCTCATCGCGGGGCAAAACCGTTCCGCTTGAACGCCAGGGCTGTTTTCAAAATGGTGTCCAAATCGGAATAGGCCGGTGCAAGGCCAAGCAATGCCAGCGCGTGACTTGGGTCCGCGACCAGCGTCGGCGGATCGCCCGGACGACGAGAACTCTCGCGCACCAGTATCGGATGGCCGACGATGCGCTCGGCGCCGGCGATCACCTCGCGCACCGAATAGCCCCGCCCGGTGCCCAAATTGAGCGTCATGCTCGGCCCGCCTTGCAACAAATACTCCAACGCCTTCACGTGCGCGTCCGCTAGGTCCTTGACGTGGATATAGTCTCTGATCGCCGTGCCGTCGGCGGTCGGATAATCGGTGCCAAGCACATTGACGTGCGGGCGCCGGCCGAGCGCGGCGTCGAGGACAAGTGGAATGAGGTGAGTTTCCGGCGAATGGTCCTCGCCGATGAGCCCCCCCGGATCAGCGCCGGCGGCATTGAAATAGCGCAGAGCCGCGAACGTCAATTGATAGGCGCGGCTGCACCAATGCAGCATGCGTTCCACGATGAGCTTGCTTTGGCCGTACGGATTAATGGGCCGTTCGTCGCTCCCGACGGGAATCGGGGTCTGCTGTGGGATGCCGTAAACTGCGCACGTCGACGAGAACACAAGATGGCGCACGTGATGCCTGTGCATTGCCTCTAGCAATGCCAAGCTGCTGCCGACATTGTTGCGGAAATAGAGCAGAGGCTGCTCGACGGATTCGGCGACCAGGGCAAACGCAGCAAAATGCATGATCGCGGCGACATCGAAACGCTCGATGGCGCCACGCAGCTGTTCACCGTCGGCGACATTCGCCTCCACCAACGGGCCCCAGCGTACCGCCTCCCGGTGTCCTTCGGAGAGATCGTCGTAGGCGATCGGCAGATATCCGGCCTCGGCAAGTGCCTTGCAGGCGTGACTGCCGATATAACCCGCGCCGCCCGTAACCAGAATCGATTTCGGCATTTTGCCGGCAGCCTTCACTCAAGGATTTCTGGCCATACGACCCACCCGATAGCAATAGTCTCTTATTTCATCGACGGTGCATGTCGGACCATAGCATGACGCGAGCAGGTCGACCTTAAGAACGAACGCATCCCGCTGTGCGTCGCTCGTACAAACAATCGCACCGTCGCCGAAGCCGGAGATCGTCCAAGCAGCGATATCACCGACGGAGGTTGCGATTCCCGATCCCAGATTGAATATGCCCGGCCTTGGGTGGGCGACGATACTCTGAAGGATGCGGGCAAATGAGCAGTCCGGCAAAAAATCGCGCGCCGTCGACAACGCGACATCGAAGACTACGCGGCGATCGTTCCGCAGGCCGGCCAACAGTCGCGCCATGAACGTTCGGCGCCTGCTCTGCGTCTCCAGTCCGAAGATGTTGGCAAGCCGCAGGACGGTCACGCGCTCGTTGAGAATTTCCGCGATTGCCTTCTCACCGGCGAGCTTGTTGACACCGTTCATGGTGGTGGGGCCTAGCTCCGACCGCTCCGAGAGCGACCATCCGTTCTGCGGCGGAGCATAGACATGGCGCGAGCTCATTTGAATGAGGTGACAATTGGAAAGAGTAATCCGCCGTGCCAACTGGACCACCGGCAGTTCGTCCTCCGTAATGACGCGCCGATCCAATTCGGGATGGCGGCAAAAATTTATAACGAGAGACCGACCTTCGAGGACATCGGTCGCGGCGATCGCTTCGTGGGACTGGAATTCAGCTCCAAAATCTTTGGGGAGCGAACTCCGCCAGACGGAAGCGAGATGGCTTCCCGCGCCGACGACAAGCGTGGCTGCTCTCATGCCGGGTACCCAATTAAAAAGTTGAATGTCCGCTGTGGGTCTACAACTGCCTCGTCCACAATGAGCCGGCCCGGCAGCTAAACGTTGGATAAGGACAACAACTTTGAGTCACGTCAAACCGGCTGACCAAGCCTTCACACTTGATGCTAACGTCCGTTCCACGACACGATCAGGTCGGCCTGAACCACCAAATTCGCTCGTGCTGAGCCAGGGGTCAATACATCAACCAGTAGCCATTTTCTGATTGACCAGCCCACGAAAATGGTGCCGAATTGCACGCACAGATTGGTTAGGGGCGTCTGGTATGTTTGTTCGAGCTGTAGGCGTCTGCGTATTGATTACGCTAGCGATGACCGGCTGTGCCGTAATTGATCCAGTCGACTCACGATACGATACGGTCAGCCGGAGCTTGGCCAAAGCCCGCAATGAAGCGATCTTTCTGAATCTAGTTCGTGCAAGTCATAACTATCCCTTGGACTTTGTCACAATCTCCAATGTGACACCGCAAATGTCGAACACGACTTCATTTGCGCTTCCAAGTTTTCTCCTTGGGCCGACAATTAATGGGGCTCTACCAACTACATTGGATCGCGACGTCATCTTCGGCAACACGACTGCTTCCAATTCCACTTCGGTAAGCACAAACTTCAGTGTCTCTACGCAGGAAATACAAAGCTTCTATCAAGGATTTTTAAAACCGCTCGATCTTGAGGTTGCGGATTACTTTATAAGACAGAATTATTCGAGAGAGCTACTTTTTTGGCTTTTCGTCGACTCTGTCGAAGTCGACATCCTGGGCGCCCAGCCATAGGGTCTCGTTTTGACCCACCGCGCGACTATGGCTGCAATGACCGTTCGATCGATTCTAAACAACGATGCTTTTCAGACTTTGTTTTTTTTGGCTATTGGCTTAGGTTTGACAGTTGAAGAAAAAACCGTCGAATCCGCCAGTGGTGGTAACGGCGGAAGCGCGAATTCTGCTTTAGAAAAACTTACGAGTAGTAGTGGGTCTTCGAAAACAACGACAACGACTTATGCAGAACTTTGTTTTGACCCAATTTTAGCCCGTCAAGCGCAAGCCGAAATGACTGAGGCTGGAAACGACTTCCGACGCAACGAAGCCAACCTCGTAGACTTTAAGGGCATAACGTTTAGCCCTCAGTGCGGAGGTAATTGGGATCCCAGAAAAACTTCGAAGGAACCGCAACCAGACTATTTTCCATTTAGGGTCAATGGCATTCTTTTTAAGACAAGACCACGTTCCGCCTACGGCATGTTCAAGTTTCTTGGACAACTAATAAGAGACCAACAAGAAAAGAATGATCCGTCGCGCAGCAACTCGGTGACCGCTTATTTACCAAAGGGCCGAGAAAACGAGCCAGCTGAGCAGCCCAAACTATTGACCGTTGGTCACGATCAAAATCTCGTCGAGGTCGTTAGAGATACTGCAAATGTAAGTTGTTTTGTTCACACCTGGTTTGAAGATGCCGATTACTGTGTTTCTGATAAAGCAGAAACCACCAAAACGATCGTTAGTTTGCTTGCTCAACTCATAGCAATTCAAACGTCCGCAACGGACCTATCGATCACTCCACTCGTTAGAATTGCTCAATGATTTTTTCTGCACCAACGGATTTATTAAGTTAGGAATGCACTTAAAAAAGAGACCCCTAATACCAAACCGTAGGGTGGCTGACTCTCTGGGGGATTCACGAATCACGT
>Ga0302326_10020139_pt1 | contig 13744 bp, 17 predicted proteins | sample Palsa_T0_3_FD_202264 | JGI IMG/M metagenome (GOLD analysis project Ga0302326, IMG submission 202264) | Peat permafrost microbial communities from Stordalen Mire near Abisko, Sweden - Palsa_T0_3 | ecosystem: Environmental > Terrestrial > Soil > Palsa > Peat permafrost | place: Sweden: Abisko... | reverse complement strand
GCTCGCCAGCATTGCCCGTCTCCGCTTCACCGGCATGGCCAGAATAACATGCACCCTCTCCCCGCCCCGGCCGAACAGGACATTTCTACTTTGCAGAGAATAGGACATTTCTACTTTGCCTTGACACTGAGGGTGCCGTTATCTCCGGATCGCGGCATTATCGAATTGTATCGTGGACAATCGTGGATATCCTTATCTACATGGTCTACATGGCGGACGAATGGCATAGAGGCGAATACGTAATCAGCACGGATTCGGCACGGCTGGATATCGCGGCGATACACGGATACCTGAGCGGCTCAGCGTACTGGGCGATGGGGCGGCCGCTCGAAGTGGTGCGCCGGTCGATCGAGAACTCGCTGTCTTTCGGAGTGTACAAAGGAGGCGCGCAGATCGGCTTCGCCAGGGTGGTCACGGACTATGCTACGTTCGCGTGGCTGGCCGACGTCTTCGTGCTCCCGGAGTTTCGCGGGCTGGGCATCGGCAAGTGGCTGATCGGCGTGATTGTGGATCACCCGCGCCTGCCTGGGCTGCGCCGCTGGGTACTCGCCACGAAGGATGCGCATGGTCTTTATGCGCAATACGGCTTCACGCCGCTGAGCGCGCCCGAGCGATTTATGGAGCGCTTCTCCGGTTAACGAAACTTCGGAAGCGGGCAGCCCAGCCCAGCAAGGCCCCCGCGGCCGCGCTTACCGGCATCACCGCGGTGTGCCAGACCATCACATGTAGAGTCTCCAGGTTTTGGCAGTGAAGCTCCAGCATGCTTACTCCAGCAAGGCCCGCGAGCGTGCCCACCACCAGTCCGGCGGCAACTGGATTCACCGCAAAACCGCGCCGCAGAAGAAACCAGCTTCCCAGGGCCGCTGGAATCGCGTGGAGCAGGCCGGCGGCCAGGCAGGCGATCCCCTGCGACACGAAGCGGCCGGTACGGTAATCGTGGAACAGGATCGCAAAGACAACCAGCAGCGCCAGGCTGCCGGCTGCCAGCAGGGTCCCCGGGCCAGTACGGCGCCGGCTTCCGGGAATCATTTCGACGACGGCTGCCGCGGCCCCCAGCCATATAAGGATGCCCAGCACGGGAAAAATCACGACGCGTTCCAAAACGCTGAGCGCCTGAATGCCGTAGAATCCCGCGCGGGCCGCGCCTGCCAGAGCCACAATCGCGCAAATCAGAGTCAGCCCGCCCGCCAGCACCCAGATCGGCGGCAGGGGACGAACCGGACGCAGCGAGGAACCGATGGAATTGGCGACGCGATCAAGCAGCGCCGGGTCCACGTTATGGGGAGCCTGGGCGGCCTGCTTCAGGATTTCGTCGATCTCTTTATCCCTCACGAGAGCTCTCCCGTACGGCCTTTACTCAAGTCCACGGCGCTCAGCCGTTCCCTTAATCGCTGGTAGGCCCGGTGCGCTTTCTGCTTCACCGACCCTACGCTCGATGACGTGGCGCGGGCCACTTCGTCGAGCGACATCCCGGCAACCTTTAACATCTCGATCACTTCCCGCTGGCTGTCGGGCAGGCACGCCAGGAGGGCTTCCAGATCCGGAGTCCTGCTGGATCCCGGTGGGGACAGCGCCGACGCGTGCATTTCCTCCAGCGGCTCTTCGCGGGCTGCGGTGCGGCTGGCTTTTCTGTAGTGGTCCACACGAATGTGCCTGGCAATCGCGTAAAACCACGGCAGCACCGGCTCGCCGGCGCGATAAGTGTGCCGCACTTCGTGAATGCGCAGCCAGGTTTCCTGCACGAGATCGTCGGCGTGGCCGCGGCTCGTGAATTGGACCACGAAAAACCGGTGTAGTTGCGGGCTCAGGCGATGGATCAGAGCTGTGGCCGCGGCGAAATCGCCCCGCTGGTAACGGGCCATCAGCATTTCCAGATCGCAGTCCGGGTACATGGAGGAGAAGCTGTCGAACCCCGCGATTACCAATCCTAGCAGGGAATACGATGGACGCCGCCGGAAAGTTACGGAGCGGCCGTTTCGCGCCGCTGTGACGATCCGCACATGCCTCGCGAATCGGCACCGTAACTTCCTTCCGCCCTGTAACGAAGAGACCTCTGAAGACTCGCGGATTGCGAGCCGCGCCGCGTTGGCGCGAAACATCTAGGAGGAGTCGATGACGAAGGTTGGTTTTATCAGCACAACGGTTCTACTTATTAGCGCGGCCACCGCGGTAATGGCCGCTTCGAACAATGGGGCTCTGGTGGTGACGGCGTCAAACGCCGCTACGAACGAGCTCCTGGTTTACAGCTCTGGCGGCGCGCTGATGCAGACGGTTCCCACGGGAGGCCAGGGCGGCATTCCCCAGGGCAGCAATGCCGGCGGCGTCCAGACGACAGGCAATCTGGTCGCTGTGGTGAATTTCGGTTCGTTGAATGTGTCGATGTTTGCGCTGGGCAGCCAGGGTTTCCAAATGACGCAGTTGGTGCCTACGATCTCCAGCCCGGTCAGTGTAGCTTTCGGCGCCAGCCACCTATACATTCTCGGTACCACAGCGGTTGAATCCCACAGAATGGACGGACCCTATGTGAATCCCAGTCCCGATGGAGAGGTGGCCCTGGTCGTGGGGGATGGATCCGCCGCCCAGGTCGGTTTCTTGCCGAACCAACTCATTGTTACGGAAAAGAGCAACATGATTGAGACGGTCAACCTGCTTCCGGGCGGAGGTGTGGGCGGGATTTCGACACCGGTAAAGAACATCCCGGCCAACGTCAATACGCCGTTGGGATTGGTGACGCTCGGCGGGGATGCCTATGTCACCATCGCGCACGCCAACGAGATCTCGCTGGTCCGGGATGGGGCGATTTTGACGACCACCAACTCCGGCACCCAGAACGCTCCTTGCTGGCTGACACTGGTGGGACCGCTGCTGTTCTCGAGTAACTCGCCGAGCATGAGCCTTTCACGATATGCCGTCTTCGGGCAAAGGATCGTGCAAACCTCGGCGGTGGCGGCGTCGCTCGACGGGGATCCGACCGACAACGCTTCGGGCGCTGGATTGGTGGCGGTGATTGATGGCAGCGGCACAGTGACGCATCTGTCGATTTTCAGCGTCGATGGTGACGGCAACTTGACCCTGCTGCAACCGGCCGCCACTATCAGCGGCGCGGCTAACGGCGTGGCGGTGGTTCCGGTTGCCAACTGAAGGTGCATTCGGTCGCGGCCCACTAACGCAGTGTGTTCGAAATAACTAGACAGTTCCGGCGGCGGCGTGGCGCAGACGATCGTTGTTTGTCGTCTGCGGTCCGTGGTCGAAGCCGGCAGGCCACCAACAACGATGGCCTGCCCCACGCCTAAATCCGGTGCCCAGCTATTTCGTGGACACTACACTAGACAGTTCCGGCGGCGGCGTGGCGCAGACGATCGTTGTTTGTCGTCTGCGCACCGTGCTCTCGAACTCGGCTCGAACTAACGCATCTCGAGAAAGCCGAACTTCAGCGGCTTCGGGTCGGGGTTTGAAAGGGCCATTTCTATCTCTGGTTTTCCAATGAGCGCGGCGGGCAGGCGGACGCTCAACTCCGTCAGCTCGCCGCTTCGCTCAGTCACGTCCGCGCGCAAATCCACGGCGTCGGCGCGCACACCGAGATGAAAGTCCTTGGTGCGAAACACACCGATATACAGCCGATCGTCCGGCCCGTGCGGCCCGCCTATGTGCACTGTAGCTGCCCGGCGGAGCATGCGGTACCCGTCGGCACACTCGTCCCAACCTGAACCCAGGTATTCCGCGAAGGCGGCATCGCCCAGGTTGATAAAGTGGGGCGTCTCCGGCTTCCACAGCGCCTCGGCTATCGCCCGGTATTGCGCTGAGACGTTGCGCAGGGCCGGTCCATCCACCTGATAGACCACTGCCCGACCGTCCTGTAACGCGCGCAGAGTCAGCGCCTGCGGCAGGACGTATTTCACCACCAGGCCTGCCGGCGCCTGAATGCGTGTCTCCGATCCCGGCGCCAGGTACACGTGCGGGATTTCCATTGCCCGAAATGGCACATCCACGATGCCGGACCAGAACAGGTCCGAGTCGATGCCATCGAGCAGGATGATTTTGCCGGGCTGGGCCTGGTGTATGTCGGCTACGCCGAGGACGAGATCTTCCACCCGCACGCCGCGGTCATGATGCCAGTTGGCCACTCTCCATGCGGCCGGCAGCGAGGTGGCGAGATAGAGCGCCACGCACATCACCGCGACGGCCTTCCATGGCCACTTTGCACGCCAGGCGTACGCGATCGCCGATGCGCCCACCAGCGCGAGGCCGGCCACCGGGACCGTCAGGTAGTAATCCATCTTGTGTTCGCTGAGCGGCAGGTACGGACCCATGACGATGACGAACCACGCCACGCCGAACAGGGGGACCCATTGGCGGGCGCGCGCGCTCCACACGAGCAAACCCAGCAGCGCGCAAGTCAGGATGCCGGCCGCCAGCCGCGAAGGCCCCAGCGCCCACGTCCAGTAGGTCCAAAGGGTGGAGAGTACCTGGCCGCCCCAATGCAATGCATATACGCCTGCATGCGGCGGCGGCGCGATGCGAAAGTGGACGAAGACGAATAGCGCCGAGACTACGAACATCGGCAGGACCTTCCGCACATAAGCCCGCGCAAACAGCAGCGCGTAAACCGCCGCAATGGCCGGATATACCACGTTGGTCTCGAGTGCGGCAAGGCCCAGCACGAATGCCGCCCAGTGTCCGATGGCGGTTCGCGCGGCGCCCGTTTCGATGGATCGCAGCAAAAACCAGAAGGCCAGCAGAAAGAAGAAGCCGCTCAAGATCTGGTTGTAGATGGAAGTCCAGCACATGGCTGGGGCCAGGCCGGAGTTGGCGATCCAAAGAATCTGCGCCCAGAATCCCCCGGCGCGCGATGCGGTCATCTGGCGGGCGATGCTGCCCAACAAGACCAGGCTGGCCATTTGCGTGAGGAACGCCACGATGCGGAACGGCAGCGCATCCACGCCAAACAGCGAGGAAAGCGCCAGGAAATAGGCGTTCTCGCCGAGCGGCCGGATGTTGCCGTGCGCTTTGGGAGCGAACAGGGCTGGCCCTAAGTCTTGGAAGGAGTGGACATCGTGCCGCAGGTTGAGCCAGCCGAAGTCGTCCTGGTAAAACCAGTTGGTCAGCCCCGGCCAGTAGAGCACGAGTAACAGCAGCAGCGGCAAGACGCGCCAGGCGTAGCGGCGCAGGCGGAGCATAACTACTCACGATCCTCTTCGCGTTGTGAGCATTCTCTGGTATGCCCGCAGAAGCTGATCGCGTGCCTTCGCGCCTATCTGTGCGGGCAATTCGGTTGGCCGGTAACCACGGCACAGTTCCACCGTCTTGCGGAGGCTTTCGGCAAACTCAATGCAGGGCGGACATCCGGCGAGGTGAGTTTCGATTTCCTGGCAGGCGTCGGGTGGAAGCTCCAGGTCCAGATATTCGGACAGCAGTGAGAAGATCTCCTTGCATTTCCCTGTGGGTTCGTGCGATTCCATCGTATCGGCCTCACGTGTCGGTGGTAAGCGCCTGCATGTGGCTAGCGGTCCGCAGGTATTCATCCAATGTCAGGCGGACAGCCAAGCGAGCGCGGTGCAAACGCGTTTTGACGACGTCCCCGGTTACGTCGAGGATGCGGGCCGTGTCGAGCGTAGACACTTCCTCCACATCCCGCAGCATGATCACGGACCGGTAGTCTTCAGGTAGGGCGCCTATTGCCCGATCGAGCACTTGCTTCAACTCCGCTTGCAGGACCTGACGATCCGGCAACCGGGACCAGTCGGCGATCTCGAGCCTGGCATGGCCGCCCTGCGGGTGCATCGCCGGCAGGAAGCTGTCGAGCGATAGCTCCCGCGAGGGAGCGAACACGCTCTTGCGCCGCTTCATCAGGCAGGCGTTCCTGGCGATGCGAAAAACCGATGGCCGCACGCGCTCGGGTTCGCGGAGATCTTCGAAATTCTCAAACACCGTGAGCGAGGTCTCTTGCGCCACTTCCTCGGCGTCTTCGCGGTGTCCGCACATCAGCCAACTATAGTGGAAGATCTTAGTGCGGAAGTGCTCCACAAAGCGGTCGAACGCCTCCGGTTTTCCGGCAATCAATTCGCGCGCGAGTTCAACCTCGGTTTCCCGTTCCAAAGCCTGTACCGCTTCCAATTGTAGCGGGCTTGGCGATGCGTTAGACCTGAGCGAGCGCCTCTTGATTCACCGCGATTTCGATGTGCGGCGTCCCCAACAGCGTGTTGTGAATCAGACATGCTTTGACGGCGCCCAGAATACCCTCCTGGTGGCGATCGTCCAGGGCGGAGACCATCACCTCGATCCGGAACGACGCCAGGCGGGCTGGCTGCGCGGCCTTTTCCGCGTTGACTCGCACCGTTAAGTCATGTGCAGGCAGTCCGCGCGCCTTCAAGTATTGAGCCGCATAATAGGCGGCGCACGTCGCCAGCGACGCCAATAGGAACTCCGGCGGCGACATGCCTTCGTCGGAGCCACCGTTATCGAGCGGTTGGCCGCAGATCACCCTATGGCCCCGGGCCGCGACCTCGAACTTCGAAATTCCAAGATAGTGAGCCGATACTTCCATGAAGTCTCCCTTACTGCTTCCAAAGATGCAGTCGCCGTGGAAAGGTGACACGCTACCCCGAATCCCGCTTTCCAGCTGGCTTTTTGTAAGCCGGCGGCCGACGATGGTCATTTTCGGGCGGCTGGTCCGATGCAACTGAAATGCCGCAAGCGGCGGATGGGCGAGAATATCAGCCAGAGCGTCGAGAGCAGGAATCCACCGGCGCCCACAAACATCGCCGGGCGCAGTCCGATGGCCTCCGCGAGGGCGCCACCCAACAGGGCTCCTAATGGCAGCACGCCGCGGAATGTCAAGTGTGCGGCGGAGTTCACGCGGCCCAATACATGGCTGGGCGCGATGGCCTGCCGGAGAGTGACCTCGTTGATGCCGTAAATCGACCAAGCCATATCGCCCAGTTGCGCGACCGCGAGAACGGCGGCGCATAGCATCACCGGTCCATGCGCCAGCGGGGGCAAGAGGCCCGCTATACCGGGCAGCAGCGCGGCGCCGATCAGAGTCCGTCCAAATCCGAAGCGCCGCACCAGGCCCTGGGCGGCGAGCGCGCCGAATACTCCGCTGACACCGCCTACGGCTATGACCGCGCCCAGCAGGACGGCGCCGAGCCCCAGGTCGCGCACGGCGAAAAGAATATACAGACTGCTACCGAACCCCAGGAAGAGGGCGGCCGTAGCCGACCGCAGCAACAGCGTGCGCAGAATCGGTTCATGCCACGACGCACGCAGCCCCTCCACAATCTCCCGGCCGATGTGCGGCGCGGCGCTGGGTTTCGGCTGCGGCTCCGGCGTGCGGATGAGCCACACCGAGAGCGCCGAACAAAGGAACGATGCCGCGTCGAACAGGATCGCCATCGGAGCCGTGAGGGCCGCGATCAGAATGCCGGTGATCCCCGGACCCACGACGCCGGCGACCGATTCGGATAACGCTAGCTTGCTGTTGCCTTCCAAAAGACTCTCAGGCCTGACCAGCGACGGCAGATACGTCCGGTAACTCACATCGAAAAATACGGTCAGGATCGCGCTGGCCGCCGCCACCAGATAGAGATGGCTCATGCTCAGCCGGCCGAACGCCGCGGCCAATGGTACTGTACCCAACACCGCGGCGCGCCCCAGGTCGGTCCAAATCAAAATGGGACGCCGGCGCAAGCGGTCGGCCCAGGCGCCGGCGAAAAGGCCGAACAGCAGGATGGCGGCCGCGCCGACGCCGCTCAGAATTCCCATCTGCAGCGGCGACGCGTTCAGCATCTTGGCCGCGATTAGCGGCAAACCTACCAAGGTGATCCACGATCCGACTTGCGATACCGACTGGCCGGCCCACAGCTTCAGGAAATCGGGTTCGCGCCAAAGACCCTGCACCGGCATGTCAGGGCTTTTCGAACTTGATCACCGAGTCCGCGCCGAACCGTTTGTATTGCGTGTAGCGGATGGTCATGCGCACGCGCTGCAAGCCGGTGCTGAACGGCAGCGTATCGTCGGCGTAGGTGTAGACCGGAAACCGATGCTTGCCATCGACAAGCTGGCGCACGGTGGTGAATCGCGGAAACAGATTCTCCGATGGGCGGCTGAGCATTTGCGGCACCGCCTGCCCTTCCAGCCGAACGATGGAAAAGTCTTTCTTGTCCGCCCAGAGCATGCCGTCGAACAGGCGCTGCCCCTGCAGGATCTGACGGGGGCGCACTTGCAGGACCCAGCAATCCACGCCGTCGATCGACTCGTCGCCGCGAAATTTGGTCTCGTAATTCCAAAGCTGGTCCTCGGTCATGACGAACGGTTGAATGCCGCGTATGTCGCGGAAGTCTTCGTCGGTCATCTTAAGGCGTTTCAGGCTCAGCAGCGGCTTGCCGATTATCTGTTCGGTGCGTTCATGCTCGGGCGAGAAGATCACGTCGCGCTCCTCGCGGTACTCGCCGGTCTGCGCGCCATGCGCGTCCAGTTCCGCGAACACTAAGCTTTGCCGGTAGGTGTAATCGTTGCGCGCGGCCTGTGTGTCGCTCTCCTGGTGCGCAATGCGGCGCGCCAGGTCCGGCGGCGGCTCTTGCGCGCGCGCGCCGGCCGCCACGCACCCCGATGCTAAAATGAGGCCGATGACCCAATCGCTCGGCGGTTTCCGGGCGGCTCTGCTGGCCGGCTGGACCGCGCTGAGCGCCGCGGGCTTGCTGTATGCTCGGTCGAAAGGCATTCCTGCGCAAGTGGCGGTTCCGGTTTTGGCCGCGTTCCTCGTTGAATATCCATTCTATCTGGTCCCCGCATTCGCGGAGGTGCGCCAGCGATTCGAGCGCCATCTGCCGTGGTTCCTGGTAGTTTCTTTCGTCGCGCCGTATGTAATCTATGCGTCGAACACGGGCCAATTCCGCTGGCGGGCGCTGGCGCAACTGGCCGCGCTGGCTACGGCGCTGGGCCTGTGGTACAAGATTCTGCCGGCCGCACCGCTTGCCGATGGCGCGTTCCTGACGTTGGCGGCGGCGGTGGTTCTGCGCGGATATTTCGATCCGATCTACACATCGCCATTCGGCGGACTGCATGTCGAGATACTCGGGCATGTGGCGCTGACGCGTCTGTGCGCTATGGTGATGCTGGTCGAGCGGCGCGTCCCCGGCGTGGGCTATGGATTTATACCGAGCCTTGCGGAATGGAAGATCGGGCTGCGGCATTTCCTGTACTTTTTGGCGGTCGCGATTCCGCTGGCGTGGGCCACGCGGCTGGTACGCCTGGGGCCGGGCATGCCTCTATGGAAAATCGCGGCTACATTTTTGGGTGTGCTGTGGGTGGTGGCGTTGTCGGAGGAGTTCTTCTTTCGCGGTTTGCTGCAACAGTGGATGACTGAGTGGACGGGCCGCCCGGCAATGGGATTGGCCGGCGCGTCGATTCTGTTCGGCGCGGTGCACCTGGGATTTCGTGTCTTCCCGAACTGGAAATTCGCGCTGGCCGCGGCGGTGGCCGGCTGGTTCTACGGCCGGGCTTACCGGCAGGCGCAGAGTATCAGGGCGAGCATGGTGACGCACGCGTTGGTGGTTACGCTGTGGCGGGCGTGGTTTGTGTAGGAGACAGGCGAATGGATGAGTTCTCCGACGCAGTTGCGGCCTGCATCAGGGACTTGTTGAACGGCAAAACTCGTGTCGCTCTACTGCAAGGCTACCGATTGACCCAGCTTAAAGAGAGGAGGTCCGCGATAGCTATGACCGGTGACTACGTTCTTCCAGCCGGGTGAGCCGCGTGTCGAGGTCCATCAGCCGTCCCATGATGAGGTCGAAACGCGTGGTCATCGTGTTCTCCAGTGCCGCCATCCGCGTTTCGAGCGCGGCCATGCGGGAGGTGCTCGTAACGGCCAATACTGTAAACATGATGCCGTTAAAGACGATAGGCACCCCAATCGCCAAGTATAGCTGGACGTTGTCCATCTCTCCTACGAGTATACCCTACGCCAAGCCGCCCCGAGTTTCTTTCCAGCTTCGAAAGAGCCAGATCTTGGGCCTCCTGGCCTGCGCGGTGCGCTCTGCGTTACGCGGCCTGGAAGATCGGAATCAACCGGTCCCCATAGTTTTCCGGGACGGTGACAATACCCACGTGCTGCACGCGCACGCCGTGCTTCCTATGGAGCGCCGATCCCGCTCCCGCCGGCGCATCCAGCCTTCCGATTTCGCCGGCCGGAACCACCGACAGGAAGTCGACGTCCGCGGTCGGTCGCGGTAAGCCATACAACATCGCAATGGCAAACCCGCCGATGCACTGGAGCGCGATAGGTCGATCGAAGGCCTTGTCGATGTCGCTAAAGAACGAGTGCCAAGGATTCGGCGGCCGGTCACGCCGCATAAGGAAGGTGCTCCGCGTCGAGGTCCGTGAGAAGCTTCCAGCGGCGGGCATCGGCCGTCCGCGTCCGGCGCAGCCAACCGCGTTCTGCTGCTGAAAGGAATTCCTGGCAGAGACTGTCTTCGCGTGCGAGCCGGGCATGGTCGAGCCGTTCTTCAACTTGGCGCAGCTTTCTTTGCGCCGCATCGCTGCCGCGTTTCCCGGCGGTCCGTCGGCCCAACGTCACAATAAAGCCGAGCCGGTTCTGAGCGTCGCGAACCTTGGCCTCTCGCATCAGCCATTCCCAGTCAAGATCGTAGTATTCAACAGCCAGCCAGGGAAGACCTTCCACTACCCGGACCTCGACGTCGCGGCGGGAAAGCGCTGCCAGTAGGACGACTGCAGGATTGTCGCGCGGGCCGCCCGAAAGATGGCGGAAGCCAGGGTACCCAAGATTAGCGAGAGCCGTGGCCAGGGATGCGGAGTCCCAGGATTCAAGATCGTCAAGGCGCAGAGGCAGGACAGTCGGACCCAAGCGGTACAGATCCGTCATCTTCAATCCGATTTCCTCGGTGACGCGGCGGCGGCCGGTTTCCATCAATGCAAGGTAGGCCTGCGAAACACCCAGGTTTCCGGCGGCTAATTGTTGCGTGAGGCCGGCCGCCTGTCTCGCTAAGCGTAACTGATCCGGCGTGAAGGCCGCCACAGACCTATTATAACAATTCTTGTAATAGCAGCGGCGAACTACACACCCCACAAATCGCCGTCGCCCGCGCCAGCCATTACCGGCTCCTGTGCGGCTTCCGCGGGCGCGAGATCGAATGCGGGCAGCAGCCAGTGGCGATAGTTTGCCAGATGGCCGCGGGTGGCCTCCAGATACAAGAAGCGAAGCTCGGCGGCCACCGGACCTATGGCGCCGGAACCGACCGCGCGATGGTCCACTTTGGTGACGGGCGCAACCTCCACGGCCGTGCCGGTGAAGAAGATTTCGTCGGCGAGATACAGTTCGCTGCGGTCCACGGGGCGCTCGACGACGTCCAGGTGCAGCTCGTTACGAGCCAGTTCCATCACGCAATTCCGGGTGATGCCTTCCAGGATGTTCTCGCTGCCGGGAGGCGTGACCAGCTTGCCGCCACGCACCAGGAAAATGTTGCAAGTGGCGCCTTCGGCCACGTGACCGGCTTCGGTCAGAAAGATCGCTTCGTCGAAGCCATTGCGCCGCGCTTCGTCGCCCGCCAGCGCGCTATTCACATAGGACCCGCAGATCTTGGCGCGGCCGGGAATCGCGTTGTCTTCAATGCGCCGCCAGGAGACCACACCCGCATGCAGGCCGTGACGGCTGTCCAAGTAATCGCCGAAGGGAACCACGATGACGGAGAAAGCGTCGCGGTCGTCGGGATTCACCCCGATGCGCTCCGCGGACTTATAGGCCAGTGGCCGCACATACACGTGCGAATGGAAGCGATTGCGGCGGATCAGCTCCACCGCGATGCCGCATAGCTCGGAGGCGTCCGGCGGGATGCCGATGCGCAGGATGCCGGAGTTCGCCTTCCAGCGGCGGAAGTGCTCCATGGGACGCAGCAGGAAGAGCTGCTCCTGGCGCTCGTCCCAATAGCCGCGAATGCCGTCGAACACGCCCGTGCCGTAGTGCAGCGCATGCGTCAGGATGCTGACGCGCGCATCGCGCAGCGGGACATATTGATTGTCGAAGTAGACGATTACAGCGGAATGATCTTCAGTTTTCATGGCGGATTTCCTTTCCGGCTTCTCTGGCTTCGTGGCGGCCGCGCGCCATGGCGGCCAGGTCGATTTGCATCCAGCGCTCGCTTTTCACCAGCTTGCGCAGCGCCGCGGTAGCCTGCTCTTCGGTGAGCATGCCGGTGGCTTCGAGCAGGGCCCCCAGCATGACGATGTTGGCGGCTTTGGCTGCGCCCAGCTCGTCGCCCAGATGGGTGAACGGCAGAACGATAGTGCGGACATCGGCGCGCACGCAGTCGTCCGGCAACGCGGTCCCGTTGTAGATTACCCAGCCGCCCGGCTGGACAGTTCCGATGAACTTGCGCAGGGAAGGCTCGTTGAGCGCCAGCAGCACGTTGGGGACCGACACCAGCGGCGAATCGATGGGGCGGGTAGAGAGCCGCACGTGACAGTTGGAAGTGCCGGAGCGCATCTCCGGCCCGTAAGAAGGCAGCCAGGAGACCTCCAGGCCGGCGGCCAATCCGGCTTCGGCCAGCACTTCGCCGAGCAGCAGGACGCCTTGGCCGCCGAAGCCTGCGATCTTGAGGCGGGCATCGGTCGCGGGGCGGTCTTCTGCCGCAGGCGCCGGGTGGCGGGCGCCGGGTGCTGGCTCTTCGGTTATTCCCAGGATTGCGGGGATGTTGGATAGTGGCGGCGGTTCGGGCGGCAACGGCCGGGTAGGGGCATCTTTGGTGCGGTCGCGGAACACACCCAGCGGAAAAGTCTTGGGCATCTCTTCCAGCACGCGGCGCTGCGCGTCGAGGGGATCCAGCTTCCAGATCGTGGGGCACGGCGACAGCACTTCCACCAGGGAGAAACCCAACCCGCGCACCTGGTTCTCAATGGCCCGGCGCACGGCGCGCCCTGTATTCATAACCTGCTTGTTGTTGCCCAGCGAGACGCGCTCGATATACACCGGCGCTTCGAGCGATGCCAGCAGCTCGCTGACGTGCATTGGGTAGCCTTCATTCCACTGGTTGCGGCCGAAGGGCGAAGTGGTGGTTTTGTTCCCGAGCGGCGTGGTGGGCGCCATCTGCCCGCCAGTCATGCCGTATATGGCATTGTTGATGAAAATCACGGTGATCGGCTCGCCGCGATTGGCGGCATGTACGATTTCCGCGCAGCCGATAGCAGCCAGGTCGCCATCGCCCTGGTAGCTGAGGACCACGCTCTGCGGACAACTGCGCTTGACCGCCGTGGCCACCGCCGGCGCGCGCCCATGCGCCACCTGAATGTTGCCGACATCGAAATAGTAGTAGGCGAAGACCGAGCAGCCCACGGGACTGATGAGGATGGTGCGGTCCTGTATGCCCAGCTCATCGATGGCGCGCGCGATCAGCTTGTGTACCACGCCGTGCCCGCAGCCGGGGCAGTAGTGTGTCTGGTGCTGGAGCTCCGCTTTGCGTTCGTAGATATCGTAGAAGGACTTGGCCTTCTCGTGAGTCACCGCGTAGCTAGACATAAGCCGGCACCTCCAGATGCGACTCGACCGCTTCCAACACCTCCTCGGCGCTGGGTACATTGCCGCCTACGCGGCCGTAGAATTCCACCGGTCGGCGGCCTTCGAGCGCGAGGCGCACATCTTCGACCAACTGGCCTGTGCTCAGCTCCACCACCAGGAACCGGCGCGCGGTGCGGCTCAACTGGCGCAGGCGCTCCCCGGGGAAGGGATAGAGCGTGA
>Ga0302326_10020138_pt1 | contig 13745 bp, 15 predicted proteins | sample Palsa_T0_3_FD_202264 | JGI IMG/M metagenome (GOLD analysis project Ga0302326, IMG submission 202264) | Peat permafrost microbial communities from Stordalen Mire near Abisko, Sweden - Palsa_T0_3 | ecosystem: Environmental > Terrestrial > Soil > Palsa > Peat permafrost | place: Sweden: Abisko... | reverse complement strand
AAGTCGAAATCAGTTTGTCCAGATCCTCTTCCGTCATATCCGGACGCACAATAAACATCAGCTCGTAAATACGATTCATTCGTCATCTCCAAATCTTGGCTACTGATCTTCACGGATCTCCCAGATGAACCGAAATCCTCAAAGACCTTGATCCGTGAGAATCCGTGCAAATCCGTGGCTAATCTTTTTCTTCGTCCGGCTTCCGGTTAAAGCGGTTCATCGCCGCCGCCGGACCTTCCTGCAAAATCACTTTCACCGCTTCTTCCGCGGTGTCGAGCACTCCATCCACCACTTCCAGTTCTTTCTTCTTCATCGGCGCCAGCAGATACTCCGCGCCGTCGCCAACTTTGCGCTCCGGCGCCACCCCAATCCGGATGCGCAAAAAATCCTGCGTGCCCAGCGCGCCAATGATCGACTCGATGCCGTTATGCCCCGCCGAACTCCGCCGCGTATGTATCCGCAGCGTGCCCAGCGGAAAATCCAGTTCGTCCTGAATCACAATCAGGTCCGACTCCGGCTTCGCGTCATACTCCTGAATCAGTTCCCGCACCGCGACCCCGCTCAAATTCATGAACGTCTCCGGCTTGGTCAGCAGCACCGTTTCGCCGCCCATCACCGCCCGCGCCGTCAACGCCCGGCACTGCCGGTTTCTCACTTCCACGCCCAGGCTGCCCGCAATTCGATCAATCGCCAGAAAGCCCAGGTTATGCGGCGTGAACTGGTATTCGATTCCGGGATTGCCCAGCCCAACAATCAGTTTCACGCCCGAATCCGACATTGCCACGGATTTCCACGGATCATCACGGATAGCACGGGAATCATTTTTGTCCTTACCCTAATCCGTGCCGATCCGTGGCCAAATTATTTCTTTTCCTTCTTCTCGCCCTTCTCCGGCTTCGCTGCCGGAGCCTCGGCGCCTTCTTCCTCGGCATCCTGCTTGCCCTTCTTGATGACTTCAGGCTCGGCCGGAGCCGCCGCGTCCGCCGCCACCGCATCCGGAGTGGCCACCACTTCCTCCTTCACCGAGGTAACGTGCGCCACGGGCTGGTTCGCATCCGTAATGAACTTGATCTTGTCCGAGTGCGGCAACTCCGAAACGCGCAGCACCTTGCCAAACGTCAACTCACTGACGTCGGCATCGATGTGGCTCGGAATGTCTGCCGGCAGGCACTCAATCTCCACTTCGCGCAGCATCTGTTCCATGATGCCGCCCTCCTGCTTCACGCCCGCCGCCTCGCCAACCAGGAAAATCGGCACGCTGACCTTCAACACCTTGTCGAGCGCGATGCGCTTCAGGTCAATGTGCAGCAGATGCCCCTTGATGGGCTCGTACTGCCAGTCGACAATCATGGCCTTGGTCGGCTCGCCACCCGTAAGCGCCAGATCGAAGATCGTATTATGTCCCGTCTCCGAGTTCAGAATCCGCTGCACGTGCCGCGGATCCACGCTGATGGCGAGCGAATCCTTCCCCGCTCCATAAACTACGGCCGGAATCTTTCCGCCACGCCGCACCGCGCGGGCATCGTTCTTGGTTCCCGCTTCCCGCGGTTGCGCTTCCAGTAAGTTCTGTTCCAATGCAGTCGCCATAAATTTCAATTCCTCAATCTAAAATTGTCATCCTGAGGCGGGCGTTCCTTGCCCGCCGAAGGACCTGGGCGCGCCGCGCAAGCAGTCTCGCGCTCTTCGCGAGACTGCAAAAATGCGCGTTCGGCGCGCTTCCTTATCGAACTCCACCCGTTACGTAAACAGCTTGCTCACCGAAGTCTCTTCGTGATTGGCCTGAATCGCCCGGCCAATCAATCCCGCAATCGAGAGGACCGTAATCTTTCCTCCCTTTTCGGTGCGCGCCGCGTCCGCCTCGGCGCTCAGCGGAATCGTGTTCGTCACCACTACCTGCTGAATCACCGAATTTCGAATGTTGTCGACCGCCGGCCCCGAAAGCACCGCATGCGACGCACACGCAAACACCGAAGTCGCCCCATTCTCCACCAACGCCGCTGCCGTCTTCACCAGCGTCCCGGCCGTATCAATCAGATCGTCAATGATCAAGCACGTGCGCCCGTCCACGTCGCCGATCACGTGCATCACTTCCGCCACGTTCATCTCCACCCGGCGTTTATCGACGATGGCCAGCGCCGCGTCGACTTTCTTCGCGAAAAACCGCGCCCGCTCCACCCCGCCCGCATCCGGCGAAACCACCGTCAGATTCGGCAGCGCCAGCTTCCGGAAGTGATCCACCAGCACCGGCGAAGCGAATAAGTGATCCACCGGGATGTTAAAAAATCCCTGCAGCTGCGGCGTATGCAAATCCACAATCAGCGCCCGGTTCGCGCCCGCCGTGGTCAGCAGATCGGCCACCAGCTTCGATGAAATCGGGCTGCGCGGCTTATCCTTGCGGTCCTGCCGCGCATAACCGAAATACGGCATCACCGCCGTGATGCGCCGCGCCGATGCGCGTTTCAGCGCATCAATCATCAGCAGCAGCTCCATCAAGTGCTCGTCCACCGGACGGCACGTCGGCTGCATCACAAAAACATCCGCCCCGCGCACGTTCTCCTGGATCTGGACGTAACACTCGCCGTCGCGGAACCGGATCACCTGCGCCTGCCCGCGCTGCATCCCGAGAAAGTGGCAGACCTCATCGGCCAGCGACTCGTTCGCCGTGCCGCTGAAAATCTTGAACTTCTCGTCCATTCGCGGACGCTGTTTCCGCTCTGTCTTCTCGTCAGTCACAGGCGGAGTCTTCTTTTCAACTTTTTCAGCCTTGTCGGGCGGCGTCACTAAAGTAGCCATAAGTTAGCTCTCAGCCGTCAGCTTTCAGCCATCAGCTTAACCCGACCGCTGTCTTGCTCTCATGCACTAGCTGAAAGCTGATAGCTGACGGCTGATAGCTTTTTCTTGGCTGGGCCGCTAGGATTCGAACCTAGACAAAGTGCTCCAAAGGCACTTGACCTACCATTAGTCGACGGCCCAGTAGGACAATTGTTGATTGTCCGATCGCTGATTGTTGATTGAAAAACCCTGCCTGTATTGTCAATCAACAATCAAAAATCAACAATCAAAAATTCTCTTCCAGTAAGCCCGCCGCGTCACAGTCGCCGTCGCCTGCGCCGCCCACCCTTGCTTCCGCAGCCGGCCCGCCGCCTGCGCCGCCGCCTCTCGCGAAGCGAACAGCCCATACAGCGCCGACCCGGAGCCCGACAACGACGCATATTTCGCGCCCGCGCGCACAAGCGCACTCTTGCCATCACTCAGCTCGGGATATTCAGGAAAGACGACCTGTTCAAAGTCGTTTTCAATCCCAGCCCGGACAAGCCAGAGAAGCGGATCCTCGGCCCGACCCCCTCTTCCTCGTTCAGCTAAATCAGAAGGAGCACTGGAGCAATTCTCGCTCAGCCACGCCGACAAGCCGCGACCAAGCTCACTCATTCTATCGGAGGTAGAAGATGCCGTCAATTTCGACGCCTCCGTGGAAGTGCGGCCCTTCAGGGCCGCGTGAGACTCCCCCAAGGAGACGGGCTTTCGCCCCTGCATCCGGTCCCACGCCGCAAACGCCCTCGGAGTCGAAACCCCCACCTCCGGCGTCACCACCACGCAAGCCATCGCCGGCATATCCTGCAGCGGATACACCCGCTCCCCGCGCCCCACCCCCAGCACCGTCCCGCCCACCAGAAACAGCGGCAAGTCCGACCCCACTTCCGCCGCAATCCGCGGCTTCTCGACAGCTGGCAGCGTCTTACGAAGTGCCCGCTCCAGCCCGACCAGCGTCGCCACCGCATTCGCCGAAGCCCCACCCAACCCGCCCTGCACCGGCAGCCGCTTCTCTATCTCGATCACCACGCGCCCTTTCGCGCGCAGCGCCCGCATGGCTTTTTCAACAATGCGATAGCAAGTATTGGTCTCGTCCCGCGGCACCCGCGGATCGGCACATCGAATTTCGATTCCACTCCCACGCCCCACACTCACCCGAATCACGTCATGCAGCCCAATCGTCTGATACACGGTCAGCAGCTCGTGAAACCCATCCTCCCGCGCCGCGCCAATGCGCAGCCCAAGATTGATCTTTGCGAACGATCGCACTGTCACCGTCATGCTGTGACACCCATGGCGGGATGATTGTAAAGTCTCGGTTGCAAATTAGCGATGCCGGTATCCCACCCTCCCCCACCTGTTCTACCACCAAGGTAATCTCGACCGGACTCGCCACCTTGGAGCACTCTAATAAGTGATTTCAATCACAAGTCCGTCCCCCCAAGCGGCCTCCCCATTGAAACCATAGGCAAGACCTGCAAACACAAGTGCTGCCCCGGATTTCCGTCCGGGACCCCTGTGCAGCACTTTCCCGCAAGCTGGGATGTAGGTCGGTGGGAGCGGGAGCAAGAGCAACAGTAAGAGTACGGCCAAATATCGCGCTCGGGCGAATGAATACCGGCCACGTTGCCGGCGGCCACGAGCCTCAAGGGGATAAGGTATGCGCCGGGTGCATTCACGATACTTCGTATTAGCCTTTTTCTTGGCTGCCGTTGCTGCGGCCTTTTCACAGAGCAGCTATCAGGTTGTCACCGTCGTGGACGGCGGCACCATTTCCGGAACCGTCAAATGGTCGGGAGCGGTCCCGCGCGCCCTCGAGTTTCCCATTACCAAAGATCCCGATATCTGCGATCCCAATTCTAAAAAGACCGCCGACCTCGAGCGCCTCATCGTCGGACCCCAGGGTGGCGTCGCCAACACCGTCGTCTATCTCAAGAACATCAGCAGCGGCAAAGCCCTGGAGTTGCCGGAACAGCGCCGCCACCTTGATCAGAAGGGATGCCGCTACCTTCCGCACATCCTGCTGGTCCCGCAGAACGGCACCCTCAGCATGATGAGTTCCGACAAAACCTTACACACCATTCATATGGACGGCGCGGCCAGCTTCAATCTGCCCTTCCCCTTCGTGGACCGCCCCACTTCGCGCACCATGCCCACCGCGGGCCTGGTTCACCTGCGCTGCAACGGCGGCCATGTCTGGATGAACGCCGAAATGTTCGTCGCCCCGCATCCTTACTACGCCGTCACCGACGAGAGCGGTCGCTTCGAACTCACCAACGTGCCCCCCGGAACCTATCAGCTCGTGGCCTGGCATGAGGGCTGGAACCTTACCGGAAAGGAACAGGCCTACGACGTGCTCACCGAACACAGCGTGCAGCGCCCGGTGTTCAGCGAAGCCAAGACCTGGGAAAAATCAGTCACCGTCGGCGGAAACAAAGTTGCCACCGTCGACTTCGTAATCTCCAACAGCAAGTAAGTCGAGAGCGGAAGTGATTCTCAGAAGCGGGTGCCCCATCCTAGCCGCGTTCTTTGCGGCTAGGGTGGGGATTTTGACTCTTGGTTTTGAGCTTTTTAGTGGTTTGATCCGCGAGAATCCGTGTAAATCCGCGGCGAAAAGAAGTTGACTGAGCCTGACCTAACCCCGCCGCTTGTACAACACCGCAAACTCAAAGCCCGTATTCGGCGGAAACAGCTCGGCCACTTTCCGCAGCCGCTCGGCCAGCGCGGAGGGCGCCAGCAGCGGATAATCCCGCTCCCGCAGATCGTGGTAATCCACGTCGAGATATAACGACAGCAGATAAATCGAAATCGTGTCGGAAAACGTGGCATCGAGATATTCGTTCTTGTAGCGCTCGGCATCCGGGCCGCCGGCCGTGGCCAACTTCCGCGCGTCCCAGGCGTCAAGCGACGTCTCGCCGCGAATCCCCGCCTCCACCTGGCTCCACGCCAGATCGCTGAACTCCTGCGAGACTCCCGCGCGCTCCACCAGCGCGTGGCCGACGTTGATATAGAACTCAAACGCCACGGAAAACTTGTCATCCATCAGCCGCGTCGAGATGAACACGCACTGCGAATCACCCAGATTCAGATTGCGATGGCACACCGCATTGTCGCTCAGCGCGACATCATAGCGGTCGGCGATGACGGTTTCATCTCCTTGGCTCACCGCCAGCGGAACGAAGTAATACGCCTTGCGCTCCAGCGCCGTCGCCACTTTGGTGGGGACAGCGGCGACCATCCGCTCCAGGTCAAACGAATTCAGCGCGACCTCGCCCGCCATGGCGTAGCAAATTCCGTTCGGCGCCTGGGAAACCGGCGTGAGCCGAACCACTTCGGCCGGGCTGCGCGTAATCGCTGGAGCTGCCTGCGACATGCTGCCTTATTCTACACACAGCTGGCGGGGCATCCCGGTTTGGGGTTCTTTCAGGAAGGGATCTCTCGACGACCACAACGCGTCAAGCTTCACCAAAGGTCTGCCTGTACTCTTCCCAGTGCCGCCGAACTTCCTCCAGGATGCGCTGGTATTCGGGGTCGGCGCGGAGTTTATCGTAGTTCTTGTCCCGCTGAAACCAGGGATAGTTGTGGTTCCCCACTTCCACCGCCTGCCGCAGCCACGCCAGTGCTTCTGCACGATCTCCCAGCAGCGCGTGAATGCCCCCGATCCAGTAAGCAAGATCGCCGTCAATGACTTCTTTCGGCCGCGCTTTCAGGATCTTTTGGTCTATCTTGTCCCGCTCGCCCTTGGAAGCGTAGAGAAACGCTGCCATTACCTGGGCAGAGTTATCGCCGTTGCCGCGGCCCAGTTCCTCGGCGCGCTTCAGTATGGGCTCGGCCTCATCCAGCTTGCCCTGGTAGTAAAGGAACTCGCCCAGGAATGCCATGGCCTTGAACTGGTTCGGATTCTCGGCCAGGGCCTGTTTCATCTCCTGTTCAGCTTCGGGCGCGCGCCCTACGTAAAGCAGCATGCGTCCATGCATCCAGTGAATCCGCGTGGTAGTCGGGTTCAACTCAGCGCTGCGGCGGTAAGCTTTCTCGGCGGATTCATCCAGCCCGGCATAGTGGTAAACGTAGCCGAGGTTATCCCATACAGAATCGGAATTAGGGGCCAGGGTTTTCGCCCGCTGCAAGGTGCGGATCGACTCCATGTTGCGGCCGGACTCGCACAGGATCTCTCCCAGAGAGTTGAGTCCTTCCAACAAATCCGGTTTCAGCTCGAGCGATCGACGTGCTGCCTTCTCACCCAGGGCTAGATTTTGGGTGCCATTCTCTACGACATTCGCAGTTTCCATGAGGTAGAGATCGGCCAGCAAAGCATAGGCGTCGGCAAACGAAGGGTCCAAGGCGATGGCTTGCTGAAGCGCGTGCTGGCCCCGGTGCAGACTCTCCAGGCTCGTGTGCATGAAGTATTCGTTCTTGTAAAATCGCGCTTGCAGGTACAGATTGTAAGCTTCGGGAGAAGTGGTGGGCCGCGTCCCCAACGATTCCTGCTCCTGCCCGGAGGCCTGCACCCGCATTCCCTCCACCACTTTCTGCGCGACCTCATCCTGGAACCTCAGCATGTCGTCGGCCCGCAGGTCATAATGCTCGGCCCAGCGCATGGCGCCGTTCTCGCGGTCAACCAGTTGCACCGAGACCCTCATAACCCCCGACACCCGTTGGTAAGTGCCGTCGAGGACGGAATCTACTCCGAGTTCCTGCGCGGCCTTGGCGGGGTCGGCGGGCTCCTTGGCATATTTCAGGACCGAACTGGTGGGTCGCACCGCCAGGTTTTGCAGTGAGGCCAGCCGAGTAATGATCGCATCGGTCATGCCGATTCCCCAGGGCTCTTCCCCAGGATGAGGCGAGAGTTCGCGAAACGGCAGCACGGCCACGCTGCGCACGGCAGGTTGCAGGGCTGGTGTGCCGGTCTTCGACGTCGGAGCTGGCGTCGAGGCAGGCGTCGCAGGCTGCTGCTGCGAGGTATAACTCCGCCACACCACGAATATTCCTAAGAGCAGGACCGCCGAAACAACGGCCAGGGCAATCTTCAGGCCGGTTCCGCTCTGGCGTTGCCTTGCTTCTGAATTCACACCCGAATTCACTCCTGAAGTCACCGCGGGGATACGGCCTGAGTCGGATTCCCGTTTCAGCCGCTTCAGGTCGGCCCGCATTTCCGCCGCGCTCTGATAGCGCAATTCACGATCTTTCTCCAGGGCTTTGTGAATGACGTCTTCCAGCTTGGGCGGAACGCCGGGATTCAGACGAACCACCGAGACCGGATCCCGGTCCAGAATTTCACGAAAGACGACTCCCGAGCTCTCGCCACGAAAGGGCAACGCGCCGGTCGCCATCTCATAAAGCACAGCGCCAAAGGAAAATAGATCGCTGCGCGCATCCAGTTCTTTCGCCCTCACTTGTTCCGGCGACATGTAGGCAACGGTACCGACGGTGGAACCTGGACTGGTGAGATGCTGATCTTCGATTGTCACCGTACGAGTCACAGTCTCTGCCGAGGCAACCTGGCTGGAGGCAGGTGTGATCTTCGCCAGTCCAAAATCCAGGATCTTGGCGTGTCCGCGCTCGGTAACGAAAATATTAGCGGGCTTGATGTCGCGATGCACAATGCCTTTGGAGTGGGCAGCATCCAGAGCATCGGCGATCTCAATGGCGAGAGACAAAATCAACTCGGTTTCCATGGGTCGCCCGCTGATGCGATATTTCAGGGTTACTCCTTCAAGAAACTCCATGGCGATGAAGGACTGCTCGCCGCTCTTGCCGATGTCATAAATCGTGCAGATGTTGGGATGGTTCAGCGCGGAGGCTGCACGAGCTTCGCGGCGGAAACGTTCTAACGCCTGCGGGTCCCGGGAAAGGTCATCCGGCAGGAACTTGAGGGCAACAAAACGGCCCAGTTCGGTGTCCTCGGCCTTGTAAACCACGCCCATGCCGCCGCCACCGAGCTTCTCGACGATATGGTAGCGAGAAATGGTTTGGCCGATCATTCGGAAGGTGCGTGGCTTTCGGGTGGCTTCATCTTACGGACGCGGCATCTGCCAGTCAACGAATGCCCGGCTCTGGCAGGAGCATGTCGAACCCGGAACACTTGCTTTATGACGGGGTAGGGCTTGCGCCGTTTTTTCCGATGCCGACCCACGGTTTGCACCCCTTCGACAAGCTCAGCGCAGGGTAACATGATCAGGGCGAGCACGAAGATCGTCCGCCGGAAGGGAGCAAAATATTCTCCATGAAAGAATTTCCAGCGTTCATGAAGCAGCCGGCCAACCGCATTGCCGCGAGCAGCCAGGCCACTCCCGGCGTCGAAGGCTATGTCTTCGACGGCGCGGACGGCAGCCAGATGGCGTTCTGGACGTGCTCCCAAACCGCGCCCTCAGCGCCTCATGTACACGAGTTCGACGAATACATGACCGTCGTCGAGGGCTGCTACACCTTGATGATTGACGGCAAGAGAATGCCGATCCGGGCGGGACAGGAATGCTTCATCCCGCGCGGGGTGCTCCATGGCGGTGAGGTTGAGGCCGGAACCAGAACCATCAATGCATTCGGTGGCCACCGCGCCAACCGGATAAAGCCACTTCAGAATGAAGCCAGTTCAGACCCAGATATTTCCAACCAGTAGAATGGATGCGGAACTTATGGCACCCGCGCTCGCATCCCGCCCGCCCCGCTGGTACACCATCCCGGCGCGCGCCGTTCTGGTGACGTTCATTGCGACGCTGCTCTGTTTCGCCGTCAGTCTGCTGTTCGCCATTATCGGGACAGTGGCCGTCGCGGCGCTGCGCGGCGTGCATCCTGATATGCGCACCGCCTACCGGCACATCGCCCTGCCCGCGGCTCTGTTCGCCGGCGGCATCATCTTCGTGGTTGCCCTGGTGATCGAAATCCGCCACTACCGCCAGAACAAAGCATTGTCGGCGATTGAAAGGCTGGGCTAGCCATGCCAGGTAAGACCATGCCGCCGCGCATTGCCATCCCTCTGCCGCACTTCTCTGACCCGGACTATGCCGAGCGGGCCATCCCGCAATACGAGCACGCGGTCAGGCTGGCCGGGGGCGAACCGATCCGCATTGGGCTCGGCCAAAGTTCGGAACAAGTCCGTAAGCTGTTGGAACACTGCGACGGAGTTCTGCTGCCCGGCAGCAAAGCCGACGTCGATCCCGCCCGCTTCCACGCCGCGCGCTCGCCCCACACCGCGGCCGCCGACCCGCAGCGCGACATCGTCGACAATCTTCTGCTCGATGACGCTTACCGGAATCGCAAGCCCATACTCGGCATCTGCTACGGACTGCAGAGCCTGAACGTCTACCGCGCCGGATCGCTGATCCAGCACATCCCGGACTTTCTGCCGGAAGAAACCCGCGCGAAAGTGGATCACGAAGCCGGGAAGAAAGTCGCGGTCGCGCATGAGGTCGAGATCGACCCAGCCTCGAAGCTGGCCGAGATTCTATGTGGAGACAGCCGCCCCCGGCTGTCCCGAGCGCAGCTCGGCGATTTCCCGGATAGCGCAAAAGGCTCTGTAAGAACTGCCACCGCGGCCCCGGCGGGAAAATTCCTACTCCCCGTCAACTCCTCCCACCACCAATCCGCGGAAAAAATTGGCGAGGGCCTGCGCATCATGGCCCGCTGCACTGCCGATGGCATCATCGAAGCCCTGGAAGGCACCACGCCCGATCACTTTGTGCTGGCCGTGCAATGGCATCCCGAGCGCTCGGTCGAGCAGGACGCAGCTTCCCCGGCCATCTTCCGCGCGTTCATCGCAGCTGCGCCACAGCATGAAGCACGATAAGAGGCGGCCCGTCAGCACCGCTGGAAATTCACCAAGAAACCGATTCCACGCCGGCTACTTATTCTTCGCCGCTTTCTTCTTCGCGGCCTTCTTCTTCGCCACTTTCTTTTTCGGGCGCGGAGCTTTTTCCAGCAGCACGACTACGTGCGCGATGGCGGCATGGTCAAGATTCAGGCCTTCAGGCGTCTTCGCTTTCAGCCCCACGCAATCGCGGTGCAGGCCCATCAATTCCGCCACGCGAATCCGAATCGCCGCGGCATGCGGCCCGATCTTGGGCGTGGCCAGAATCAGGCTGGCATCCAGGTTGGCCACGCTGTAACCCGCGTCCCGCACGCGTTTCAACGCCTCGCGCAGAAAAATCACGGAGTCGGCGCCCTTCCACTTCGGGTCCGATGGAGGAAACAGCGCGCCAATATCCGGCGCGGCAATCGCGCCCAGCAGCGCGTCCGTAATGGCGTGCAGCAGCACGTCGCCGTCGGAATGCCCGCCCAGCCCCTTGTCATGCGGCAAAGCAATCCCGCCAATCTTCAGCGGAATCCCCGGCCGAAATTCATGCGAATCAAACCCGTAGCCGATTCTCACGCGGAAACCTTGGCCACGGATTTACACGGATTTTCACGGATTTTTTTTCTTTCATTATCAAAGAGGAGGCGGCGGAACTGGGGTCGCGCGCCGAAGTTGAGCAGTAGCCCCACTTCGATTTCGGTTGCGCGAAGATAGTGGAGGAGTTGGGCTTCGTGCGCAGGTTCGAGGGTTCGAGCCGCTTTCAATTCCAGCAACACTGCATTGTCAACCAAGATGTCCGCAAAATACTGTCCGACTTTCTTGCCGCGGAACCATACGGGTACGGAAACCTCCCGCACCCCGCTAAGCCCGGCTTGTGCAAGCGCGATCACCATCGCCTCAGCGTAAGTGGATTCCATAAATCCGTGACCCAGTTCGTTGTAAACATCGTAAAACACGCCAATGATCTTGTCGGTCAAGTCGGAGTGTTTCAAAGCGCTTGGCGAACCGCTCATAAACCCCGAGTCTACGCCGCAAAAGGCGGGGTTGTCCGTGGAAATCCGTGCAAATCCGTGGCTCACTTCCGTAAATAGAACTCCGCCAGTTCCATGTCTCCCGGGGTCGTGATTTTGATATTTCTCGGCGAGCCCATCACCACTGCGACTTCGTGGCCTGAGCGCTCGGCCAGGGAAGCCTCGTCCGTCCCCAGGAATCCGTCGGCGCTGGCTTCGTCAAACGCTTTCTTGATCACGCTGTAGTGAAATCCCTGCGGCGTCTGCGCCAGCACGACTCCAGCGCGCGGAATCGTCGCCTTCACGATCGCCCCTTCCGCGGTTCGTTCCACCTGCTTCACCGTATCCACGGCGGGCAGTGCGGCAATGGCGGCGCCATATTTTTTCGCGGCCTTGATGACGTCGTGAATAATCTCGGCGGTCACCAGCGGCCGCACGGCATCGTGCACCAACACAATGTCATCAGGTGCCGCGGAAATCGAGTTGAGCGCGTGCTCGACCGACTGCTGCCGATGCTCGCCGCCCACCACCAGCTCTACTTTCTTCTTCAATACTTCGCCTGCATCCTTGGCCAGCCGCTCGCGGAAGCCCTCGATCTCATTTTCGCGCAGCGCAATCCAGATTTCACCGACCGCCTCCACCGCCGCAAACTTGCGCAGCGTGTGAATGAGAATCGGCGTGCCCGCCAGCTCGGTGAACTGTTTCGTGGGATGCGGCTTCGCCGTCGCGTCCAGCGCGCTGGGCATGGGACCCATGCGCGTCCCCAGCCCCGCAGCCGGAATAATCACAACCACCTTCATAGCGGGCTGTAAGTATACGAGTGCGCGGAGTGAGAGTTCAAATCCTCACCCGCAGGCGCGCCGAGGGAAAACGTCCTGCGGAAGATGAGCCGGGTTCACGGCCATCTGATCGGCCGGCCGCCTTGCGGATGCAGGCCAATTGCCAGGCCTCCGACCGCGCGGGCGCCGATCGCCAGCCCGCCCACGGCCACGCCCCCGATCGCGAGACCTCCCAGGGCGACCAGCCCCAGCGCGAGTCCGCCGACGCTGATCACGCCGAAAGTCAGGCTGCCAATCGCGATCACCCCGGCCGCGATTGCCCCCACTGCGATGATCCCAACCGCGACGTCGCCCACTGCGATCACGCCCACGGCTCGGCCGCGAAGTTCTCGAGAACCCGGATCGGGTCCGACTGCGATGCACACCACAGGAATGTCGCCAACCATGGCGTTTGACTGATAGCGCATGAGGCACCTCCTGCTGGATACTACGACGACGGCTTGGTCTCGGTTCCCGGAGAATCGGTATCCTCTACTGGTTCATGCCCGAGACGCGCGATCAACGATTTCTCACTCCGACCCGAGGAGCACCAACTCTATGAGCACCGTCCTTCTGCTGGTTTTGTCGAACTGCTTTATGACCTTCGCATGGTATGGCCACTTGAAATACGGTCACGCCTGGCCGCTCTGGAAAGCCATCCTGGTTTCGTGGGCGATCGCGCTGTTCGAATACTGCCTGGCAGTGCCGGCGAACCGGCTCGGGTATGGCGAGTTTTCCGGATTCCAGCTCAAGATCATTCAGGAGATTGTCACCCTGATCGTCTTCATGGTGTTCGCGATCACGTTTCTCAAGGAGAAGCTGGCGTGGAATTATCTGGTGGCGTTCGCCTTTCTCGGCGTGGCCGCCTTCTTCGCCTTCGCGTTCAAGGCCGGTCCGGCAGTCTGAAGGAACGGCGATGCCGCTTTCCGCCGCGGCAACTTAGGACTGAGTAGGTTTGTTTTCCACGAGTGCATTGGGCACAACCGCCGCAGAAAGCGGTACCACCGCGACCGCCGCAGCCACCGGCACCGGCGTCGCCTGCCTTGAATACGCTGCCCGCTCGTCCCACTTGCCGAAAATCATTTTTCCCGCGGTCGTCTGCAGTACCGACGTGACCGACACATCAATCGTTTTGCCAATCATTTTCCGCGCATTATCAACGACCACCATCGTCCCGTCATCCAGATACGCCACCCCCTGGTTGTATTCCTTGCCTTCCTTCAGAATAAACACGCGCATGGTCTCGCCCGGCAGCACAATCGGCTTCAGCGAATTTGCCAGCTCGTTGATGTTCAGCACCGGCACGCCCTGCAGCTG
>Ga0302326_10020136_pt1 | contig 13746 bp, 13 predicted proteins | sample Palsa_T0_3_FD_202264 | JGI IMG/M metagenome (GOLD analysis project Ga0302326, IMG submission 202264) | Peat permafrost microbial communities from Stordalen Mire near Abisko, Sweden - Palsa_T0_3 | ecosystem: Environmental > Terrestrial > Soil > Palsa > Peat permafrost | place: Sweden: Abisko... | reverse complement strand
TCAGCGGCGTCTCTCGCCGGAATACAAAGGACATCCACGCGATCTCGTCCTCCGTTTTTCGTCTCACCGAGTTCAGACGAAACTTCGTGTGGTTCCTGCTGCGGCTCGCCGGCTGGCGGCTCGACCAGCTCATCGATGATTTCGCGAGTGCCTTGATAGATAAGATTCTGGGTGTCCTCGTCCAGTTCACCGCGATGCCGGTCGTGTTCCGCTAAGCTGAGCGCCGGAATAACTACAGAGCTGTAGAGTTCCTCCAGGGATTTGTCTTTAAGGTAGGTTTCCAATATCTGCTTGGCTTCGTTTTGATCCCCGGCCAGAAGGCGCTGGTAATACTGAGCTTGGGGTGACAGAACAGGTTCGTCTCCTAAGAGAACATTCAGAAAGGTCAAGCCGGGAACGTACCGCCCCATCACTACCAGACAGACTGTGAGTGGCGTGGATAACAGAAGACCCGGCAGACCCCAAATTAACGTCCAAAAGACGGCTGAGACGAGTATCGCCAGCGGTGAGAGACCTACATGGGCACCATAAAGAAGAGGTTCAACGACATTCGCCACCGTCACTTCCAACACCAGGAAAATTCCAGCAGTTACAAGGGCGTGACTCCACCCGGGGAAAACAGCTAAGGACAACGCAATCGGCATCAGAGCGGCAAGGGGCGCTCCGATATACGGCAAGAATCGAAGAACAGCGGCGCTCAAACCCCATAGCGCGGCGTGCGGAACACCGACAACGTGCAACGCACCAGCGATCACAACCCCGTAGAGTGAATTCACAACAAATTGTAGGAACAAATAACGATTGATTCGTTGCACCGCCTCGTCCAGCGCCTGCGTCATCAGGTTCAAGCGGCCATCACCTGCGAGACGGATCAGACGGTTGCGAAGATCTTCGCGACCCACGAGAACAAAAACGGTGAATACCAGGACAACACCAAGCGTCGCCAAAGGACCCAGCAGCGTCTCGACATATTCGAGCGGGTTAGCAGGGGGGACTATTTCGACGGAGAGAGGTCGAGATGGTGTCGAACCGGGAGACGGCGGTCTCTTTGCCTCAGTTGTCGCTGCCGCTCCAGTGGGGACATCTGTAATTTCCTTTTCGAGCTCCTTTACGGTATCCGACGCGCTATCCAAAGTTTGACTTCGTGAGCCTTTTACTGCTTGGATTTTCTCCTGCAGCGCCTTTTTGTAAGTGGGCAGCTCGTGGGTTAACCGGACAAATTGCTGAGACGTTTCCCAGATCACGAATCCCGTTAAGCTGACAAGAGCGAGCATCACGAGGGAGATTGCCAGTACGCGGGGCAATTTTAGCCGCTCGAGGAACCTAACCACTGGCGCCAATAGCAACGAAGCGAGCAAAGCTAAAGCCAACGGTATGAAAACAATGCGCGCAAAAAAGAGCGTGGCAATAATTACAACCGTGACGACAACGCCTAGCAGGCGGGTATTTTCACGGGCTGCGAAACGTCGCGTCAGATGATTACCCAGTTGCGGCTTATTGTGACTTCAGATTTTATTGCCGTCTATGACGCCTGTTAGATGATCGGCGGGGCGCTTTTGGGTTCAGCCGGCTGTTCTCGCCAGAAACTCCCTCATGGCGGAAGCGATCTCCTCGACGTGCGTTTCCAGTGCAAAGTGTCCCGTATCTGGGAGTTGCACTGTCGCGTTTGGGTTTTCTCGCCGATAAGCTTCCGCGCCCTGCGGGATAAAGAACGGAACCTTGGTACTCGCGCCCCGCCGTAGCATCAAAGCCCCAAATACCGCCCTGGCAACCAAATAGCGTCGTAAATCGCTTTCCGGTGAACGGGTTCTCTGCTAGCATTAAAATTTGTCCGTTTTCGAAAATATTGGAGTTGGAGCGTCTATGGCAATGGCATGTGAAATTTGCGGCAAGAAGCCCAGTTTCGGCAACACGATCAGCCACGCAAACAACGTCACGCGGCGCCGGTGGAATCCGAATCTCCGTCGCGTGAAGACGGTTATTGACGGCGTCCACAAAAAGGCCCGCGTCTGCACCGCCTGCATCCGAGCTGGCCGCGTCGTCAAGGCAGCCTGATCCCAGCCCGTCCCTCATCCTTCGGAGGAATTTTGAAGAGAAGCGCGGCAATCGCGGCGGTCCTGTTCGCGTGCACGCTGTTGTCTTCGTGCAAGCGGCAGGAAACGGCGCCGGGACCGGACGTCTGGGCCGTCGTCAACGGCCACGAAGTGGCGCGCGCGGAAGTTGAGAAGTATTTCCGCAGCCGCGTCAATGCTGACGCTCAGACGCCGTCGCAGGAAGAAGCACTGTCGCTAAAGCTCAGCATCCTCGACGAGCTCATCAACAATCAAATTCTGCTCGAGCGCGCCAACAAGTTGAACCTCGTTGCGAGCGATGCCGAAGTTGAAGATAAGTTCACCGAATCGAAGAGCCCCTACACGGAAGACGAGTTTCAGAAGAAATTGCGCGACGCCGGCCTGACGATGGACGACCTCAAGGGCGATTTGCGCCGGCAGCTTTCGATTCAAAAGCTGCTGAACCGTGAAGTCGTCGCCAAGATCACTATCACCGATCAGGACGTGATGGATTTCTACCAGAAAAATCGTTCGCAATTCAATGTGCCGGAGCCGCAATACCACATCGCGCAAATCGTCGTGACGCCCCATCCCGATCCTGCGGTGCATAACCGCAAGAATGACAAAGCCACCAATGAAATTGACGCGCAGCGCAAAGTGGCCTCCATCGAACAAAAGCTGAATGCCGGCGCGGATTTCTCGCAACTCGCGATGGATTACTCGGAAGACACGTCGAGCTCAACCGGCGGCGATCTCGGCTTCCACGCTGAATCCTCATTCAATCAATCGGATCCGGCCCTCAAGAAGGCGGTGCTTTCGCTGCGACCGGGAGAAATAAGCCGGCCAATACCGGTGCACTCCGGCTACGTCATTCTGAAGTTGATTGCAAAAGAAGCGGCGGGACAGCGGGAGATTGCCGATCCTCAGGTGCAGCAGTCCATCCGCGACACGCTGCGCAACCGCAAGGAACAGCTCCTGCGCGTCGCCTATCTGACGACTGCGCGAGATGAAGCGCATGTCGTCAACTATCTCGCGCGGCAGGTGCTTGAATCCGCGGGCAAGCTCCCCTCTGGCGAGCCGCCGAAGTAAGCGGCGAGAAGTTGCTGGCGCCCAGCGATTGCGACTCAGGCTACAACCGCGAGCGTTTCTCCCGCGTTTACCGGCTGACCTTCTGCCGCGAGAAGTTTTTCCACCGTGCCGGATTTCGGTGACCGGATTTCGTTTTGCATCTTCATCGCTTCGATAACGAGCAAGCCCTGCCCGGCTTTCACCTCATCGCCTGCCTTCACAAGCAAACGGACGACTTTCCCGGGCATTGGCGCATTTACGTTCTGCCGGCCCTCGGCTGAGACTTGGCCCGCTCCCCGCCGAAATTTCCGCGGGTCGCTGACGCTTGCCGCAAATTCGAGGCCGCCGGAAATTACACGTAGGCCCGCAGGGTTCACCTCGACGCGCACGTCAATCGAACGGCCGCCGATGAGAATTGAATGCTCTCCATCGCGCAACTCGACGACATCAGCCTCGACGCTGCGGCCGTCAATGAGGCCATCAACGCGCGAGGCGGCGCGATTGAGCTCAACGCGCCGCTTCCGTCCGCCGATGGTGATTTCGATTTTCAAAAAAGCTGTCTTTCTCCCCGGAATGTTTAGCGCCGCGTCAGCCGCTCGATCTGCTCCTGCCGTCCCTCACGCTTCCAGCGCGAATCGCTTCCGGCGCCGTTCGACACCGGCGGCACGCCGCTATTCCGCGCGCTGTGCCAAAGCGCCAGCGCAATCATCGCGGCATCCTCCGCGGCCGGGTCCGCTTCATCTCGCGCCGCATTCTTTTCGCGCTCGATGAAGTCATCGAGCCATTTGGTGTGGATATCCGCGCGCACAAAATCGTCGTCGTCAAGAATGCGTCGAAAAAAGTTGATGTTCGTCCGGATGCCGCCCACCCGAGTCTCTCCAAGCGCGCGGGCCAAGCGCGCGATGGCTTCGTTTCGGCCGGTTCCCCAGGCGATCAACTTTGCGAGCATGGGATCGTAATCGCTCGGCACCGTCCAGCCGGAATACACACCTTCGTCGAGGCGAACGCCTGGCCCAGAAGGCGCGGCAAAACTTGTGATCGCGCCCGGTGACGGAAAGAAATTGTTCTCGGGATCTTCTGCATATATACGGCACTCGATGGCGTGGCCGCGAAGTGTAACTTCGCTCTGCGCAAGCGGCAATTTTTCGCCCGCCGCGACGCGAATTTGTAGCTTCACGAGATCGAGCGCAGTCACCATTTCCGTCACCGGGTGCTCGACCTGCAATCGCGTGTTCATCTCGAGAAAATAAAATTTCTTCGCTTCATCAACGAGGAATTCGCATGTTCCGGCGTTCGCGTAGCCGCCCGCGCGGGCAAGCTTCACGGCCGCCTCGCCCATCGCACTTCGCAATTCCGGTGTCATCACCGGCGATGGCGCCTCTTCAATGACTTTCTGATAGCGCCGCTGAACAGAGCACTCCCGCTCGCCGAGGTAAATCGTGTTGCCATGCGTATCAGCAAGAATTTGAATTTCGATGTGACGCGGCCGCGAAAGATACTTCTCAAGATAGAGTCGCGAATCGCCGAAAGCGTTCAGCGCTTCCGACGAAGCATCGCGCCACGCGCTGCGCAGATCGCTCTCGCGTTCCACGCGACGCATTCCTTTTCCGCCGCCGCCCGCAACGGCCTTCAGCACGATTGGAAATCCAATCGTCTTCGCGGCCTCGAGCGCCGCTTCGACATTCTCAATGGGTTCGAGAGTGCCGGGAACCGTCGGCACATCCACGGCGCGCGCCAATTGTCGCGCCGACGTCTTCGATCCAAGCTGTTCCATCGCCTGAGCGGAAGGCCCGACAAATGTAATGCCTGACGCGACGCAGGCCCGTGCAAGCGCAGGATTTTCGGCGAGGAAGCCGTAACCCGGATGAATGGCGTCGCAGCCTGCGTCGCGCGCCGCGGAAATAATGTTCTCGATGACCAGATAGCTTTCACGCGAAGGCGCAGGCCCGATTCGATAAGCCTCGTCCGCCATTCGCACGTGAAGCGAAGCGCGATCGGCGTCGCTATAAACGGCAACGCCCGCGATGCCCATTTCACGGCAAGCGCGCAGGATGCGCACGGCAATTTCGCCGCGATTCGCGATCAGAATTTTCTTAAGCATGCACGTTGAGGACAGAATTCTAACACGCGCGAGCGAGGGTTTTCAGTGCCAGCGTTGGCTAAGGGCGGCCCTTCAAACTTGCCGCAAACAGGGCCGCCCCGACAAATGTTGCAGAAATGAGTACTGCGCCTAATTCCTGGAATGCGCGCAGCCTTGCGGATAAACCGCGTCGAGCGCGCCCCACAGCGCCTTCAACGTCCGCTCGGCCGCCACCATTATGGGACCGGATTCGGATGCTGGCTGCGCCCCGAGCCATTGGCGCCAGGCGGCGCGGTGCCGTACATCGGCTTCTTCGTGAACGGCAAAGTAGCGCAACGCCGGCTCATCCGTGACGCCGTAATATTTTTTCAGCCCGGCGATTTTCTGTGTTGCAATTTCCGGCACCTGCGCTTCGTAAACGTAAAACGCCGCGACGGCCTGCGCTTTCGAGCAGTCTTCCGATAGCTCATCAAAAGCATCGAGCAAGGCCGCAACCCCCGGCAGCGGCCGGGTGGAATCGATGTCCGCATCATTCGCGCCAACAGCATTCGCGAACTGCCGCCAGAGTACCGGATGCGGTCCCGCGGGATCGAGTTCCTCGGCCAGGTTCTCGTCAACCAAGTTTCGCAATTCGCCCTTCGAGCGCGATGCCAATTGTTTCAAATTTTCCGGAAAGGCGCGAACATGCTGGTAATACTGCTCGGCATAAAGCGCCAGGGATTCGCGCGAAAGCGTACCCTGCGTCCACGCGCGATAGAACGGATGCTTCAGAAGATGATATTTCTCAACGAGGCTGTCCAGACCCGCAAGAATAGGATTACAGCTATTCATCATTTGCACTCCGGAAGGATAGTCGCAAAAAACCCAATGAATCCTATCTCAACGCGGGGTCAAAATCCAGCCCGCTCGTATTTCATTAAACACCCGCCGCCTACCGATATGATGACTTTCAGTCAACCGTCCGCAGGGGCTACAGCGGGATGTTGCCGTGCTTTTTGCGCGGATTTAAGTCTCTTTTATTTTCGAGGGAGCGAAGCGCCGTGATGAGCTTGGCGCGCGTCCCGGCGGGCTCGATCACGGCATCAATGTAGCCGCGCTCGGCCGCGACATACGGATTCGCGAAGCGCTCGCGGAATTCCTCCACCTTCTCCGCGCGCAGCGCATCTCTCTCCGGCTCCGCAGCCTTCTCGATTTCGCGCTTGTACACGATATTCACCGCGCCTTCCGGCCCCATCACGGCGATCTCCGCCGACGGCCACGCAAAATTCATGTCCGTACGGATGTGCTTTGACGACATGACGCAGTAAGCGCCGCCATAAGCCTTCCGCGTGATCACCGTAATTTTGGGCACGGTCGCTTCGGCGAACGCGAAAAGCAACTTCGCGCCATGCTTGATGATCCCGCCCCACTCCTGCTGCGTACCAGGCAGAAAGCCGGGAACATCCTCGAACGTGATCAGCGGAATATTGAACGCATCGCAGAAGCGCACAAAGCGCGCGCCCTTCACCGAAGCATTGATGTCGAGAACTCCCGCCAGATTTGCCGGCTGGTTCGCGACGATTCCAACAGGCCTGCCATCGAGCCGCGCAAATCCAACCACAATATTTCCGGCGAAATGCTCGTGCACTTCGAAAAAATCCCCATCATCCACGATCGCGTGAATCACGTCTTTGATGTCGTACGGCTTCATCGGATCTTCGGGCACGACGGAATTGAGCCCAGCGTCTTTGCGGTCCCAGGGATCGGTGCTCGGCCGGCGCGGCGGATCTTCAAGATTGTTGGGCGGCAAATAACCCACAAGCTCGCGGATCATCGCCAGGCATTCGGCGTCGTCCTGCGCCACGAAATGCGCGACGCCGCTTTTTTCGTTGTGCGTCATCGCGCCGCCGAGTTCGTTCTTGCTCACTTCCTCGTGCGTGACCGTCCTGATCACATCCGGGCCGGTGACGAACATGTACGAAGTGTCGCGCGTCATAAAAATAAAATCGGTAATCGCAGGCGAATAGACGGCGCCACCCGCGCACGGGCCCATGACTGCGCTAATCTGCGGCACAACGCCGCTTGCAAGCGTGTTGCGAAGAAAAATATCGGCATACCCCGCGAGCGACATCACGCCTTCCTGAATGCGCGCCCCGCCCGAATCGTTCAAGCCGATAATGGGAGCGCCCGCGCGCATCGCCAGATCCATGACTTTCGTGATTTTCTGCGCGTTCGTTTCGGAAAGCGAACCACCGAAAACCGTGAAGTCCTGGGCGAAAACGTAAACGAGGCGGCCGTCAATTCGCCCGTAACCGGTGATGAAGCCGTCTCCCATCGGCTTCTGGTTCTCCATGCCGAAATCGTCGCAGCGATGCCGGACAAACTTGTCGAGCTCTTCAAATGTTCCTTCGTCGAGGAGCAACTCAATACGCTCGCGGGCGGCGAGCTTGCCTTCCTTGTGCTGCTTCTCTCGACGTTCGAGACCACCGCCGATTTCCGCTTCTTCATTGCGGCGGTGCAATTCTTCAAGGCGATCGTGGTGCTTTGCAGGACGGTTCATTTGGCCTTTTCATCGCGGCAAATCGCGAAGCGGTAGCGTGCCATAGCATGCGTCGCGCAGCAAGCGGCCCGCAAGCAAGCAGTCGAAATTCTAGTGAAGGCCAGACCAATCGTCGGCGATGAGAATGGAATTGCTGGGATTCGAAGGATCGTACTTTACGCTAGCGGCCTTGCCGATGACGGCGCGGCTCAGTGCTGCACGTTGTTCCATGCCAGTGATGTCTTGCGCCGTTTCGTAAGTTACTCCCGAAATGGAATACGTATAGTGAAGCAACATGGTGGTTACGCTGGCGCTCCCGTTTGGCACGCTTTTGCGCCGCCCGAAAATTCCGCGCGGCGGTTCGGGCTTGGGCGCGGCTACCTTGTCCTCGATCTCGAGAACCTGGCCTTCCACGATGCGCCCGATGCGGTTGAGATAGAGACGCCGCTCGCGTTCGATCTCGTTGGGATCAATTTCGCGTTTGCGCAAAACAAAGTAAGCGGCGATGAGAACAGCCAGGCCGAGGCCGGCCAGCGGCAAGTAATGTTGCCAATTTTCGAGAAGCTGTTTCAATGCGAATCCAAATTGCCTGATTAAAATTCAGTCGCCTTCTGCAGCGACTGGATTGCGCAAGGTTCCGATACCGCCGATGCTCACTTCGACCACGTCGCCGTCTGCGAGCGGCCCAACGGCGGGAGGAGTTCCCGTCGCGATGACATCGCCGGGCAGCAGCGTCATGACCCTTGCAATCCAGCGAATTATAACTTCGATGGGGAAAAGCATGCCAGATATGTGACCAATCTGCTTACAGTTGCCGTTCACGCGAGTTTCAACCGTTGCTGAAGCAACATCCAATTGAGTCTCGATCACGGCACCAATCGGACAAAATGTATCGAAGCTTTTGCCGCGTGTGAATTGGACATCGCGCTTCTGAATGTCCCGCGCGGTCACATCATTCAGGCAAGTGTAGCCGAGAACGTAGCGCCGCAAATCTTCGCCCTCGGCCGGTAGATGCAGCCGCTCGCCGATCACGATGGCTAATTCGCCTTCGTAGTCCACTCGCTCCGAGATACTCGGGAGAATGATCGGCTCGTCTGGGCCGATCACGGATGACGGCGGCTTCAGAAAAATCAGCGGTTCTTTTGGAATCTCGTTGCCGAGTTCGGCGGCGTGCTCAGCATAATTTCGTCCGACGCAAACGATTTTGGATGGCTCGACGGGCGCAAGCAGCCGGACATCTTGCAGTGACCAATCGCGCCCGGTAAATTCCATCCTGCCGAAAAGGCTACGAATTTCGAGAACCCGTTCCCCTTCGATCAATCCATAGGAAGTCGCCGGGCGTAGCTCCGTGTCGTCACGCGTAATTAGAGCGGCGGAAAATTCAAGCGGCTGGAAGCGGCACAGCTTCATCGCTTGCGGGTGGGCACTTCAATCGTTCTCACGTGGGCGACGGGTGCGTGGTGCCAGATGAGAGAAACAACAGACGACGCGACCCAAACGCCGACGGCAAGCACGCCGTAGATCACGCCGCCCAGCATAAGCAAGTGGAGTGGCGTCATTCCCAGGCGATTGACGAGATTGTCGAAGAACATCGTCGCGCAAGCATACGCTGCAGCAAGTATCGACCACGCCGTAATTCCCGCGGTGAACAATCGCCAGGGAGATCCGAAATATCGCGCGACTGGGATCGTCATCACTAGCCCGAACGCGCCGTAACATACAAGGTTCCGCAGCGCGGCAATCGAATCAAATTGCGGCATGCGAGTGGCAACGATGAGTGAACCCAACATCACCGCAACAAGCAACACGCCGGCGAATATTCCGGTGTGGATCACCGGACTCTGAATAACATTCCACACACGGCGCGGATTCGTTGCTGCGGCGCTCACAATTATTGGCTCGATTCTTTTTCCGCCGGAGAGATTCCGGCGGTCACCGGTTCGCTTGCGGGGCTTTCATTGCCGGCACGATCGACAGCGGTGACCGTGTACGTGTAGAGGCGTCCCGGAAACACAGTGATATCACGATACGCGGGCGTCAGCAACGTACTCTGGTTCAGCCGCCGCGGAGACTTGGAATCCTGGCCGCTGCGATAGATGTTGTAGCCGGCTAAATCGCCTTCAGCGCTGATGGCCCACGAAAGTTCGATGCCAACCGGCGTGTTTGACGTTGCCGGAACCGGAACGGCGACCAATCCTTGCGGCGCAGCCGGTGGAAAAATATCTTTGGGCGCGAGCGCGAGCAAATTCGATTCGTCTGACTCCACAGATTCATTGGGCGTCGCGCCATATCGAACGACGCTGCGAACCGAGTACACGTAGGCATGGCCGAATTGGAAAGTTGTGTCGCGGAACGACGGCGCCGGAGCCTCGCCGAGTAATTCGGACAGCGGCACAGCCGGGGTCACGGTGGGGGTATTAGCTGAATTTTTCGCGTTGGTTGCATTCGCCGCGCGGGCCGTCGCGCCAGTTTTTTCCGCTCGATAAACGCGATAGCTCACGGCCGCGGATGCGTTTGCGTTTGCCGCGTCGCTAGGCGCCGCTTGTGGCGTAACCGCTGACCATTTCAACTCCACGGCTTCCTGCGTGACCGTCGCCGCAAGATCGGCGATCGGCGCGGGCGGCGGATATGCGCGCACCACCGCAACATTCGATGGCTCGGACGCGCGCCTCGCGGAAATCCGCGTGCGCACAACAAACGCCGCTCGCCCGCCAAAGTGCCGCTCCAGGTCTTCGGTCTTCAACTCAACGGGAAAGAGAACGTGCCCTTCGTTTGTGTACTGGCTCATCATCGCAGCCGGAACTCGCACCAGAACATTTTGTTTTCCCACGGACGCAGCATCGGGCGCAGCAGCACCCGGTGCGACAAATTCCCAGTAAATATCTAACGACAGCGGCATACTGAATGCTTTGTGATCTTCGGTTTTCGCCGGCAGAGCAAATGACAAATAAATGCGGGCTCCCAATTGACGGGCGCTCAGGCCAGTCACGGCAGCCGGCGCGGGAGCGTGGCGGGTGGTGGGTTCGCTTGGTGCAGCGCATCCCGCCGCGAGAGAAACGCAAAATACAGCGATGAAAACCTGAAAAATCGAAACGCCGGATCGCGCCCGGCACGGAAGAGCGCGGGACGAAGTTTCCGCTCTTTTCGTTTTCATCTCAATTATGCGGTAACTACAGAATGTAACGGCTGAGGTCCTGGTCCTTCACGATGTTGACGAGCTGCTTCTGCACATACGCCGCATCGATCTTGATACTTTTCTTTTTCAGCTCGGGCGCCTCGAACGAGATTTCTTCGAGCACCTTTTCGAGGATCGTGTGCAGGCGGCGCGCGCCGATGTTCTCGGTCTGTTCGTTGACTACCGCAGCGAACTTCGCAATCGAGGCCACGCCATCGTCGGTGAACGCGATTTTCAATCCTTCCGTCTCCAGCAAAGCGATCGCCTGCTTGATCAGCGCGTTTTTCGGCTCCGTCAAAATGCGGATGAAATCCGCTTCGCTCAAAGAACTCAGCTCGACGCGAATCGGAAAGCGCCCCTGCAGCTCGGGAATCAAGTCGGAAGGCTTGGTCGTGTGGAAAGCACCCGCCGCGATGAAAAGAATGTGATCGGTGCGCACCATGCCGTAGCGCGTATTCACAGTCGTGCCTTCGACGATCGGCAAAATATCGCGCTGCACTCCCTCGCGGGATACGTCCGGGCCGTGCCCTGATTCGCGCCCGGCAATCTTGTCGATCTCGTCGATGAAAAGAATTCCCATCTGCTCGACGCGCTCAAGCGCAATCCGTGTCACGTGGTCCATATCCACAAGACGATTCTCTTCTTCCTGAATTAGATAATCGAACGCCTCACCGACCGTCATCTTCCGCTTTTTCTTCTGCTGGCCAAAGACGCCGGAGAGCATGTCCTTGACGTTGATATCCATTTCTTCGATGCCCTGATTCGTGACGATCTCGAACGCAGGCATCGAGCGCTCGCGAACCTCGACTTCCACCATGCGCGTATCGAGTTTTCCTTCGCGAAGCTGTATGCGGAGTTTTTCGCGCGTGCGCTGCGCCTGCTCTTTGCGCTGAGCGTCGTTTGTGACCATCCCCGACACCTCGGGCGGCGGAGGCATCGGCGGAAGCAGAAGATCCAGAAGGCGCTCCTCCGCGGACTGTTCGGCGCGCTCGGCCACTTCGTCGAGCTTCTCTTCTCGCACCATGTCAATTCCAGTTTCGATGAGGTCGCGAACCATCGATTCGACGTCCCGCCCGACGTAGCCCACTTCCGTATACTTCGAAGCTTCGACTTTCACGAAAGGGCATCCCGCAAGCCGCGCCAGCCGCCGCGCGATTTCCGTCTTGCCCACGCCGGTCGGCCCGATCATCAAAATGTTTTTCGGCAGAACGTCCTCAGCCATCTCCGGCTGGAGCTTCTGGCGCCGCACGCGATTGCGCAACGCCACGGCCACAGCGCGCTTCGCGGCGTTCTGGCCGACGATGTACTTGTCGAGCTCGACGACGATTTCTCGAGGTGTCAGTTCGTCGAACGATGGAATCGGTTCTGCTGGTGGCGCCTGCGGTTCTCCGGACAAATAAATCACCATTCCTCGCCTTCCTTCAACGATCCGCTCACAATTCTTCCATCGTGAAATTTGCGTTCGTGAAAATACAGATTTCGCTCGCGATTCGCATCGCTTCCTGAGCGATTTCCTTGGCGTTGAGCTTGGAATGCTTGATCAGCGCCCGCGCGGCGGCGAGCGCATACGGCCCGCCCGATCCGATCGCGCAAATGCCGTCGTCCGGCTCGATCACGTCGCCATTGCCTGAGAGCAGGAATGTTGACTTCACATCTGCGACCACCAGAAGCGCTTCGAGGTGCCGCAACGAACGGTCGGTGCGCCATTCCTTCGCCAATTCGACCGCCGCGCGCTGCAAATTGCCGTGAAATTCCTGCAGCTTGTTCTCGAATCGCGTGAAGAGCGAGAGAGCATCGCCGGTGCTGCCGGCAAAGCCCGCAATAATCTTGTCGTTGAAGAGCCGGCGAGTTTTCTTGGCGTTGTGCTTCACGACGCCTTCGCCCATCGTGACCTGGCCATCGGCCGCGAGCACAACCTTGTTATCCCGGCGCACGCACAGCACGGTCGTCCCGTGAATGGCATCCGCGGCGCGCACACGCCGCCTCAGTGACTTTCCCTGCGTCATTTGCATCCCGCGATTATACCCCGCCGCACGCAACGCAACAAAAAGCTCATCTCGTGGAGACGTGGCGATGTTCTCACAGAGTTGGCCGCTGACGCATGCGTCGCAGAACAGATACAATCAGAGTCCCTCTGGAAAATCGCTGTCTACGAATTGAGGAGCATGATGGAACATAACTTGGAGAACACAATATCGCTTCTCGCTCGCACCCCGCCCGCTCTCAACGCGCTTCTACGTGATCTTCCGGAAACGTGGACGCTCCGAAACGAAGGTGAAAATACTTGGAGCGCGTTCGATGTCGTCGGCCATCTGATTCATGGCGAACGTACGGATTGGATGCCACGGACGAAGATGGTGCTGCAATTGGGCGAAACTCAAACATTCGAGCGTTTCGATCGTTGGGGACACATACGAGAGAGTCAGGGTAAGTCGCTGGCGGAATTATTGGATGAATTTGCCCGTCTGCGTTCAGATAATCTGGGCGAACTTCGTGCGTTGAATCTACGGCCAGAGGATCTTGAACGGCGTGGGCGACATCCCGCCCTCGGAGTAGTTACTTTGTCAGAATTGCTGGCGACCTGGGCAGTTCATGACTTAACTCATCTCCACCAAATCTCACGGATCATGGCTTATCAATACAGGGAGGGCGTTGGCCCGTGGCGCGAGTACCTTGGAGTGCTGAAGTGCGCCGGCCACAGCGCACCTTGATGAACGCTTTATCTTGACGCGGATTTCGAACTGGTCAAGGTAGTTAGTGAACGCCTATCCGAAGCGGCGTTCGCATCCTCTAAGTCCACGTTATCGAATTGCGTCTAAAATGATTGCGCCAACCCGAGGTGGGAGCCTCGGGA
>Ga0302326_10020135_pt1 | contig 13746 bp, 8 predicted proteins | sample Palsa_T0_3_FD_202264 | JGI IMG/M metagenome (GOLD analysis project Ga0302326, IMG submission 202264) | Peat permafrost microbial communities from Stordalen Mire near Abisko, Sweden - Palsa_T0_3 | ecosystem: Environmental > Terrestrial > Soil > Palsa > Peat permafrost | place: Sweden: Abisko... | reverse complement strand
AAATTGCTATGGCCACTCGCCCTATTGGTCACGGCGTTTCAGGTTCTGTTGGGATGGCTGTCGTTGCGAACGGGATATTTCACCGTGGATCTGGCTGTGCGGACCTTGTTTCGCACACTGGGCGTTGCCTGGTACGTCGGCATCGTGGCTCTAGTGGCTGCCGTGGTGCATCAGGACCCCATTCCGGGAATAAGTCAGGACTGGCTCATTCGTCCCGTACGGCGCCGGGATTTGCTGTTCGCGAAGATTCTGTTCGTTATCGTAACCATCCTCTTACCCATGCTCGTGGTGGATCTGATCAATGCGCTCGGCGCAGGCTTCACGCTGTCGCAGGCTCTGGGGCCCGCGGCCGTCAAGGAGATCTATGTTCTCCTGACGCTCCTGCTGCCTCTCCTTGCTCTCGCGTCCGTCACTGAGAACTGGCCGCAAATCCTCATTGGTTCAGCCGTATTGATGGTGCTGTTTGCGCTCTGCCTGATCGCCGCGTCATTCGCGATCGGCCCAGGGCGCTGTCCAACCTGTGGAACGGGTCTGCGCTGGATCCAGAGTCTGCTCGAGCACGGAGCGGTGCTGTTGGGAGCGATTCTGATTCTGCGCCTGCAGTATTTCCATCGCCAAACCTCTTGGGCGCGCGCTCTCATCGTCGCCGGGGTAATCCTGTTTGCCTTCGTACAGCTGCCCTGGAACGTGGCGTTCGCAATCCAGCAGCGCTATTCCGTCGCGCCCGAGGATGCCGCATCGGTTGCAATAGCCTTTGATGCGGCGGCGGATGCAGCCCCAATGGCGCCGAGCCGCACAACACAGGAATTGAGCGCCGCGCGCGCTGCGCGCGCACTTCTCGGCGGCAATTCCGATGACGCTGCAGAGTTCGTGCGGCGCCGCGCACTTCCCTCAGCAACGCCCGTGGCATTCCAATTGCCGCTGCGCATTACCGGTGTACCGCCCGGCGCGATGCTGCACGTCGATCGCTCGGAACTTCGTGTACTTGCGGCCGACGGCCGGCTTCTGTACCACTCTGCCAACGGCGGTGAGCTTGCTGGATTGGAAATTGCGAAGGGCGATGCGACCAGCCATCAAACCATAGAGCTGCCCGCGGCGCTGTATCGGCAGTGGGCGCAGCAGCCCGCGCGGTTCGAAATCACCTACTCGCTTGCGCTCCTCAAACCGACGGCGACCTATGCAATGGCAGCAACGGCCGGGGACGTGCGCTCGACGGAGCTGGGCCGCTGCCAGTCGCACCTCAAAGGAGACGCCAGTGAAATCAATCTGCGCTGCAAGCAAGTGGGCCTCGCTCCCGCATGCTTTACCGTAACGGTGGAGGATCCGATGGGGAACCGAAATCCCGAAAGCCAGACCTGTGGGGATCTGGACTACCGCCCGTTTTCCGCCCTGTGGTCGGCGCCATTGACATACTTTGGCACCGACGTGCCGGTGCGCGATACGTCGGGTCTGGTGCAATATCCGGTCGCAAGTTCGCAGATTCCACAGTCGCGGCTGCTCATGACGACCTATAGCGTGCGCGATCACTTTATGCGCACGGTCGTTACGCCTAACCTTCCGCTCGCTCATTGGCAGGCGCAGCGCTAGATCCGCGCGGTCGCTGGCGTTTAAGGGTGCGTGGCCTCGGGGGACCTCGCCGGCGCTGCCCCGGTGGGGGACGCCGTATGGTTTGCGCACGCCGACATCCGGACCGCGCCATATGGCCCGGTCCGGATGCGGTCGTGCCTATTCGTCGTCGACTTACTTCATCGCGAGGCTGATGCGCTCGCTCCATGCTTTGAAGCGGACAGCCGATTCGCTGCGCTTCAGTTCGCGCCCTATTGCTTTTGCGCTTTTCTTTCCGGCCAACTTGCGCAACAGCTTCACGTGGGCAGCGTTCCAATAATTTGTCTTTTTACGGCGAGCCATAATTCTAAGTTCCAATGAGTGGGGGAAAACGTCCCATTCTAACCCATTTGCATCCCAAATGCCTAACAAAAAACAGCAAATATCACCGCCTATCAGCAATAGGCGTACAAATACGCATCAATTTTACGGGTGGCCGCCAATTATTCGCCAACAAAACCGGGTTTAGCTGCGGTCCAATGTGGCTCGAGATTCATGAGGTCGGCAACGAGTGCGGTCCAGCCGGTTTGATGGCTGGCGCCACATCCGCAGCCCGTATCTGCGTGAAAGTACTCATTAAATAGCAGTAGCTCCTTCCAATGCGGATTCTCCGCGTAGCGAGACTCGGTGCCGTTGCAGGGGCGCCGGCCCGCGCCATCGGGAAGAAACAGACTCTGCAGCCGATGGGCAATATTGCGCGCGGCCTCGCCGAGAGTCATCCATTGTCCCGACCGCGTGGGGAATTCCACACGCAAGGACTCGCCGTAGAATAAATGATAGACGCGCAATGATTCCAGGATCAGATAGTTGATGGGAAACCATATCGGTCCGCGCCAGTTGGAATTGCCTCCAAAGGTGCCGCTCGTGCCCTCGCCGGGCTCATAGTCAACGACGTAGTTCGAGCCACCGGCTGTATACACACTCGGATGGCGCTCATGAAAGCGCGACATCGAGCGGATCCCAAATGGCGAGAGGAACTCGTCTTCGTCGAAAAGCCTCTGCAGTAACCGCTCAAGCTGCTCGCGACTGAGGATCGCGAGCAGGTATTTCGAATTGTCTGCGTTCCCCTGCAGCGAGCCATGCAACTGCGCTGGCCGGTACTTAGCGTCCCACGTGGCGCGGCGCACAAATCCCGTGAATTGCTGCACGTCATCGCGACGAATGATGGTCGCCGCCAGCATCGGGATGAAGCCTGCGACGGCGCGCACCCGCAGCGGTTCGGTGCTGCCATTGCGCTCGACGCGGTCGTAATAGAAGCCGTCCTCTTGATCCCAGAGCCCGCCGGGGCCGTTGATCGCCAGCGAAATCGCGCCAAAGTGCTCGAGAAATTTCGACGCCATGTCCTCGTAGACATCTTCGCCGCGGGCAAGCTCAAGCGCCATCGACAACATGTGCACACAGTAGAACGCCATCCAGGCCGTGCCGTCAGCCTGTTGCAGAGTGCCGCCGTTCGGCAGCGGTTTGGAGCGATCAAATGCGCCGACGTTGTCCATGCCGAGAAAACCCCCGGCAAATAGATTGTTGCCTTCGAGGTCTTCGCAATTGACCCACCAAGTAAAGTTAAGAAGGAGCTTCTGGAAGGCCCGCTCAAGAAAGCGCCGATCGGGCTTTTGACCGGCATCGGGCAAACGGTACACACGCCACACGGCCCAGCAGTGCACCGGCGGATTGAGGTCCGAAAAGGCAAATTCGTATGCCGGCAGCTTCCCATCTCTGTGCATGTACCACTCGCGCAGGAAAAGCACGAGCTGGCGCTTGGCAAGACTCGGGTCAATCTTGCTCAGGCACACGCAGTGAAATGACGAGTCCCACGCGCAGAAATAAGGAAACTCCCAATTGTCCGGCATCATTAGGACATCGCGCGCGTACAGATGCAGCCATCCGGCATTGCGCGCGGCGTGCCCCGGCGGGGGTGGAATTTGCGCCGGATCTCCCGTGCTCCAGCGGCTCTGCACGAGGTTGTAAAATTGCTTCGACCACAGAAGACCGGCGTAGGCCGCCCGGGCAATGCGCTTTCTCTCCGGATCGAGGCTGGGCTCGATGCAACCCGCATAGAATCGATCGGCCTCGCTCACGCGCTGCTTGCAGAGCTCATCGAAAGCCGCGCCGAAGGGCTGACCCGAGCTCTCCGCGGCGCTTCTCAGGCGCAGCCGCAGCGTCACCGCGCCTGCCGCGGGTATCGACAGCCGGTAATACACCGCTGCCTTCGTGCCCACGGCTTCGCTATTAACCGCTGCGCGCCGGCCCAGAACGACCGCCTCATGTATCGCGTCTTTGACATGGGGACGCCCGTTTGGCACGTTGAAAAGCCGTGCGTAATTGGTATCGTTGTCCGTAAATAGACATTCGGGCGCGCCGCTCGCGGCTTCATAGGCCAGGTTGTAGGCTCCGAGCGTCTCGTGTTCGGCCAAGAGAGAGGCGTTGTCGCCGCCGCGGATGCTCGGACGGGCGGTAGATTCCTCTTCGATGTCACCCCACGACCAGGTGTTGCGAAACCACAGTGTCGGCAGCACATGGATGTCGGCCGCTGCGGGACCGCGATTGGCGATCGTCAGACGGATCAGGATATCGGTCGGCGTCGCCTTGGCGTATTCGACCGTGACATCGAAGTAGCGCTCTTCGGCGAAGATCCCGGTGTCGAGGAGCTCATACTCCAGCTGATCGCGCCCGCGGCGGCGGTTCTCCTCGAGGAGCTGCAGATAGGGGTAGCTGCGCTGAGGGTACTTGTAGAGTGCGCGGCAGTAGCTGTGTGTCGGAGTCGCATCCTGATAGTAGTAGAGCTCCTTCACGTCCTCGCCATGATTGCCCTCAGGGCCGGTAAGGCCAAAGAGGCGTTCCTTCAGTATCGGATCGGTCCCGTTCCACAGGGCGAGCGCGAAGCACAGACGGCAGTGCTCATCAGTAAGGCCCAGGAGTCCATCCTCACCCCAGCGATATGCGCGACTGCGCGCATGGTCATGCGGAAAATACGTCCAGGGGTCTCCCCAGGCTGAATAATCCTCGCGCACCGTTCCCCACTGACGCGCCGACAGATAGGTGCCCCACAGCGACCATCGCTGTGCGCGTTGCTCGTCCTGCTTCAGGCGCTCAAGCTCGGGATCCGGCGCGGTGGTCAACGTTGCGCAGCTGCTAAGGGTTTCAAACGATGGCCTATCTTACCGCAGCCGCGCGTTGCGGTGCTCCTGCAGCGGCCCCGATGATTTAGGTATCGAGCTCGCCGAGCGGGCGCGGCCTGGCCAGATAGTACCCTTGCACGAAGTCCACACCCAGGCGTTCAAGCTCGCCGAGCACGGCAGCCGTCTCGACGGATTCCGCGACTGTGGCGATGCCCAACGCTCTGCCTACCTTGCAGATCGCTTCCACCATGCTGCGGTCGACCGGATCATCGGCTATCTGCTTGATGAACTGCCCGTCTATCTTCAGAAAATCGACCGGCAGTGTCTTAAGGTACAGGAATGAGGAAATGCCACTGCCAAAGTCATCGAGAGCGAATCTGCAGCCGCGCGCCTGCAGTGCACGCATGAAGTGGATCGCATCGGAGAGATTCGTAACGGCGGCGGTCTCGGTGATCTCGAAACACAGCGCAGCGGCGATCTGTGCATCGCCCACATTCTGCAAGGCGAAGTCGAGGAAGGACTGCTCGTTGAGCGACGTGCCGGAAAGATTGACCGCGAGCGTCGGCAGCGGCTTACCGTGACGCTGGCGCTCGCGCAATAGCTCCACGGCCTGACGCACGACCCAACGGTCAATGACCGACATGACGTTGTAGCGCTCGGCGGCGGGAATGAATTCACTTGGCGGGACGAGTTCCCCGTCATCGCCGCGCAATCGCACTGTGAGCTCATGGAAGTTCGGGGCAGAGGCTGAGCCGATGGCGACGATCGGCTGGTAGAAGAGTTCCAGGCGATTCTCTTCAGCCGCGCGCGTGACGCGCGCCACCCAATGCATCTCGCGGTGACGCGTGGAGACGCCACCCGCTTCGTAAACGTGAACGCGGTTGCGGCCGCCCTCCTTCGCCGCGTAGCAGGCAATGTCCGCCGCGCTCATGATGCTCGCGACGTTCTCGGTATCGCTCTTGATTTCCACGACTCCGACACTGGCGCCGACGGACAACGTGCTCGTGCCCCACACGAAGCGATATTCGTGCAGCGACTGCCGCACGCTCTCGGCGATGCGCGTCGCTTGATCGAGCGTACAGTTCTCAAGCAGAATCCCAAACTCATCACCGCCCAAGCGCGCGAGCGTATCGGCGGCGCGCACTCGAGCCTGCAACAGGCCCGTAACGTCGCGCAGCAGCCGATCGCCAGCCTGGTGGCCGCAGGTGTCGTTTACGACCTTGAACTGGTCAAGATCGACATACAAGAGCGCGTGCGTCGTCGCTCGCTGCTGCGCGCTCAACACCGCGCGCTGCAGGCGAGTGTCAAACTCGCGGCGGTTGATGAGTCCGGTAAGCGCGTCATGACTTGCCTGATAGGAGAGCGCACGCGTCAGCCGCCGCTCCTGAGTCACATCATGAAAGACCGTCACCGCGCCGATCACCGCGCCCTGCCGGTCACAGATCGGCGCCGCCGATTCCTGGATCGCGACCTCCTGCGCGGCGCGGGTGATGAGCACCGAGTGATCCATGGGATCTTCCCCGTCGCGCCGCGCGAGCGCGCGCAGGAGCGGATTTTCAATCGGCTCACGGGTGACTTCGTCAACCAGATTCAGCACATCCGCGATCGGCCGGCCGCGAGCCTCCGCGAGGCTCCAGCCGGTGAGGCTCTCGGCAACGGTGTTCAGATAGTCGATGCGCCCGTCCGCATCCGTGCTAATGACGGCATCGCCGATGGAAGCCAGCGTCACCTGCGCGCGCTCCTTCTCCGCGAACACCGCCTGCTCGGCGCGCTTGCGCTCGGTGATGTCGGCGATCGTACCCTCGTAGCCGATGATTCGGCCTGCAGCATCGCGCAGGATGCGCGAGTTCTCGAGCACGACGAGCTGCTCGCCGTCGCGCCGCCGCATGCAAAGCTCGTTGCTCCTTATTTCTCCTTCACTCTCGACGCGCCGGCAAAACTCGCTGCGCTCTTCCGGATTCCAATAAAGTGTCGCCACGCTCGGCAATGCATACATCTCCTCGGCACTCGCATAGCCCAGGAGCGAGACGAACGCCGGGTTGACTGACAACAAGCGACCGTCGCGCGCACTTTGATAGACCCCTTCGGCGATGGCCTCGAAGAGGCCACGGAACCTAGCTTCGCTGCTGCGCAGTGCCTCTTCGGCAAGCCGCCGCTCGATCGCAATGCCAGCGAGCTGCGCCGCGTGAGCCATGATCTCCGCTTCGCGCGCCGTCGGCAGCCCGACCTCGGTGCGGTATACCCCGAGTGCTCCGAGAATCTTGCCACTGGCCGTCTTGATCGGAGTGGACCATGCGGCGCGCAGACTGGCACCCAGCGCAAGCTCCCGCCGCTCCTGCCAGAAGGGATCGCGCTCGAGGTCTGCGAGCAGAATCTGGCGCCCCAGATGCACGGCCGCAGCGCACGAGCCGCTGCGAGCGTCGATGCTCACGCTCTCGAGCGCAGTGCGCAGAGGCTGCGAGAAGCGCGGCGCGACAATGTAGGAAAAGCCGCCGCCGTCATCGGCGAGCACACTCACCGCGCACGCTGTACGGGTGTTGCCGGACTCAATAAGGCGTGCGATCGACTCAAGCACCGTAGGCAGCGGTGCGTTCGCCGTGAGCTTCTCGAATACGTCGCGCTCGGCGGCGGCGACCCGCTCGGCATCGTGCCGTTCGGTCACCTCACGCAAACACACGACGAACATCTGCCGCCGACTCAAGGATGCATGACTGATGGCAATCTCAGCCGGGAACAACTTACCGTTCTTGCGCAGACCCCAGGATTCAGTGGCCGTGAGATCCGTCAAAGTATCCCCGGACGTCGCGGCCAGGCGCTGCAACGCCTCGGGAATGGTCTCGCGCTCGGCGATATGCGGAATCAGCAGATCGATGCGCCGGCCTATGACTTCGGCTTCGCCGAAGCCGAATACGCGCTCTCCAGTTGGATTGAAGGTGCGGATCGTGCCGTCCTCATCGACCGTGAGCACGACATCCTTGATGTGATCGAGAATGACCTGCAGGTGCTCGGAGCTTTGCTGACGCGCCTCACGCGCCATGGTGCGCGCTTCATCGGCCATGAGGCGCATCGACTGGACGATTCCGCGACGCTCCTCATCGATCGCTTCATAGTGAGCGCTGATGAGACACAAGAGATTGCGCAGGCCCGGTGTGTCGCTCTCTAATTTCGTTTCACGCAGCTGAGCGCGCAGGTGATGGTGCAGCTGGACAAGATCTTCGGCGCCTTCCAAGGGGCTGGCGCGAGGAACGCCTATAGCGGTGGACGCGGTCGAGTCGCCACGGCGAGCCGCATCAAATTCTGCGGCGTCGAGGGGCGCGCGCACGCTCGGGGCGTTTGACATAAGGCGAGTAAGCCCAATCTGGCTTTGATCATAGGGGGCGACGCACGGTTTACCCGTGAAGCGCCTCGCGGATTTACGTCAAGTGTCAGTGACCCTGTGCCGCTGGCGTCCCCGCGCCGCGCGCGGGCGTTTCGGGGGTGGTGAAAACGGCTGTCCCCGCCCCGGCGATCAGTGGAATCGAAAAGCTCCGACTGACGGATTGCGCGGCCGAGTCGGCGACTACGACGGCGCTGACGTAGAAGACGCCGTCGCGCTGCGGAACGATGGTGAGCGTATGGGTAATCGGCACGCCGACCGGGGGATGAGAAACCGCGGGGGTCTTACCGCCCTGAGTCACCTCGAGTCCATCACCCGGCTGGAAGGTCGCGGAGACGCTGTCAAGATCCTGCGCCGGAATGATCGCAACGTCGATGTCGACCGGCTCGCCCACGACCGGGCGGTCGCGCAGGTCGAACTTGAGTGCAACGTCTCCGAAAGATTTTCCTGCGCTCGCAGCACTCACCATGTTCGCAAGCGCCAGCTCAGACGCGTCGGCAGGCTTCTTAGCCGCTGATCGACGCGCCGCAGCATCGCTGGCCACGTGCTCGGCCCTTCCACATCCGTTCAACGCGGCGAGCAGCACCGCCAGGGTCGCGGCCGGCCAGAAATCGCGTCTTCGGGTCTGCATCACTTTAAGGATGGGTCCTAGCGGAACGCCGACGATTGTATGCCAAGCCGGTGCAGCGCCGACAGCGGCTTGCATCAAGCTTTAAGAGCGCAGCAGCGGCGGATCATCGATGGCGCTGGTCTGCTCGATGAGATCGCCGATATGAGTCTCCCAGTAGCGAGCCTGCGCGAACCACGGAAAAGCCCGTGGAAAGGCGGGATCACCCCAGCGATGAGCCACCCACGCCGCGTGATGCAGCATGCGCAGCGCGCGCAACGACTCGATCAGTCGCATTTCACGAAAATCGAAACTCGCAAATTGCAGATACCCCTCCATGAGCTCGGCCCACTGCCGCTGTTGATCATCCGCAGAGCCGTCGAGCAGCATCCACAGGTCCTGCATGCGCGGACCGGTCACACAATCGTCCAGATCGACGAATACCGGACCGCGCTCGTTCCACAGCACGTTCCCAAGATGGCAGTCGCCGTGAATGCGCAGTTCCTGCAAGGGGCCGACGGCCTCAAATTCCGCTTCAACTCGCTCGAGGAGCTGCTCCGTCACGTCCTGGTAGCGCTCTTCAAGGGACTCGGGCAGCAATTCGCTTGCGAGCACATGCGCGGACGCCTGCCGCCCCAGACGCTCAATCGTGAAGCGCGCCCGTTCATTGAATGCGCGGGCAGCGCCGACCTGATGAATGCGCGCCAAGCTGCGGCCCAGGATCGCACGCGATTCAGGTGCATCCAGCTCCGGCGCGCGACCGCGTTGCCAGGGGAAGGCCGCGAAGCGAAACTCGCGAAAGCGCAGCAACGTATCTCCATCTATGGCGACCGGCGCAGCCACGGGCAGATCTGCCCCCGCAAGCTCAGTGGCAAACGCATGCTCCTCGATGATCTGGGCGTCACTCCAGCGCGCCGGCCGGTAAAATTTGAGAACCAGCGCTCGTTCTCCCCTGCCGAGCTGATAGACCCGATTCTCATAACTATTGAGCGCAAACAGAATCCCGTCGCCCTCGAATCCCATCGAAGCCGCAGCATCGAGCACCAGATCCGGCGTGAGGCTTGAGAACGGTGTCAAGTCGGTGGGGGGGATTTTGCGTATCATCGGCTTTTGTCATGCAGCATAAGCTGCTCGGAGCGCTCCACCATGGACCCAGGCACCATATTAGTCACTGGCGGCGCCGGCTACATCGGTAGTCACGTCGTCCTGCAGCTGCGCTCGCGTGGTGAGCGCGTGGTCGTTCTGGACAACCTTTCCCTGGGTTTCCGTCAGGCGGTGCTCGACTGCCCGCTCGTGGTCGGCAATGTGGGCGACCGCGCGCAGGTGCTCGCGGTACTGCGCGAGCACGGCGTTGACACGGTCATGCACTTTGCGGCGAACACCGTGGTTCCCGAGTCCGTTGCCGATCCGCTCAAATACTACGGCAACAACACCTGCGCCACGCAGAACCTGCTCAAATGCTGCACCGAGGTTGGAGTGCGACAGTTCGTATTTTCATCCACCGCGGCAGTCTACGGGATTCCCAAGGAACCATTTGCCGAAGAGACTACGCCGACTGCTCCAATCAACCCTTACGGTACTTCGAAGCTCATGTCCGAGTGGATGCTGCGCGATGTCTCCGCGGCAACCGGCATGCGCTATGTGGCACTGCGCTATTTCAATGTCGCAGGCTCCGACTCGCAGGGGCGCATCGGCCAATCGACTCCTAAGGCGACTTTGCTCATCAAAGTGGCCTGCGAAGCGGTGGTCGGCAAACGCAAGGAGATTGCGATTTTCGGCACCGACTATGCGACGCCCGACGGCACGGGTGTGCGCGACTACATTCACGTGGAGGATCTTGCCGCGGCGCACCTGGATGCGCTCGACTACGTGCGCAAAGACGGCAAATCGATCGTCCTCAACTGCGGTTACGGACACGGCTACAGCGTCAGAGAGGTGCTGGCGAGCGTGGAACGCGCGGCCGGAAAGCCCCTGCCTGTTAAGGAGCAGCCGCGCCGGCCTGGCGACCCGCCTACGCTCGTTGCACGCGCAGATCGGATTCGTGCGGTGCTCGGGTGGCGACCACGCCTCGATAATCTGGACACCATTGTGCAGACGTCGCTGCGTTGGGAAGAGCGGTTGCTGCGCGAACCCTGGTAGCTGCTGCGCGCTCCTGCCGCGCAGGCGCGGCGGGGAGCGTAGCCCCGAAGGAAAGTTCGCTCGCAAGGCCGTAAACTACGCCGCATGCGCTGGGCACGACCTAAATCATTGAGCGGGCTGATGCTTCTGGGCTTGGCGGTCATCGCCGTGCCGCTCATTGTGGCGCTCGGTGATGCAGAACTGCAGATCCGCGCGCTCGCTGATACGGGTCAGCAATTGGTCGTGCAGGGTGTCACCGCAGCACGCGCCAGTCAGGATTTATTCGCCCAGATCAGCTCCCTCGAGCGCACGGCGCGGTTATACCAGGTGCTAAACGACCCGAAGCTCCTCGAGCTGTACCGGGGGCAGGACACGCGTTTATCCAACACCTGCATTGAGCTCGGTCATCAGGTGCGCACCGATGAGGCGCGCCACACGCTCGCGGAGCTCGGAAAGCTGCAGCAGACCATACGCCAGATGGTGCTCAGCATGCCGCAGCCCTCATACGGACTTGCGCAGGTGCTGCAGAGCTTTGCGGATTTGAGCGCCCTTGCTGATCGGGCGGCGGAAGAGAGCAATGCGCAGATCGACTCCCAGGTGGTCGCGCTTGAGGAGCAGACGAAGGAGGCGCGCCGGCGCCTCGTGTGGCAGTCGGCGCTGCTGTTACCCGTTACGCTGATCGCGATTTTCGGACTTGCGCTCGCCGTCGGACGGCCGCTGCGGCAGCTTGACCGGGCCATCAGCGAGCTTGGCCGCGGCTCGTTCTCCAATCCGATCAAGGTGTGGGGGCCGGTCGACCTCGAGAGGCTCGGCGGGCAGCTGGAATGGCTGCGCGGGCGGCTGGTGGATCTGGCACAGGAGCGGAACCGATTTCTGCGACATATGTCGCATGAGCTGAAGACGCCGTTGGCCAATATTCGCGAAGGCACCGAGCTCCTCATGGATGGCGCGGTCGGGGAGCTCGACAGCAATCAACGCGAGGTCACCGGGATCCTGCGCGAGAACGGGATCAAGCTGCAGCGCCTGATCGAGAACCTGCTCTCTTTCAGCGCCTGGCAGACGAGCAGCGTCGGGCTTGATGCAAGTGAATTTCGCCTGCGCCCCGTGGTCAAGCAGGTGCTGGAGAATCAGCAATTGACGCTTTTGTCGCAGCGCGTACGGCTCGACGTACAGATCGAGGATGTAACCCTCGTCGCCGACCGTGGCAAGTTGCGGCTCATTTTGGAGAATCTCTTGTCAAATGCCGTCAAGTACTCACCCAAGGGGGGCAGCATCCACTTGCGCGCCAGCGCCGTGGGCGAGGCGCTGGTGGTTGACGTCGCCGACAGCGGCAGCGGCATTCCTGTGGAGGACCGCGCGCACATTTTCGACGCCTTCTATACCGGACGCGCGGCCAAGGGCTCGACCTTGAAAGGCACGGGAATTGGCTTGTCCGTCGTGATGGAATGCGTCGCAGCTCACGGCGGCAAAGTAGAGATCATCGACGGCGTCTATGCGGGAGCGCATTTTCGCATCACGATGCCGACGCGCCCGTCCGGCAGCAATTCGCCCGCGAGCGCAGACTCGAAGGAGCGCCGGGCGCATGCGGCATAGGAGTGCGAGTTCCCGAGCAGCCCTGCGCGAAGGCTGCCACGCAGCCCACGGTGTCGCTCTCGTCGCAGCTTGCTGGATGGGCGCAGGGCTTGCGAGCTGTGCGCTCGCACCGGCTGAGCAACAAAATAATCGCCCCGCGCCCGTGGTCGACCGGGACGCCGCCTCTGCCTCACTGTTGGCGGCGCATGTCGTCGTGCTGGAAAAGCTCATGCAGGCCCAGCCCGCCGAACAGGCTGAAATTCTCGAGGCGGCGCACCGGGACTACAGCCTGGCGCCAACCCCCAGCCATCAACTGCGCTACGCGCTCGAGCTTGCCGCTCCCGGGCACGCCGGGAGCAACCTGCCCGAGGCCGAACGGCTGCTGCGGGAGCTCATCGCAACGCCGGAGACGCTGGTCCCCGCGGAGCGCGCCTTTGCCTACCTCGAACTGCAAAAAGTTGACGTGCAATTGACGCTGGCGGCGGAAAACCGCACCCTGCAGGACAGTGCCGCGCACGCCGACCGTGAGCGCCTGACCACGGCGAGCCGGCGTCTACAGACGGAAATCGACGAAAACGCGAAACTGCGCAAGGATCTTGACGACGCGCACGCGAAGCTCGATGCGATCACCAACATCGAGCGCTCTTTGAACGACCGCAAACCCAGTACGGAAGGACACACCCCTTGAGTCAAACAGGAAAACGCAAGGCACGCATCCTCGTGGTTGACGATGATCCGGGGCTGCTGCGCCTGTTGACGATTCGCCTGCGCGCCGAGAGTTACGACGTCGAGGCTGTGGAGAGCGCCGCATTGGCGCTTGCGGCCGCCGGCCGCTTCCGGCCCGACCTCGTCATCTCCGACCTGCGCATGGATCAGATGGACGGCATCGGTCTTCTGAAAGAGCTGCAAAATCGCTGGCCGGGGCTGAAGGTGATCCTGCTCACCGCGCACGGCACGATCCCCGATGCCGTGCAGGCGACCCAGATGGGCGCATTTGGCTTCCTCACGAAACCGGTCGACAAGCAGGAACTGCTCGACCACGTGCAAAAAGCCCTGCGCATTTCCGGCTTCAGCGCCTCGGACGAGGATTGGCGCGCGGAAATCGTCACCAGGAGCTCGGTCATGGAGGAGCGCCTGGGCCAGGCGCACATGGTCGCAGGCACCGATGCACGCGTGCTCATCACGGGCGAGAGCGGCACCGGCAAGGAGCTCCTGGCGCGCGCGATTCACCGCGCGAGCCCGCGTCGCAACAAGCAATTCGTCGCGATCAACTGCAGCGCCATGGCGGAGAATCTGCTTGAGTCCGAGCTCTTCGGGCACGAGAAGGGCTCCTTCACCGGGGCGACGCGCGC
>Ga0302326_10020134_pt1 | contig 13748 bp, 14 predicted proteins | sample Palsa_T0_3_FD_202264 | JGI IMG/M metagenome (GOLD analysis project Ga0302326, IMG submission 202264) | Peat permafrost microbial communities from Stordalen Mire near Abisko, Sweden - Palsa_T0_3 | ecosystem: Environmental > Terrestrial > Soil > Palsa > Peat permafrost | place: Sweden: Abisko... | reverse complement strand
GCTGGTGTCACCGGCCAGCGTGAACAGCGACACCCGCCTGATGCTCGTGAACGCCATCTACTTCAAGGGTTCGTGGCGCACGAGCTTCGATCCGGCCGAGACGCAGGCCGAGCAGTTTCTGGCGAATGACACCACCGAGACCAGCGTTCAGACCATGAGCGCGCTGCTGCCGGACGCCGGTTACGCAGCCGGCCAAGGCTTCGCGGTCGCGGAGCTGCCCTACACCGGCAACGACCTCGCGATGGACATCGTGCTGCCCAACGGGGACGGGGGACTGGCGGCGCTCGAGGCCCAGCTCGACGGGGGCGCGGTGCTCGCAGCGCTGGCCTCGCTTCGCGTGGCGAATCTCCAGATGGCGCTCCCGAAGTTTCAGATCAGCCAGACCATCGACCTCATCCCGGTGCTCGAAGGGCTCGGGATCGAGGACGCCTTCAGCTCGGCGGCGGATTTCTCCGGCATCGACGGCTCGCGCGACCTCTCCGTGTCGTCGGTCATCCACCAGGCGGTGGTCGAGGTCGACGAGACCGGCAGCACCGCCGCGGCCGCGACCGAAGTGGGAGTGGGGACCAATGCCGTCGGCGTCGGGCCGACGAGCATCCTCTTCACCGTCGATCGCCCATTCCTGTTCTTCATCCGGGACCTGCCGACCGGGACCATCCTGTTCGCCGGGCAGGTCGAGGATCCAAGCGTGATCCCGCCGTCGCCCTAGGCGTACCGTAGCGAGCACCTCTGCACGGAGGTTTTGACCAACAGGAAGCCGTGCCCGTGCCCGTCTGCGTGCCGAGTTTTCAACTCTCGTAGCAAGAGGTCGGACACGATGCCCGCGAAATTCCGAAGGCTTGCGGGCGTCGTCGTCGTTGCTTCCCGGGCTTGTCGTGGATCGACAAGCGCAGGTGCGTCTCCTTCGCGCACGCCAGTCGCAAGCTCGCGGAATCTGAGGTCGTGACGGAGTCCGGCCCTTTGGGTAGTGCGCAAAGCCTGCACGTGCACGGGCACGCACTCGACTTTCGCGAAACGGAGGCTCAACCAATCAAGATGGCTGTGCAGAGCTCTCAAGGACAAGCCACCGAGTAGAGGGCGATCGCAGTTGGCGTGCCGGCCGCGATCAAGACGCCCCCGTCGACGGCCGCCATCCCCAGTGCCGTCACATTGCCGCCGAGATTCGCAACCAGCGTGGAGCTGCTGCCCACCGCGCCGCCCGCCGCCGTGGCCTCGCGAAACATGACATCGCCGCCGTCCAGGGCGTAGGCGAACCCGAACGTGCTGGGCGCGCAGGTCGCGGCCGCCAGCGGATCAAGGGGCTCGTCGCCGGGCGCGCTGAGGCTGATCAACGCCGCGGACGAGCCGCCGATCATGGTCGCGCCCACCGAGGAGCCCTGGTGCAGCAGGACGGCGGTCACCGGAGAGCTGGACGCCAGCGCGAAGGTTCCGGAGGAGCTGCCCCCGTTGGGAACGCCCCACAAGCCCCCGTCGTTGTGGAGATTCATCGTCTCCAGCCCGAAGGCGAGCGACCCGCCGTCGTACATCACGACCTGGAATCCGCCGGCGATGGCCGCGACCTGCGAGCCGAGGACCAGATAAGGGGCCGGATACTCGAGCCCGCTTCCCCACGGCTGGTAGAGGATCTCCTCCAGGACCCCGTAGCTTCCGAACTGCGAGTAGCCGACCAGGGTCGTTTCGCCGTTGTGGGTGAGCGACGGCTGATAGCCCAGGTCGATGAATCCGCCGTCCATCGCGTCGTCGGGCAGCATGCCGCCGAGATGGACCGAGTTGCACAAGACCAGCTGCCCGCGATCCTCGAGGCCGATCGTGTTGGGATTCAGGCCGAAGTCTTCCCAGCAGCAGGCGACCTCCGACCCGTTGCTGTCGACCGCCACGTGCGCCGGCGAGTTGGGGTCGGTCATGGCGACCGGCACCATCGGGCCGACGCTGCCTCCGCTGGGCGAAAGGTGCTGAAGCAGCACTTGGTAGCCGACAGCCGCGGTCTGTGCGAAGAGCAGCTCTCCCTCGCCCTGCGACGCTGCCAGCGCGATCCCGGCGAAGACGTGGCTCGCGCCGGCGTCGAGCCGAAGTGGTTGGGACCCTGGACTGCCGGTCGAGGTGCCGCCCGTCGAGGCCCCGCCCGTCGAATTCGCCTTCGACCCTCCGCAGGCCGGCGCCATGCAAAGAGCCAGCGCGATCCACGAGGCGATCCTCGGCATTCCGTTCGAGCTCATGCCGATCACCTTAGCCCGACCACGCCGCGCACTGAATCGCGAAGTGCCCGGCTGTCGTAAGCGACCCCCGCCCGGAAGACGGTCTCGACGTTCTCCAGATCGCCGATGCTGGCGACCGGGTTCCCGCGCACGATCATGAGATCGGCGCGCTTCCCGGCTGCGACCGACCCGATGTCGCGATCCTGACCCAGGAAGCGGGCGCCTTCGAGCGTGCCGATGCGAATGGCCTCGAGGGGCGTGAAGCCCGCCTTCACCAGGAGCTCCAGCTCGCGCACCTGGCCAAAGCCGGGCAGCACGCCTCCGTTGCCGGTCGGGTCCGAGCCGGCCAGCAGCGTACCCCCGGCGCGGGCGAAGGCCAGCTCGAGCCGAAGCTCGCGCGCGAAGGCCTCGGCGTAGACCAGGTCGTGCTTCGCTCCCGAGGCGGCCTTCTTCCACAGGTAGTTGCGCTGCGCGTCGGGGGTCAGGAGCGACAGCTGCGGCTCGGGAATCGCCGGCGTGTCCCAGACCGCCGATTCGAACACCGGCAGCGTGGAGGTGATGGCCACGTGATGCTTGATGAGGAGCGCAAAGAGCGAGCGAACCGGCGCACCGTCGGGGTCGGCGGCGGCGCGCGACGCGATGAAGGCATCGCTGGCGGGGCAGACGTCGGGCGCCTTGCCGGGCACCAGGGAGGTGTCGACCATGAAGCCGTGCTCGAGGTTGTCGATGCCCAGCTCCGCGGCCTCGCGGTAGGTGACCGCGCACAAGTGGCCCGTGATTGGCAACCCGAGGCCGTGGGCGGCCTTGATCGCGGCCGCCAGCTCGGCGCGGGTCAGGTGCATGTAGGCTTTGAAGGAGGTCGCACCCTGAGACGCCCAGAGCTCGACCCACTTCTTGGCCTCGGTGGGAGACGCGAGGGCGTGCATCTGGATGAACCCCCCGCCGACGCCCTCCAGATAGGGAGCGGTGAGGAACAGGTCGGGCCCAGGCAACTCTCCGCGCTCGATGCGCCGCTTGACCTCCAGGTCGGTGGAGGGCTCGACGGCGCCGGTGGTTCGCACGGTGGTGACGCCGCCCGCCAGGTAGAGCCGCGGAAAGGAGACCGGCAGCTCGGTGAGGACGAAGGTGGGCGTGGGATCGTCGCGGCCCTCGGAATCGATGCCTCGGTTGTCGGCGTAATAGAGGTGCCCGTGCATGTCGACCAGTCCTGGCAGCACCGTCCGGCCGGTCAAATCGACCGGACGCGCATCGGCGGGTGGCGGCTCGCCGGCGGCCAGGATGGACTGAATGCGTCCGGCGCGGATCACCACTGTGACGTCCTTCCGGGGAGCGGCGCCGGTACCGTCGACCAGCTCGACATGTTGCAAGGCCAGCGGTTGCCGGCCGCCGGAAGGGTCGAGCGGCGACAGGTAGGGGCGAAGGGCCGGCGGAGGGGTTTCGGCAGCTGCGGCTGGGACCGCCAGAAGCAAGACGCTCGACACCGCGGCTCGGCTGATGCTTCGGAGCTTCCTCATGGCGGCAACCTTAGCCCCGCCCGGCGGCCTTACTGAAGCGTGAAGCTCATCGGGGCCACGAGGGTTGGCGTTCCGCCCAGAAACACCTCGAGCTTTGCCGTGTAGCTACCGGCCTGGAGCCCGGTGGTGTCGAGCGATCCCAGGCTGTCTCCGGCGTTTCGCGCGAGCTTCGGACAGGCTCCGCCGGTGGTGACGGGCGTGAACGTGCTCTCCCCCGCGGCTTGGTAGGACAAGTCGAAGGTACAGGCTGGCGTCACCTGACTCTCGGCGAAGGCGTCGCCGCGGAAGACGATCGTGCTGCCCAGCGCGGCGGTCCCGACCGGAGCGATGGTTGCGTCCACGACCGCACCCCCCGCCGGGTCGGTGACGAAGATGGGAAACGCAGTCGGGTCGGGCATGGTGGGGTTGAGGGCCAGGGCGGGAAAGCCGGCCGGAGGCGGGTTCGGGGCTGCTTCGACCTGCAGCAATGGCGTGTTGACCAGGGTGATGACGCCGTTGGCGCGCACCTGGAAGAGGGAGCCGTAGATCGTCGAGTCCATGATGGAGACCCGGGCCGTGTCCATGACCTCGATGGTCTGCGACGCGATCTGGGAATTGGTGATCGAGATGCTGCCCGAGCCAAAGGCCGTGATGGTGGCCCACAGCAGCGTCACGGTGTCGAAGACGAAGCTGCCGCCGTTGAACGCGCCCGCCTCGTTGATGGTCACGAATTGCGTGGGATCGGAGGTGCTGCCCGTGATCGTCACGGGCTGCGCGGTGCCGCTCGAGCGGTCGGTGTAGACCTGCCAGGCGATAGGCGACAGCGGGACGTCGACCAGCTGCAGCGTGCGGCTGGAATCGCTGAAGGTCGTCGAGAGCGGTGTGCCATGGCTGACCACGAAGCTCCCGGTGATGTCGATCGGCGCGGCCGGGTCGTCGAAGTAGTAGTCGTAGGCCGTGGTCCCCTGGGGGCTGGTCAGCGCGATGGACGAGCCGGGATGCGAGACGAACCCGAACCCGGGACTGGCGTTCGTGACGTCGACCTGAAAGCCGACGTTGGTCGAGACCGTGGACGTGGCGGCGGTCCGGGCGCCCAAGCTGAAGGTGTAGGGGTTGGCGTTGTCGGGCAGGCCGGTGATGCTGGCGCTGAGCCCACTCACGAAATCCAGCCAGATGGCCGGAGTCGAGCTGGGGCCCGAGACGGAGATCGTGGCGGCGTCCGCCGGATAGATCTCCACCGGCGCCTTGGAGTTGGAAACGAGGATGCTGGCTTGGTCGTTGGCCGAGGCCAGCAGCCAGCTGTGCTGCTCGTCGATGGTGACGTTGGAAAACATCAGGACCGACGACCCCGAGCCCGCGTAGTTGCTGGTGGTCGTGCCGCCGACGGTTCCGTCGTTGGTGCTCAGCTCCGCGTCCTGCATCTCGAACGTCGCGCTGTCGGAAGCCGCGATCGAGTACTGGAAGACGAATTGGCTCGCGAGTCGAAAGACCCCGCCCACAACCTTGAAGGAGGTCGAGCCGGAGAGCCCCAGGTTCCCGGCCAGATTGAAGGTCGCGCCGTCGCTCAGAATCGAGGTCGTGCCGGTTCCGCTCAGCAACAGGTCGCCCGTGAAGAAGCAGGTCCCGGTCACGGAGACGCTGCCGCCGATGCTCGCCAGGTCGCTCGCCGGGGTCGGATTGCCGCTGCAGGCATAGGGTGTTGGCGCGGCGGCTCCGGTCGTTCCGCCTGAGGTGCTTACCGAGTTGCTTCCCGAGTTACCGCCTGAGGTGCTTCCCGAGCTGCCGCCCGAGTTGCTTCCAGAGCTACCTGGCGAGCTCGAGGGTGTCGCACTGACGCAGCCGATCGCGAGCAGTGCGAGTGAGCTCAGGAATGGTATCGCCCGGACCACGTTTGACCTCTCGACAGGAGTTTGAGGGATCGGCAGGCGGAAAGCGATGGTATGGTCCTTGGAGGAAACACATCTGGCCGGGAGGGTCACGTGAGGAACGTTTTCGGAGTCGCAGTGCTTGGCGCAGCGCTTGGCATGGCAGCCTGTGGCGGCACCAGTGGAAGCGGCTCGAGCACTGGCGCAGCCACCGGAACGGGCGGTGGCACTGGATCGGGTGGTGGCAGCTCCACCGGTGGCAGCTCCACCGGCAGCAGTTGCGGCGGCAACGGTAACGCCTGCAGCTCGCTCGCGAATGGTGCTTCCGTCACCTACGTGGTGCAGGTGGCCTCGATCGCGCCGGTTCCAGGCGGCGGCGGTGCGCCCCCGGACGGCACCTATTTCCTGACGAGCGCTTCGACCTACACGGGCGAAGGTGGGGCAAAGGGTAAGACCACGGAGAGCCGCCAGGACACCATTCAGATCTCGGGATCGGGAACCGAGCTCAACCAGGTGAGCAACGACGACAGTTGCCCGCAGACCGCAACCGGCTCCTTGTCGTTTGGAGCGACGCAGGTGACCCTCACCGCCACGTGTCCCACGGGCCAGGGCCAGGGCGGAACCATTGGCTACACCTCGAGCTCGGTGACACTGACGCTGTTCATCACTAGCCAAAGTCCCGGTGGGTCCGTGCTCGAGGTGCAGGTCTACACGCTTCAACAATAGATCTGCTGGCCCTCGGTTCACCTAACGGGTATACCGTCGCCCCCATGACTACTACCTGGCTTGATCTTGCGGCGGCAAAGAAGCGTTTTTCTGAGCTCGATGGCGAGCTGCAAAAGCTCCAGGCCGAAAAGGTCCTGATCGAGTCGGTCTTGAAGAGCGTCGGCGATAGTCGTCCTGCGCCGCGGACTCAAGCGCCGAAACGGCGCGGCCGGCCGCCGGCTCAAACGCCGAAGAGGCGAGGCCGACCTCCGTCTCAACCAGCAATGGGCGGGGGGCCGAAGGTCTCGCTCGTGGGCTTGATCGTGGATGCTCTTCGGTTCGCGCCCGCGAGCGGCATGACGGTCGCCGAGATCATCGCCCACATCGCGCGGCGGCATCCCGCCCGCGTGTCAGCTTCGAACATCAGCGCCCTGATCAGCTCGGCTGTCGCCCAGGCCCGCAAGGCGAAGAAGCCCAAGATCAAGGTCGTCAAGCAGGGCGGACCGGGCGTGCCGTCGAAATACGGCGCCGCCTAGTCGTCGATGCCGCGAGGCTTGTGGTCGCCTCTGCTGCTGCTTGGGTTCGCCTGCGCCCACGCGCAGCCACAACCCACGTCCACGCCCGTAACACCGTCGCTGCCAGTGCTGCCTCTTCCGCGATCGTCCCTCGCGGCCGTGCTCGCCCACCGCGGCGACCTGGAGCTGACCGCCGAGCAGGTCGATCGTCTGCAAGTGCGGGACGAAGAGCTCGAACGGGAACAGGTGAAGCTGCGGGCGGCACTCGAGCATCGGCAACACGAAGCTCCGGCGCGGACCGGGCAGCAACCCGGCACCGGGATGGGAGGAAGTCCGGGCGGTCGTCACCGCAATTCGCAGCGGACCAACTCTGCGACGGATGCGAAACCGGCGGTCAGGAGCTTGGAGGAGCAACTTGACGACGCCGACACTCGGGCCTACCTCGGCGCGGAAGAGGCGGTTCTGACCGAGAAGCAGCGGGATCCTGCCCGCGAGATTGCCGAGAAGTACCGGGAGGATCTCTACGACCAGCGCGACCGAGCCAAGCAACAAAAGCAGTAGCGCGCTCCCGCCTCAATGCGCGGCCGCGTCGCCACGCAGGAGCGCATAGACCAGCGTGTCGCGCAGCTCCCCGCTTGGCTCCCGCGTTTGGTTGCGCAGGCGGCCTTCGAGGCTGAAGCCGCAGCGCTCCGCCACCCTCTGGCTGCGGGGGTTTCGAGGGCTGCAGCGGATCTCCAGGCGCTCGGCCTCGAGGGCCGCGAAGGCCAAACCTGTCAGAGCCCGAACCGCCTCCGTGACATAGCCCCGCCCCTGGGACGTGCTCCTGACCCAGAAGCCAATCTCGAAGCTGGGTACCGACCAATCCATGTGATGCAAGTCGGCGCTACCCAGGAACGTGCCACCGTCGCGGAGCCACATCGTCATGGGCAGGGCGGTGCGCGCGATGCGCTTCGCGTGCAGCTCTCGAATTCTCTCCTCGTATTGCTCGACGCTCGGTGGCTCTCGAGCCCAGGGCATCCAGCGGTGAAGCTCGTCCCAGGTCTCGAGGATGGCTTCGTTTGCAGCGCGGCCTTCGCCCGGCACAGGAGCGCGCAGGCTCAGGCGCTCGGTCTCGAGGGTCTCGGGCGGCTCGGGTTGCGATGGCTTCGGCATTGGGGTCCTGGCTCCCCTTGAATGGAGGAATTTAGAACTTCCGTCCTTGAGATGCGAGCGACTGCCTGAAGTCCAGGCCAGGTGGGCTTAGAACTTTGGAGACTGATCCGAATGTCGCGTTTATTGCTCGAGAAACGCGGCCAAGGTGCTGTAATTTCTTGCCACGGGCTCCGGCGCGGCGCGTGCATGCACGCAAAGCAACATCGCGAGTACTCGAACTAGAACCCAGAAGGGGAGGCGGGCATGAAGGCAGCACGGAAGAAGCGCCGTTCCCGGATTGTGCCGCGCGCGATCTTCGCCACGGTGTGCATCGGCGTCGTGCCTGAGATAGGGGCTAGTTGTTCACTCGGGTATGTCGCTGAAGCGTGCTTCACCGCCGCGGGGGAGCCCTGCGGCGAGGACGCTGGGGTGCCGGACGCTGGACCACCCGACGCTGGACGGCCGGACGGTGGCCACGGCGATGGCGGTTAAGCCAGCAGGTAGAGTTTCGACCCGCCGACTGCTGACCGCGACTCCCTTGTCGCTCGAGCACGAGCAGTTCGTCCTTCAGGGTCGGCAGCACAGCCGTAAGCCGATCGCCTTCGAACAGTTCGAGCGCAAGAGATATCCCAAAGCCGCGGTTGCCCTGGCGCTGGACGCGGCGAAAGCGCTTGCGCGCGGCGAATACGTGGCCGTCCATCAGTTTGCTCTCGTGTCGTCGGCTCTCGCATTGAATGGCGCCCCCTTTGACGTCATCACGGCAGCTGCTCGCGTCCCCGCTGACGAGATTCGCCACGCTGATCTTGCGTCTCAAGTGGCGCGTCAACTGGCCGGCGACGAGATTGAGATAGAGATTCCTCGCGCCGAGCTGGAGCGGGAGCTGGCAACCGCTCGTGACCAAGAGTCGCTCGACGTCCTCATGGTCCAGCTTCCTGCGATCAGCGAAACGCTCGCCTACGCGCTCCTGTCCGCCTGTCGAGACCGGGCCCGCGACCGTACCTTGAAGGCACTCTACGCCACGATCGTGGCCGACGAGATTCACCACGCCCGCTTGGGCTGGTACTACCTGGCGTGGCGCGCACCCCAGTGGACTCGAGCGGAACGGCAGCGGGTGGCTGACCGGTGTGGTGGAACGATCGCAGGCATCGAGCGTCTGTTCTGGCGGGGACGCGACGCAGTGCCCACGATCAGCGACGCAGCTCGCGCTCTCGGGGTGCTCGATTCCGAAGGGCAGCGCGCCGCTGTACGCCAGGTCATGGAAGACGAGATTGTTCCCGGTCTCGATGCCATCGGCCTTGGCGCGTCGCATGCGTGGCGCGCCCGAAAGCGCGGGCGTTGAGTAAGCGCGTACATGTACCGCGCGCGCGAGACGCGTTCCCCGCGAGACTCCTGGGCCGTGGGATCACGCGACGGGAACGGTCGCTCATCGAGACGCGGGTGCGAGCACTGCTCCGCTGGCAAAGGTCGCTCGGCCCGTGGCCCGGGTCATCGGCCGGAGCGCCCGATGCGACCCCCTTCGTTTCCGTCTATGCCGGGGGTCGACTGCGAGGTTGCTGCGGCTCCGATGAAGGCAGTCCGGGCGAACGTCTGTCGCGGGCGTTTCTAAGTGCCGTCGAGGACGGGCGCTATGGCCGTATCGCTCCCCAGGAGCGGAACGAGCTCGTCGCGGTCGTCTCCTACGTCCGCGTCGCCAGGCGGATCAGCGCCGATCGCATCGACGAGGAAATCGAGCCCGGTGTCGACGGCATCGCAGTCGTGCCGTCACAGCGTGCGCCAGCGATCCTTCTCCCGCAGGTCGCACGTGACGGACAACTGGATGCTCGTGCGATGCTCGATGCGCTGGCCAAAAAGTCGGGAGCGACAGATTGGGGAAGGGCGGCGCTGTTCGCTTTCACCACCGAGGACGTCGTGGTGCGCCCTGACGCGTCCGCGCCTGAATCCCCGCCTGAATCCTGTAGCGCCGCCGACCAGGCTGCAAATTGGCTCGCGGGTCTCATCTCCGCAAGCGGTCAGATCGCCTTCGGAATCGACGCTCGGTCGAGGAAGGTCGTTGCGACTGGACCCATGCATCACGGCCGGGCAGCTGTGCTTTTGCGGGCGCTCGACTGCCACGGAGGACACACCCTGCGCGTGCGACGAGCCCACGCCTGGCTCGCGCGCAAGGTGGCTGCTGGGGCTCGGGGTGCGCGGGTCGAGGGATGGCCGCGCGATCTTGGGGAGGCGGCCGGGACCCTCGCGCTTGCGGCAATGGCGCGGATCGACGTCAGCCGTGAGCTTCTGGCGATCGCCCGCTCCGAGGCATTGCGCAGCTCGCCTTGGCACGCGGCTCAGGTGGTTGCGGCACTGGGGAGACACGCGCCCGAGCCGCTGTGGCGGCGTTGCGTCGACGATCTCGCAAACCGGCCATGGGCGCCCTGGACCATGATTGCCGCCAAGGCTCGCGGAGATGCAAAGACACAAGAACGGGCGCGGCAACCCCTGACCAGCTCCATCCGTCTTCGGCCTCCTGGGGTCGGGGGGTGCGCGGCGACCGTGGTCCCCGAGACCGCGCTCACCGCCCTCGTGGTGGAAGCCCTTGCGCCGGGCGTCAACGCCACGGAACGGACCGCCGTCCGTCTTGCCCGTGACTTCCTAGGTTCGCTCCAGTTTTCGGGAGAGCGAACGCCCGGATCACTCGACGCGGACCTGGCTTGCGGGGCATACCCAGGTTCTCGAATCGTCGACTTTCTAAGATGCGACGTGACCGCGCACGTTCTGCTGGCGCTGGCTCCCCGGGACGGACTCGAACCGCCGACACGGTGGTTAACAGCCACCTGCTCTGCCAACTGAGCTACCGGGGAATACGGCGCTGGTCAGTTAAGCGATCGGCGGCTGGTGAGTCAACGAAAGCGCTGAGTTGGGAGGCCCGGGGACGACGCGAACCCTGCTCGTCGCGTTCGCACCCGAGAAGGAGAAGACCCTTTCGGGGCATCCTGGGACATCGCCTCTTCTGCCGACTGGGGAGTTCTGACCCACATGGGGCGTGCGGCCGCCCAATTACAGTCACTTGGGAGCGGCATCCCTATTGCTTTAGCTAAGGGCTAGAAGCATTTCACCCTTACCCAGGAGCTCAACCATGTTGAAGAGAATCGTTCTGCTCGCCGCGCTCGCGACCCCGTTCGTCGTTTCCTCGATCGCCCGCGCCGATGATGATGCGAAGCCTGCCAAGCCTGCCAAGAAGGCCAAAAAGGCCAAGAAGGCCAAGGCTGGCGATGCAGCCAAGACCCCGGCCGCTGACGACACCAAGAAGGCCGACGCTCCTCCCGCCACCCCGTAATTGGTGGTTGCGCCGCATCCGCGGCGTCGTTTCAAGAAGCCGCCCTCGAGAGATCGAGGGCGGTGTTTTTTGGCCCCACCACTTGCCTTGATTTCACCTGGGGCGCCCGGCATGCTCCGCGCATGCCAGCCGCATTCCCCAAGGTACGCCCGCGGCGAATGCGCCGCACCGAAGCGCTGCGACGCCTGGCGCGCGAGACGCGTCTCTCGCCCGAGCAACTGATCGCTCCCATCTTCTGCACTCCCGGCAAGGGCGTGCGCGACCCGATCGGATCGATGCCGGGGGTCGAAAGATGGTCGCCGGATGTCTGCGCTGAGAAGGCCCGTGAGTGGGTCAAGCTGGGCATCGGAGGCGTGCTGCTCTTCGGCATTCCCGACTCGAAGGATGCCACCGGGACCAGCGGCACCGACCCGAACGGAATCGTCCCGGCCACGGTCAAGGCCATCAAGGACGCCGCCCCCGATCTGGTGGTGGTGACGGACGTCTGCCTCTGCGAGTACACCGATCACGGCCACTGCGGCGTGATCGAAGGCTCGGAAGTGCACAACGACAAGACCCTCCCGCTCCTGGCGAAGCAGGCGCTGGCGCACGCCCGGGCCGGCGCCGACATCGTCGCCCCCTCGGACATGATGGACGGGCGCGTGGGGGCGATTCGCGACGCGCTCGACGAGGCGGGCCTCACCGGTACGCCGATCCTCTCCTACGCCTCGAAGTACGCCTCGGCCTTCTACGGCCCCTTCCGCGAAGCCGCCGGCAGCGCGCCGCGCGAAGGCAACCGCCGCGGCTACCAGATGGACCCCGCCAACGCGCGCGAGGCCATGCGGGAGATCCGCCTGGACCTCGACGAGGGAGCCGATCTCATCCTGGTCAAGCCGGCCATCAGCTACCTCGACATTCTGGCGCGCGCCCGGGAGATCACCGAGGTGCCGGTCTGGGCCTACAACGTCTCGGGCGAGTACGCGATGATCAAGGCCGCCGCCGCGCGCGGCTGGCTGAACGAGGAAGCTGCCATGATGGAGACGCTCATCTCGATCCGGCGCGCCGGCGCCGACGCCATCGTGACCTACTTCTCGGTCGACGCTGCCAAGGTCCTCGGGCGGTGACCGTCTACAAGGTCGTCGAGGCCAGCACCGTGACCGACGAGGCGCTCGAGGCGATCATCAACGAGTGGGTGGCCCGGGGCTGGGCCCTCGACGGTATCCAGTTCGCGATGCGCGAATCCTCCAAGCGGCCGGCCATGGCATTCGTGCTCCTCACGCGCGAAGCCGTGCCTGAAGAAGAGGCTGTCCCTGCCGCAACGGATCGCCCCCTTGGCTGAGCCGGTCTCGCTCGATCCGGTGCCTCCACCCCGGCCGGTGCCTGCCCCGTCACGGCGGGCCGGCTCGCCTTATCCCAAGGCGGCGCTCCTGCCGCGCGCGGTGGCTCGCGCCAGCGATCTCACGCTGGCGCTGTTGCTCTCGAGCTTTCCGGGCAAGGCCGGCGTGCTGGCCGGACTGCTCTATCTCCTCGTGGCGGATGCGCTCTGGCATGGCCAGAGCGTGGGAAAGAAGATCGCCGGCATCAAGGTGGTGCACGTGCCGTCCCGCACCTCGGCCGACATTCGGCACTCGATGGTGCGCAACGTGCCCTTCGCCCTGGCCTTTCTCTTCACGGCCATCTCGATCCTGGGCTGGCTCTTGTTTCTGCTGATCGGTCTGCCGCTGATCCTCTTCGAGGGTTACATGGTCTACACCGACAGCCTTGGCATTCGGCTGGGCGACATCTTCGCCGACACCCAGGTCATCGACGCAAAGGTGGTGGCGGGCGCGCCGCTGTCGTCGGCTCCCTTGCAGCACCGCGAGGTGGCCCATTGAGAATCGCCTTCTCGCACAACCTGCAGCTCTCGGCCTCGGAGGAGGAGGCCGAGTTCGACACCCCCGCCACCGTGGGGGCGCTGGCTGAAGCTCTGGAGCGGCTCGGCCACCGCGTCGAGAAGATCGAGGTCTCGGGTCCGGCTTCGCGGACCGTCTCGTGGCTCGAGGCCTACACGCCCGACCTGGTCTTCAACACCGCCGAGGGGCGGCGCGGCCGGTTTCGCGAGGCCTTCTACCCGGCGCTCTTCGAGGAGCTCGGGTTCCCCTACACCGGCAGCGACCCCTACACGCTGGCGCTGACGCTCGACAAGCAGCTGACCAAGCTCATCGCCAAGGAGCACGGCGTGCGGACTCCCGGCTGGGTCTTCATCGAAGACCAGGCCCAGCTGGCGTCACAGCTCGCGGGTCCGGAGGTCTCGGCGCTCCGGTTGCCGGTGATCGTGAAGCCGAACTTCGAGGGCTCGTCGAAGGGCATCACGCAGGACTCGGTGGTCGAGAGCCGCGCGCGGCTCGGCGAGGTCGCGGCGGCCCAGCTCGCCCGCTACCCGGCCGGAGTCCTGATCGAGGAGTTCATCGTGGGCCGCGACCTGACGGTGCCCTTCCTCGAGGCTGTTCCCAACGAACACGGGGGAGTGCTGGCGCCGGTCGAGTACCTGGTCGACCCGGCGGTGCGCG
>Ga0302326_10020132_pt1 | contig 13748 bp, 12 predicted proteins | sample Palsa_T0_3_FD_202264 | JGI IMG/M metagenome (GOLD analysis project Ga0302326, IMG submission 202264) | Peat permafrost microbial communities from Stordalen Mire near Abisko, Sweden - Palsa_T0_3 | ecosystem: Environmental > Terrestrial > Soil > Palsa > Peat permafrost | place: Sweden: Abisko... | reverse complement strand
AATCAGCGGAGAAACCGATGCCGATGGGACGTTGCATCCCGCCGACATAGCGTTGCGGGCATCACCTTCGGTTCTTTTCGACGCGGTCGTCGTGCTCTCCGGGGCGGACGGCGATAAGCAGTTGGCGAACAATCCGGATGCGGTCGCCTTCGTTAAAGACGCCGATCGCCACTGCAAAGCGGCGGGTTGGAGCGGCATTCCAACGTTGTCCGGAGAGGCTGGACTTGAACCAGGTCCAGGGCTCGTGGATATCGGAGGTAAATCGGGAGTGAAGACCTTCATCAATGCGGCTCGTATCGGAAGATTTTGGGAGCGCGAACCCGCATAAGACCCGAACAGAGCTGCTGGAATTTCTCAAGCCGTATCGAAAAGATGCGCTGATGAATCATCCGGAGAAGGCCTGGGCTGAGCACGCGAACGAGAATGATGAAGGTGTCAAGCGAATGCCCGGCGGACAGAGTCGCTGGAGTCAGGGCAAAGATTTGTCGTGGGAGCCAGTGCGGCCTGAATTAATTGTGGAAGTTGCTTACGATCACATGCAGGGAGATCGCTTCCGGCACACGGCGCAATTTCGCAGGGGGCGAACGGACAAAAAGCCCAGCGACTGTACCTACGCCCAGCGCAGTGTTCATCATCAAGCGCACGTAGTAAAGTGCCGCGATTTTGTTGCAAGAATCACGTGAGACTTTGAACGCGAAGATCCTCTGATTGATTTCGCCGCGGTAAGTATTAGGCCGTCCGTTGCCGAATCGGGAATGCTACGACGGAATAACGAGGTAAAACCCTTTGCTGCCTGTTAGCCGCAAAGTCGCTCTGAGCCTACCCACAGTTGAGCCAGATCTCTGAGGTTGTGTTTGTATGTACGCGTTACCAGGTATTTCTTCCCACCTTTTACACGCAGCCTGTACTCCCCCGTCGATAAAGGTCGGATCTCCTCCACGGCTGAAATATTCACGACGACCGAGCGGTGGATGCGAATAAAGCCATAGGGTTTGAGCTTCTCCGCCATGGACGAGAGGGACTCGTGCACCAAATAGGGATTAAGTCGGTGTTGCAACGAAACGTAATTACCTTCGGCTTGCACTGCCAAGATGTCGGCTAAATCCAAGAGTAGGATGCTACCCTTTGCCTTGAACGCGATTCGCGGCCCCTGTCGTTTTTCTATAACCTCCAACTGCCGCAAGACTCGCAGGGGTTTTGCAGCATCAACTCGGATTACCGGAAGCAATGAAGTATCTGCAAATTCGTTCATCGTTTTCCCCCTGAATCAGAATCGCTGCCGTTGCCTGACCGCATGCTCCTTCGACATCCGCCGTCCGACTCTCCGAAGTTGACGAGGCGCGCGAAGAGACCTCAGCCACCCCACGATATTTCTAAATCCCACTTTCCACACTTTCGTATCTTGCGCATTCTTTGCTAATACGGCGTAGCCCTCGACCATCGCGATCAGAAAACTGGCAGCCTCGTCTGGATTCAGGTCGCCGCGAACGGTTCCCTGGGACTGCCCTTTCCGCAAAAGCGTAGCAACTCCTTCCCGCCACGCAAGGAAGATTCTTTCCAATCGCTTGCGGAATTGCTCGTCCAGCGGAGACATCTCCTGTGCCAAATTGAGCAGAGGACAACCGACTCGAATGTCTTGGGGCCGAACTGGTATCCGCCGGACAATGCCAATCAAAATGTCGATGGGCTGCCCGTTGCTAAGCAGCGGACGCAACCACCTGTCGCGGATAAGTTTTGCGATGATCTCTTCAACGATGGCATATCCTAGGGCTTCCTTGCTGTCGAAGTGGTAATAGAGCGCTCCCTTGGTGACATTGGTGGCGGCCAGAATTGTATCGATACCGGCACTCTGGAAGCCTGATCTGTGGACCTCCTGAAATGCCGCTTGTAGCAAGTGTTCCCGTGTACGGTCTGGATCACGGAACCTTCGCTTCCTCTCCTGACCCGTCAACATACAGACCAGTATGTATGTTGGACATTTGAAAGTCAATCGCAATTGAGCGGTCTGATTCTTGGCTGCTGACGTTCTCGAATTTCATAACCTGTCGCCAGTATGTATGAGAAGTGGGAGAAACGGTCGCTCTAGCAGTTTTGGGATCGTCCCAGGGTTTTGTTAGTCCGTCACTCGTTTTCGAACTCCGCAACGTCGGGCCTGTTGTTTCACGTAATCGTTGTGAAGGTGGAACACCACATGCTCCCTCTGTTCTGACTCGGCAGGAGTTCGTGAAGTTGTGAGCTAATTCTGCTCTCAATTGCACGCTGACTGTCAGAGCGCCGAGTGGTACCTGACGTAAATCGCCAGTCATCCCGGCACCACAAATTTACCGGAGGAATAGAGGACATATGATCACGCTTAGGCGGTTGCGGAATTTCTGGATACTCGGGGTTGCGACGATGGTTCTGGCTTGCTTCAGCAATGCGGTCGCGCAAGCGAGCTACAAAGTTCAGGATTTGGGCGTTCAGCACGGTGACAACCTGGGCATGCCCATGGGCCTCAATAATTACGGCTGGACGTTGAACATGGAGCAGTTCCTGCATCCTTTCAGCCTTTCCACCGCGAACCCGGCCGCGCGAGGCACGGATTCGATCACCATCGGAGAACTCAACCTCGAACTCGGCACGCTGGGAGGAAAGAACAGTTCGATCAATTGGGGCGGAATCAACGACCGCGGGGAAAGCGTCGGTATGTCCGAGACATCGGTTCCGGATCCGAATGGGGAAGATGTTTGCTATTTCGGCACACACCTTACGTGTCTTCCGTTTCTCTGGAAAAACGGCGTCATGAGCGCTCTGCCAACGTTGGGCGGGAATAACGGGCAGGCCAGCGCCATCAATAACAGCGGACAAATCGCAGGCTATGCGGAAAATGGTATCGTGGACCCCACCTGCCCCCCTGGCACGGTTACGAATCGGATTGACCTGCCGGTGCTGTGGCAGAAAGTCCAAGGCCAAATCCAAGCTCAAGCTCTTCCTCCCTACGGTAAAGATACAGACGGGATCGCGTTTGGCATCAACAATCAAGGCCAAGCCGTAGGCTACTCCGGAACCTGCATCGCCGTGCATTACGCCGTATTGTGGGAAAACCTCACTGCCATCGCGCTTCCGAACCTCGGAAATCCGTTCGCCGTAGCCTACGCCATTAACAGCCGCGGCCAAATTGTTGGGCAAGCCGTTAACTCTGACGGCACACCCGTGGCCGTTCTTTGGGAGAACAATACAGTCACCAGCCTCGGCGGCGGCGACCTTCCGCCGGGAGATGCTGCCTCCTTTGCCACCAGCATCAACAACCGGGGCCAGTCGGTGGGAAGCTCCTTTAACTCCACCGGCAGCTGGTCCCACGGCCTCCTCTGGCAGAACGGCGTGATGACCGACCTTAACACTGTATTTCCGGCAAGTGACCACCTCTACGTAGTCTCGGCCAGCAACATCAATGAGAGCGGACAAATCGCGGGTATGGCGGTGGTGATGCACGGGTCGCAACTGGAAAATGTCGTGCACGGCTTTCTGGCAACCCCGGTAAACGAAGACCTGGGCAAGTCGGTTGCAGACGTCGTAGGTACGCATCCGGAAATCAATTTGCCCGCGGCGAATGTTGGCAATCAGCTTTCGCCGGGGTCCGCACGCCGCTCAACCCACAATCGAGGAATTTTCTGAGCTTCCGCACCATGCACTCCGGATCGTGCGGGACAACATGGGTCACGCGAATATCGACGTGACCCAGATTGTTTTCGGCAGTCATCGCTGGAGTTATTTCAGATCGAGTGAGAATGCGGCATCAAGACTTCATTCGCGTGGGCCGATAGGTTCGGGACTAGCCACCGGAACAACAGGGTCCCGGCTACGGCTCCGGCGAGTTGCGCCCCATTCGAGGCGCCACGCGGCGTGTCGCCTCGAACTAACCCAATCCGTAGCGCTTTCCTCCGGCCGCACTACACAGGTGCGGCGGTTATTCTGCACAAACCTGGCGCGCGAAGGATCAGGTATCGAGCCTGAGGGCCCGGACATTCGCCGCCAAGGAGTAGCTTATGCTTCAAGTCAAATTAACATGATGCTCACGATTGTGACCGTCTGTACTGGTCTGGCGGTCGCGTCCACCGCACCTGCCGCACCCAAGCTTTTTCCCGCGCGGGTTGCCCTGGGTCAAAGTGTGAGAAGAAGTACGTGTCTGTCTGTGAAAGGGTGAGAATGCGATGGAGCCTGTGTGCGAGAGAGCGTATGGGAAAATCTTGTGGTACAGAAGGCTTCTGCTTGCCACTTTGCTTTTGCTCCCTTCAATAGCACCGGGGCAAACGCAACCGCTGGCGAAGCCGGGGCCCGCAACAATTCGACCGTTCAAAGCGCACGTTCCAGACCAGGTTCTTATCGATCTCCGACGCCGTTTGGCGGACACCAAATGGCCCGATCAACTTCCGGGCACGACTTGGGAGTATGGCGCTGACATTAAGAAGGTCCGAGAGCTGGCGGATTATTGGGAGAACAATTACGACTGGCGTGCACAAGAAGCGAAGATCAACCGCTTTGACCAGTTCACCACGGAAATTGATGGACAGCAGATTTATTTTATCCATCAGCGTTCGCCGCGCCCCGACGCAATACCGTTGATGTTGATTCACGGCTGGCCCGGTTCGATCCTTGAATTTCTCTCACTGATCGAGCCGCTTACCCATCCCAAGGACAGCCGTAGCCCGGCATTCCACGTCATCATTCCTTCGCTTCCTGGATTTGGATTCTCCGGACCCACTACAAGTCGGGGTTGGGGCCCACAGCGTATGGCGAAAGCCCTGGTCGTTCTGATGGATCGTTTAGGTTATCCCCGGTATGGCATCCAAGGTGGCGACTGGGGATCATTGATAGCCCGCGACATGGCTTACCAAGCGCCCGCGCGCGTGATCGGGCTTCACTTGAACCTTATTACCGCGGACCGGCCGAACCAAGAAGCAGCTACCCAAATGAGCGATGCGGAGCGGAAACGGTTTTCGTTCTTTGACCGAGAAGAGAGCAGCTTTTTTTTCCTCCAGGCCAGTGAACCACAGACTCTTGCGTACGCCCTGACTGACTCCCCGGCCGGGTGGTTGGCTTGGATGACAGCTAAATTTCAACTGCTTACGGACAACAACGGCGATTTTCTTACGACCGTGGATCGCGACACATTTTTGACCGATGTCACTCTCTACTGGGCTACAGACACGGTGGGCTCCGCCATGCGAATCTATCGCGAGAATCGGCTCACCGGAGAAGAAGCGGTGCAAATGCCACGTCTGGAGACTCCTGTGGCGTATGCGGATTTTCCGAGGGAGGTAGCTGTCCCTCCGTTTCGCTGGATCAGGCAGACATACAACGTAGTACAAAGGACGGAGATGCCGAAGGGTGGGCACTTCGCCGCGCTTGAGCAGCCTGATCTCCTGCTCGAGGACATACGGAAGTTTTTTGAGAAAGTTAATCAAAATTGAAGCCGAAACGGCGCGGCCTTGGGCGCGGATCTGCCTGACTCGCCGGTCATGGTCGGTTCTCAGGACGGACCAAAGCCTGCGACAGAGTTTATCGTTCCCGTGGGCAAATGGCCCGACGGAGCGGCTGCGCCGCTAACGTAAGGGAGGTCACAACGAAAAAGAAACACCAATTGCCGCAATCATGCCACTACAGGGAAGAACCGAATCAAACAGGAGATGATTTCCCAAAACTCCAGATTCCGGGAGATTCTTCCGGGTTTGACGCCGATGATTCGAAGATGCATACTGGTTGGTATGTTAGCTATCAGAAAATTATCGCGACGCAGGCGTGCGACCTCGCGGGATCCGGAGCGCACACGAGAACTCCTGTTGCGGGCCGCCTTTCAAGAGATATACCGCTCTGGCTATCGGAGCGCCGACCTGGATGCCATTCTGGCGGCAGCGGGGGTCACCAAAGGCGCGCTGTACTACCACTTTGACAACAAAGAGGCCCTCGGCTATGCGGTGGTGGACGAAATCATCGCCCGTAATCTTCACCAGAAGTGGGTGGAACCTTTACGGAACGCCAAGAACCCCATCGACGTTCTGGTCCGCATTATTCAGTCCGAATCGCTGAAAAGAGAAGATGTGCAGCGTGGCTGCCCCTTGCTTAACTTGTCTCAAGAGATGTCAGGTCTTGATGAGGGATTCCGCAGAAGGACGGCAAGAGTTTATAAGGACTGGCACGACGCCATGGCGGAGGCACTGCGCGAAGGACAGAAACGCAAGTTAGTGCGGAGTGATATAAACGCCAATGAAACGGCCACGTTCCTGATTGCGGCGTGGGAGGGGTACGTCGTTTTGGGAAAGAATTCGCAGGATCCTCGGATGATGGAATCAGGCCAAAGAAGGGTGAGCGGCCACATCGAGTCGCTGCGCCCAGCACGAGGCCGGACGCGGGTGGCGGGCCGCCGATAGCCGCCGCCCTTTTGTCGAGCCCGTGAAAGTCTTCCAGCGTTCACGCTTGTTTTGCTATAACATACATACTCGTCGGTATGATCAGTACAACAAGCAATGGCGATCGTTCGAGATGGTATTGCGTATTGGATGAGCAAGGCGATTTCCTGCTCTCGTTTCGCCAGATTTAGCGAACAAATCTAGGTCGCTTAATATTTGCCATGACACCCCGGTTTCGCCATTGTGTCGAGTGTCCGAAGTGCCTTACTCGCTATCTGCTTGGTTTCAGTCCATACCGAAATGGTTCCTACCTGCTTCCTCTGGACGCCAGTTCCTCGGAAGAATGGACTTTGTACTGTTCCTGCGGCAGGCCACCCATCTCTAGCAGATGGTGCTGGAACGAGCTGAAGATGTACGCCGTCTCTGGTCGAGCGCACGACCGCGGCTATGGTCCGCCCGAAGAGATTGTGCCGGTAGCCAGAACGTCGCGCCGTTCGAGTTAAAGGCTGGTCGATACGCTGTTGTTCAGTTTTCATCTCGTTGGCCGATGACGCAGCACTCTGGCGGGTCCTTGAACCGCCTAATGAATCGCTCGTCGGACGCGTGATTCCGCTCTGCATTCCGGTTAACATTGTCACTCTTTTGTACATACATTCCTCTCTTCCTCAAGTTGCAAGGCTTGGTCAATCAGCGGGCTCACTGGAGATATCCTTAGTGCGCCCACTGGAGGGCGGCCGTCTATTTCCCGCCTCGGCTAGCAATGACCCTGTCAAGCTTTCCAAGTTGGCTCTCCATGCCCATCACTGCCCGCTGTGTCCACTCATCGCTATGCATCGGGTCAAGTGTCAGGACCATGCGCACGTTGCCGCCTACCGCAAAGAAGTCCACCTGGTTGCCTACGGTGTATGGCTCAACGCCGGGGATGAAATCGGCCCGGTGAGTGTAGGCGATCGTCTCGCCCGGAACGATCTCGGTGTAGGTCAGCCTCGCTTCGGTCGTCAGAGGCATCCCCGCCTTCTTCATGAACTGAACCTGAGGCGGATCGACCGCCGTCATTGCATACACCATCTGGCCTCCGGCCTTCAGATCGAGCTCGTGAACCTTTACCGAGAACCCTTCCGGACCCCACCACGATTCGATTCCCTCTCTAGTCGTCCAAAGCTCCCAGACATCCTCGATCGATGCCTCGTACCTGCGCTCGATGACGATCTTGTTATGGGACCGGTTATTCGCTTTCCCGCTCATGATGTTCTCTCCTTGATGATTTTCTTGTTGCAAGGCCGGGCTTTTTGGCGTCGCGTTTGCGCGCGAGGGCCTCGGCGAACTTGTCGAGACGACCTTCCCACAGTTGCCGATACTGGCTTACCCAGGCATCGAGATCTCTGAAGGGATCGGGGCAAAGTGAGTAGAAGCGCTTCTGTCCATCGGGGCGGACGCGCACGAACCCACCTTCCTGCAGGATGCGGAGGTGCCGCGATACGCCGGACTGGTCAATATCGACGTTCTCGACAATGTCGTTGACCGAATGCTCACCTCCCCGCAGGATTTCCACGATGCGGAGCCGGGTCGGATCCCCCAGGGTTTGGAGCACTTCTACATGCATTATAATACATATGTATCAGGGCGCATATATCATGTCAAGCCTGAATCGTTGCGTGAAAGGGGAATTCTGTGACGGGGAACAGCCCTCGCAACCGAACAGCGCGGATTTCTGCTCCACTGCGGTCAGCTCAATGCGCTAATCCAGCACAAGCCCTAAGCCCGGAAACCAGCTTCCGGCGGATTAGTCTCTGGAAACGCCCTTGTGTCCACGGGTAGGTCCCGGGTAGTCGGCAAACCTTACCTTACGGGGCTAGGTAAGACTAGCCCGTCATCCGGCCGGAGTTGGGGGGCACCATCGAGCTTCCGGTTCCACGCAGCTGGAATTCGGGCGTCGGTCTAGGAATCCAGCTGTACGTGTGGTGATGAAACAGCCGATGCGCGGCCAGTTTCGTTGAATTTGCGTTGATAGTAGGCAACCGTCATGAAGATGACAGGTACGCCGATTAGGGCTGGCAGTACCCAGAAGATTGTGTACAGCTGGCCTCGGGCGACCGAAGGAAACAACCGCGCCCCACCGAACACCAGGAAGGCCGTGTAACCGGCGATGCCCGTGGCGAACATTGAGCTAAGATGCTCATACCACCAGTGCATCCGCGATTGTGGACCCCGCAGCAGGTAACGCAAATTCCCAGCGGCAATGAAGGGGCCAATGGGACTCAGGGCAATGAGCGGTCCGCTGCCATACTTAATTCCGAGAACGAGCACGGTCAAACCAGCGAGAACTACCATCACATTGAGCATCAGACTGAAGGGCGTGCGCATTGCTTTCGGCTCGCACTTCGTCTTAACCGCCCAAACACCCTGCCAGCCCGCCGCCAGAGTGAGGCCAGCCAGGTAGGCCAGAAAGGTTGCAGAGAGGCGTTGCGCCCGCAAGAAATCCGAAAGCTCTGCTGTCGAAAGCGGTCGAGTGATCCGCCGAACGGCAAGAGGAATGGTGAAAGCGAGTCCGCTCATAGCGAGGGCCGTCACGACAACCACGGACATGCTCGCGACATAGAACCATCCGGCGCGTATGTGTGTCCTACCGCCCTTGCGGGCGATAGCCGGGATCCAAAACAATATCAGCGCGAGACCGCCTGCGCCCACGTGCACCCATCGCAGCCACTGAAACAGGTTTGCCATTACGATTCTCCTTTCGCATTCGAGCGCGGACTCTGCGCATGGATTCCTCGCTCCATGTCACCCAGGCCTGATGTGCATGCTCTCCCATTCGCAGAGTCATATGGTGGTGGAAATCAGCCAAGGGTAGATCGTCCGGAAATGCGGGGTCGCGCTGGGACCACTCCTTTTCCTTGTTTCTTAGCGCCTCAAGGCGCGCCGCCCAGCGAGTGTGGAGCTGCTCAAGAAATCTCAACGTGTGCGGCAGATCAGAGAGCTCATCCATGAGGTAGATCTGTGCCAGAAAGGTATGCCGCATGTCTCCAAACTGGGGCTCGTTCCGAAGCCAAGCGGCCAGCTCCTTGCGCCCGGTTGCGGTGATCTCGTAAAGGATGCGTCCGGGGCCGCGCTTGGAGGAAGCGCGGCGCGATCGCAACAGCTTCTGCTTCTCCAGCCGTCTCAGGCTTGGATAAACCTGGCTCAGCTCGGCGGCCCAGAAATGACCGATGCCGTTGTCCAGGACAGCTTTCAAGTCGTATCCGCTGGCGGGCTCGCGCAGGAGACCAAGCAAAATATGTTCGAGACTCACGCCGCCACTATATAACATATTATATAAATGTCAACTGTTGTTCACAGGAGCCCTTGCAACCCAGCACTTTCCAGGCTTTTGCCGAAATGGGGCCGGGCCTTTCTAGAGTCGCGGAGCGGCAGCCTTTGGATCCCAGGGGCAGTCCGCTTGTCCGCAAAGGCATTGTCGCCGGAATTAACCGGTCTAATAACACGATTGTGCTGGATTGCCAAAGTTTTCCCGGCACCGTGAAACCTAGCGTGCAATCTTCCGATCGACTACATAACCCGCGGTTTCTCGGCACCCAAGAGGTGCACATTAGGTGCATATTCGAGAGATCGCTCAAATTGCTGCATCGCCGCCGTGGCATCTGAGTTTGCGGTCCTGATGTAGCAGGCCTGCGTTACCCGGACATTTGCGTGCCGCGAGGCAAGGCCCTTGCTATCGACAAACTCATATGTCTTCACGGCCTCGGAGGTTGTACCTGATGTTCCGCGAAGACTGGACGTACGCGCACCTATGTCAGGCCGTCATGCAGGTGAGCCCGAGTCATTCTGTGGCCGGCGAGTAAGAGCCGAGCGGTTGAGTGGGCAGCCTTCCTCCCTGAGAGCAGGGAGTCCGAAGTGAATAATCATGGGTGCAAGTCCCGAAGAGATGGATGGGGGGACCTGGTGTCCCGCTGCAGGATTGAATCGAGTGATGAGCCTGGTCTGGGAAGTCAAAGGCTTTCTGATAAAGCGAAATGGCGCTCGGTTCGGCGTCGATGCCGAAGTGTTACCACAAAACGCTTGACAGTGGGCACAGTCGTTAGAGACAGGATGACAATTTTCATTTAGTCGCAGATGGCAATTGACGGCAGTGGAATCCCATCCTAACGTCGAGAGGCAAGACGTTAGGATGGGGCACTCGGCGTCACTGATGGAAGTCAGTCAGACTTGGGTTGTTGCTCGAGTTCTCGGATGAACTGACCGGCATGATCACCGCCTGCGTGGTAGAGATCATGTAGAGATACACTTGCGGGACGCCGTCCTGGCTTATGACAAATTTTCCGGCAGGCCCGCCGGAGGCAAGGGCATAAGTGGCTACGATGGTGTTGCCGTTCGGCCCCGAACACCCGCTCCCACACTGTTTGTTTCCGTCCGCGGTTCCGGTAAGATTGCCGGCTCCATCGGCGTGTATCTGGTCGACCTCCGACTTCACGTTCCAATCGACCGGCTGTTCAGTTCCACCCATATAATTTCCGGTCAACGAGGCGAGCGTGAAGGTGCTTCCCACCTGGGGCACCATCGTACCGAACGTCACGGAGTTGTCAGTCCCGGCCACAAAGGCCTGGTTCTGGCCAACCAGATAGAAGACTGGATTGTGTCCACCGGCTCCGCCGCCGCAGTCCACCATGTTGGAGAGCGTTGTGCGTCCGTTCGACGACACGAGGTAGTCGCCCGACGCGCAGAGTGTGCCCATCGTGCCGCCCTGATTCTGGTCGGCCTCCAGGGATACCGTCCCGGCGCCGTTGGTGGTGACGAATCCGGCGGACGCATTGGGCGAGGTTCCTGAATTACTGACGCCCTGCAGTTCGATGACGCTGACGCCGTTGAGCGACTCCTGGTTGAAGGAGCTGCCGCTGGTGGGAGCCTGCTTCAGCACATCGCCGGCGAGTATCACCGCGGGTGGCGTTTCTGTGTCCACCGCCATCGTCAGCATCTCGGAGGAATTGACCACGTAATAGACGAAGTTTATGGTAGACGCCGGGCCGGTGAAGGTTACGCTTGCCGTGCCGCGGCCATTGGACGCCACGCTGAAATTGCTGGCAGTCATGGTTGTGTTTCCAGCACCGCAACCGGAGCCCGAACACCCGTCATCATAATCGACCTCGCCGGACAGGGTACCGGTGCCGTTGGAATTGAATTCACCGGCTATGCCGAAGCGGTTTGAATTCTGATCGGCTCCGATGATTCCGAAGGCGTAGTTGCCGTCGATCGAGCTGGTTGAGAACGCGGAGGTGGTCTGCTTGCGCAGCAGCCCGGAGATAATCGAACTGCTGGCTGGGTCGTAGTGGATGACGTGGCCGTTGCCGTCGCTCGCGTCGAGCGCGACTGCAAGCGTGGTGGGCGTGCTGTTTCCGGCGATGAGGATATTCAGCAGTGCGAGGTTGGTCGAACTCACACAGTACGTTCCGGTGAACGTGCCGGTACTGGGCCCGCTAACCTGTTCGGACACATCCAGGCTTCCACTGGAAAGGTTCCCCGCGCCATCCGCCACAAAACTGCCCACGGCACTGTTGGCGTCGGTTGTGCCTTTCCATCCGTTCATCAGGAAGGCGTAGTTGCCATGGAGGTTGGCGTTGTTTCCGCAGTCCCCAATCGTGATGCTGAAGCTGGCGCTGACGGAGACCGGCGGGGTTTCGGAATCGGTGACCATCAGCGTAAAGGGCGAGGTTCCCGCGGCGGTCGGCGTTCCGGCGATGCCCCCGTTCCCGTCGTTGTTAGGGGTCTGATTAATCGAGAGCCCACCCGGCAGAGTGCCGCTGGTGACGCTCCAGGTGTAGGGCTGCGTTCCGCCATTGGCCTGCAAGTAGGCGTTGTAGGCCCAGCCTTTATCGCCGCCAGGCAGCGTCGTCATTTGGATCGAGAGTGCCGCTACTGCACTGACGGCGATGGTGTATGTGTAAGGGCCGGCGGTGTCGCTCGCGCTATCTGTCACCGAGACGGTGAAGGAGACGGTTTGCGCCGCGGTGGGCGTTCCGCCAAGCGACAACGTGTTGCCGCCGGTGTTGGAGGCAGTCAGGCCGTCCCCGAGACTGACGGGAGTTCCGTTGGTGGGAACAGCGGTGCCATTCACCGTGAAGGTGTAGTTCGGTCCGGTGCCGCCTGAAGCATTGATCGCGCCGCTAAAGCTTTGGCCGATCACGGCGGTCCCGACGGAGCCGGCTGCGGGCAATGTCAGGGGCGTTGCAATCGTCTCGAAGCTCACCTGGACCTGCGCCGAGTCGCCGTTGGTGTCCGAGGCCTGGATCTGCCAGCTATACGACGTGCTGCCGCTCAGAGCGGATACGGACGGCGGGTTGTTCGAGCTCGTCGGATCGGTGCCCCAGGTGATCGAAGTGATGGCGCTGGAGAAGCCGTTCGAGCTGGAGTTGTTGCCGGGTATTTGCCAGATCGTCCCGTTCGAATTGCAGCACAACCAGAACTGATAAGTGTAATTGCCGGCGTTGGCGGGATCGGTCCAACTGAAGTTGGGCGTCAGGCTGATGCTGGTTCCCTGCGGTGAAAGGTTCGTGGCAAGGGCGTCGAGCACGGCACTGACCGCGACAGTCAGGGTCTGCGTGGTGCCATCGCTGTAGGTGACGTTCAGGGTATAGGTATCGCCGACCTTCGGCGTGACGCCGTTGAGGCTGGTCCAGAAGTTAAACTTGTCGGAGTTGCCGCTGAACGCGTTGTTGGCAATGTCCGCGGGAATCACAGCTCCCGGAGCGGGTCCCGTGGCAAGCTCGACGGCCACCGGCAGTTTGAGGAGACCGTTAACCTTGAAGCCAATGCTGTAATTGCTGCTGGTGCCGTTCTGGTTAATCTGTTCCGAGTTCTGCGTCATCACGACGGCAACGCTGTTGCCACTGGGCAAGGTCAGGTCTTCGTTGGTCAAGGCGCCGGAGATGACTACCGGGGCTGCGTTGTTCTGATTGACATTGGAGATTTCTCCCGGACCACCCACCAGGCCGGTGTTGTTCTGGTCCACGATCCCGAAGAAGACGTAGTTGGAGCCGTTGGGAACGTTGACCGAGTACGATGCCGGGCTTGTCGGCGGGTTCGTCTTGCTTCCCACCTGATCGACATAGATGTTGCCGGTGCTCTGGTCGTAGAAGCCCGCATACAGAGGACCGGTGGCCGTCCCGGTAAAGGTGACCGTGCCGGAGATCGCGTTGCCGCCCGTGGGCGCGCCGATGGTGATGCCACTGGAGGGCGTCGACCAGCTGCTGGTCGAGCTGCCCGCCACGCCCTGGGCGCGGAAGTAATAGGTCGTGCCATTCGCGAGCCCGTTCACGATCCAGGGGTTGTTCCCGCCGGTTGCCGGGAAGCTCTTGCTTCCGGTGACGGTGG
>Ga0302326_10020131_pt1 | contig 13749 bp, 10 predicted proteins | sample Palsa_T0_3_FD_202264 | JGI IMG/M metagenome (GOLD analysis project Ga0302326, IMG submission 202264) | Peat permafrost microbial communities from Stordalen Mire near Abisko, Sweden - Palsa_T0_3 | ecosystem: Environmental > Terrestrial > Soil > Palsa > Peat permafrost | place: Sweden: Abisko... | reverse complement strand
GATATCGGCAATTACGGGGGAGAAGGATCATCCTCACTTCGGCGATGTGGCTGAGATTTACAACGTGATCGATGCGCGGCAGTCCGAGGCGCAGAACACGGTGATTGAGGCTCTGCGCGGGCTTGGACACAATGAAGCCGCCGATCACTATACTCATTTTTCTTATGAAATGGTCGCACTCACGCCGCGTTGCGCCGCGGAGATGGGATACACACTTAGCGAAGAAGATAAGACGCGCTCCTACATCGAAGTCAGCGGACGCAAAGGGTTTGGCGTGAAAGCCGACGACTTGCTTGATCGGCTGATCGCTTCAGCCAAGAATGAAGTCGACTCGCGGCATCCTGAGGTCGGCGACGCCGAACGCGTGCAGATTGCCAGGCAGATTGCCATCGGCGCTCTGCGCTATTTCATGCTGAAGTACACCAAGCAGTCCGTGATCGCTTTCGATTTCAAGGAGGCGTTGAGCTTTGAGGGCGAGACCGGCCCTTATGCACAGTATGCCGTGGTCCGCGCAACCAGCATCTTCAGAAAGGCGGGAGCGGATCCTGACACTTTCCTGGAACGCGCCTCGGTTCCCAATGCTCTCAATCTGTCGGAATATCTGGCGGGAGGCGGGGCCAACGAAATGTGGGAACTCTGGCTCGCGTGCTCGAAAACCTCATACATAATCGACAAATGTATCGCCACGACCGAGCCCGCCTATCTGGCGAAGCACGTCTTCCAACTGGCCCAGTTGTTCAACACGTTCTATCATCGCCATCCCATCCTGAGCGAGCCGGATGAGAAGAGGAAGCAATTTCTGCTGGCGACGGCGGCGGTGGTGCGCCGCGAATTAATCCGCACCCTGGCGGTTATGGGCATCACGGTGCCGCCGGTGATGTAGAATTCCTGCCAAGCTGGCGCGGTGCTCGGACCGCGCCGCGCTGTTTCTGTAGCTAATGAACAATTTCGAATCGCCATCCGCGCCCCCAGGTTCGTGGTTTCGCCGCCTTGTCCGAATTCTGCTCGTGTTTGTTGCCGTGCTCGCGTTCGCCGGATTTCTCTACGAGAACGTTTCTGAAGCCCGCGATCGTCGCTTTAATCCAACAGCCGGACGACGTTTTGACGTTGGCGATTTTAAGATGCACATCGACTGCACAGGACAAGGGAGCCCAACGGTCGTTCTCGAGTCCGGACTGGGCGATACGTATGTCTCCTGGCGCAAGGTGCAGCCGGAAATCGCGAAATTTACCCGCGTCTGTTCCTACGACCGCGCCGGACTTGGCTTCAGCGACCCGAGCACCCGGCCGCGCACCAGCCAGGTTATTGCCGAAGAATTGCACGCCCTGCTGGGCGCCGCGGGCATTGCGCCGCCTTATGTTCTGGTCGGGCACTCGATGGGAGGATTCGATGTCCGGCTTTTTGCCAGCCTCTACCGCAACCATGTTGCTGGCATTGTGCTGGTGGACTCGTCGCATCCTGACCAGGAGAATCGCTTCCCACTCGAACTCAAGAACATGGAAGGAAGCTGGTTGCGGGAAAGTGAGTTTCTGGAGTACACGATGCCGTTCGGCATCCCTCGTTTGCTGAATTTGTGTGAGAACGACCCTGTGGTCCGAGCCGCGGAATGCAACTTTCATAGCGCACGAGAGAACGTTGCGGAGCTGAAGGCCTTTGCTGAAAGCGGCGCTCAAGCGGCGGCTACGGGCGCTCTGGGAGACTTGCCTCTGGCGGTGGTGTCGCGTGATCCCGATAAACCGTCAGCCGATCTGCCACCTGACCTTGCCAAACCCACCAATGAAGCCTGGGAAAAAATGCAGGAGGAACTGGCCCATCTTTCTTCCAGAGGAACGCAGGCCATTGCGAAGAACAGTGGACACTATCTTCAGATCGATCGTCCGGATGTAGTCGTTGACGCGGTGCGCAAAGTGGTCGAACAGGCGCGCGCCGGACAGGACGGCAATGCCGTTCCAGCCGCGAAAGATCGCTGACTTCTTCGGCGGCCTATCCTGAAGGCGCAGTCGGCGACCAATCTGGGACTCATCCGATCCCCAAGCCTACTCAGTCCGGCTGAACCTCCTGACAAACCTGCTAACCTTTTCTTCTTGGTCGGAGTTCGCCCCGATCAGGAACTCCACTGTCGGAATTCGCAGGAGTCTTTTGATGGAAAACGTTTTTGTCGTTGTGCCTTGTAGCCGTCTGGCATGGATGTTGGTGTTGATTTCGATCTGTGCGCCAATGGCAATGGCGCAGCAGTCGCCGGCCGCGGCATCGCCCATACTGCCTGCGGCTCCATCCTCGGCAGCGTCTCCCGTTACATCTCCCGCGAATCCCCCGGTGCCGCGTCCGCGAATCGGGCTCGCTCTGGGCGGAGGAGGGGCGCTCGGCCTGGCGGAGATCGGCGTGATCCAGTGGATCGAAGAAAATCATATCCCTGTGGATCGCATCGCCGGAACCAGTATGGGGGGCATTATTGCGGCGATGTACGCCACCGGCATGTCGCCGGAGGAAATTCAGAGTTATGCGGAACACATTGACTGGGATGAAGCCTTCCGCACCGAGACGGATTACGGCGACCTTTCCTATCGTCGCAAACAGGACCGGCGCAACTTTCAGATCAATGCACCGCTCGGATTGAAGAACGGATTGGCCGGGCCCAACGGCTTCAACTCGGGGCAGATGGTCGGTCTGCTGCTGGATCGCATTGCGTTTCCGGAGCTGGACCACCGCAGCTTCGACGACCTGCCAATTCCATTTCGCTGCGTGGCTACCGATATGTTGAGCGGGGAAGGAGTGGTGCTGCACGATGGCTCGCTGGCGCGGGCAGTGCGCGCTTCCATGGCCATTCCCGGAGTGTTCACTCCGGTGGAAATGGGCGGCCACGTGCTCGCCGACGGGGGCATGGTGGAGAACATTCCGGTGCAGACCGTCCGAGAAATGAATGCCGACGTGGTGATCGGCGTGCAACTTCGCACTCCTCCGGCCCAGCGCGCAGATGTCGAAAACATCACCGGCTTGCTGACTCGCGCCGTCAGTATCATGATCACCCAGAACGAGCGCGTCTCACTGGCGCTGGCGCAGGCACAGGTGATTGTCGACACGGCTGGCTACTCGGCCTCGGATTACGCGCGCTTTCATGAACTGATCGCACTGGGCTACAAGAGCGCGGCAAATTCGGCATCCGAACTGTTGCCCTACGCCATTCAGGATCCAGCGGAGTGGGAGCAGTATCTGGCGGACCGTAGATCGCGCCGGCGTCCGCGTCCTCAATCGGTAGAGGCGGTGGTAGTGCAAGGCGCGGACTCCGATACTGACAGCAGGCTGCAGCATCGGCTCAGTAGCGATGTGCGGGGGCCGCTCAATCTCTCGAAGCTCGAGACTCAGCTGACCCGCATCGCCGGGGAAGGTCAGTTTGACCGGTTGGGCTACGACGGATTTCTGCAGAACGGAGTTCCCGCGCTGCGTATTACAGCGCACGAGAAAACCTACGGCCCGCCGTTCGTGGACCTGGCGGTTAACGTGGACGGCTCGGGCGTGGGAGCATTCGATTTCTCCGCCGGGGCTCGTATCACGTTTATGGACTTCGCCGACCGGGGCGGCGAATGGCGCAACGATCTTCTCTTTGGATCCAGCAATCTCGCGGCCACCGAGTTCTACCAGCCTTTGGGCCAGTCGCATTTTTTTGCCGCTCCTTACTTCTTTGCTTCGAAGTATCCACGAAACTCGTTTGAGGGATTGACCCGGGTCGCGGTGTTCGGCGACGAGCGTGGCGGCGGCGGCTTTGATCTGGGCTACAACTCCGGACGCCGCAGCGAATTTCGCGTCGGCTATGAATTGTTCAATGGCCGGCTGAGTCCGCTGATCGGCAGCGAAGGCCTACCCATTATCAGTGGCAGCACCGGCGAAATCCGCGCCCGTTACGTCTGGGACGGGCAGGACAGTCCCAGCGTGCCGGGCAGCGGAAGCCGGGTCGTGGCCACGGTCGCGCGCGTGTTGCAAACTCCGGGCTCAGAGCATGCCAGCGCGCAGTTGGAGGTTCAGAGTTCCAACTTCTTTGCCGTCACTCCGAAGACCTCGATATTTCTTATCGCCTCCGGAGGCACGACGTTCCTTGGCTCGTCTGGTCCGTTCCAGATTTTCACCCTCGGCGGTCAGTTCCACCTGGGAGCGTATCTGCCGCAGGAATTTCTGGGCAACCAGTACGTCTACTCGTCCCTGGGATTCCGCCGCGAAATCTTCCGCCTGCCGCAGATCGTCGGCAACAAGATTTACCTGGGGGGATGGTACGAAGCCGGAAGCGCCTTCGGCACCGCGACCAATGACCCTGGGCCGGTGGTGGTGCGCGGCACCTTCAATATCGGAATAATCGCCGATACTTTCGTTGGCCCCATCACCCTGGCCGCCAGCGCCAGCCCCACCGGGCAATCACGCGTGAACTTCAGCATCGGGCGGCTCTTCTAGAAGGGTTCCGACATGGTAATATCGCCTGGTCCGACGAGAGGCTGGCCCCGCTATTTTCCCCTCCGCATGTGCCTCTCCGAACCGAGGTGGTTCTCCTATGCACTCTTCTCGTATCGGGGCCTTGATGACGCTTGTTATTCTTGCCGTTGGTCGACTGGACGGCCGAGGGCGGCCGTCCCCACACAAAGTCATCCCCACACAAAGTCATCCCCACACAAAGTCATCCCCACACAAAGTCATCCCCACACGAGCCTGACTAGTTGTTTCCCTTAGTTTCCACCGGCGGTTTGGTGCTGTCCCAGCCATGAAGCCAACTGCGGCTCCTGCTGCGATTTCAGGTCGACGCAATTGTTGATGCGCTCGATCGACTGTTTGTAGGTGCGCTCCGCGGCCTCGACTTTGTGCGCCGAGAAAAACTGTTTAACCTGGTCGCGCATACCGGCATCGCAGAAGCCGCTAGTCGCTCCAACAATTTCGGCGCTGGCAAACGGGCCTCCCGCCTTGGCCACCGCGTCCCAGTGCGATTGAATGAAGTCCCAGGCCAGCTTCTCTCCCGCGGGATTACCCATTACGCCCCGGATAAGGCCGAGAGCGTCCTGCGACCGAACATCCGGAGACACCGCGAAATCCAGAGTCCGCTGCAACAACTTGGGATCGCTGAACGCGGCCAGCGGATAGAGGTACATGTAGTACTCTTCCGGTGACCTGGGATTTTTTAATCCTGCCATCAGCTTGTCGTAAAAGGCCGAATCGCCGTTCATGGCAGTCAGTTCGAAGGCGCTACCTGCCAGTTCGTGGTCGACCGACGACGGATCGGCCATCGCCTGTTCGGCTACTTTGCGCGCCTCCGCCAGCGCCTCAGGATCGTGTGCCCCGTAACCGAGGGTGCCGATGAGGCGCGTCCGCAGAGTTTTCTGCTCGTCACTCTCTCCCGACTTCCGTTCCCACCCAACATCTTTCATGGCCGGAGCCAGATACTGCCGCAACCATGCACGAAATTCTTCCTTGTCGCTGTCGTTCACCAGGTACTGGGCGATGTAATTGAGGTGACCCAGCACGTCATCAACGACGGCGCGGTTGCGGTCTGACTGCAAGCCTTGTGCGAAGGCGAGGTAATCGCCCACCGGCTCACGTCCGACTCGCACCGAAGCCCAGATATCGCTTTGCAAGGCGATGCGCTCCGCGGGAGAGAGTTTGGTCTCCGCGTCAGCGGCCAGGGCACGAACGGTTCCCGGTTCGTAGCCCGCGCGGTAGTATCCAGTAGCTCCCGCGTTGGCGAGAACCCAAGTCGAGCAGCCCGGCAGCGTGAAGCTTTCCTCGCGTTTAGTCATCAGTTCGCACTTGGCCGCGTCCCGGCTGGCGGATCCTTTTAGACAGATCGGAATTTGCCAGAGCTGGTCGTTGGAAGCCTCGAACTTCTCCCGGTCACTGTAATAGCGCTTCTGCGAGAGCGTGACGCTGGTGGTGTTGCCCGAGCACTGCGCCTTCACATTGACAATTGGAGCGCCTGGCTGCTTCACCCAGGTGGGCATGATTTTGTCGACGGGCTTGTGAGAAGTTTTCGCCTGCGCGTCCCAGAAATCGTCAGCGGTTGCATTGGCGTACTGATGTGCCTGCAGGTAGGCATTCACGCCGGCGCGGAAGGTCTCCTCGCCGAGATAGGATTCCAGCATACGCAACACCGACGCCGCTTTGCCGTAGGCGATTCCGTCGAACAGTTCCTGAATTTGCGCCGGAGTCTCGGCGGCTTGATGAATCGGCCGAGTGTTGTCCAGAGAGTCTGTGTTCAGGGTTTGACCGGTTTCGCTCACGTCGTCCAGGTTGTAATTCCATTCCGGCTTCCATTTTGCAACCGGTTTAGTTTCCATCCAGGTGGCAAAGCCTTCGTTGAGCCAGATATCGTCCCACCACTTCATGGTGACCAAATCGCCAAACCACTGGTGGGCCATTTCGTGGGCGATGACGCTGGCGATCTCCTTCTTGAGATTGACGGAGCCTTGCTTCTCATCGATCAAAAGAATTACTTCGCGGAAGGTGATACAACCGGTATTCTCCATGGCTCCCGCGGAGAAGTCGGGGATGCCGATCAGGTCCAGCTTGCCGTAGGGATACTTGATGCCGAAATATTTATCGTAGTAGCTGAGAATGTATTCCGCGGATTCCAGGGCGAACTTGCCCATCTCTTTCTTGCCCGGCGTGCTGTAAACGCGGATGGGAATGCCGTCGGCTGTGCCCTCAATGTATTCGAAGTTGCCCACGACCAGCGCGGCCAGATAGGACGACATCTTGGCGGTCGTAGCGAAACGTACGGTGTGTTTGTCGCCGGGGCCGGCCGTGTCGGAAACAATTTTCTGGTTCGAAATCGCCACCAGGCCTTTGTCGGCGACGGCGGTGATGTCAAACGTAGCCTTGTAGTCTGGCTCGTCAAAAGAAGGGAAGGCGCGGCGGGCATCGGTGGCTTCAAATTGCGAAGCGGCGTACTTGCGTCCCTTATCGTCTTTGCCCAGGTAGAGACCGCGCATCTCGCTATTCAGGATGCCGGAGTAGGTTATGTGCAGGGTCGCCGGGCCGGCAGCCAGCGGCTTTTCGACGCTCAGCACGACCATTTCTTTTTCTTTCTCAGGCGTTACCTTTGCTTTCTGAGACGTACCGCCGCTCGTGATGGCCACTTCGTGGAAGTCGATATCGGCGGCGTTCAGAGTAATCTCAGAAGTCGACTTCAGTACATGGATGGAGATTGTTTCATCGCCCTCGAATGTTGCCTTGTCTAGATCGGGCGTTAAGGTGAGCTTGTAATTGTCAGGTCTTGCGACCACGGGTAAGCGCTGGGCGGTGGCCAGCGAAAGAGTCAGCACCAGAAAGCTGATTATTGCAAGGGTTCGTTTCATTTAGTTTCCTCAGGATATTGCATCGATCTACTTCAATTCTTTGAGTTCCGATTAATCCACTCGCTCCACCGAACCTGTAAAGACCGCGTCAACTCCGCAGCCGCTGGATCGCGGACGTGCTGCGCCTCATGTCAGTACGGACGTTTCTCCGCAGAAGTTCATTTCCCGGATGCGACTGTTCCGTTCAGGGCCGTCATTGCGCAGCGATTGTCGCCGAACCAGTAGGGAATTTCGCGGCAGTCTTTCACCGCGAAAATAGCCAGGTCAGCATCCTTTCCCGGCTCGATGCTGCCTTTCCGATGAGCCACGCGTAAGGCGCAGGCACCGTTGATTGTAGCCGCCGCAATTACTTCCTCCGGAGACATCTTCATGTGTGTGCACGCCAGCGACATTGCCATCGGCATGCTCAACGTCGGCGAAGTCCCAGGGTTGTAATCCGTCGCCAGCGCGACTGCTACACCGGCATCTATCAGACGGCGGGCGTCTGGATACTCTTTCAGACCCAGAAAATAATTCGCCCCCGGAACCAGAGTGGCGACCGTGTCTTGTGCAGCCAGTTGCGGAAGATCGCTCGCGTTCACATGGTCCATATGATCCAATGACGCCGGCTTGAAGCGCAGGAACGGCGCCAGGCGAGTCTCGGACAGTTGGCCCATGTGGGCGCGAACACTCAGCCCATGCTGTTCCGACGCTTCAAAAACCTGTTGCGTCTCCTTCGGACTGAAAGCGCCATGGTCGCAGAATACATCCACAAATTGAGCGAGCTTCCGCCTCGCGACCGCTGGGATCATCTGTTTACAGACGGCCTCAACGTAGTTTCGTGAGCGACCCTGGAATTCTTTTGGGACTACGTGTGCTCCGAGCAGGGTCGCCAGCACGGTTCCCGGCCAGTGCGCGGCAGCCTCGCGAATCGCCTCCAGCGACGTCAATTCGGAGTCCACGGTCAACCCGTAGCCTGATTTCGCCTCAACCGTCGTCGTTCCGTGCGCGGCCATGTCTTGCAGCGTGGTCAGGATCCTATTGGCAAGCGCGCTCCTCGATGCTGCCCGCACGCCTTCCAGGCTTGAGCGGATGCCGCCGCCTGCCGCAGCAATTTCTTCGTACGATGCGCCTTCAATGCGCTTCTCGAAATCCACTAACCGCGGGCTAACGAATACGGGGTGGGTATGCGAATCGACAAATCCGGGAAGCACTACTTGTCCAGCACAGTCAATTTCCCTGACCTTGCGCCGGCTTTTCTTCACCCAGGCGTCGCGCACGGCTTCTCTGGTGGTGCCCACAGACACGATCTTCCCGCCCAAACACAAGATCGCACCGTTCTCAATAATCCCGAGTTCTTTCAGCCCATCCCTTCTTCGCGGTCCGGCATTGCTTGCCGGGGAACTGACGGTGACAAGCTGGCCGATATTGACCAGAAGAAGGGAATTCAATGGAGAAGAGCGTCGATTCGTAGCAGTCACGCGTTTCCCCTAGTCTAACAGCCTGGAGAGACGGTGGCAGCGCGCGGGAGCTAAAACCGTTCGTCAGTTCTCGGTAGATTTGTACTGAACGCAAGTTGTGCTGGAAGCCTGGTTCGCCTAAGATTTGGCCGGATGATTGGAGGGGGGAGCCACTTGCCTGAATTCAAAGCGAAGTCCGATTTCGTTTCTTCCATAAGGGGTCGCGCCGCGATGGCGGCTCTGGCGTGTGTGATCGTATTGCCATTGGGCGCCGCTTCGCCCGATCCGAGGTCCGCACCGCCTGCGGCTGCAACGCTGCGTCAGGCCGCCGAGGCTCGACGCATCACCATCGGTACGGCCGCGGCATCGGCTTATCTTGCCGAACCGGACTACGCCAACATCCTGGGATCGGAGTTCAGCCAACTGCAGGCTGAGAACGAAATGAAATTCGGGGTGATTCATCCCCGGCCAGACACTGACGCCAATCCATATGAATTCAAGGGCAGCGACGCTCTGGTCGCATTTGCCCAGGTTCACGGCATGGTTGTGCGCGGACACACTTTGGTCTGGCACAATCAGGTGCCGAAGTGGATAAGTAAAGCTAATCCCGACCCCGGGCAGTTAGCCACGATTCTCGAAAACCACATTCACACCGTGATGACACGTTATGCTTCGAAGGTCTATGCCTGGGACGTGGTTAATGAAGCCTTCAACGATGACGGCACCATGCGCCACACTCTCTGGTACGACCAACCCGGAATCGGCGCCGGAAACGGGACGAAATACATCGAGCAAGTTTTTCGCTGGGCACATGACTCCGATCCCGCCGCGGAGCTGTTCTATAACGACTACGATGCGGAAGTGATCAACAAAAAGTCAGACGCCATCTATGACATGGTCAAGGATTTCAAGAAGCACCGCGTGCCTGTCGACGGCGTCGGATTTCAATTCCACGTCAGTCTGAAGTTCGACGATCCGGCGAAGCTCGAGTCCGCGGCGAAGAATCTCGAGCGCTTCGCCAAGCTGGGTCTGGAGTTACACATCACCGAACTCGACATCAGGCTCGACGATTCGGGTCCGGCGTCGCTAGCCGCGCAAGCAAAACTCTATCGTGAAATCACCACTCTCTGCGTGCAACAACCCGCCTGCAAGGTGATTCAAACCTGGGGGTTTACCGATAAGCATTCCTGGATTCCGCAGTTCTACAAAGGCCAGGGCTGGGCCTTGCTCTGGGACGACAAGTATCAGAAGAAGCCGGCGTATGACGCGGTGCGCGAGGAGCTGGCGAAGTAGAAGTTGCTCATATGGGGACAGCCGCCCCCGGCTGTCCGCCGACCACAGGTCGGCTTGTCTGAATGTCGGGCATTCGGTATAATCAGTCATTCACGAGCGCCAACAGATGCAATCGGCGAGGGTCGGGAAGCGTGGAGCGATCGTGGTGCCGGCGAAACTGCGCAAGCGCTTCGGCATAGAAGAAGGCAGCATCGTAGTCGCTGAGGAGACTGAGGATGGGATACTCATTCGCCCCGCAGTAGTTGTTCCCGTCGAAAGATACTCTCCCGAGCGAAAGGCGGAATTCCTCTTGTCGAACTCCGTCGACGATGCCGATTATCGCAAGGCGCGAAAAGATGTCCGAAAGTTAGGCCTTGATCCAGATTCCTTTCCTCGCCGGCGACCTTGATGGATCGGGTGTTTCTCGGCGCCAACGCGTTGTTTTCTGCGGCCTACAGGACAGACGCGGGCCTTCTCCATCTCTGGAAGCTCAGAAACGTCACCCTGTGTAGTTCCCACTATGCGCTGGAGGAAGCACGAGCCAATCTTCCTGCCGAAGATCAGAGGGGTCGGCTTGCTGCGTTGTCTGAGGTGCTCGAACTATTCGAGCCCGGTAAATCGCCTATTCCGCGTGGAATCATCCTGCCGAGTAAGGATGTACCGATCATGCTGGCGGCTATAGCCGCCAGCGCAACCCACTTGCTGACAGGAGATGTTCGGCATTTCGGTCCATATTTCGGCAAGAGAATCCAGGGAATCGAAATTGTCCTTCCGGGAAATTACCTGAGGATGCGAGCTATCAAAATCTAACCCATCGGTATTCTCACGCCGCTTTTTTGCGCGAATTCCTTCGCCTCGTCGTACCCCGCGTCCACGTGGCGAATTACGCCCATGCCGGGATCCGTTGTCAGCACGCGCTCGATGCGATTCGCCATTTTATCGCTGCCGTCGGCGACGAGAACTTGTCCGGCGTGGAGCGAGTAGCCGATGCCTACGCCTCCGCCATTGTGAACTGACACCCAGGACGCGCCCGCCGCGGTATTCAGCAATGCGTTGAGCAGCGGCCAGTCGGCGACCGCATCGGAGCCGTCTTTCATGCTTTCGGTTTCGCGGAACGGCGACGCCACCGACCCGCAGTCGAGATGATCGCGGCCAATGACGATGGGCGCCTTGATCCTGCCTTTCTTTACCAGATCGTTTATCGCCAGTCCAAACTGTGCTCGCTCGCCGTAGCCCAGCCAGCAGATGCGTGCCGGCAATCCCTGAAACTTGATGCGCTTGCGAGCCAGATCGATCCAGCGACGCAGGATGCGATTTTCAGGGAATAGTTCCAGAACCAGTTCATCGGTCACGTGAATATCGGACGGTTCGCCCGACAGTGCCACCCAGCGAAATGGTCCGCGGCCTTCGCAGAACAGCGGGCGAATGTAAGCCGGCACAAATCCGGGGAAGTCATAAGCGTTCTTCACGCCGCGCTGAAAGGCGAAGGTGCGAATATTGTTTCCGTAATCGAACGTGACCGAGCCCATTTTCTGCAGGCGCAACATACCTTCTACGTGCCGGGCAATAGCGTCGAGGGACTTTTCCTGATATGCCTGGGGATCGTTTTTCCGTAACTCGACAGCCTCCGAGAGCGTCATGCCGTTCGGGATATATCCGTTCAGAGGATCGTGAGCTGAAGTCTGGTCGGTCAAAATGTCGGGTACAACGCCGCGCTCGGCCAGTTCTGGAATCACGTCGGCGCAGTTGCCAACCAGTCCCACCGAAACATTTTCTTTTTTGCGCACGGCATTCTTCAGAATGCGCAGCGCTTCGTCGAGCGTGGTGACCATGAAATCGCAATAGCCGGTTTTCAGTCGCTTCTTGATCCGCTCCGGATCGACGTCGATGCCGAGAAATGCCGCGCCGGTCATGGTCGCCGCCAGCGGCTGAGCCCCACCCATGCCGCCCATGCCGCCGCTGGCGATCAGCTTGCCTGCGAGGTCGCCAGCAAAATGTTTCTCTCCCGCCGCGGAAAATGTTTCGAACGTTCCCTGCACAATTCCTTGCGATCCGATGTAAATCCACGAACCGGCGGTCATCTGGCCATACATCATCAGACCGGCGCGCTCCAGTTCATTGAACTTCTCCCAGTTCGACCAGTGGCCGACCAGATTCGAATTCGCGATCAGCACTCGCGGCGCGTGATCGTGCGTCTTGAAGGCGCCCACGGGCTTGCCCGACTGCACCAGCAAAGTCTCGTCGTTGGCGAGAGTCTTCAGGGTTGCCACGATCGCGTGGTAGGCCGGCCAACTGCGGGCGGCGCGGCCGGTTCCGCCGTACACGACCAGATCCTTGGGGCGCTCCGCGACTTCTTCGTCGAGATTATTCATTAACATCCGCATGGCGGCTTCCTGCTGCCAGCCTTTGCAGGTGATGGAATTGCCGCGCGGGGCGCGGATGGATGCAGGGGCCTGGGTTTCAGTTTCAACGGGCATGAATTGATGTTACTGGCTGGGCGCGGGGGAGTTCAACGTGTTGTTTATAAGGGCTCGTCTCGCTCCGGGATCTCGAGTGCGGATAGGGATGCTTCGACTGCGGAGTTTCCCTCGCTTCGCTCGGGGAACTCCTTCGCTCAGCATGACAGGATTTGGAAATAGGATTACCAACTAGATAAAGAGGATCACCAACTACTGTAGGCGGTGCCATCGCTGGCTGTGCCGGTGGAGGCGGAGTGGACGTCGGTGATGCCCGGGTCCGTCTGGTCGACCGCCGACATCACGTCTTCCTGCACTACTTCCCAGTTGGTTTCGCGGGTCATAGGATCGACCGGAACCTGCCGCAGATAGCCGGCAGATACGATGTCATCGAGCGACTGCGGAGCCTTTTGCTTGTCGAGAGTGTACTGCGAGATGACGTTGCGGAGGGTGCTCAGGTTCGAGCGCAGAACGGATTCGCGCGCCTGAATGATCGACTGGTTATACGCCGGAACCGCAATCGACGCCAGGATCATGATCAGAGTGAGCACGATCATTAGTTCCAGTAAGGTGAAGCCTTCGGAGTGGTTGCGTTGCCGACGGTGGGAAAATGTGCGCAAGGCTAAGGTCCGCATCTTCGCAGTCCGGGTCGTCTCAGACTTAGTGGCGTCAGAATCAGATGCGCCAGACCTACTTACACCGAACTTGTTTGTGGCCCTCGCCATTTACCAGTCCTTGTATTTCGTTCCGTCGAGTGCAGTGCCTTCCGACTTGGTGTAGACGTCGAATACCGCCTGACCACCCCAGGAGTCGGAGTCAGGATCATCCTGCATGGAACGCAGACCCCACTCCTTACTCTTCGTCATGGGGTCCGTAGGGATAGAACGCAGGAAGCGGACTTTCTTGTCACCCTGAATGGTCACGCCCTTGACCAGCGTATCCAGATCGGGAGGATAGCCCTGGCTGTCCAACTTGATTTGAAAAGCCTGCCGGTCGGCTGCGTCTTTGTAGCGGTCGATGGCGTCGCGCATCTCCCATAAGGCCTGGCGTAATTGCTTCTCGCGCTCGCGCTGAATCGTAACTCGCGCCAGGGGCAGAGCCATCAGCGTGAGGATTGAGAGGATCGTGACCGAAACGATCAACTCCATCAGCGTGAAACCGCGTCCGGATTTTATGCTTGGGGCGGAATGGGAACTTGGTCGGTTCATTACTGTTATTCGCGCTGTCGTCTGAGGTATCGGCTGTTTCCTTGGT
>Ga0302326_10020130_pt1 | contig 13749 bp, 12 predicted proteins | sample Palsa_T0_3_FD_202264 | JGI IMG/M metagenome (GOLD analysis project Ga0302326, IMG submission 202264) | Peat permafrost microbial communities from Stordalen Mire near Abisko, Sweden - Palsa_T0_3 | ecosystem: Environmental > Terrestrial > Soil > Palsa > Peat permafrost | place: Sweden: Abisko... | reverse complement strand
CCGGTGGCCGTGATCCTGATGATCTTGCGCCGGAACCGCCGTCGCCGCGCGCCCGCCGACGGCCAGGCCGTCTAACCCGGCGGTTTCGGGTGTTGTGAGCGTCGCGCGGGACTGCACGCGCCGACCAGCTGGTCGAGGGCTGGGCGGCGGAGGGGCGGGGGGAGGTGGCTCCGATCAGGTGCTGAGCGGGAGGCCGCGGATGCCGAGCTCGTCGGCGCGGGCCATCAGGTCGGCGGGGTCGGCGTAGACGCGGTAGGCGCCGGCCCGCTCGAGTTCCTCGCGGCCGTAGCCGCCGGACATCAGCCCGATGCCGATGGACTGGGCGCGGCGGGCGGCCAGCAGGTCCCAGACGCTGTCGCCGACGACGTAGGCGTGCCGGGGCTCGACGTCCAGGAGGGCGGCGGCGGCCAGGAACAGGTCGGGGTCGGGCTTGGCGTGGGCGACCATGTCGCGGGTGATCATCGGGGTGTCGGCGGCCACGCCCAGCAGCTCTAGGGCGGGGCGGGCGGTGTGCGCCCGGCCACTGGTGGCAATGTGGAAGGATTCCACACCCCTTGGACGGGAGGAGCGGGGTGAGGTGGCGAGCGTTAGGCGCCGACAGGGAGGCCGGATGGAATCTGGCCCGCGCGCCACGCATGATGGTGCCAACCGCTCATGTGGTGCGCGCCCCGGTACCGCCACCTACGATCGGCACCACATCCTCGCCCCGGATGGAGATAGGGCCGCCTGCCAGTAGCCTCCGACTCTCACTCTCAAGATCATCGACATGCGTCCGTGCGCGGCCGACTTTCATCCGCGCCGACTGGACGCGACTGTCCGCTATACCCGCGTCGCTCACAGCGTATGACGCTCTCGCGCTACGCCGAAGCGTGACCGAAGCGGGCGTGACCGAAGCGGGAGCGGCAGGACCGGGTCGGCCGGGCTGTCGATGACGGCCTTGGCGTGCTTGGGGGTCAAGGTCATTCTTGCCAGGCGTGTTCGCATAACCGATGCTGTTGTGGCGGCGGGGTCAGTTCGTACGGGACGGACAGGCCGGGGAGCTGAAGTGTGACCTTCGTGAGTGACTGGGCGCTGTTGGCAGATTGCGGAATTGGCGCTCGGTGTCAGCTTAGCGACGGGCCGCTTAGCGAACCGGGGCGTTCAACACTGCCTTCGTCAGGCCGTAGTCCTCGGCGTCGATTACCAATGTTCATGGTGTTTCTGGATAGGCCATTGTGACAGCTGTTCCCCAATATGTTCATTGAGTAAGTTGGTATCATGTCCGCTCCTAGGCTTTACTGATTCGGGCTTGGCCTGGCGTAGCCCTCGACAGCGCCGACCGTCGGCGGCCGTCGCAGGCTATCGGCCACAGGCAGGGACTATGCACTGCGGATGCCTTCAACTGCGCCCTGGCCAGCCGTTTAAAATGACCGTGTTCGAGGCTAGACCAGCATGCCCCTGTGTCGGTATTGTTACAGCTAGATTTCGTGGGCTTGCGATCAGCCCAAGCGGGCTCGCGGCAAGTGCACGCTGGTTTAGCTATCGGTTTCAGGGCTATGGTGCTTGGAGGTCTGGGCTGAAGTCGTCGCTAAACCTGTTTGGCGAGTCAAGCGGCGCCGACGGCATGCGGTTAGAGGAAGGTAACGCCCATGGTCCCTAGCTGATTGGGCAGCATCGTTCATCCGCCTACAGCTACTAATCCGTAATCCTTGCAGGAAAGCTAAGGAGGTTTCCGCTGCTATGTGAGAGCTCCCGAGATGGCGCCGGAGTCGGTCTGAAGCGGCGCCTAGAATGCAGGATCAGTCAGGAGGAAGTGAGATGAAAAGGCTCGTTCTGTCCCTGCTAGCCATTATCGCCTTAGCCGCCTTTCCGCTTACCGCCGCTAGCGCGTCAGTCGCTAAGCCGAGCGGTTCGTTATTCACCTGCCCCAGCGCTACGGTCTGCATCTTCCAGAACTCTAACTACACGGGAATCGAGGAGTCGTATTCGCCGGCCAGTAGCCATGGTTTCTGGATTCACATCACTGGCATCTTCCCGCCAAGCGGTACGGGCGTTCCGGAATCGGTCAACGATAATTCGAACTCTGCTGTGGAATTCTACAGCACCTCAGCCAATGCTTATCGATGCGTTGCACCAGGAGGAAGGGAAGCTATAGCAAACCATCCCTATGATTACCTCTACATAGCCTACAATGTGGCAAACTGCGATAGCATTCCACCATTCTAATTACTTAGAATGAGCCCGAAAGGCCGATGCCGATGGCGTCGGCCTTTCGCTATTTCGAACGCCCAGGTGCGCTGCCGGGAAGTTTGTCGGCGTCAGATCCAGCTCTTGAACCACATCCGGGACAGCCACGCCGAGTAGGGGATGACCTTGGCGGCCAGGATCGGGTACAGGTAGGCGAAGTTGACCAGGACGGCGATCAGGTAGGCGCCGGCCGCCGCGGCCCCGGTCGCGCGCCGGGCCGTCCCGGCGGCGGCCGGGCCGATGATCAGCCCCAGGCACAGCGTCACGGCGATGATGAGGAACGGCTCGAAGGTCACGGCGTAGTAGTAGAACTCGGTGCGCTGGTCGTGCAGGTAGAACCAGATCCACGGCAGCCAGCCGGCGGCGATGCCGAGCAGCACTGCCCCGGCCCGCCAGTCGCGCCGCATCAGCCACCACGCCAGGCAGACCAGGGTCGCCGCGGCGGCCGCCCACCAGATGGCCGGGGTCCCGATGGCCAGGACCTCCTGCTCGGTGCCGGAGCCGCAGGGCTTGGAGCATACGGAGTAGAAGGAGATCGGGCGGGCCAGCACGAGCCAGCCCAGGGGGTTCGACTTGTAGGTCTGCCCCGAGCTCAGGCCCAGCCCGAACTGAAGCATCCACTTGTTGTACTGCAGCCACGCGACGATGGTGGAGGTGGCGTGGTGGGTCGGGCTGAAGGCGGCGCCGTTGCGGTCGTAGCCGTAGGGCGTGGCGAACCAGCCGGTCCAGGACGCGATGTAGACGGCCGCCGGGACCGCGACGAAGGACACCGGCAGCCACTTGGCGTCGCTGCGCAGGACCCCGGCCAGGCGGGCCGGGAACCCGGCCGCGCGCCGGGCACCCAGGTCCCAGGCCAGGACCAGGGCACCGAAGGCCAGGATGTACCAGACGCCGTTCCACTTGCACGCGACCGAGGCGCCCAGGCACAGGCCCGCGGCCACCCGCAGCCAGCGGATCCCCAGCCGCGGGCCGCGCGGGTCCGGCTCGCCCGAGCCGGGCTGGCCCAGGGCGTCGGCCGCGGCGGCCAGCCGGGCCCGGCCCCGGTCCCGGTCGATGACCAGCAGGCCGAAGGCGGCCAGCACCCAGAACATGACGAAGATGTCGAGGATGGCCGTCCGGCTCAGCACGAGCTCGAGGCCGTCCAGCGCCATCAGCAGCCCGGCGATGCAGCCGAGCAGGGTCGAGCCGGTCATCCGCCGGACGATCCGGGCCAGCATCAGGATGGACAGCGAGCCGACCAGGGCGACCGAGAACCGCCAGCCGAACGGGGTGAGCCCGAACAGCCACTCGCCGACCGCGATCATCATCTTGCCCAGCGGCGGGTGCGCGACCAGCTCGCCCTGGGTGCCCGCCAGGATGTGCGTGCTGCCCGCGGCCAGCAGGGCATTGGCGTTCTTGACGTGATTGATCTCGACGCCGTGCTGCAGGATCGCCCAGGCGTCCCCGACGTAGTAGGTCTCGTCGAAGACCACGGCCTTGGGGACGCTCAGCCGGTTGAACCGCAGGAACGCGCCGAGCGCCGTGACCAGCAGCGGGCCGGCCCAGCCCCAGAAGGCGCCGCTCCTGACCGCCGGGAGCCGCGCCGCCGGGCGGGCCGGGGCGCCGTCCTCCTCCGGGAGGCCGCGCCGCGGGCAAGCGCCTTTGTCGGTATCAGAATTCATTGAACGTCACCCTACGACAGGGCAAGTTCCGCTGGTGACGGATCGGGTCGGTGCTGGATACCTATGCAGAGTGTGATGGCTGCCGGGCAACCACATCGCGGTGCGCAGCCGGATTGGGGTTGCCCCGCCTTGACAGACAGGGTTGATGGCCTGGTTAGGTCACCTTTGCGCTGATCTCGTTTCTGGCTGATGTCTCCAGGCCTACGGCGGCTGCCGCGAGGTACCCGGCCGCCAGCGCCCGCCGCGCGGTCCCTCGCGGCCACCGTGAGCGGCCCAGGCATCCCCAGCGGCCAGCGCGAGGCTCCAAAAATCGCACATAAAGCATCACTCTATGCCCTTAGAGATCCCGTCACATTTCCCATTTCAATGTGCTGCATTACCTTATCTCGCTATTGACACCCAGCCGTATTCCACATGGCATAGGTCTTGCATTCCCTTTGGCAAAGGTGTTGCATAGTGCGGTGCAAGGCGGGCCAGCGTTTCTACCGTCGCAAAGCGACATCTTACCCGAGGCCGCAGCGACTTACGCAAGTCATGATTTCACGTTAGATCGGCATACCCGGCCGTGAAGCTTTCGTACTTTAGCAGCTATAAATAGGTCAATTATCAGGCTGGATAACGGGGCAAAGGGGAGCTTTCCGAAGCTAGCGGGCTTCGGATCGACAAAAGGAAGGATCAGATAATGCGGGGGCAAGTTCTCATCGTGGCAGTCGCTTCGGCTGCAATGCTAGTCGGCGGGGCGGGTGCGGCCAGCGCTCATACGGCGCAGCATCGGTCACCGGCACCTAACGAGTTATGCGCGGAGTCTGGTAGTGGCGTGTGTGCTTATCGTCCTACTGACTACGTGTATGGCGTGAGTAATGGCGATGGTGACAGCGTTACGTTCGACGTCATCGGCACTGTGACGGCTACGTCGCCGTTCACGAATACGACTCTCGATTCGGATTATCTGGGTGACCAGTATGGTTATCTGGAGGACGACGGTCCCGACTGTTCCATCACAGTGGTCTATACGTATGCCCAGTGTCTGACGTCTGGCAGTGGGCGAGAATGGGTCACGAATGACAGTTACGAGCGGGTAAACGTGTATAAGTCCGATGCAGACGACGCGGAGGAACTGCTTTATACCAACAATGTTCAGGGCGACGACTTGTACCTGCAGCCGCCGTCTGGTGGGAAAACGAACTGGAAGATTACTAGTTCGTTTTAAGCCAATCCTGAGCAGCATGCTAACCGGCTGCTGACAGAGGGGCGCCATTTCTTCGGGAATGGTGGCCCCTCTGCTGCCCGTACGCGCACGAGAGCATCCTGCTAAAATAAAGCAGACGCATGGGCAGGCGGGAAACAGGAGGTAGCATGAGCTACGACTACAGTGAAAATATGAGCGGGGACAGTCGGGCAAAAACAAAGCTAATAATCATAGGCGCAGCACTTGCATGCATCATCGCGTCCGGACTAGCAGCCGCGATACTAGCATCGAACGCTACAACCTCACACCACAACCCAACTGAGAGGGTGCTACAAGAGCAGTCCGAAAAAGGCGCAGGTGGTCCCAAGCACGGCAACAAGCCTTAGATAGTATCTTGCTGTCGACCTAGTAACGGAAGCTGTCAACCTGAATGAGGCGCCAGGGCTGGTGGTTACTGAGTACACCCACCTGCCACGGCGTGCCGAGGCCACGGAAGATCGAGTTCTGAGTGCGCTTAAGTGCGCCTTGCTGCAAACATTTCGTCCACAGTTCGACTGGGGATGCTCTTAAGCTCTGGGGGCGCACAAACGTGCGCGAAATGATCGGTGAAGCGGTTCCACCATTCTTCACGCGCAAGCACGGTCGGATCCTAGTTCAGCTTCTGACCGGCATGGCTCCGCAAGTGGCACTCGACCGCGGCGGGACTGCCTTTCAGGTTAATAGTAGTCCTCCTCGCTTCCGGAGATCTCGGCCGGGTACGCCGTGTCAAGGGCAGGGCGCTCCGCGGGATGGCATGGTCGGCGTCAAGGTCGGACGTGCTGGGAATCGGGCGCGTGCACTCCGTAGGTGGACAGGCCGGATCCTGCGGGTAGAGGTCGAGGGCTGGGTCGATCCGGAGCTTCCGGTCAGCGCTGCCGATGCGCTCGGCCAGGTCGCTCGGGCGGTCGCCAGCGGGTTCCCGAGGCGGGCAGCTTCACCTGGACCGCGCGGGCCGCCCCTCCTTATCATGGCCGCTATGCCGGGTGAGTGCCGGTCGGGCAGGTGCGGATGATGGCGGCGGTCAGCCAGGCGCATCGGCTGAGCCGCGAGTTGTTCCGATCAAGCATCCGGCAGCGATATGAGCAGCCAAGCGAGATGGGGGCCAGTCCCGCCTAACGCCTCCATCGAGGGTCGAAGCGGGCGGGGAAATTTCCCGGCAGGTCACAGTCCCGGTAGAGCTGGAGCCTGCTTACCTGATCATCGATCCAGCGCGTGAAGGTGTCGTTGCCGTAGAGGATCTGGGCGACCTTGCAATCGGCGAAGGGCGCACCGCACTGGCAGTGGCCGGAGGTGCGCTCACGGTGCAGCGCGAGAATTTCCGCGAGGGTCTGGAAAGCTCGCAGCCGGGCCGTAAATGCGCGGGTTTTCTCGTCCCTGGCCGTAGCTAGCTCGTCAGCGTCGATGTACGTGACGATGTGCTTTTCGGGACGGTCCTCCAGTTCCTGCCTCAGCTCGCCGAGCTGGGCCTGCAACCGGGCGGCTTCCCGGTCATGCTCGCGTTGCGTCTGGGCAGCCAGCTCGCGCCACAGCGCAATGTGCTCCGTGTCCTTCTGCATTGAAGGGCTGTTCGCGTGCTGCCAGCACGGTTTGCAGGTTGGCTTGCTGCGGGCGTTGCCGCCTCGTACTTCCGTCGACTCGACGCACCGGGGCCAGGGCCGCTCGCAACACAGGCATACCGTGACCGCGGGTCCACGATCATCGCGGGCTGTGACAAAGGGATGGCTCACGGCCAGCTAACTTAGCGCCTGTCACTGACAGCCACGTCTGCTTGCTGTCCTCAGTTCTCCCGGAGCCAGGCCTGTGCGCCGATCTGGACGGCTTCCCAGGGGCTTCCCAGGGGCGGGGTGTAGGACAGGTCGAGGTCGCTGACGGCATCAACGGTCATGCCGTGGAAGATCGCGGTAGCGGCAATGTCGATGCGCTTGGCGATCTCGGCATGACGGTGTCCGAACAGCTGCATGCCCAGGAGCCGCCCGGTGGCACGGTCGCCGGTGACGCGCATCGTGATGCGGTGGCTGCCGGGGTAGTAGGCCTTGTGGTCATCGGTCTGCGACTCGACGGTGACGGGGTCGTATCCGGCGTTAGTGGCCTCGTGCTCGCGCAGGCCGGTGCGCGCGGCGGCCTGGTCGAAGATCTTGACGACCTGGGTGCCGAGGCTGCCAGCGAACTTCCGGTTGCCGCCCAGAGCGTTCTCGCCCGCGACGCGGCCCTGCTTGTGCGCGGTAGTGCCGAGCGGCAGGTAGCTGTCCCCGAGCAGCCGGTGATACGTGGTGACGCAGTCCCCGGCGGCGAGCACGCCGGGCAGGCTGGTGCGCATGCCCTGGTCTACCGCGATCGCGCCGCTGGCGCCCAGGGCAGCGCCGGCGTCAGCGGCCAGGGTGGTGTCGGGGCGGACGCCGACGACGACCAGGACCAGGTCGGCCAGCCGGGTCACTGGCCTGCCGTCTGCGGATGTGGCATCGACGCGCAGCCGCCCTGCCTGGCCGGACGGGGTGCGGCTGATCTGCCGGACGGTTGTGCCGGTCTGGACATCGACGCCGTGGGCGGCGAGCTGGGCGTGGACGAGGGCACCGAGGGTGGGGTCGACGGTGGGCAGTACCTCAGGGAGCTGCTCTATCTGGGTGACTGCCAGCCCGCGGGCGGTCAGTGCCTCGGCCATCTCCAGGCCGATGTAGCCCGCGCCGACGATGACCGCGGCGTCCGGTGCTGGTTCCTCCAGCGTGCGCATGAGGGCGAACGTGTCGTCCATCGAGTGCAGGAGGTGCACGCCGTCTGCTGCCCCCAGCGCCGCCGGGCCGGAAAGCCCTGCTATCGGGGGGCGGACCGGCACGGCGCCGGTGCCGACGATGAGCTGGTCGTAGGGAACCAGGTCCTCGCCGCCGCCTGGGCCGGTGACCAGGAGCTTGCGGTCACCGGGATCGATCTGCCGGGCCGTGGTGTCCAGCCGCAGGGCCATCCCGGTGGCTTCCAGGTCGGCGGTGGTGCGGTGGGCGAGGTTGCGCCAGTGGGTGACTTCCCCGGACACGTAGTAGGGGATGCCGCAGATCGAGAAGTTCGGGTAGGCATCCGCGACGATCACGCTGACGTCGGCGGACGGGTCGAGCTCGCGGGCGCGCAGCGCGGCACTGATGCCCGCGTCGCTGCCGCCGATCATGACTAGATGCATGGTGACTCCCGTACGGGTAGTGTGGTCAGCGGAGCTGGGGCAGGTCGCCGCGCGCGCCAGTGCCATCTGCCGCTCGGCTCGGAGTCTCCCCGGCGCCCTTCCGGTCGTGCGGGACGATGACGCTGGCCGCCTCCGTAGGCGTGACGCCGGGATAAAGCGCCCGGACGGCGACGATGGCCAGCGCGCCCCCGACGACCTGGGCGCCGATGAACGCGGGCACCGAGGCCGGGGCGATCCCGGCGAACGTGGCCGAGAACATCCGGCCGATAGTGATGGCCGGGTTGGCGAAGCTGGTCGACGACGTGAAGAAGTACGCCGCCCCGATGTAGGCACCCACCGCCGCCGGGGCGGTCCGGCTGCGCCCGGACCGGGCGAGGGCGAAGATCACCAGCAGCAGCCCGAGCGTCGCGACAATCTCGGACAGGAAGTGCGCGGGCGAGCTGCGGTTCTTGGCCGAGATGCTGACCGCCGCGCGGGAGAACATCAGGTTCGCCACCACTGCGCCGCCCGTGCACCCGGCCACCTGCGCCGGCAGGTAGGCGGCAGCGTCGCGCCACCACAGCCCGCCGAAGGCGGCGTCAGCGAAGGAGACGACAGGGTTGAAGTGGCCGCCGGACACCGGACCGAACATCAGGATGATGGCGAACAGCCCGGCCGCGGTCGCCGTCGCGTTCTCCAGCAGCTCCAGCCCGGTGTCAGCGGGTGACAGGCGCTGGGCGGCGATGCCCGAGCCGATCACTATCGCGGCCAGGAACGCGCTGCCGAGCAGCTCCGCGAGCAGTCGCCGCCACAGCGCCATGTCACTCATCCCGTTACCTTCGGCAGTGAGCGCCTAGCAGCAGGGCGCAGCGGAGATAGTCAGCGGCTCGCCGGACCCCTGGGCGCTCCCGCCGCAGCACGCCGCGCCGTCCTGCTCGCCATAGAACGTCGGGCTGTCGGCCAGGACGGTGTAAACCTCCCACTGCTCGCCCTCGGAAGGTCACTGGACGCAGAACTTGTCCTGCTTGGCGTAGCAGCAGGTCGTGTCGCGCTCGTCGACCGAGGCGAGCCCGGACTCAGCCAGCCGGGTCTGCTCGGCATCGACCGTGTCGACGTCGGGGACCTCGATGCCCAGGTGGTTGAGGGTGCCGCCCTGGCCGGGGTTCTCCAGCAGGACCAGCTTGAGGGGCGGCTGCTCGATCGCGAAGTTGGCGTAGCCATCGCGCCGCTTGGCAGGACCGGCGCCGAACAGCTTGGTGTAGAAGTCGACGGCCTCGTCGATGTCGTTGACGTTGAGCGCGAGCTGGACACGGGACACGGGCACCTCCAGGGCGCAGGACTTTGATGAACGTCTATGTCTGACCTGCCGCCGAGCTTGCCACAGGACATCGGGGGCTGTCAATATAGACGCATGTCGATTCCACTGACGGTGCTCAGCCCGGCCGACACCGTGGCGTGCTGCTCTCCGCTGGCCGCCGGGCCGCTGTCCGCGGAGCAAGCCGAGCAGGTCGCGCCGCTGCTCAAGGCCCTGGCTGACCCGGTGCGGCTGCGGCTGATGTCGCTGGTTGCCTCCCATGAGGGCGGCGAGGCGTGCGTGTGCGACCTGAATGACGCGTTCAGCCTGTCGCAGCCCACGATCAGCCATCACCTGAAGGTGCTGCATGAGGCCGGGCTGCTGGACCGGGAGAAGCGCGGCGTCTGGGTCTACTACCGCGCCCGGACCGACGCCCTGGCCAGCCTGGGCACCCTGATCGGCTGCCCACCCGCCTGACACCGGAGGACGAAGATGACCAGCCCAGATCATCTCGCCGATGTCCGCGAGCAGGTACGCGCCCGGTACGCCGGGGCAGCTGAGGCCGTTCTGGCCGGAGGCGTCCCGACCTGCGGCGAGCCGTGCGCGGGGGAGGAAGACACCGGGACGGGGGCTAGCCAGTACACCGGGACCGAGCAGGCCGAGGTTCCCGGCCAGGCCGTGACGGCCAGCCTGGGCTGCGGCAACCCCGTGGCCGTTGCCGAGCTGCGCGACGGCGAGACGGTGCTGGATCTCGGGTCGGGCGGCGGCCTGGACGTGCTGCTGTCCGCGCGCCGGGTCGGCCCGGCCGGGAAGGCATACGGCCTGGACATGACCGACGAGATGCTTGATATAGCCCGCGCTAATGCCCGCGAGGTGGGCGCAGCGAACGTGGAGTTCCTCAAGGGCCACATCGAGGCCATCCCGCTGCCGGACCGATCGGTCGACGTGATCATCTCCAACTGCGTGATCAACCTGTCGGGCGACAAAGCCGCAGTGCTGGCCGAGAGCTTCCGGGTCCTGCGGCCCGGCGGCCGGCTCGGCGTGTCCGACATCCTCGCGGAAGACCACCTGACCCCCGCCGAGCGGATCGAGCGCGGCCGCGCGGTCGGCGCCATCGCCGGGGTCCTGTCCTTCGCTGAGTACCGCGATGGCCTGGCCATGGCCGGCTTCACAGAGATCACCATCAACCCGACCCACGAGGTCGCCGACGCCCTGCACTCCGCTATCGTCCGCGCCGCCCGGCCGTGAGCATCCTGATCGAGCCCATGACCGACGGGCACGCCGCCGCCGTCCTGGCGATCTACCAGGCGGGCATCGACGAAGGCAACGCCACCTTCGAGACGCAGGCTCCCGCCTGGGACGAGTTCACCGCGCACCGCCTCCCCGCGCACCGGTACATCGCCCTGGCGGACGGCCAGGTCGCCGGATGGGTGGCTGCCTCCGCCGTGTCTGACCGCTGCGTATATGCCGGGGTCGTCGAGCATTCCGTCTACGTCCACCCGGGATACCGGGGCCAGGGCATCGGCCGCCAGCTCCTGGACGCCCTCATCGCCTCCACCGAGGCCGCCGGGATCTGGACCATCCAGTCCGGGATCTTTCCCGAGAACACCGCCAGCACCGCCCTGCACCAGGCCGCCGGGTTCCGCATCATCGGCACCCGCGAGCGCGTCGGCCAGCATCACGGGCGCTGGCGGGACGTCCTCTTCATCGAGCGGCGCAGCCCCGCCATCTAAGCAGCGCCGCGGCGTTCATGGCGGCGGGAAACGGGGAGCAGCCGGGGTCCGACCTACAAGCACGGCGCCCCCGGCGGGGTCTCCGGCTCCGGGATGGGGACGGGCGGGCAGGACAGGCCGGGCCCGATACATGGCTGGTGCGAGTGTGATCATCCCGCCTCCCATCGACCAGGACGAGCCCAGCAGACCGGGCTTCCTGGGCCAAGCTCGTTCGTCCAGTGGGGCGCTCCAGCTTGACCCAGGAAGCCTGGCCCGCTCCCCTGACGGGTGGTCGACGGCAGACAGGATGATCAGTCAAACGGGTGCGGGCGGGCACGCGACGCGCCCATGCGGCATAGCCCTCCCATCGTTCATGTGTTCTAATCGCGAGGTGGCATCGGGGGATCTGCCGCGCTGGTGGGCATACCCGCGCGCGTGCGAGCACGGACACCGCTGGGGGCCGGGACGGGTCATCGTGTCCTGGTCGCCGTGCGACTGCGACCCGGCCATGGCCGAGCCGGCCCACGGGCACCTGACCGTCAGCTGCCAGACACCCGGCTGCCGGTCACGCTGGTACAAGCCCCGCCACGACCCGCAGACGCAGACCTGGGAGCCCGGCCGCGCTGGATACTGACACGCGACTGTCAGCACAGGACGGCATGCTTCCCTCATGCCCGCGCATGCATTCAATGCCGACTATTGGACTGCCGTTGCAACCGTCGCGCCAGTTCTCGCGCTAGCCAACACCATGACGATGGTCAGCGTCGGCCGTACCTACCTAGAACGCAAGGCCGCGGAACAGAGGGCCGAGCTAGACATGCGAGGAGGCTCGCCCTATCAACATCGACGCCTGGCGGCGGCGGGGCATCATCGCCCAAATCAACTACGGTTTGCAGGCGATCGCCACGGCGGTGGCGCTGTTCTCCCTGGCGTTGCGCCGAGAGCTGCCTTGGCCGCGGCTGGTGGCCGGGCTGGTCGTCGTCTCGCTCGTCCTGCTCGCCTGGCAGGCCAAGGTGGCCGGAGAGGACGCCGTAGCAGAGTGGATGGCCAAAAGATAGGCAAGGGCGGGTACTGTCCGGCGCGGCTCTGTCCGCGAGCCAGGCGTAAAGGATTCGTGCCCGAGGTGTGCGCAGTCGACCGCAGGCCGACGGCGAGCCACGGTCAGCTGCACCGGGGGTCACGGGTGTCATCATCTGTAACCGGCGAATGGAGGAAACATGCAGGGGCATCTTGAACAATCGCGGGGTCCTGCGATGGTAAAGCGGCGGAAGTACACGCGTGCCGAGCGCACCGAAATCGGTGATCGCGACGGCTGGATATGTGGCATCTGCCATGACCCAGTGCGTCTTGTTGAGCGACCGCCAGCGCTGTTCGGTATAGAGATCCCGCATACTGAACTAGCCGCCGAGAACCTTCTGCCAGAGGATGAAATCGGCCAGGCCGGGCAGGCAATCCGGCCCCGCAGTCAGCGCCCTCTATCGGCGGTCATTGATCACATCACGCCGCTGAGCCGCGGCGGTCTCGACGTTTCAAGCAACCTACAGATTGCCCATTATCGCTGCAACGCCCTGAAGCACGACGGGCCTTCGCCTAGACCGGAGTACGCTCGGGCTGTCCTAGAGCACAAGATCAACGGTAGTCCGATGCCAGCGCGAGTCTGGCAACGGGCAAACGTGCTCCGTCCCGGCAGTCCAGCATGGCGAGGCCGTTTTGCGATGCTGGCCATCCGTTGTGACCGCGGAGAAGTGGCGATTGAGCCCTGGCGGCTTGCACTCCGGTACCGGGTCTGGCGGGCACGGCGCATAAGAGCCCGGAGGAAGCGAAGTGCCCCAGGTGTGATCTAGCCTCGGCCCGGCCATCGATGGGTTTTCAGGGAGGTCGCCTTGCTGCTGTTCACACCCGGCTTGAGTGAGCTGTAACGGTGGTGCGCTGACAGGGCGGATTCGAATGCGTTGTGGTTAGTTACCTGATGCCCGCCAGGTGGCCAATAGCGCCAAGCAATAGGACCAGGGGAATCACAATCGCATTATTTAGTCGAAGTTCGGCCGCTTGGGAGGTCTGCCCTTCACGGTTTCGGCGGACGCACCATCGCCGCAGTCCCCAGTGGCACACCGACTGTTGCGGCGCCGGTCGGGCTACATGCGGCACAGTGATACCAGTTCTGACCGATCAGAACCTGCCTCGGAAACTGGGTTGTGCCTGTACTGGCAGCAAGGGCCGAGGCTTGGGCGCGCTCCCGTGCGTTGAGACGATCAGATATTCCGCCCGCGATATTAACGCCTTCGTGAATCAGTGTAGTGAATTCGTTTACTACATTCCCGACTCCGGTGGGCGAGCGGTCGACTGTCGCGCCTTTGTGCTCGAAGCGGGTGGCCCTGCCGCATGTAACGCATCGGTCGCGCGCTATAGCGTGGATAATGGTATTCCGTTTCTCGGCCGCTTTTTTGGCGCGCTTCAGCCAGTCGGTAACGTTCGGAGTAAAG
>Ga0302326_10020125_pt1 | contig 13750 bp, 8 predicted proteins | sample Palsa_T0_3_FD_202264 | JGI IMG/M metagenome (GOLD analysis project Ga0302326, IMG submission 202264) | Peat permafrost microbial communities from Stordalen Mire near Abisko, Sweden - Palsa_T0_3 | ecosystem: Environmental > Terrestrial > Soil > Palsa > Peat permafrost | place: Sweden: Abisko... | reverse complement strand
AACGCTACGGTGCCCGATTGCCCAGCCACGATTGTCAGGTTGCCAGGGCTGGCTGAAACGCTAAAATCCGCGGCCGCATTCACTGTCTGCGTAACCACGGGCGACGTGCTCGTGGCGTAATTCGCATCCCCGCCGTACTGCGCTGTGATCGAATGCGAGCCCGCCGCGAGCGATGAGGTTGCAAACGTCGCCATGCCCCCCGCCAGCGTTCCCATTCCCAGCGAAGTCGCTCCATCCAAGAACGTAACGGCTCCAGTGATCGTTCCCGCCGTAGCCGAAGTAACCGCCGCCGTGAATGTCACGCTGGTTCCGGTCGTCGATGGGTTGAGCGACGACGTCACGGCGGTGGTCGTAGCCGCCTTCGTGCCCGCATTCACCGTCTGCGTCAGCACTGGTGAAATGCTCGTTGCGTAATTCGTGTCCCCGCCGTACTGCGCTGTGATCGAATGCGAGCCCGCCGCGAGCGATGAGGTTGCAAACGTCGCCATGCCCCCCGCCAGCGTTCCCATTCCCAGCGAAGTCGCTCCATCCAAGAACGTAACAGTTCCCGTGATCGTCCCCGCTGTAGCCGAACTAACCGCTGCCGTGAACGTTACGCTCGCGCCGCTCGTCGATGGATTGAGCGACGACGTCACCACGGTCGAGGTGGCCGCCAGCACGGGCTGCACCGCATTGCTCTTGTTCAAGAGCACCACGCTGCCGGCAATCAAATCGGGCACGCCGTCCTTGTTCAAATCCGTCGCTACCGCGCCGGAACCCAGATTCAGAAAAATCTGCTCCGGCGCGGAAACGGTGCCGTCGCCGTTGGAAATCGTGGTGAACGTTCCGTCGCCATTGCCCGGGAATATTCCGCCTCCGATCCCCTCGGTTCCGGTCTGCACCGACAGATCGAGTTTGCCGTCGCCGTCAAAATCGGCGATCGCCACGCCCTGCGCATAGCCGAACCCGTCGAACGTCAAAATCGTCGGCGGCTGGAATGTTCCATTGCCGTTGCCCAATGCAATGGCCACTTGCGGAGTCGTGCCATCCGCGGAAGATCCCGCCGCAACCAGGTCCATCTTTCCGTCGCCATTCAAATCGGCCAACGCGAACGGAGACCCATATCCGCCATCCGGTGTTGACGGGATGGTATTGGGAGTCAGCGTGAGCGTGTTCGGAGCTGCGAACGTGCCATCGCCCTTGCCTACGAACAGCAGCACCTGATGTTGCAGGTTGCCGTTTAAGATTTGATTCGGAATCACCATGAAGACATCGGGAAAATTGTCGTTGTTCACGTCCACAATGCCACTGAGCATGTTGCTGGGAAAGGCCCCGGGCGCGGTGGCGCTTTGGTAGGTGACCGTGATTTTTGGCGCCTGGAATGTGCCGTCGCCATTGCCCAACTGCACTGCGAACCCTTCATAGAATATCTGCGTGTCGCTGGCCTGGTCGGAAAAGCTATACGCAATGTCCAGTTTGCCGTCGTGATTGAAATCGCCCGTCCGCAGGCCGGTGAGCGACTCATTGATGTCGTTTCCCGTCGGAACCAGGGTCGGCACGGGAGAGGGCGCCGGTGCCTGAAAGCTTCCGTCGCCCACTCCGAGCGCCAGGTTGAACGTTTGCACTTGCGGCGAGGCAGTCAAATAAAGCAGGCCGGGAATGGCGCTGGAATTTGTGTTGAATGCGCCCAGCGCGTAGGAATCCACGCCGACCCCGGCGGGAATGACCAGCGCCGGGCCAGCTACCGGAATTCCATTGCTCCCTGTCAAATACGTGGTCAGTGTGGTTTGCGACGCCGTCGTGATCAGCCCCACCAGGTCCGCGCGACCGTCGTTGTTCAAGTCCAGAAGATTCGTTCCGGTGTAGTTGAACGGCAGCGTCGGCGCGCCCTGAAATGTTCCGTCGCCGTTGCCCATCAAAGCGTAGGCTGTATTCGGGAGATAATCGTCTCCCGCGTACACTCCGCTGTTCCCGAACCCGCTGTAGAGATCCGCATTGCCGTCGCCATCGATATCGGCGCCCACGATCAGGCCGCGATTGGCGATCGTCGAGTAGCTGTTGCCGCTTGAAAACGTCCCGTCACCCTTCCCGAGGTAAGTCCGTATGGTGATGCCGTCGTCCGTCGCCAAATCCAATTTCCCATCGTTGTTAAAGTCCGTCGCTACCATGCCGGGAACCAACCCATTCGTCGCGCTATCTACCGGAGGAAACGCCGCCTGCGGCACCAGCGTGAACGTTGTCCCGCTTCTCGTTCCCAGAAATACCTGTCCTTGCGATGTGATGATGTCTTCGGCCCCGTCGCCGTTCACGTCGGCAGTTGTAAACCTGGTAAAGAAACCCAGGTTGTTGAGTCCCGGCACGAAAGGCACGGCTGGGGCGAACGTCCCGTCGCCTTTACCCAAATAAATCAAGTATTGAAAACTCGTCCCGCTGCCCGTGCCCACCACCAGGTCCGGATTCCCATCGGCGTTCATATCGTCGACTACGCCGAACGATGCAACCACGTTCGGGATTTCGTAATTGACCGGCGTCTTGTAGGTGCCGTCGCCGTTGCTGATGAACACGCTTACCGAGGAGTTGATGCCGTCCGTGTTGATGGACAACAGGTCGACGCTGCCATCTTTGTTCAAATCACCGCCGACGATCGTGAACGGCGGGCGGTCCGGGGTCAACAGCGTCGGCGGCACCAGATCGAATCCGCTGCTGACACTAAAAATAACGATCGAGTCGCCGGAAACCGTCGCTCCCAGATACGAGCTGCTGGTTTTTGTCTTCCCCAGGTAAATCTCTGCGGCCGAGTTGGCGCCCTGGGTGACCGCCGTGCATCCATGGGGAAACTGGTCCGGTGTCGTCGTCAGGAACGCGTTAGCGTGGATCGTCCTTTCATAGTTCGGAATCAAGGAACTGACCGTGGTTACCGGCGCCGTTGACGTCCCACTTAGCGCGTAGTTGCCATACGTCAGTGAACAGTCCGCCTGCCTTTGCAGCATCAGATCCACACTGGCCGGAGCAGTAATAACCGATACATTCCCCAAAAACTGAGCAACGACCGGTTGGGTGGGCCCTGTCGCAGGCCGCGCGATTGACGCTGCGCGATGTGGCCTAGACGCGGCGCCCCCTCGGCCAGCATGGGCTGCATTCCGGCTGGCTAGCGGGCCATCTGCAAGCGGGCCTTCGTCGGAGGAAGGCACCGCGAACGGAAATGATGAAGGACACCCCGGAAAACTAGGGAAAATGAGGCAAAAGCAGCCTGAGAGGCAACACGCAACCAAAAATGTTACAGCGATTAAGGCAGTCTTGCGATGCCACGAGGCAAGAAAATGCACGAGAATCTCCGGGAGGCAAATTCCGTCAGGGCTGGGGCAAAACAAGCTCCCCCCGTCCGGGGCCTTTAATGCCGTGGCATGGTAACCTGCAAAGCATTACAGAGCTACGTCATTTTTTTGAATTCATCGGGATTCGGGCCATCTCCAACCGGACCCAGCCTCGGCATCGATCGTCTCCTGCTGATCCCAAAGTACCTTCAAGAAAGGTCTTCCGCGGGAGAACTCAGCCTTCGGAAGCCGATTCGGTTTCGGATTTTTAAATCATCGGCTATGCTGCAATCGCCGGTTTCGGAAACGTCATCAATCCATCTCAATTTCAGATGTTCGGTGCGCCTCGCCAAAGGAAGCAAATCATGAATGCGGATAAGAAGACGACGCCCTCCCGCCGCGAAGGCGTCGCCCATGAGAATCTAAATCGGCGCGATTTCCTCGCGACTTCCGGCGTAATTGCGCTTGCCAACACTTTAGGCAACTCCGTGCGCATGAAGTCTCGCTCACGGCCCCTGACCGGCGAACCGCCGAAATCAGCCGCGGCCCCCAATCTGCAGCGCATCATCATCGACACCGATCCCGGTGTGGACGACGCAATCGCAATTTTTCTCGCCCTGCGCTCCCCGGAACTCAAAGTCGAAGCCATCACCCCGGTTTGCGGCAATGTCCCTCTCGAGCTCACGCTCCCCAACGCGCTGCGCCTCGTCGAAATCGCCGGCCGCACCGACATTCCTGTCGCCGCCGGAGCCAGTCATCCATTAATTCGCCGCCTCGTTACCGCGCGGTACGCTCATGGAAATAACGGTCTGGGTGGCGTCGACTTTCCCGCGCCCACCACGAAACCAGCGCGCGAAACCGCGAACGAAATCATTTCTCGCATCATTCGCGAGAGCCCCGGCGAAATCACCATCGTCGCCCTCGGTCCGCTCACCAACCTCGCCACCGTTCTCCGCACCGACCCTGAAATCGCCGGAATGATCCGCGGCATCGCGCTCATGGGCGGCTCGCTTTCGGGAGGAAACATCACCCCCTCCGCGGAATTTAATTTTTACGTGGACCCCGAAGCTGCGCGCATCGTCTTTGATTCCCATATTCCACTCACGATGGTGGGCCTCGATGTAACGCGGAAAGTCTTGCTTCGCGAAGATCACGTCCAGCAACTCGAAGCCGTCAAGAATCCTGTCAGCCAGGCCGTCGGACGCATCATGCGCGCCACAATCGAACGCCTGCGCACCGGACGCGACGCCCCAGCCGTCGCCATGCACGACCCGCTCACCGTCGCCAGCCTGATCGATCCCGCCATGTTGATCGTTCGCGATTATTACGTCGAAATCGAAACGTCCGGGGAATGGAGTGCTGGCGAATCGGTAGGTTACCAGCGCGCGCCCGTGCGCAAATCGGCGCCGCTGGAAACCAGCGATCCAGAGCCACTCGAATCCCCGCCGACCTTGGCGCCAAACTCAAAAGTCGCCATGGAAGTCGACTCGGAACGATTCTTCAGGCTCCTGATACCGCGCCTGACCGGATCGGCCGTGTAGCATAAACTCGATTCAACCTGGAGTTGGAAATCGCGAAAAGTCTTTCGAGCGGGCGTTAGCGCGCTGGATGCAATGTTCTACAAAATTCGTCGCTTGAGTCGGCGGCAAGCCGCACTTTGCAAGGAAGCGGGCCTGCCAGCACGCAGGCCCGTCGTAATGGTGAGGAATTCTTTGCTGCGGCTACTTCAGCGCGCTCCGCAGATGTGCGGTCGCTTTTTCCAGGCGGCGTTTCAGCGCTACAACGTCTTTCGCCAGGGAATCGAGCTCCTTTTTTGCAAGCACGCCCGCCTTCGCCATCTTGTGCGCCCGCCGATCGGCTCTGCCGACTGCCGCGCCAATAGTGTTTGCCACTTTCGTCAATCTGCTTTTCTTTGCCATTTTTCCTCCAGATAAACCAAGCCCATCCTAACCGCCGCCGTATGTGACCGTCAACCCTGTTGAAATATCGCCGCTAATTGGGGAGTCGAAAAACGAAACTAATGTCTTCCTGCGTTTCGATGGCTTGCCCGTTCAGGCGAGTCGGGCTGTATTTCCAGTTCCGCACCGCAGTCATCGACGCATTGACCAGCGTCTGCGGGCCGCTGATCTGCGCCAGACTTTCGATCACGCCATCCGTGCCGATCACCGCATGCAGTTTCACGGTTCCTTCGATCTTCTGCTGCACCGCATCGGCCGGATAAACCGGTTCGACCATATTGATCAGCTGCCCGACCAGCAGATTTCGTCCATTCTGCGTGGCATGCGCACCATTAGCAGGCATGGGCACCGACCGTTGCGAACTGATCGCGACCGAACCTGACGCGCTGATCGGTGTCTCGGGCAAACTCAAAACAAGCGGCACGTCCGCTTTTGCGGCGCTGGCAGACCCTAACGTGGATTCAACGGCGGCGGGCGGGCTCGAACGCTGCGCTGGAGGTCCAGCGTCAATCGTCGTGTGATTCGCCCCCGGGCTTGCCGCTGAATTCCCCGACGTTTCCACCCCTGCTGCTGCGCTTGTGCGGCTCGTTCCAGTGCTCGCCGGAATCACCCAGCGACGATTCGACGTATCCACGATCTCGATGAAAAGCGGTTTCGCCGGTGCCGCGTTCACCGAGCTCGCGGAGCTGCCGCCGATCGGAGCCGCGGAACGGGGACTCGCAGCAGACGTAGCTGGGCTTCTCGGAACCAGAGCGTCTTGCTGTTCCCCGAGCACGTCGTTTAGCGCGCCGCGGCGCACGGCCATCCCCGCGATGAACGAAATCAGCGCGAGCAGTAAAACCAGCGCTGCGAGGAACCATCCCGTTTGCAATTGCACTCTAAAATCTTTCCAGCCTGAACCCGCCACGGCAACCGCAGGCACGACAGGCTCCGCGAGTGGTTCTCGAACTTCACGTGGAAGTGGCGGCGCGATCGCGAGACTCTGTGAACTGCGGAATCCGCCCGAGATTGCGCTCATCGATGAAAACGGCGTGTGCGGCCTTCTCTCGAACGGGACCACCGGCGGCCCGAAGGCTTGGATCAACTCGTCTTCCGTTTCCGGTTCGTCTTCGGTTTCTGGCGTTTCTTCACCCTCCACGTCGTCTTCCGCAGCCGGCTCCTCGGCGGACTTCGCTTCGCCCTGAATTTCGACTTCCCTTTCGAGTTCTTTTCCGGCTTCCGCTTCGCTCCGTCCGTCTAACGCGAGTTCCGTCTCTAGCTCTTTTTCGGTTTGATGTTCGGTCTCAATTTCGTCTTGCCGATCGGCTTCTCCTTCGTCTTCCGCGGTTTCTGCCGCGGCGAGCGGTTCGGCGGCATTGTGTCCGGACTCGAAAGTCCTCATTTCTTCCGCGCTTAACACATTGTCTTCAGCCAGCTCCCGAACCTCTTCCTCATCGCGTCGTTCTGTTTGGACCGGTGGAATCTCCTCGTCATTTACCGGATCGCTTTCGTCCTCAAATTTTTCCGGCGACGCTTCTCGGGCCATCCATTGCCGGATTTGCTTCAGCGCGCTTTCCGGCAGATCCACAAATCGTAAACCCGCCTCTTTTCTTGAGGCGCTTAGCCAGACGATCTCGGCCGCCACCTCCAGCCGGTCGCGCATTTTCGGAATTTCCAGCCAAATGGGCATCGTCTCGCCGGCCTCGAGCACCGCCGCGGCCTGCACCGAAATCCCGCTCTCGCTGATATTCAGGACGATTCCGCCGTTGTCGTCGCCCATCTTCACGTAAGAAAGCGAATGAACCCGCTGCCGCGCGTGAACCCGCCGGTCTTTTTCGGGGCGCCGGTTTCCGGATTTTTCGGGAGTATCGGGCATGTCCATCAACCGTCGCGGGTGGGATCGCGACGAACCTCAATTCAGCAAAGTATACGCTTGCGCCTCGGGCCCGACAACGAATCTAACTTTGCCCGGTCGCGGCGGTTCGGCCTTGCAATTCCTGCCAGCCACCGGGAAGTTCGATTTGAATATGAGTCGCTTGATCGAATAGAACGAAGCCGCTCAAATTCGCGATTTCCTGCGAAACGAGTGCGCGGAATTTTTCCTGATTCACCGGCCCGATTTGCGTGCCCGGCAACGGCGTGGGCCAGTTGAAAGTTCGGGTAATCTCGACAGCGATGCGCGCCCGGTTCCGCGCCGGAAGAAAAACAGAGTTGTCCAGCGCGATTGGCTCCTCCGAGCTCACGCTGCCCGTTGATTTCAACCGCGTCATCACCACTGTGGTGGGCCCTTTCGTCAACTGGTAATCGGCATCCGTTGTGTTGTCGAGGTCATACGAAAAAATCAGAGTCGCGTGCGTCGCGTCCACTTCCTTGACTTGCACTCCCGCGAAGTCGCCTTGTATCGCCCCGGAATTCCATGCGGGAGAAGTGTGTTTCTCCTTTGGCTCACTCATCGGCGTTCGTGGCAACACGAACACCACCAGAACCAGCAGGCACGCCACCAGAATCGAAAAAACAATGAGTGTCTTCATACGTTTCGCCAGACTCTGAATCTAGCACATCACGCGGGGCGAGCCGCGGCCCATGCGAAATTCTCGCGCACCGCGGTTATTCGTTCAGGTATTTCACGAATACCACTTCATTCTGCTTTTCGTTGTAGATCAGCTCGTCCACGGTGGCTTGCGTCAGCAACAGACCAAACCCTCCGGGGCGTAGTCCTTTATCTTGCCGGATCTGGTCGTGCTTGGTCGGCTCATCGAGCCCGTGAGAAATGGCCGCGTGCTCCAGGTCCGCGAATTTAAATCCAGTGCCGGGATCGGCGATGCGGTACATCAGCATCTTTTTCGCTCGCAGATAGGAAATGCGCACCTTTCGATTGGGGTCGAGTTTGCCGCCCCATTCAATCGCGTTCAGCAGGAGCTCGTGAAACGCCTGTCCCACCGCGCGGCGTACGTCCTCCGGAAGCCCGCTCTTAAAATGGGCCATGAACGCTTCGATTCGCTCGGCCTCTTCCAGCGAGCAGGGCACCACAAGTTCGACCCACGTGGGAGTGGCGGAGACGACTTCAATCGTTCGCTGCCCCGGCTGCTTTGCCAGCGTTTCCTTCACCAGCCCCACGAGCGCCTGCGGGTCGACGGGTTTCGCCACATAGGTATAGGCCTCTTCGCGAATCGCGGTGAGCAGGGTCTCGGGCGTGTCGTCGGAGGTCATGATGATGATTTTCGGCCGTGTCTTCACATTGCGCAATTTCGACAAAACTTCCAACCCGTTCATTTTTGGCATCCAAACGTCGAGCAACGCCAAGTCAAATTTCCCAGCCTTCAGTTTCTTCAACGCGGCCGCCCCGTCGGCCACCGCCACCACCGTGAATTTCTGCGCGCGCAGCGTTTCGGAAAGTAGCAGGCGGGTGGTGCGGTCGTCGTCAGCAATCAGTATGCGCGTCATCTTTTCCTTCCTTGAGCGTGAACCGGGCGGGCGGTCCGCCGCGGTTTTTCGGTTTTTTCGCCGATCGCCTGAAGTGCCGGGAGCAACGAAGCGATTTCGTCTTCCAGTGTCGCGTAGAGCTCCCAAGCGCCATCGAGTTTACCCTGACGAGCGTTTTTTTCCATCTCCCTCGCCGTTTCGAGCGCCGCCGAAGCGCCGAAATTCCCCACCGATCCCTTCAGCGCGTGCGATCCATCCGCCAGCAGGGTTGCGTCGTGCGCAGTCAGCGCGGCGCGAATGCGCGCCATCATTTTAGGGCAATCTTCGCGGAAAGTGCCCACGATCGTCCGCAACAATTTTTTGTTTCCGCTGAATCGCGCCATCAGCGCGTTCACGTCCAGTTCCCTGCCCGGTGACGCCGAATCTTTTTCGCGCGCCGGCTCGATCGCGCCCGCCGAATTCACGTTCTCTTCCACGGTCCGCAAGAAAGTTTTAGGATCGAGTGGCTTGGATAGATACCCGTCCATTCCCGCGTCGAGGCACCGTTGCCGGTCGCCCTGCATCGCGTGAGCTGTCATTGCGATAATCGGCACATGCGTGCCAGTGCCCTTTTCTTTTTCCCGGATCGCCTGCGTCGCTTCCAGGCCGCCCATTTCCGGCATCTGCACGTCCATCAGCACCAGATCGAATTTATGCCGCTCCACCGCGGCCAGCGCCTGGCGTCCATTCTCCGCCAGAATCACCGAGTGTCCCCGCCGTTGCAGCAGGTGCAGCGCAAGATCTTGATTCACCGGATTGTCTTCCGCCACCAGAATGCGAAACTTCCGCCGCGCCACCCGTCCGCGCGGCGACGTTTCATTCGCTTGTTTGCGGTGCCGCGTGGGCAAGTGCAACGCACTTACGATCGCGTCCCATAACTCCGACTGTTTCGCCGGCTTGGTCAACGCCGCCGCCGCGCCCACCGTTTTCGCGCGGCTCGAATCTTCGCGCAGGCCCGCCGAGGTCAGCAAAATCACTGCCGCTTGGCGCAGATGTGGATCTTGCTTCACCCGCGCGGCCACTTCGAATCCGTCCATCTCCGGCATGTGCGCGTCGAGCAGCACCAACCGGAACGGGTTGCCGCGAATGTGCGCTTGTTTCAACATCTCCAGTGCCGCGCGTCCGTTCTCCGCCGCCACTGGTTTCATTCGCCAATTCCCCATCATTTCTTCCAGAATCTTTCTGCTCGTTTCATTGTCATCCACCACCAGTACCGGAAGATCCCGAAGCTTGACCGGCGCGATAAATTCCGTCGCATCCTCGGCGGTTCTCTGCGGCAGCGAAAACCGGGCCGTAAAATGGAACGTGCTCCCCGTTCCCACCTCGCTTTCCACCCATATCAACCCGCCCATCAGCTCGCAAAGCTGCGCGGAAATCGCCAGGCCAAGGCCCGTGCCGCCGTACTTGCGTGTGGTCGAAGCATCCGCCTGCGCGAACGCTTCGAAGATCTTCTGCTGTTGTTCCGCGGCGATGCCGATGCCCGTATCCGTCACCGAAAAATGAAGCAATGCCTCATGCGAGGTCTTGGATTCGAGTTGCACGTGCAGCACCACTTCGCCGCGTTCCGTGAATTTAATCGCGTTCCCCACCAGGTTCACCACGATCCGCCGCAACCGGTCCGGATCTCCGATCAGAATATCCGGAACTTCCTGCGGAAAGTGCGACGCCAGTTCGATATGCTTCTGCTGCGCCCGCAGCGCCAGCGTTTTCAAGGTTTCTTCCACCGTGTCGCGCAGCAAAAATTCCACGGTGTCCAGCTTTTCCTTTCGTGCTTCCACTTTCGAAAAATCCAGAATGTCGTCGATCAGATTCAGCAGCGACCCGGCCGAGCCCTTCACCGTCTGCAGATATTCGCGTTGCTCGGGGTTCAGCTTCGTTTCCAGCGCCATGTCCGTCATCCCCACGATGGCGTTCATCGGCGTGCGAATCTCGTGGCTCATGTTCGCCAGGAATTCACTCTTCGCGCGCGTGGCCTCCTCCGCTTTCAGTTTCGCGATCTCCAGCTCCTTGACCAGTTGCGCCAGGCGGCTCGCGTCTTCCGCCTGCGCATGCCGCGCGGCCTCCAGATAATCGGCATACAATTTCAATTCATTCTCGGCGTGCCGCCGCTCGATGAACTGCCCGATCTGGCTCCCGATCGAATCGAACATTTCCAGCAAGTCGCTCTCGATTTTCCGGATGCTCCGCCCGAAAAATTCCACCATTCCTGTGACATTCTCCCCGGTGCGAATCGGGAACCCGAACGACGAATGCAAACCTTCCTCGCGCGCGATGGGAGTCCGCGGGAAATTATTATCGGCCGGCAGGTCCTGCTGCCACATCGCCTGGCGCATTTCCCAAACTCGTCCCGGCAGCCCCACTCCGGGCGCGTAAGAAAGCGCCCGCGTCGCCGCGATGAATTTAGGGAAACTCATTTGGGGATCGTGCCAGGCCGAAACGCAGCGCAGCAGATTCGCGGCTTCATCGAGCCGCCACAGCGCGCCGACTTCCCAGTCCAGTCCTTCGCAAATCGACATGAGAATCAATGGCGCGGCGCTCGCCAGCGATTCCGCTTCGGCCAGCACGCGCGTTACCGCGTAGCCCGTCGAAAGCCGCCGTTCCGCTTGTTTCCGCACCGTGATGTCGCGCGCCACCGCGAATATCAATTCCTGGCCCGCGCTCGGCGTGGCATTCCATAACAACCATTTGTAACTTCCGTCCGCGCAGCGGAACCGGTTCTCGAACGCCACCGATTGCCCGCCCTCATCGATCGTCTTTGCTTCCGCCAGCGTTCCGGCCAGATCATCCGGATGTATGAATTCGAAGTACGGCTTCGAGAGCAGCTCAGCCGCCGGCCGTCCCAGCGTTTTTTCCCATGCCGGATTGATGCGTTTGAAGTAACCGTCGAATCCCGCGATGCACAGCATGTCCAGCGACAGCGTGAAAAGCTGGTTGATCTCGTTCTCTCTCAGGCGCCGCTCTCGAATCGCTGACGAAAGATCCGAAACGCTTCGCCGCAATTCCATTTGCGCCACCACCAGCCGGCTCAGCGATTTCAGCGCGTCTTTCTGCTCCGCCGTCAGCGTCCGCGGCACGCGATCCATCACGCACAGCGTCCCCAGTGCGTGGCCGTCCTCGGTCACCAGTGGTGCCCCCGCATAAAAACGGATATGCGGCGGTCTCGTTACCAGCGGGTTCTCGCGGAATCGCGCATCCTCCCGCGCGTCCGGCACCACCATCACCTCCGTCTTGAGGATGGCATGTGCGCAGAACGATACCTCGCGTGAGGTTTGCTCCTCGGCCATTCCAATCTTCGATTTGAACCACTGGCGCTCCGCATCCACCATCGTGATCGTCGCGATCGGCGCTCCGCAGATCAACGCCGCCAGGCGCACCAGGTCGTCAAATGCTTGTTCGGGAAATGTGTCCAGGATGGCGTAACGCCGCAATACTTCGAGCCGTGCCGTTTCGTTCCCAGGTAACGCCGCTTTCATGGCAGGTGGGTAAGCCTTAACCGCGCGTAATCTTAGGTCCGCCCGTAATCACAAGTCAACGAATCGCCCAGCCGCTCTTGGCACCCGGCGTCTCGCTAGCGCGCCGCAGCAGTTCGCGTTTCCCCCAGATACTCGTCCACGCGCGCCAGCGCCTTCTGCAAATGTGCCGGGTCGCCGCCGAACCCGAACCTAACAAATGATTCCATCCCCACCTGCTCTCCAGCCACTAGCAGGACGCTCTTCCGAACCCTCAGCTCCTCTGCCATTCTTGCCGAATTTCTTCCGTCGCGAAGGCCTGCCCACGCAATCGCGCCCGCCTTTGGCGGCACATGTGAAAAAATATCCGTATGCTCCGCGAGCCAAGCCCGCAGCGGCGGATAATTCGCGCGCAAAACCTCCCGCGTTCGATTCAGAATCCAGGTTCGCCGTCCCGGCGCGAGCGCCGCCGAGGCCAATCGGTCCGTCAACATCGAAGGACCGATACTCGTATAATCGTGGTAGCTCCATAGCTTCTCGATCATTTTCGGCGCGCCTACCACCCAGCCCGTGCGCAGCCCCGGCAGGCTGTAAGCCTTCGACAGTCCCGCCGTGCACAGCACGCGCTCGTACCCGCCCCACATGCTCGGCGTCAATTCTCCGTCAAATTCCGCGCCGCGGTACACTTCGTCGGACAGCACCCACGCCCCCACCTTTTCCGCCGCCGCTACGATCGCCGTCCGCATATCCTCACGCAACACTGAACCAGTCGGGTTGTTCGGATTGCAAATCGCGATCATTTTTGTTTTGGAGCTCACCACGCGCGCCAAATCATCTACGTTGATTCCCCACTCCAACGACTCGTGCAGCCACAACGGTTTCACCGTTCCGCCGAAACTGCGCGCCAATCCCGCGATTTGCATGTAATTCGGCATCATGAACACGACTTCATCCCCCGGCTCGATCAGGCTCCACGTCGAAACGAAATTCGCCTCCGACCCGCCGCAGGTAACCAACACGTTTTCAGTTCTTGCTCCGGGATACAGCTCCGCGATTCGTGAGCGCAATTCTTCGCTGCCGTTCGTCTGCGGATACAGTTGCTGCACATCCAGTATTCGCTTGAGTTGCTCCCCATCCGGGACTAACTCCGCAGTCGTCAGCGGGTGCACCCCGCTCTCCGAAATATTGAGTTCCACCTTGTTTTCCCAAATCGACTGCCAACGTTCCAGCTCAAACGGTTCGATTTGCATATCAGCCCCCCGTCTTTGCCTTCGCTTCTGTAGCTGCCGCCTTTAGGCGGGCGGAGTTGCTTCCGCCCACAGGCCAGGTTCTTTGCGCGCGCCAAATGTATGCGAACTTCCACCAAATTCCCATATGAATTCCGCCGCGCACAGCGTCTCGCTCAATCTCATTAATTTGCCGATATCTAACCATCCTGGCGCCGTCTTTAGGGAATCGCCACCTTCTCCTTTTAACCAAACTCTCTTTTCCAGTTCGCGCAAGTAATGCATTATCTGTCTGCGATCCACACTTGATCTCGGGGGCGTTTCGATGAAGCTGCGCACTGATTTCTGTCTGGTCTTTGCAGCGGTAACGGTCTCGCTGGCCC